>Ga0180433_10000981_pt1 | contig 48412 bp, 34 predicted proteins | sample SS_ome_8_FD_132980 | JGI IMG/M metagenome (GOLD analysis project Ga0180433, IMG submission 132980) | Hypersaline lake sediment archaeal communities from the Salton Sea, California, USA - SS_1_D_1 metaG | ecosystem: Environmental > Aquatic > Non-marine Saline and Alkaline > Hypersaline >...
GGCAATCATTTCATCCATACCATACGCAGGAATCCGAATATCACCAATATTGTGCATAACAACATGGTCTACGGCCTGACCAAAGGACAGGCGTCGCCCACCAGCCAGATAGGGTTCAAGACACCTGTGCAGGTTGCCGGCGTGTTTCTCGAGCCGTTCAATCCGCTTGCAGTGGCGATTGCGCTGGATGCCGGCTTCGTTGCGCGGGCGTACATCGGTGACGCTGACCAAACCAGGGAGATCATTAAACAAGCTGTGCGGCACAAGGGATATGCTCTGGTTGATATATTCCAGCCGTGCGTCACATACAACAAGCTGAATACATACAAGTGGTTCAAAGAGCATACCTATTACTTGGATGACTCGCACGACGCGAGCAGCAGGAGTAAGGCATTCGAAAAAGCACTGGAGAAGGACAAGTTGCCGCTCGGCGTTTTTTATGTAAATGAGGGCAAAGTGCCGTTTGAAGAGAACGTTGGCATCTACGAGAAAAGCCGTAAGCCTCTGTATGAGCGTGAGCCTGACATGAAACGTCTGGGTACCTTGATTGGCAGATTCAAAACACAACTGTAGGGCTTTCATTTGCAACGCCGCCCGGCGGGAACCCTCAAACGATACACCGTAAGAGGCTCAGTTTGATGCGCAGCGGTTCTGAACGATTCGGTACCGTAAGTCAGCGTGACGGGCAGGTGCGAGACGTCCTGGAGCGGGTCTATGGCCGATACTGCCACCGCAAGTTTGTGCCCCCGGACCCGCTGCAATTTGTGTACAAGTATCAAGCGCTTCGTGATAGGGAGGTAGTGGGTTTTTTGTCCGCGGCTCTGGCCTATGGCAGGGTGCGGCAGATTGAGAGTAGCCTACGCAATTTGTTTGGCCGGATGGAGCAGAGTCCGTACACCTTCGTGTGCAGTTTTGGAAAAACCGAGAGAAGAGAGCTCGCCGATTTCAAACATCGATTTACCACAGGCCGGGATATTGCTGATTTGCTGGGAGTCTTGAGACAGGTTTTTGATAGGTGGGGCAGCTTGGAGCACTATTTTTTGTTGGGCTATGACGAGTCGGATAGTACCATAATTCCGGCTTTGTCGCGGTTCTGCGACTCGCTTCTGGCGCTTTATGCCCAGGCCAACGATGGCCGAGTCACGCCGGGGCTGAAGTACCTCTTAGCCGGTCCCTCGGCAGGCAGCGCGTGCAAGCGAATGAACCTTTTCTTACGCTGGATGGTACGCAAGGATGCAGTTGATCCGGGCTTGTGGAGTTCTATTGATAAAGCTAAACTCATTGTGCCTGTGGACGTCCACATGGCCAGGCTGTGCAGAGTACTGAGGTTTTACGAGCGAAGGGCGCTTTCGTTGGCCACGGCTGTTGAGATAACGAAGGCCTTTGGCGAACTCGAGCCGGCCGATCCGGTCAAGTATGACTTTGCGCTTAGCCGAATCGGCATCGTGGATAACTGCGACGGCAGCTACAGGCTCGCGTGTAGCAACTGCGAGCTTTTTGAAATCTGCTTTCCGAGCTGATTTTCGCAGATACTTTTCTGTGTTGTCGAGATTGTTACGACAAGGTGTATGAGCGAAGGAACAAATAAGGTAAAAGTGCTTTTTCTTTGCACGGGGAACTCCTGTCGCAGCCAACTGGCGGAAGGCTGGGCACGGCATCTCAAGGGCGATGTTATTGACGCATATTCCGCGGGTGTTCTACCCGTGGGGGTTCATCCCCGCGCGATTGCAGTTATGAAAGAGACCGGTGTAGATATCTCACAGCAAACGTCCAAGCACGTCAATTTATTCCTTGATGATGATTTCGATTATGTGGTAACATTGTGCGATAACGCAAGGGAGCAATGCCCTGTCTTTCCGGGTAGGGTCAAGTTTGTTCACCGCAGTTTTGAAGACCCTTCTTTCGTATTCGGCAGCGACGCAGAGATTATGGATGCCTTTCGCAAGACGCGGGACATGATACGGACATTCATAGAAACGCTGCCGGAGAGCTTAGAGGGCTGTGGCAAGGCGGGGACTGCTCGTGAAACGTGAAGCGTAAGTGCGACGTACGAGACAGGAGATAATGAACCAGGAACGATTGGAAAAACATAGTTCAGCCATCACGCTATCGGACATGGAAATCTTCGTTTTTCCTGAACTGATGTACAGCCTGGTTCTGGCCGACATCATGAGCCCCATTATCTGGCGCTGGCGGGACCTGGAGTGTTTCAAGAAACTCGCTGGTAAGACCAGTTATAGAAAACTCATGCGGCTAAAGCAATTCATCATCGACGAGTATGAGTTCAACCTTGACCTGGAGACGTGGGGGGTTACCAGCAAGCAAAAAGAGTTGAAGCGCTTCGAGAGATTCATCTCTGCCGAGGATATAGCCAAAAGCAACGCGCTTTTTGGGTATCACGGGGATAAGTATTATTTCGATGTTGATATTCGCAGGCATTTCGGACTGGACAAGTATGACAACGACGTCATCCCGTATTGGAAGACTGAGACGGTCGAGGCCATGGATGCTTTTCGGTATAAGCCGTGGTATACGAAGAAGGCCGGCGAATGCGTTTCCTTGGCTGCTTTGTACGCCGCCGCCGCGTTTGTTGTCTGTGGGATACCCTTGGAAGATATTTACATGATACTTACCCCGCTACACTCGCAGAATTATATCGATGTGCGTGATGGGATTCTGACCAATAACCGAAGGCTGGTCACCAAGACCATGTGGTTCAACGGCACCGCTATCTCGAATAAAGCTCAGCGCGCTCTGCGTAACGAACGGGTTACCATTGTTGCTCATTCTACCGGCTACGTGCATTGCCTGTATAAAGACGCCACGATGGACAAAGACTGCTATGAGGGTTTTGCCGGAAAGCTTGCTTCGTATCTGAGCACCGAGTTGGACATGACGGTTTTTGCCAGTTTCCTGCGGTCGCACCGTGACTATCAGAAGTACTTCCAGGTGTGTCGCGAGTGTCGCGGCCAGGCGCAATTCTTAGAGGCGGAGGTCCTATTTCACTACGAGCATGGCAGCGATTATAAAATAGCCGACACCACCCACGAGAAGCTGTTAGCCGAAGTCTCCGATGAGGATTTTGTTCCGTACGAACTCCCAGGCAGAATTCGTTGCGATAAGCTGGATGAGTTCATCCAGCAGCGCAAGATAGATGTAAGGAAGCCGCAGGGTAAAGCCGCCTTTGAAAAATTTATCGAGCCGGTAATCCCGGATGCGCAGCGGTTCGCCAATGAGTTGGCTGATTTTGTGCACATCGAGGCTAAACTGCCCGCGATGGATAAGAGTTTCGTGCAGAGGCCGCCCATCGAAATCTCAAGCAGCCAGAGTAGAGGTGAGATAATCGATCATTTGCAGAAATTACGGCCACGCAATGCAACCGTAGACTTGGCGTTTTATGCGTATCGTGACATGCAGTCTGCCGATTGGGTCCCGTTCATAAAGGCGGCGATAGAGCGCAATCCCGTCTCGATCGAAAAGACGCGTGGCATGAGCATCGACCAAATTCGCACATGGCTGAGCGATATGGCCGATGAATCCATCTATGAGGGCAAGCGACTGGCGCAGCCCGACGAGGTCACAAACTATGGCCGAGGTGACGGCTTGGAGAAAGCGATATTGTTGGCCAACGTGATCCATGAAAGAAAACCTGCACAGGATGTACAAATTGTTGTAGACGATAGTGACGTGATAGTAAAGGGTCAAGCCGAGCACCGATTCGGTTCTTCTAAAGGCTTGGAAAAAGAGGTGGTCATCTCCGGCTCAGGTGACATGGAAGCCCGTTCATGATAGGGCAGTGCTCTGAATTCAGAAGTAAACAATGAAGTGCAAAGTTGTGAAAGTCTGCCCGTAGGGCGTTCTGGGTCATCTGTCGTCCGTTGTACATAACGCGATACATTCACTGCGGATACCACCGGTCCTATTCTTATTTGACCATTGCAATTATGTGGTCAAAGCCTGCTATTGAGAACGGACCATGGTTGCAAAATTAATATTACTCGCGAGGCTATCGGGCCTGGCCAGACGATGGCAGGTGATGGTGTATGTGTCTTTTGGCGCGGCTGTTGGGATGGCTGTGGTTGTAGCCCGCATCGCAAACGCGCCGTCATATCTTTCGGATACTCCGCAAGCCTGCATTAATTGCCACGTTATGACCGATGCCTACGCCAGTTGGCAGCGCGGCAGTCACAGCCGGGTCGCTGTCTGCACGGATTGTCATGTTCCGCACAGCAATCCCGTCGCCAAGCTCACGTACAAGGCTACGGATGGGCTGAAACACTCATACGTGTTTACCGTGCGACAGGAGCCGCAGGTTTTGAGGCTTTCCGAGCGGGCGGTGCCTGTGGTGCAGGCAAATTGCACCCGGTGTCATGGAGCTCAGCTTATGATGGTACGTCTAGTGTCCTCGTCGCGGCGCACCTGTTGGGATTGCCATAGTAATATTCACGGGTCCGTGCGGAGTCTTTCTGCGTCACCGGGCGTGCTTCGCCCGCAGCTTCCTGCAGCAGGACTCTCGTGGCTCAAGAAAGGAATCGAACCATGACGGCAAACGCAAAATCGGAAGGCTCAGAAAGCCGCCCGTTAGACAAATTGCCGGTGCCGCTTTGGATCGCAGCGATAATTATCCTTTTGGTGGCGGCGGTTGTAGTTCTGTTGGGATTACTGGCCGTTTCCATCATGGAGCGTCGATGGGAGGCGCAAAGACCGGTCGTGGTCCTCAGACCACTGGGGCCGTGGGAGCCGAATAACGCCGTTTGGGGACAGAATTACCCCCGCCAGTACGAGTCCTATCTGAAAAGCCGGATCAGCGACACAGAGACGAAATTTGCCGGATCGTTTCCGCGTGACTATCTTGAGGAAGATCCGTATCAAGTCATTCTTTACGCTGGCACCGGCTTCTGGAGAGATTACATCCAGGCGCGTGGTCACTACTGGTCATTGACGGACGTCGTAAGAACCAAGCGCACGGACCAGCCCTTCGTGGCGGCCACCTGCTGGACGTGCAAGAGTACGGATGTGCCGCGCCTGATGCACGAGATGGGCGTCAGACGATTTTATGCCGCCAACTTTCACGATCTGAAGGCCGAAATGAGACATCCGGTCGGCTGTCAGGATTGTCACGACCCCAATACGTTGAACTTGCGCATAACGCGCCCGGCGGTGGCCGAGGCCTTTGAAGTGATGGGAAGGGATATCAACGATGTCACGCACCAGGAAATGCGCTCTTTGGTGTGTGCCCAATGTCACGTTGAGTATTACTTCGTGACGAACGAGAGACACCGAATGAAGGACTATCTGCGATTACCGTGGGCCAAGGGGCGCAGCGTGGAAGAGATGCTCGCATACTATGAGCAGATCAACTTTCACGATTATATCCATGCCATTTCGCAAACTCCCATTGTCAAGAGCCAGCATCCCGATTACGAGATGTATCTGACAGGCATCCATTCCTATCGGGACGTCGCCTGTGCCGATTGCCACATGCCGTACCGCACGCAAGGAGGCATGAAATTCACCGACCATCACGTTCAGAGTCCCCTGTTAAATATTGCCAATAGCTGCGCCGTGTGTCATCGCTGGAGCGAGGACCAAATCCAGACCAGGGTCGAGGCCATCCAAACCAAGGTGCATGATGCAATGCTCGTGGCCGAAGAGGCGTTGGTTCGTGCCCACTTTGATATCGCTGCCGCCATACAAGCCGGTGCGACGCAAGAGCAGCTTGCTCGGCCCCGCAGGTTCCTTCGGCAGGCGCAATTTCGGTGGGATTATGTTTCGTCGAACAACGGCATGGGATTTCATTCGCCGCAGGAATCCATGCGAATTCTTGGTGATTCGGCCAATCAGGCCCAGCAGGTACGCTTGTTGGTGGCTCGGCTGCTGGCGGAAAAGCAAATCGCAGCGCCGCCGCGGTATCCTGACGTATCCACGCGCCGCAAGGCCGAAGCCATCGTCAACGCTTTTATGCAGGGCGAAGCTATCAAGCTCTTGCCGTAGTGGAGGCACTCTCAGCTTGCGTTGAGGACTATCTGAACCTCGCCTCTTGTCAGTCTGCCGGTTGAAAGGCGGGATTGCGAAGCGGTTTTTTTTGCTTTGTGAAAACTGCCGTTTTTCTTGGAAGACCGGTCCCAGCAGCACTTTTTTGAAAAAAAATCCTTTTTTCCTGTTGACGGAGAGAACAAGTGGGACTAATTTAGTCGTATAAGAGTAAAACGGTCCTACAAACGCGCACGTTTGCGGGCACAAGCCGAAGATTGGTTGTGTTGTTCCGCTCGAAAATGTGAGGGGCCGGCAACCACGACCAACGGCTTAGGCAAGGTCAAAGGAGTGAAACGTGTTTTGGCGCCAGATAGTTGGCAGAAAGGAGTGACTGATGAACGCCTTAAAAGTCACAATTGTAGCTGCTGTTTTGTTTATCGCAGTGGTACTGGCGGGATGCCAGGGAGCTTCTGTATCTGACCGCATGGAAGGGCAGCAAAGGCCGAGAATTACGCTACGGCCGACGGGCACGGGATGGCATGTCCCCGATGTTGCAGAAGCCACTCCCGCGGAGTAACCAGACGGCTATGCAGGGTCGAGCAATTGGTATGTTTTGGCCCGGCGATAACAAGATCGGTTGGTGCACGCTGGTTTTAAGCAGGCTGGCGGCCCTGTTTGCCGCTGGCAACGCCATGTGTCTCTTATGCCAACACGATTCAAGGGCACTTGGGAGCGGCGTGCGAAGCCATCGGAGGGCGTTGTATTTTGGCAATCTGGACCGTATAAACGGGCCAGAGCGAAACGTGTGAGACAGAAGCGTTGCATGTTGCGATGAGAGGCATGGATATTCTGCGGCGAAATACAGATTATGCGTTGCGCGCGATGGTGCACTTGGCTGTACACCATGGCAACGTACCTGTTTCCACGCGTACCGTCGCGCAAGAGCAGGATATGCCGTATCAGTTAGCATGCAAGCTGATGCAGAAGCTGCACGATGCAAAGCTGGTAGAGAGCTGTATGGGACCCAAGGGTGGCTTCCGTTTGTCTAAGAAGCCGTCACAGATCAATGTGCTGCAGGTGATAGAAACAATACAGGGACCCATACGGCTGAACAGATGCCTTTTAGGGCGGGATGTATGCCCCCGGCAGAACGGTTGCCCGATCCGGCCGAGACTTGCGCAACTGCAAGAGAGCATCGGCGCTTACCTTACGGGTATCACGCTGGCGGAATTGGCACGTACCGTCGGGACTGCCAAGAAACGTCGCTCAAGGAAAGTGAAAGAAGAGGCACGAAATGGTTGATGAACCGGAAAAAGGCATTTTGGAAACCTGTTTGGGAAATGCAAAAAGCCTTACGGATTTGGTTGAGTATGCGGACAATTCCATCGTCAGCAAAACGGTATTGGATAGGTCGGCCGGAACGGTTACGCTATTTGCCTTCGATAGGGGCCAGAAACTCAGCGAGCATACGACTTCCTACGATGCGATCGTTCAGGTCATCGAAGGAAAAGGCCGCTTTACCATCGGGGGCCACGATACCGAAGTCTCAGCAGGTCAGATCATCATAATGCCGGCTGATGTGCCACACGCGGTTCACGCCGACCAGCGATTCAAGATGTTGCTAACGATGATTCGAGGCTGACCCAACAGAATCTTCGAGGAGCCGGAGAAGCCCTATGGTTAGATGTCCCGGACAAGACCAGCGATTTTGGAAGCCGGATGATATTTTCGAAATCCAGTGTCCCCAGTGCGGCAAGTCCGTTGAGTTCTTCAAGGATGAACCCAAGCTGAAATGCCGCGACTGTGGGCAGATAGTGGTCAATCCCAAGATAGATCTTGGCTGCGCCCAGTGGTGTCAGTACGCCGAGCAGTGCCTGGGCGTTTCCCTCGCACAGGATGCCAGTTTTATGCGAAGCAAACTCATTGGGGAGATGGAAAAGGTCTTTGCAGGCGACCAGAGGAGGATCGATCACGCTCTGCTCGTGTTGGATTATGCCGAGCAAATACAACAGGCCGAGGGTGGCGACCCGTTAGTGGTTAAGGCTGCGGCGATTCTGCACGATGTCGGCATACCCCAGGCGGAGCGCAAATACGGCTCCAGGGCAGGACAATATCAGGAAATGGAAGGCCCGCCAATCGCCCGCAAGATTCTCGAACGGTATGATGTCCACCCGGACACAGTTGACCACGTCTGTCGGATAGTCGGCAGCCATCACTCGGGCGGGGATATTGACACGATTGAGTTCAAGTGTATCTGGGATGCCGACCATCTGGTGAACGTCCGCGAAGAACATGCGGATGAGCAAGACATAGAGTTGCAAAAGCTCGTGGACAAGGTACTGAGAACGGAAAAAGCTCGTGAAATGGCAACAGAACTACTTTCCGACCGTATGCCAAGAGTCAATGGCGATGCAGGATCAGAGTAAAGGGAGGCCAGTGACATGAATATGTTTTGTTATCAATGTGAGCAAACGGCAAAAGGAGCGGGCTGCACGGCACACGGTGTCTGCGGAAAAGACCCTGAAACGGCGGCGCTGCAGGATCTGCTGGTCTACGCGCTCAAAGATATCTCCCGTTATGCGCATAGGGCGTGTGAACTGGGCGCTAGGGACCGCGACATTGATGTCTTCGCAGTCGAATCGCTGTTCAGCACTCTGACAAATGTGAATTTCGATGCGCAGCGGTTCAGGGAATTCTTAAAGCGGGCCGCCAACATTAGAGAAAAAGCGCGGAAACTGTATCAACAGGCGGCGCAAGGGGCCGGCAAGACCGCCGAAGCATTGGATTGTCCTGTGAGTTGGTGGCAGGGGCTGGATGATTTGGATGCCCTGATCCGCAAAGGTGAATCGGTGAGTATCCAAAACCGAATTGACAAACTCGGCGAGGATGTCGTTGGCCTGCAAGAGCTGATCATGTACGGCCTGAAAGGAGCCGCAGCGTATTTGGACCACGCGCAGATTCTGGGCAAAGAGGACGAAAGCGCATACGCGTTCTTTCATCAGACGTTGGATTATCTCTGGCAGGAACCAACCGATACAAGCGCGCTGCTGAAGAAGGCCCTTCAGTGCGGCGAAGCGAACTTGAAGGTGATGGAATTGCTGGATGCAGCTAATACCGGTGCTTATGGACATCCTGAGCCGACGCAGTTGCGAGTGACACCCGTGCAAGGAAAGTGTATTCTTGTGTCCGGCCATGACCTGAAGGACCTTGAAGAAATCCTGAGACAGACCGAGGGCAAGGGAATCAATGTCTATACACACGGCGAAATGCTGCCCTGTAATGCGTATCCAGAACTGAAAAAGTACAAGCACCTCGTGGGCAATTACGGAGGCGCGTGGCAGGAACAGCGCAAAGAATTCGATAAGTTTCCAGGTGCCATCCTCATGACCACAAACTGTCTGCAAAAACCGAAGGACAGCTATACGAATCGTATATTCACTTGCGGCGTGGTCGGATGGGACGGTGTGACACATATCTCGAATCGTGACTTTACGCCGGTGATCGAGGCTGCGTTGGCTGAGCCCGGCTTCGGCGAAGATGCGCCGGAGAAGTACGTCCCCATGGGTTTCGGCCACCATGCGGTGTTGGGCGTCGCCAACAAAGTAGTAGGCTTGGTCAAGAAAGGCAAGATCCGCCGCTTCTTCCTGATAGGTGGGTGCGACGGTGCCAAGCCGGGACGCAATTACTATACCGAGCTGGCCCAAAAAGTGCCGGACGATTGTGTTATTTTGACGTTAGCGTGTGGTAAATATCGCTTCAATAAATTGGACTTCGGTCACATTGACGGCATACCAAGGCTGCTTGATTGTGGGCAGTGCAATGATGCATACTCGGCGATCCGGATCGCAACGGCGCTTGCTGAGGCGTTCGATTGCAGCGTCAATGACTTGCCCCTCTCCTTTGTTGTGTCCTGGTTTGAGCAGAAGGCCGTGGCCATCTTGCTGACGTTGTTATATCTTGGGGTCCAGAATATCCGCCTCGGACCAAGCCTGCCGGCGTTTGTTACTCCAAATGTGCTGAACGTGCTTGCGGACAAGTACAACATCAAGCCGCTCGGCAATGTCGATGAAGATTTAGCTCAGATGCTCCGCAGTTGACTGGTGCAGGAATTTGTGCGTTTCGAGGGTAATATGAAAGTAGCTCAAAACAAGAAGATTCTGCGCAGCATTATCAGAATCGATGAAGACAAATGTGACGGTTGTGGGCTGTGTGTGAATGCCTGCGTGGAAGGCGCCATGCAACTGGTGAATGGTAAGGCAAAGCTAATAAGTGAATCGTATTGTGACGGCCTGGGTGCTTGCCTCGGCCACTGCGCGCAAGACGCAATCACTATTGAGAAGCGCGAGGCTTTTGCATTCGATGAGCAGGCAACCAAGGCCCACCAGGAGAAACAAGAAAGGACCAAAGACCAAACAGACTTTGTATGTCCCGGTGTCGACGCGAAACAGCTCGAACCGCAAGCTGACATATCGCGCCCGGATGAAACCTCCGTGCCCTCTCAGCTTTGTCATTGGCCGGTTCAGTTGAAATTAGTTTCGCCCACGGCCCCATATTTTGCCGATGCGGATTTGCTGCTCGTCGCCGATTGCGTCCCGTTTGCTATGGGCGATTTCCACAACAGCCTGCTCAAGAATCACCGTGTCGCGGTGGGCTGCCCCAAATTGGATGATGTGCAATTTTACATCGAGAAATTGGCGGCAATCCTGCGAGCAAACGAGTTGAACAGCCTGACCGTGGTTCATATGGAGGTGCCGTGCTGTTCTGGTCTGACCTATATTGCCCGCGAAGCCATCGCTTGCAGTGGCTGCAAAATGTCTTTTGGGGACGTTACGATTGACGTACACGGCAACATCAGTGCCAGAGGAACAATTCAGGTCTCCGGAGGATCTGGGAGCAGTGCTGGATGATTGCTGATTTTGTTAAATCGATAGCTATAGATTTCTGGAAAACGGCGGCAGAGATGTCGCCGTTTCTTTTGCTGGGGTTCTTTGTAGCCGGGCTCCTTTCGGTGTTCGTTTCCCAGCGCTTCATCGAGCGGCACCTTGGTGGCAGGGGAATCTGGCCTTTGCTGAAAGCATCCTTTTTGGGCATTCCCCTTCCGTTGTGTTCCTGTGGAGTTATTCCCGTATCCGTGTCACTGCACAAGCATGGGGCCGGTAAAGGTTCCACTATATCGTTTCTGCTGTCTACTCCGCAGACCGGTGTGGATAGTATACTGGTCACCCTGAGTCTTCTTGGACCTGTTTTTGCTGTTTTTAGGCCGGTGGCAGCTTTGGTCACCGGCATCGTCGGCGGCCTTTTCGTTGATCTGTTTGCACAGCCGTCCGGAAATGGCCGGCGTGTGTCAGAAAAATGCACGGGTGAATGTTGTGCCGGCGCTGAGAGAAGTAGACTTGCCAAGGGATTCAAGTACGGCTTTGTGACGCTGCCTCGCGATATTGGCGCCTCTATGCTGATCGGGTTGATTGTTGCAGCCCTGATATCTGCAACGATACCGCAGGGTTTCTTCGCCGAAAAGCTGGGGACAGGAATTTTGGCTATGGTAGTGATGATGCTTTTGGGTGTGCCCATTTACGTCTGTGCGACAGCATCTGTGCCGGTTGCGGTGGCGCTGATCGGCAGGGGAGTGACACCGGGCGCGGCGTTGGTCTTTTTGATGACCGGTCCTGCGACCAATGCCGCCGGATTAGCTGCTATCTGGAAAACTTTGGGAGGCAGGACAGCAATCACATACCTTGCCACTGTGGCAGGATGTGCGATGCTGAGCGGGATCTTACTGGACCTTGTGGTGCGCGGCGTCCATGTAGACATTGTCACGAAACCGCACTGGATGCTTCCGCCAATCGTGCAGTATCTTTGTGCAGTCGTTTTGTTCGTTCTGTTGGCATTTGCAGTTTTGAGCAAGAAACAGCGCGGTGAACAAACAACGGCGTGATAATATCGGTCTTTGTGGCCGCGATCCCCGCGCAAGGCGCTACGGGTATGGTGAAGTCCGGAAGTGAGTGATAGGAGTCTGCTGCAAATGCGCAGCATCTCACTAAGTGGGCTTCTGGGCGCAATTACACATTTCCTCCGCATTTGATTTTCGTACACAGCTCGGATCCTCCTCAAATGGTCTGTACTGCAATTGTAGAATTCTATCTCAGGCACGACTTGGCCGGCTACATTGGTAGTGCGATGATTATGGGGCTCGGTCGTTTCGGCTGCGAAACAGACTACTTCTGGAGCACCGATGCGTGCCACTTCAATTGCCGGCAGCCTGATGGATATTCAGTTTGTTTTGTGCAGCCAACATAGGTCCCGGCCCCGACAAGCGCAACTGCACGCTTGCGTCATTGGCGGTCTCTTCTGAGAGAAACTAACAGGCGAGCTTTGCCAGCAGTCTCACATTTTCTTCGCCATATTGACTTTTGTACCTGCTAAAAAGTTAAGCGAACCATGCATTGAACCGATAAATTCCATCGAAGAATAGGGCGTAATAACGATTTTTGTGCGTTGAAGTCAGAATACACGGTGATTTTGGGGAGTTTTGATGACTATGAATAAGACGCAGAGCATCAAGGTCATCGTTCTTGCGTTTGTAGTGGTTCTTTTGGCCGGTTGCGGCAATCGGTTCTTTGACCCCACGCAGATAGGAAGATGGCGTCCGACACCTGCGGTCAATGTCATATTGGATTCCTTGGGCGTGGCGGAGGAAACACCGGTGCCCTGGAAGAAGGCTGAGGAGCCCAAGCCAAGTGACATCGTCGCGGTGGAATCCGATTATGTGTTCCGATCCGGAGACATTGTGCGCGTGGCCATTTTCGAGCTGTTTCGAGAGGGGCTTACATTCGCCAATGATTTCATTGTAACCGAGACCGGCAAGATATCCATACCCGATGTCGGCGTTGTCCAAGCAGCGGGATTGACGGAGACTCAGCTTGAAGAGGAAATAAGGCAAATCTTATCACCGAGTATTCTCAAAGAGCCGTCCGTTAACGTGACGTTAATCAGCTCGCAGCAACGCACTTTTTCCATCCTTGGTGATGGTGTGCCGCGTCCGGGCAGATATGTCATTCCACGATATGATTTCAGGCTGACCGATGCGCTGGCAATGGCGGGTGGGCCTGCGCAGTTCAACGTAAGCTATATTTACGTATCACGCCGTAGACCAGAGGGGCAGTACGGATCTGCTGAGCAGGCCGAGCCCAGAGTCCCCCAGCGGGAGTTGCCGGGCTTGGAGACTGTCCAGCCTGAAAATCGAAAATCGGAGCGTACTGAACCTAGAATGTACGAGCCTGAACAGCCAAGGTCTCGATTGACACCACCCGCGCCGTCAAGCAGACCCGGTGCATTTGAGCAGCAGAGTCCGGAACAGCGTCAGAAATTAGAGCGGGAAATGTTGGAGCTGATTGCTCCACGAGCACAATATGGATGGCCCGAAAGCCGGAAGGTGGTGATATCATCTACTGAAATGATCCAGGACAAGGAGCTCTCCGACGTGAGGTTGGCGAGGAATTTCGGGTTGTCCATGGGCCACAACTGGGATTGGAACGACCCAACCTATAGCAGGGGAACCACCAGTCGTTCGGATGGGCTGCGGATGATAGACCGAGGGGCGCAGCGCCAGACATTGCCATCTCCACCTGCAAGGCCGAACAATCCTCAGAGAGCTTTTGGCCGGCAGACCAATCCAAACGAAAGCCGGGCTCCTGAGGATATCGAATGGGTCTACCGAAACGGTCAGTGGGTGCCAGTACCTGTTGGTGCTCGGCAGCCTGCCGCGCCAACTGAGGGGCGGCTGCCGACAATCATGCCCCAAGAGCCGCAGGGACAGCGCATAGAATGGATTTTCCGGAATGGCCAGTGGGTGCCGATGCAGCCGGGCGTACAGGACTCTGTCGAGCCTGCTGCCGAACCAATTGACCAGCGTAAGCCCCGCAAGGAGGAGCAAGAAGGCGAACGTGTAGAGTGGATTTTCAAGGATGGTAAGTGGGTTCCGGTTCCGGTTGGTCCTGCCAAGCCTACAAAGCCGGCTCCCGAGCAGATACAACCTTTACCCGAGGAGCCAGAGAAGGGGGCTCCTCGTATAGAATGGGTCTTTCGTGATGGTAGATGGGTCCCCGTGCAGGTTGGTCCGCCTATGCCTGAAAAGCCCGAAATCAGGATGGAAGAAGAAAAGGTCATCCCTCTTGAGGAGAGAATAACTGAAGAAGCCGAATGGGAAGAGGCCATCCGGACTCGTGTGCTCAAGATTCCGGCGGATAAGCTGCTTGCCGGCGATCCCCGCTATAATGTCGTGATAAAGCCAGGCGATAGCATTCACGTTCCTGTTGATTTGATTGGTGAATTCTGTATAATGGGTAATGTTAATCGGAGGGGTTATATCAATCTGACCGGGCGACCCATGACTTTGAAAATGGCGATCGCTGCGGCGGGCGGCTTGGGACCTTTGGCTTGGCCGAAAAAATGTGAGGTAATCAGAAGAATCGGTGAGAACAAAGAAGAAATTGTGATGGTAGATTTAGACAAGATAGCGCGTGGCGAACAGCCCGACTTATTCATAAAGCCCAATGATCTGATTAATGTAGGCACACACGCCACGTCGCGGTGGCGCGCGATTTTGCGTAATGCCTTTAGAGCGACTTACGGGTTCGGTTTTGTTTACGACCGCAACTTTCGATATGACGATTACTACGGCGGTGGCCGGATTGATCTCAGCGAGGCTATTAAGTTGTTTTAACGATCCCCGCTTGTACCGTAGGGCTTACGTTAACGCAACGTCACAAATGCAGGCCCAGATGACAATCCCTGCGAAACGGGCGGTTTAGTTATGGTGGTTAGTATTGGCTCTTCCGCGACAGAAACAAAGCGAACGAATGCGCCCGTGCGAAGGCAACAGTGGCTGGAGCTCGGACTCCACAATTACGTCAAGATTCTCATCCTGGCCGGGCTGCTGTGCTTTCTGTTTCGCAATGAGATCGGCAGGATTGTCCGCGGATGGCTAACGGACGCCGGTTGGTCGCACGGTTTTCTGATCCCACTTTTTAGCCTTTATTTTCTGAATCAACACAAACGAGAGATTCTCAATCTTCGAACCAAGCCAAACTATATTGGCTTGGTTTTCCTCATTTTCTGGCTTTTGTTTTACTATTTTAATATTGTCAGCCCATCCGGCTACGCTTATTTTCGGCCGCTCTCCATGATAGCGGCTCTTGGGGCAATCGTGCTGTTTCTGGGGGGATGGCGGTTGGTGCGGTTCACTTGGCTGCCGGTTGTGTTTTTGATCTTTGCCGTACCATTGCCCAACAGATACTACGTGAGTTTGACCATGCCTATGAGGCATCTCGCTGCTAGCGTGGCAGCCGCTTTGCTGAATCTCGTGAACGGACTGGAGGCAACCGCCAGCGGAGTAGTGATAGATATTATCTACAAGGGGCAGCGATTGGATCCCGCGCTGAATGTGGCGGAGGCCTGCAGCGGAATGCGTCTGCTCATGGCTTTTCTGGCCTTGGGTGTGGCCATGGCTTATCTGCACTACAGACCCATCTGGCAGCGGATCATCCTGTTGGCTACCACCATACCCATTGCGATATTTTGTAACATGGTGCGTGTCACCGTGACCGGCTTTATTTATGTGTTTCTGGATCCCCGATATACGCAGGGGGTTTACCATGATGCGCTGGGGTTAGCGATGCTGCCATTAGCATTCGGCATATACGGTTTGCTCGCATGGTTCATGTCCAGTCTGTTTGTTGATGAGGACGAAGCTGCGACGCAAGATGTTGTGGTTCGTAGAAGAGATGTCTGATGCGAAATATGAAGATTAACATACGGGTATACTTTCAGCCGGCCTTTCTGATATGTGTAGCCGTGCTGGTATCCGCAGAACTCATCAGACCTATCGTGGGTGCGGTGATTCCAGAGAAGGAGCCCCTGCCACTCAAGAAATCGTTAGACCTTCTGGATGAGCAGCAACTACGTCCTTTCAAGGTGATGGCAAAGTGTCCGATCGAGAATGAGGAAGTTGTCAAAGAGCTGGGCACCGAGGATTACATTCAGTGGGTATTGCAAGACCCCAACGCATCGCCGGCTAGCCCGGTGGAGAAGGTGTTGTTGTTCATCACCTATTATGAGCTTCCCGACAGGGTGCCCCACGTCCCAGAACAGTGCTGGGCGGGTGGCGGTTATCAGAAGTTAGCGTCCGATAGCGTGACCTTTCAGATGCGTCAACCTGATTTGCCACAGGTCGTCCCGGGTCGATATCTTGTTTTCGGCAGTACAAAAGCCAATATCTGGCAGGAGAGCGCAAAATTTCCCGTTGTGTATCTTTTCAAAGTGAACGGTGATTATGCCGACAGCAGAGATGAGGCTCGGATGGCGCTCAATAAGAACCTTTTTGGGAAATATTCGTATTTTTCAAAAATTGAGCTCGTTTTTAACCAAACGGGCGTGATACCAACCAGGCAGGAGGTGGTTGAAGCGAGCGAGAGGCTATTAGGGGTGGTTTTACCTGTCTTAGAGAAGGAGCACTGGCCTGACTGGCAGAAAGAGTGAAGCCACAAGAAAGCCATTTTCCAGCAAAGAATCCAACACGTAGACAATGCACCGGGGACCGGCGAGGAAAGAACCACGAGGTCTGGTGATACGGGTTTTGGATGGGGTCATCTTTTTAATCGTGGGTCCAGTTGGCGACCCACCGGGGAAGGAAAGGGCACATGGCGAGGAAAAGACTGAATAAGAAAGTTGCACTTGTTGGTTCGGCGTGCTTGTTATTGCTGATTCTGGTTGCGGTTGCCGCCATTTTGCACTTCACTGGAGACCCGGAAGCGTTCATACAAGATGGGGATGCGGCGTGGCAGGTGAAAGACTACGAGACCGCTCGCCGCAGTTACCTGAAGGCATATCAGTTGGCCAAGTCCGACCCGCTTAAGATCGAGTTGCTTTTCAAGCTGTCGGACCTATACAGAGAAATCGATGATTGGCCTAAGGTTAGGGGCTGTTGGGAACAAATTATTAACATAGATACGAGGAATGTGCGAGCGCGGCTCACGCGTCTCCGGCACTTGGACATAGCCAGTGACGCCTTCGTGAAAACCGGACGTAGCGAGGGCCCGGTCTGGAAAGAAATTGATCGCCAGGCGACAAAACTGATAGAGGTGGCAGAGCAAGCAGATTTGCTCAAGCAAGATAAGGCTAATTGGGAGCATACGTTTAGAAATGAGAAGTTGGGGCTATGGCGTGAGGAACATCAGTGTTTGGGCTCCTATCTTTACCTGTTGAGAGGTAGGGCTGAATATGAATTGGCAAGGGCCGGTGCCGTGACGGTGCCGGATGAATTCTTGACCAAGGCAATGACAGATTTGAAAAGGGTGCAGGAGTTTGGTCCGCGTAACGTCGATGCGTATTGGTATCTGGCACAGGCACATATTGAAAAAGGTCGGCTTCTCGCATCCGGGGGGAATCTCGAAGCAAAGGATGAGGCCGCAGAGAAGGCCGAAGACATTTTGAAACAAGCCATCCAGATTGCGCCCGACAATCCGCAGGCACATATAAACCTTCTGCGCAGAAAGCTGACCGTTGTTCGAGAGGCGGGTGCCGAGAACATTCAAAAGCGGTTTGCGGACTTGGAACCACAATATCTATCGCTCGTGGATAGGTTCCCGTCCGATGCCGATGCGTTTCACGCGCTTGCCAGTTTCTATTCATTTTATTCCATCCATTCGAACCGCGGAGAGGGGCTGCAGCGATTGAACAAGAGCATCGAAGCAGTGGAGAAGGCTATTCAATTGGATAAGGAAAATATTGACTATGCTTTGATGGCTGCCAATCTACGTTATCGCAAGTTTTCGTTTTTTGGAGAGAACGAGCAGTTATACAAGGCGATCGAGTTGGCAAGCCAAGCCCTTCAGTTGCCGGCAGCCCAGGACACGGCTGGCCCGCAAAGACGCGCTAACATGGGAAACAGGTTCGCGTTGTGTTCTTTTCTTGCACGTTGCTACGTTGAGCAAATATTAGAACCTTGTGATCAAAGGTCCAAGTCACAACACGACACATGGCTTGCAAAAGCCGAGGAAGCGGTGCACGAAATTGAACAGATTTCCGGGAGCGGAGAGGAACCTCAGGTCATCAAATGGCAGGGCATATTGCAGTTGGCAAAGGGGAATACACAACAGGCAGCCAGACAGTTATATGACGCGTATGAACGAATTAAGGCATCGCGGTCGCAACGACAGCAAAGGGACGCGTACCTTTCCTACACTTTGGCTAAGCTTTTCATGAACAGCTCCGAAGTTGGTGCGGCTCTGGAGTTCGTGGTCAGCGCCTTGGATTCCGGGATTGAATTGACTGTGCCACAGGCTGTTTTGGAATATCTTGAGCTGCTGGGAAGAATGAACATGTGGTCACATGTTCTGTCTCCCGTTAATCCCTATAATATAGATGCGCTGGAGGAGAGGTTTGGTGCCAGCGGGCAAAGTCGGACGCTTCGTATCAAAGCTCTAATTGGGACGGGACAATACGCGCGGGCGCAAGAAGAAGTGAGCAAGCTGGATCCTGATGACCCCAATATGACCAAGCTCAGGTTAGAGGCACTACAAGCGAGAATTAAACAGATTCAACGTGCTTTGCTACACCGCCAAATGCGAGATGAAGCCAGCACCATTCTTGGCGAGAGCATGGCGCAGGAGCAGAAGAATGACAACGAAACCTCGCCAAAAATGCTGAAAGCGGAACTACAGGATTATGGCCGGCGCAGAGCTGAATTATTACAGCGATTGGTCCGTGACACCCCGAGCCTTGTTGAGGAAGAGTTGCTGGCCGATGTTTGTAGAGATTACATAGCGTCCAATCAAATAGGCAAAGCCAGAGATTTTGTTAATCAGTTCCTGGAATACGACTCGAAGAACACAGTTGCCCTTTTGTGCAAGCGATTGCTTTCAGAGCCTGATCCTAAAAACATTCCGGACCAGAGACGGGAGGAAATAGAAGAGCAAGTCCTCGCGTCGATTGACGAGCCTGTGCAGCGGGCTCTGAAGCTGGGGATTTTTTATCGAAGATGCGGGGAGTTGGACAACGCTGTTGCGCAGTTCCAGCACGTTCTCCGAGCGGATATGCCGGATGATGGTAAGGAACCCAGTTATCAACTTACTGAGAAGGCAACTCCACACCGACAAGCGTCTGAGCATCTCTTTAGTATAGCACTTCATAGGCAGGATTGGGAATTGGCCTCCGAGGTTGTCCGGGTGGCTCGCAAGAAGAATCTGGATTATTGCGAGGGTAGTTTCTTTGCCGCTCATCTGGCTGTGGCCCGGCAGCAGTACGAAGATGCATTGACCAAAATAGAAGAGTGTTTGCGACAGAGGCCCTTATTCTCTCGCGCGCATATGCTTAGAAGTAACATTCACGCCGCGCTGCGAAATGAGCACGCGGCTCTTGATGATATTCGCAGAGCACACTCGTTGGATCCGACTGACGGGACCATCGCCAAGGGTCTGGCCAATGCGCTATGTCGGCGTAATCAGGAGCTTGGTGAAAGCGTCTCTTCGGATCAGATGATCGAAGCCAGACGCGCCCTGGAAAGGGCCGTATCCTTAAACCCGGGTGACCTGGCGCTGCAGGGCCAGTTTGCGGAGTTTATTAGCTCCGAAGAGCCGTTGATGGCGTTGGCCATTTTGCAGTCCTTACAGCACAGGGCCCCCACGTTCCGGAACGCTGTCTTGTTGGGAATGCTTGCAACCCAAATGGCGGCGGATGAATCGAATCAGCAGCGAAAAGAGACCCTGTTTGGCATTGCGGGTGCCTCCTTTGAGCAGGCCAGGAAGATGGAGCCTCACAACACGATGATGCTGGAGAGTTATGCCGAGTATCATCGGGCCATGGGGCAAGAAGAAAAGGCTCGGCAATTGCTTGTCCAAGCGAACAACGAACAACTGCTCTGGCGGCACTATTTCGAACTGGGCCGGTTCGATGAGGCCAAGCAAGTCCTTCAACGGTTGTACGAACGCAAGCCCAGAGATCACAGCGTTGTCAGAGGGTTGTTTCTTGTTGCTGAACGCACCAGTGACGCCAACGATATCCAGAAATTTTCGGACGAGCTCTTGTCCATCCAGGATACTGTGGAGAATCGCCTTGATCAGATCAGGGCCTATCTGAAAGTCGGTTTGATCAAACAAGCCGAGCACAAGTTGCAGAGTTTCAGAGAGAAGTACCCTGATGAGTCTCAAGTGCTTCTGCTTGAGGGCTGGCTGGCTATGAGACAGGGCCAACTTAAGAAAGCCCTACGTCTGACCAACCAGAACCTTGAAACGGACCAAGAAAACGCACCGGCATGGCGCCTCAGAGGCCAGATTTATCTTCTCATGGCTGATTATAGCCAGGCGATCATCGATCTGAAAAGAAGCAAGTCCCTGTCTGATTCAGTGGAAACTAGGATAACGTTGGCCAAGGCGTACCTGCAGTCAGGGCGAGAGCAAGAAGCCATTACCGAACTAAAGAGCACGGTGGACAAACCGGACGCCCCGTTGCAGGCAAGGGTCTTGTTGGAGCGAGTTTACTCGGCACTTGGCAGAAAAAGCGCACTGAAAGAATTCTATGACCAGACATTGGAGAAGTTCCCTGACAGCGCCTTCTGGCTTAATCGAGCGGCGGCTTTCGCTATCTCTGAGCGGCAATTCGACGCCGCCAAACAGTTATTCGAGAAGGCATATACGCTTAAGCGGGAAGAATATGCCCAACGTGGGCTAGAATCAGCAGTTCAAGATATGCAGTATGCCATGGCATTCGATGGATATCTGCAAGCGCTCATACTGGGAGCGGGAAACCGTGAGTCGCCGAATAGCTGGCGGCCAGAAAAACTTGATAAAGTATTTCAGGAATCGAAAACTCACCTCGATACAGCGTTGGCTCCATTGGCGTTTCACAGGATGGCCGAAGCTAAACATAAACTTGGTGACAAAGAGGCCGCCACTGACTACTGCCGCAAAGCCGTCGATAGGGCGGGGACAAATGAGAGGCTCGCAAGCGAGATCTTACTACGCATGTTTTTGCTACTGGGGGATGAGGAAGTATCAGCGTTTTGCCGGGAGAAACTACAGGAAAACCCCAATTCTCTGGCGGCGAACTTCACTATGTTTAACTTGTCCAAGATGAAGCGACAGTACAACAAAGCCGTAGGCTATATTGAAAAGTGCATCGAATTAGTGGGGCCGGATTCGCCGCGGGGAATCCATTATACCGTCAAGAAAGCCGAGCTTCTGACCCTGGCGTACACAAAGACTTCCGATAACACATATGTTCAAAAGGCGATCAAAGATTACGAAAGTCTCCTTGCAAAAGAGCCGAATAATACGAGGGTTCTGAATAACCTGGCATATATGCTTGCAGAGAACAATGAACGAATTCCGCAGGCGCTGAAATATGCGAAGCAGGCACTGGAGCATATGCCGAATAACCCGAGTTTCTTGGATACATATGCCTATGTACTATACAAAAGCGATAAGAAAGCTGAGGCCGCCGAGTTTATGACAGCCGCGTTACAACAATATCAGCAAAATGAGCTGATGGCACCTTCAGAAGTATATGAGCATTTGGGTATGATAAAGGAGGACCTGGGACGGAGCCAGCAGGCCCTGGATGCCTACAAGCAGGCCTTGCAGGTAGGGGCCGATAAACTACCCGAGGCGGTGAAGGAGCGAATATCCTCAGCTATTGAACGTTTGTCGAAGTGATGTCCGAGGAAGCGGGACGAACGATAGCACTCAGATATTCGCTTTCTATGTTCTGATTGGAGACCAAAATGGTGGAGAGAAGGCCAACAGTGGCAAACAAGGCAGCGAGGCCCGCAGGACCGAGACCGGTAGCTGCGGAAGCTACGCTGACCCCGAAAGAAGTCTTTGGAGTATTGCGTCGGCATATCCTGCTGATAGTCGGACTGACCCTGCTCGGTGTTGTTGCCGGAGGAGCCAGTTGGTTTGCTTTCCGAAGGTTCCTGCCGAAATACACTGCATCCACCTTTATTGAAGTGTTGCCGCCCGTGCAAACAGACCCCATGGACATCGTAGCCACGCAGGTCCAGAAGGATATCCAGTACGAATATCGAGTCTCAATGGCCAACTTGATCAAACAGCAGAGCTCTCTGCAAGACTTGCTCCGAAATGACAAGGTCAGAGAAACAGAATGGTTCAAGCGCAGGGACAGAGATGTTCGAAAAGCCTTCAAAGACTTGGAAGAGGATCTGGGTGCGTATGCCCTGAGAGATGCGCGGTTTGTGCAGGTGGCCATGTCCTGTCCTGATCCCAAAGAAGCGGCTCTGATCGTTAATGAAATGGTACAATTGTTTGTGTCCTCCCAGGGCGGTACCAAACGCGATGAGATTAGCCAAAGGCTTTCTGCACTGCAGGAGCGGCAAGGTCGGGTGCAACAGGAGCTCGCCGCCGCAAACGATGCGCTGGATGAAGTGCGCGAGCGCTTCGGGATCATTGACCTGGAACAGCCGCGGGGGCGGTATTTTAAACATACGATCTCTCTAAAATTGGATGACCTGGAGCTTCAAAAGAATAACCTGCTTCTGGCCATCAGACAGACCCAGGCGGATATACAAAACCTTAAGGAATTAGCTACAGGCCCGATTACCGTCCAGGTTGAGTACGCAATAGAAAGGGACCCGGTTATGGTAACGCTCGCCCAGCAGCTTGCGTTCCAAGAGGCACAGTTATCCGGCCGACTTTCAAAGTTCGGGGAGAATCATAGAGACGTCCGGCAAACCAAGCAGCTCATAGAAGAGATCCGGCAAGAAAGACAAAATCGAAAAGAAGAGATTGCGGAACAGACCAGGAAGGCCAGCTATGAAAATGCAATGGATAGATTGATAGTTCTCCAGGAGAGACTTGCGCAGTTGAATGTGTTGGCCGAGGAAGTCAGCGCCAAGAAGAAAGACCTGGACATGGCCCGCGTGCAATACGAGCAACGGCTGAAGATCAGAGATGAGCGGGTCGAAATGCTCGATGAAATCAAGATGCAAATCGAGAAGTTCAGAATCATTCTGAACGATCCGGAGACGGTGAAGGTCCGGCTGGTTGGTTTGGCTCCGGAGCCGTTACACATGTCTGCCTCACGGCAGTGGTGGCTTTGGCTGCCCGGCGGGACGCTGCTGGGCTTTCTGTTCGGCATCGGGCTTGCGTTTCTGGTCGAAATGCTTAACGACCTGGTCCGCACGCCGACCGATGTGGCTCGCTATTTGCACATTCCGCTTCTGGGTATTATTCCTGATGCTTCTGAAGATAAGCAGGTTCGCAAGGTGGACCTCTACCACGCGGTTCGCCAAGCACCTTATTCGATCATTAGCGAATCCTACCGGCGTTTCCGAACGAATTTGGAACTGTCCGGCTTGGCCAAGTCCTTGAAAACCGTGTTGATTGCAGGTGGTGATGCGGGCGACGGCAGGACTTCCGTGGCGGCCAACCTTGCCGGTGCGTTGGTTGCGCAAGATAAAAAAGTCCTACTCATCGACGCGAATTTCAGACAGCCGAGTCTGCACAAGATATTCCCCCGTACACAATCTGAAGACAAAGAGGTTGGCAAGTTTGAATTCGGCTTGAGTAGTGTGCTGACCAATCAGTGTGATTGCAAGGACCCTGTCCGGCCTACCGGCTTAGCAGGCCTCGATGTAATTGATGCGGGGCCGCTGCCCTCCAATCCATCCGAATTGCTGGCCAGCTCGCGCATGGAGGAGCTGCTCAAAGAGCACCGCAAGAAGTACGACCACATTGTCATTGACAGTCCGCCTGTGTTACTCGTAAGCGATGCCAAAGTGCTGGCCAAATTCGTAGATGCTACTATCTTGGTATTCAACGCCGCCGTTACCAGGAGAGGGGCCGCGCGAAGAACCATCAGCGAACTACGGGATGTAGAAGGCAATGTGGTTGGCTGCGTGCTCTTTGGTGCAAGGGCCATGAAGGGTGGCTATTTCCACGAACGGTTCAAATCCTACCAGGAATATTTGAAGCCGCAAATGGCTGGCGCAAGCCCCGCTTAGCTTGGGAGCAAAGGCGCTCGATCGCGCTTATGCGAAGTTAGTGGTCAACGGGACTATTAACAAAACGGTTCCCATCTTGCGACAGAATTCGTAAAATGGGACCGTTTTTATATCTACAGATTTTTCAGGGGAAGATTGCATGGAGAAATTCTTGGTGACCGGTGGAGCCGGATTTATCGGCTCAAACATCTGCAGAAGACTTGTTGCGCAAGGCTGCTTTGTGCGCGTGGTTGATAATCTTCTTACCGGCAAGAAGAGCAACCTTGCGGACATTAGGGACAAGATCGACTTCATCGAGGCCGACATGGGCGATGAGGATGTCGCCCACTCGGCTATGAAGGATATCGACGTTGCCCTACATCAGGGGGCCTTGCCCTCTGTGCCGCGAAGCGTTGATGACCCTGCCGCCACGCATCAGCATTGTATCGATGCGACTTTCACGCTGCTTTTGGCGGCTCGCGATGCGGGCATCAAGCGATTTGTCTACGCGTCAAGCTCGTCAGCGTATGGCGACACGCCGACCTTGCCCAAGGTCGAGACCATCCCCCCACAGCCGCTTTCGCCGTATGCGGTGGGCAAGCTCACCGGCGAATATTACTGCTCTGTCTTCTGCAGTGTTTTTGCCCTGGAGACGATTTCGCTGCGCTACTTTAATGTGTTCGGCCCACACCAGGACCCCACCAGCCAGTACGCCGCAGCTATCCCTGCTTTTGTCACCGCCATTTTAGAGGACAGGCCTCCAACCGTTTTTGGCGATGGCGAGCAGAGCCGGGATTTTACCTATATCGACAATGTAGTCGAGGCCAATCTTCTTGCGGCGCGAGCGAAAAAGACCAGAGGTGAGGTCATCAATATCGCCTGTGGTGAAGCGATAACCGTCAACGCGATTATTGATATGATAAATGACCTGCTCGGCAAGAACATCGAGCCGATTTACGCTGCCCCTCGCCCCGGCGACGTGAAGCACTCCGTCGCCGACATCACCTTAGCGGAAGAACTGATCGGCTTCAAACCCACAGTGTCATTTAAACAGGGCCTTGAGGTAGCTATAAACTGGTATCGAGAAAACCTTGTTGAGAAGCACAATTAGTTCCACATTCTAATGATAGCTCTATAGCTGCTCTTGGCGTACCTCTCCCCCTCACGGAAGAAGCGACGAGATGAGGGCCTGAAACCTTTACTGTGTTACTGTAGCTGCTCTTTCAACTCCTCGGCATTCTCGATGAGTTGTTCTCGGCTGATTTCACTCTGCGGGGAGAGCGTAAACGTCCATTCGTAGGAATCGACGATTCTGTCCGGCCAGAGGTTCTGGGCGAAGAAATCGAACGGAGGATGATCGTGCAACGGCGGCGCCAGGCTGCGATACGTCTTCAAAGTCTCGTAGCCCTGCTTTTCTATTCGCACGCGGTATTCGCCATACCATTGGAACGAGACCGTGACCGGAGAGACGCCGATTTCCTCATCGTTTAAGAAAACAACGGCGTCCTGTGGTTCCGTCTTGATCGTCAGCTTGCGCTCCACACAGCCGCCAAACAGTGCAGCTACGGCTAATGCGCCGCCCAGCAAGCAGACAGTCCGCTTTTTCATGGTTAGTGTCCTGAATGTCATGACGCGATATTATAAACAAATTGCATTGACAGGGAAGCGCAAATTTGCTCGCCAAAGCGTTTGGCCCGGTGGCGGTACTATGCGCGCCGGCTTATCTGGGGTTTTGCTTTGGCCGGCCACCGGCACGCGAAGAGCTTGTGTGACCTTGGCCGGCCATTCCAGCTCCCCATACGGACATGGCTCCTCCAAATGGCAGACATTGTTATCCTGGAGTATTTTGCCGACCTCAATCGCCTTGGCCGGCGGTGAACGTTTCAATGCTCTGAATCTTTCTGCTGCTGGTCGTCCCGGTCTGTCCCGCACACGAGACTCTTCTTGAATTCAGCAATCGATTTGATGTTGCTGCTAACACGGCAACGGCCTTAAAGAAACTGCGCCGATTTTGGTTCATTGCCTATTGCCCTTTCCATTCAATTCTTTAGCGCGCGAACGGTTCTCTTTGCCGAAATAACTCCTCCCCAAAAAATGAAGTGTATCCTCGAAACGCGCCTCTATCAAATAGAAGATTTTCGGTTCCGCTAATATGAGCCTGCCCGGATTGCCGGTTCTGCATGGAGTTGAAAATGCCCGTGCAAAATCGTTGACACCGCCACGTTCGCCAATTACGGTATTGCCAGAATGAGTATGTGGTTTATGGTGGTGCTGTAATTATGAAGATTTTGCTGAGTTGGCTGAGTGACTATATTGAAACCGGGCTTTCTGCCGAGCAGGTTGCCGAGACGCTGAGTGACGTGGGACTTCCGTGCGAGGGAATCGAGCACCTTGGTGAGGACGCCGTTATTGATGTTGAGGTCACCAGCAACCGGGGCGATTGCTTGAGCTATATCGGCGTGGCTCGCGAACTCGCTGCGGCTACGGGCAAAGAATTAAAGACGCCCACCGTCGAGCTTGATGAATCCGAGAAGCATGTTGAGGATTTTGCCTCGGTTGAGATTGTCGAGCCGGCTTTGTGCGGCCGGTATACGGCGCGCGTCATTGATGCGGTCACAGTGCGGCCAACGCCGCAATGGATGAGAACTCGTCTGGAGGCGATAGGCTTGCGCAGCGTCAATAGCGTGGTCGACGCCACGAATTACGCCATGATGGAGACCGGTCAGCCGCCCCATGCCTTCGACCACGCCAAAATCCGGCAGGGCAAGATCATCGTGCGCAAAGCCATTGCCGGAGAGCGAATCGTCAGTATCGATGGCACTGCGTGTGAGTTGGCCACTGACATGCTCGTGATCGCAGACCCGAAAGGGCCCGTGGGTGTCGCGGGGGTGATGGGCGGACTGAATACCGAGGTTGCTGATACCACCACCACAATCCTTTTAGAGGATGCGTATTTTGACCCGGTGTCCATTCGCACCACTTCCCGTAAGCTGGGTCTGCCTTCGGAGGCGGCCTTTCGATTCGAGCGAATTGTGGACATCGAGCAGGTAGATTTGGCTTCAAGACGCACTGCCCAACTCATCACCAAGGTGGCCGGTGGGAAAGTAGCCAAAGGTGTTATTGATGTGTATCCTGCTGGAAGAAGGCCCATGGTGGTGAGTTTGCGGCTGTCACGTTTGGCCAAGCTGCTGGGCATCGAGGTACCCAAGGAGCAAGTGTTGCGAATTCTTTCCGGGCTATATTTCAAGCCTCAGCCAAAAGCAGACCGGATAGTCTGCTCGGTGCCCTCGTGGCGAAGTGACGTCTATCGAGAGGTCGATTTGATCGAAGAGGTTGCTCGCGTACACGGCTATAATAAGATACCTACAGAGCAGAAGATTGAGATCGAGGTTGTGCCGGTAGATGAGCGCCAAAGGCTTTCCCAGTTGATCGGACGGTTCCTGAACGGCTGTGGCTTCTATGAGACTATCACCGTAGGCTTCATTGATCATTGCGTCGCTCAACTTTTTGCCGGTAGGGATACGGAGGGTCATTTGAGGGTACAAGATGAATCCAGAAAAGGCGCGAATCTTCTACGACAAACGCTTTTGGGCTCCCTGCTGGCGGTTCTGAAGACGAATCTAAACGCCAAGAATTTGCCTTGCCGGATATATGAAATTGCCGACACTTTTGTACCGGCCGCCCAAACGGAGAACCTGCCCATTGAGCAAGCCAAACTGGCCCTGGTCAGTGATAGTGACTTCAGAGACTTGCGGGGTGTGATCGAAGCCCTAATCAATAGTATCGACAGGGATGCGCAAATCGAATTCCGACCCGCCCGGCTGAGCTGGGCTGAGGTTGGCGCGGAAGTCGTTGTGAACGAACACACCGTAGGGACCGCAGGGGTCTGCTCTTCTGCGGTTAGGATGTATTTCGATTTCGAAGAGATCACGCCCGTAGGCGCAGAACTTGACTTTGAGCGGCTGCGGTTGCTTCAGAAAGGGCCGGTGACACTCAAGCCTATCCCGCGGTTCCCTGCCATACAGCGTGACCTTTCGATCATCGTAGATGAGCACATCCGCTGGTCCGATATTGTGGCCGCGATCAGAGACAAAGCTCCGGCCGAACTGGAGGATATCAGTTTTGTAGATATATATCGCGGTGAGAGCATCCCTTCAGGGCGGAAAAGCGTAACGCTTTCCGTACGCTTTAGAGACGAGCGCGGCACGTTAACCCACGAGTCCGTGGACGAGTTCCAGGCGAATATGATTGAAGGCCTTTCCAATAACCTCGGCGCAGAACTGCGGGCTGTGTAGAGGTTGCATCGCCGACAAAAAGGCGTTGTAGAAAGACAAGTCTCAACACACAGCTTTTCTCTGGCCTGCGAGAGGAGCTTCTGTCTGTAACCATTGTGTCAGTCGCCCCGTCTGGAGATATTTTGCCGCTTTAGCATTGGCTGACAATATTCATGCGATTGGCACGGAATCATTTTTCTTTGAGTTTATTGTTTGGTATTTGTTGTCCAGAGCAAGAGTTACGCCAAATGGCATGACATGGCTTTCATCTGAATGCGGATTTGACTTTAGAAAAAAGCGTGGATTGGTCGAACAGTAATACGTATACCTGCGGTAACCAAGAATTCGTTTCTTGGATACATAAGTATTTCGTTTGACTTTCGGGGCGACATTTGGTAAAAGAGAACGTTGCAGGCTGACCCCTGCGGTGTTCGTAAAGAAAAGAGGCATTTGAAAGAACCGATACCCATACTGAGGGAAATCAGGTCTTGACGGACCGGAAATGCCTACGCGATAGGACTTTCGGGCGCGAGCAACGATTGCCCACCTGGACATAATGGGTTCTCTTCAAAAGCTTTTCCTACGGCACCAGTGGAGGAAGGCCTGACGTTTACAAAGGCCTGTATACGCAGGCCTTTTTTATTTGGCAGTTCTCAGCCCAGGCAGCGGCGCAAATACCGGACCTTAAAAGGCCTGCTATTAGCCTTGGCCCAGATTCTTTTTCGGGTTAAGACCCAGGATTTATTTGCCGATGATAACAACCGACGAGGAGCCACTTTGGGCCGTTACTTTTTGTAACTAAAGAACTTAGCATGTAGGAGGTGTATATGCCGGCGGTTCGTAGCTTCACGGTCCTACCGACCCTGCCCGATTCGCTCAAAGACCTTGAGCTTATTGCCAAGAATATGTTTTGGTCTTGGAACCCCGAATTCTGGGAGTTGTTCAAACGTGTAGACGGCAATTTGTGGCCCGATTGTGCTCATAACCCTGTCAAGCTTCTCGCAAACGTCTCCCAGGCCAGATTGGAGGACTTGACCAAGAACCGCAGTTTCTTGTGCGAATTGCGACAAGCTGTTGAAAAGCTCAGGTCCTACCAAGAAGGATCGACCTGGTTTGAGAACGTTTGTTCCGCTCCCACCAAACCGACAATCGCCTATTTCTCAGCGGAGTACGGGATTCACGAATGTCTGCCGATCTATGCCGGCGGGCTGGGGATCCTGGCGGGGGACCACCTAAAGAGTTGCTCAGACCTTGGGGTACCGTTAGTTGGCGTCGGACTTCTCTATCAAAGGGGATACTTCCGTCAGTATCTAAATTCCGACGGTTGGCAGCAGGAGGCTTATATCGAGAACGACTTCGACAACATGCCGGTTGAGCTTCTCCGCGAGGAGACAGGTCAGCCGTTGACGGTCTGCGTGGAATATCCCGGCAGATGTGTTTGGGCCCAGATTTGGTGTGTTTACACCGGAAGAGTAAAACTGTATCTTTTGGATACCAATATTCTTTCTAACTCGCCGGCTGACCGTATGATTACTGCGTCCTTGTACGGTGGTGACATCGAGCTGCGCATCCGTCAGGAGATCATGTTGGGTATTGGCGGCTTCCGGGCTCTGGCAGCCGTGGGCCTCACGCCGACCGTCTGCCACATGAACGAAGGTCACGCTGCTTTCATGGCGCTGGAGCGAATTCGCCAGTTGCAGAAGACCATGAATGTGACTTTCCAAGAGGCATTAGAAGCGACGCGGCCAAGCAATGTCTTCACCATGCACACTCTGGTCAAAGCCGGCCTCGATGAGTTCCCTGTAGAACTCATGGACAAATACTTCGCTGACTATGTAGGCCCCCTCGGAATCAGCAAGGAACAATTCTTGGCCTTAGGTCGGATCCTTCCTGATGATGAAACCGAGCCGTTCAAGATGCCTGTCTTGGCTATGAAGCTAAGTGGGCACATAAACGGCGTTAGCAAACTGCACGGGCGATTATCCCGTCAAGTGTGGGGAAACCTTTGGCCTGGTGTTCCCGTCAAGGAAGTACCGATTGTATCCATCACTAATGGTGTGCACATTCGAAGCTGGCTGTCGGAGGATATAAGTACCCTGTACGAGAGATATCTCGACCCCAATTGGACTGATGGAACACTGAGTAATTCGGCCTGGGAGGGCGTGGATGAGATTCCAGATGAACAACTTTGGCGTGCGCATCAACGATGCAAGGAACAGTTGATCGTGTTTGCTCGCAACCGACTCAAGGGTCAGATGAAGCGGCGCGGAACCTATCATTCGGAATTGAACTGGGCGGAAGAGGTCCTCGATCCAGAAGCGCTCACCATCGGTTTCGGCCGAAGATTTGTCGGTTACAAAAGGGCCAATCTATTGCTCAAAGACCCGCAGCGTCTGGAAACGTTGCTTAACAATCCGCATCGTCCCGTGCAGATCATCTTCGCAGGCAAAGCCCATCCAAGAGACACCGAGGGCAAAGACATCATCAGGCAAATTATCCATTTCGCCACCCAGCATAATGTGAGACGCCGGATGGTGTTTATTGAAGATTATGACATGGATGTCGCCAGATATATGACACGCGGTGTTGATGTTTGGCTCAATAATCCTCGTAGGCCAATGGAAGCCAGCGGTACCAGTGGGATGAAGGCCGCCCTCAATGGTGTATTGAATGTTAGTACTTTAGATGGCTGGTGGTGCGAAGGATACACGCCCCAGGCGGGCTGGGTGATTGGTGCAGAGGAGAATTACAGAGACCGTGATTATCAGGATCAGGTGGATGCGCGAGCCTTATACAGCCTCGTGGAGAATGAGGTTATTCCATTGTTCTACAGTCGCGCTTCCGACAATCTGCCGCGCGCTTGGATTCGCCGTATGAAAAACTCCATAAAGCGGGTCGCCCCGCGCTTCAACACGCATAGAATGGTCGCTGAGTATACTCGCAGGTTCTATAATCCCGCCGCCGCTCGGTGGGAGCATCTGACCGCCGGCTCTATGGCCAAAGCGAAAGACCTCGCTAATTGGAGAACCAACATTGAAAAGGCTTGGCCGAAGCTTGCCATCAGGGACGTGACGATTGAGGTTAACAATGGACAGGGATACCAGCAGCTCAATCCAAAGCGACCCGAGCTGCAAGTGGGCTCGGAAATGAACATCAGGGCTTTGGTTGAACTTGCTGGCGTCGACCCCAGTGACGTGTCGGTTGAGCTTTATCACGGCCCTGTAGATGCTGCTGGGAAGATTAGGGAAGGTTTGGCCCTGAGAATGGAACATGCCGGCAGAGCAGGCCAGAACGGCGAGCATTGGTTTGCCGGTTCACTGCGGTGCCAGGCCGCGGGTCAACATGGTGTCACTGTGAGGATACTCCCTAGTCACTCCGACGTAGTCAACCCGTGCCAATTGGGCTTGATTCTGTGGGAGGCCACCTCGACCAAGCAGAACGGATGATAGCCGCCCATACCTGGGTTACTCGCAGAAACCTGATGGGATAATTGGGGGCGACAAGGCCGCTCTATTCGCTCTCTTTTGCGCTCAGAAGTTCGTACACCTCGTCGGCGGAATTTGCCTTTTCCAGTGCACCTTTGAATTGCTCATCAAGCATGAGTCTACTGATTTTAGCAAGAGCCTGGATGTGGGGCCCGGTCTGATCGGCAGGTGAGACCAACAGAATAACAATCGTTACTGGTTTGCCGTCTACGCTGGCGAACTCTATACCCTTCTGGGTGATTCCCACGGCCATTACCAGTTCCTTCACCTCTTTACACTTGCCGTGAGGTATGGCAATCCCGGAGCCAATTCCGGTGCTGCGTGTCTGCTCACGCAGAAATACCGCGTCCAAGACAGCCTTCTTGTCGAGCAACAAGCCGTTCGCGTCGAGCAGCTCTACCAGTTCGGTGATCACGCTGTTCTTGTCTTCACCTTCAAGGGGGGCCTTAATACAGGTTGGCCGCAATATTTGCGATAGAATCATCTTTCTTTGCCAGAACCTTCTATGCGTCCCAGAAACATCAAGATAAAACTCACATTATATTTATTCTCGGATTGCCGGGCAATAAGTTTTAAGGAAATTTGCACTTTCATGTTGCTTTTCCCGCGCGTCGGCTATAGACGACTGCCCGGCGGCACGGCTTTTGCCCTTTACACCCGCGTGAGTCAGAAGTAGAATCGAGCGCCAAAGCAAGCTGAGACCACGGCGGCGAAGGTCTTTATTTGTGTTTTAGCTTTTTGTTATGCCGGGTAAATCGTGGATCAGATAGAAATTTACGACACGACTCTTCGTGACGGTATGCAGGCTGAAGGTGTGAGCTTCTCGCTGGAGGACAAGCTCGCCATCGCCAAGTATCTGGATCAATTTGGCCTGGACTATATTGAAGGTGGATACGCCGCTTCCAATCCCAAGGAGATGCTATTCTTCCAGGAGGCAATCAACCTCGGCCTGAAGAACGCGAAGATTGTTGCCTTCGGCAGCACCCACAGAGCCGACCACGACGTCTCCGATGACTTGTCGCTCAACTCCATCCTTGCCTGCAAGACCCAGGCAGCTACGCTGGTGGCCAAGAGCTGGGATCTGCACGTGACGGACGTGCTGGGCTGTTCACTGGACGATAACGTGGTTATTTGTGCCGAATCGGTGCAGTATTTGAAGCAGCACGGCTTGGAGACGATTTTCGATGCGGAGCACTTTTACGATGGTTATAGGAGCAATCCCGAATATGCCATGAAGGTGCTGGATACCGCTGTGCAAGCAGGTGCTGATGTGCTCGTTCTCTGCGATACCAATGGCGGCTCCCTACCAGACCAAATCTATGACATCACGAAACAGGTCTGTGAGCGATTTAGGACCGTCAAAATTGGGATTCATACGCATAACGACAGCGACTGCGGCACAGCCAATTGCCTGGCGGCCGTCCGCGCCGGTGCCCGCCATGTGCAGGGTACGATGAACGGGTTGGGCGAGCGGTGCGGCAATGCTAATCTATGTACCGTCATTCCAAATCTCGCATTTAAGATGGGTTTCGATGTTCTCAGCCCGGAAAAGCTCAGGACCCTGACTGAGATGTCGCGTTTTATCTTTGAAATCGGCAATCTAACGCCTGTTATGAACATGCCGTATGTGGGCGAAAGCGCGTTTGCTCACAAGGCGGGATTGCATGTGGACGCTCTGCGCAAGAATAAACGAACGTATGAGCACATCGCCCCGGAGCTTGTCGGTAACGAACGCCGCTTTCTAATCTCCGAGCTCAGCGGTAAGTCCAACGTGCTGGCGGAGTTAGAAAAGGCCGAAATCACCCAGGACAAGAAGTTGGCCGAGAAGATTTTGCTCCGTGTGCAAGATCTCGAAAACGATGGTTACCAGTTCGAAGCTGCGAACGCCAGCTTTGAGTTACTCGTCAAGAAGATCATGGGCGCGTATAAGCCGTCCTTCGAACTGATTAAATACCATGTGGATGTGGAAAAACACCGCACGGGCGAACTTGTGACGGAGGCGACGGTCAAGCTCAAAGTCGGCGACAAAGTCGAGCATGTGGTCGGCGAGGGCGATGGCCCGGTGAACGCCCTCGATGCGGCGTTGCGAAGGTCGCTGGAGCCTTTCTATCCGAGTCTGAAGGATGTTCACCTGATCGATTACAAGGTGCGTGTCGTCAATGCCGGTGCAGGAACGGCCGCCCGCGTCCGCGTAATCATTGAATCCCGGGACAAACACGCGATCTGGGGCACTGTGGGCGTTTCGGAGAACATCATTGAGGCTTCCTGGCAGGCCCTGGTCGACAGCGTCGAATACAAACTGCACAAGGACTCCCGATAAGCACGCGAGATTTTAGCCCCTGGCACTGCCGGGGGTTCTATTCATCGGCTGCCGAGGCCCATTGCATTTCCCGGGCGAAAATCGGCTCTAAGGGCGTATTTTCGGGGTGCGCTGGTTCCGGCTGCCTTCTCTTGCGGCGATTTATTGTTCGGCGTTCCTGCCGGCTCAATTGCTGCTCGTCCGAGGCGATTTGGACCGCCTCAGAGGCTGTCGCGGCGAATGCATCAGCGCCGATCTCTTCCCAGAGGCCCTCGGCGCGGTTGAAAAGCCCGCCGGAGACCATGATACGCAGGTTGGGCCAAGCGTTTACGCCTCGTATGGTATCTATGAGCCGGCGGACTTCCGGTGCCTGCTTCGGCGCGGTGCCATAAAGCAGCAGAATATCCGGGGCGTATTCGTTGATAAATGCGTAAATATCGTCATTACTGAGGCCTCCGCCCAGAAATCTGACCTCCCAGCCGTCGCTTTCAAACAGGTCTACCAGCATCTGTGCGCCGAGCTCCTGAAGCTCATCTGCGGCACAGCAAATGGCGATTTTCTTGTTCTTGTCGGGTCGGCGGGGCAGTTTATTCTGAAGCTGGGCGACGATAGTGCGATTAATCCGCGTCGCCATATGCTCCTGCGTCGGCGAGACCTTATCTGCGCGCAGCAGTCTCTCTATTTCCACCATGATCGGCCAGATAATGTCATTATAGACAGAGTTGGCGGGGATGCCGCGCTGCAGGGTTTCCTCAATTACCGATCGGCAGCCCTTTCTATCGCCACGCAACAACGGCTCTAAGTACCGCGCCAAAATTACTTCGTTAACCATATTTCTCTCCTTGAATGTTTGCCATGTTGTTTTTGTTTCCTATATTCTCACAAATCTCCTTTTCGAGCATCATCTGTGTTAATGTAGTGAATTTCGATGCCTGTTTCGTAGACTATCGGAGAGGCTGCAAAAATTTCTTGAGTGAAAATAGGCAAGTTAGCGAGTCTCGGAAACTTTTTCTCATCTGCGTTATAGGACGTAAGTGCTTATCCTGCTGGACGTTACGTTTTGCCGGCTATTATGGGTCCTGTGGGCGCTGGCGGCGTTCGGCGCTTGAATCTGCAAGATTTCACGGCGTAGCCGGGTGAGCAAATGAACGCTTTTTAGCATTTTCTCCACAGGCATTTCCCACGCTCTTCATCGAATAGGCCGGGCCGGCTGGAGACCGGCCTTTGAAATTGGTTTTGCTTCGGAGCATGGTTTGTTGTTCATCGTTCATTGTTCATTGTTCATCGTTCATTGTTTATTGTTCATGGTTCATTGTTCATCGTTGATTGTTCATCCTTCATCGTTCATTGTTCATCGTTCATTGTTCATTGTTCATTGTTCATCGTTCATTGTTCATCGTTCATTGTTTATTGTTCATGGTTCATTGTTCATCGTTGATTGTTCGTTGTTAGTTTGGGCAAGCTGCCTTCATAAAAGAGCTTGGCCTGATCTTGCCTATCATGATATTCATTGGCTTTGAATTGGCTTTGTTTGGCTTTGTTTTGCGAAAGCTACAAAATTGTAGGTTTTTCATAAGGCCTTTCTATGTTTACGCTTATGTTAATTTGCCCGGTTCTGAATTGGGTTTGTTTTGCATAAAAAGGTTGATTTGTTAAACATTCTCTACCGTTGTACAGCCGCTGCCGCGGCTGGTTGATGCGTACATGCGTGGATGTGTCTATGCGGCTTCTCATTTGCTCATCTACTCATTTACTGATCTGCTCACAAGCCTTTGGCTTGTGTGTTAACTATATATTATACAACATTATCCGCCGGCTGTAAAGCAAAATCTCGCACTGGTCTGGGCGTAGCGCTTCGCCGTAGCACGGTCGCGGACAGGATTGGCACAGATGTTTGACTCGTAGCGCGTATCGCGTATTGCGTATTACGCAAGGAAGGGGAGTGAACCGCAAGTTGGCACGAATGAACGGAAGTTTTTAGCCACAGACGCCGCCCTGAGCGAAGTCGAAGCAGGCCACCGAGGGCACAGAGTCGGTAGGGTGGGGCTCGCCCCACCAGTGGAAAGGAATATTTCACACTCGTCTTCGCCAAGGGCTTCGCCGTAGCACGGTCGCGGGCAGGATTGACAGGATAGAGAGGACGGAGGGCAGAGAGCAGACGACAGAGGACGGAAGGCGGAAGACGGAATCGTGGCTCGTCGCTCGTGACCCGTGGCTCGTGGGTTGCGCGGTGCGCAATACCCAATATCCAGGACGGGATATACGGGATGCAGTACGGGCGGAGGAATTTACGGCTCAGGGTAAAATTCTTTTTTCTTTGTCGAATTTCGGGGTAAGATGGATTTTGTGCGAACCTCGTTGAGGGGAAAGAAAGGCATGCGGGGCTGAAATGGCAAAGACTAAAGCGAATGAGCGTGAGTTTCAAGGGCAGGTAATTGCGTGGATTAAGGAGCAGATATCGCATGGCGGGCTACCCTTTGAAAACGCTACGAACGATTCAAGTCTATACGGACGTCCGAGTGTCAAGTTTCCGGATGTTTTAGTTACGCTCGATTTCGAGTGTCGGCGCCCGTTCTGTGGCTGGGAGCTAAAGACACCTACAACCGACGTTCGAAACAAGGAACTTTTGCGGGACGCGGTAGAAAAGGCGCAGGGGCTAAACAGTAAGTACCTTGTGACGTGGAATATGCGGACCGCCATTATATGGCGGACGCCGGAGAAAATCAGAGTAGCACTTAATGAAGATGACAAGGTTCGTGAGTATGGGCCTGACCATCGTATTATGTCCGTAGATGACATAAGGGACCCGACAAAGGCATTGGTGCTTCAAAGTAGATGTGCGCAGCTCCTATGTGACTTAACGAGACTTCATAGAGACGAGAACATAAATTTACCGTTAGCAGATACAACCGTTTTCGTGGGAATGGTTTCAAATGCCTCCCAGAAAATGGTCGAGCCATTGCTGAAGGACCTGAACAAGGCAAGAGCAAACAGAGATTTCGATAAAGAGCTAAAGGCTTGGGCAAGAAAACAAGGTATCAGCAAATATGACCAGGACTACTATCAGACTTTGGCACAACAAGTTGTCTACAAGATAATCGCGAAAATACTGTTCTACATAACTCTCCGGAGACACAAGCTGGAACTGCCGCCTCTGCGCTTGCCTGCCGGGAATTACAAAGCCGCGATGAAGCGAATGCGCGGTTTGTTCGAACAGGCATTGGCCGTTGACTACCAGGCAATCTTTGAACGCGGAGTCGCCGAGAAAATCGAATTATCCGCGGACACAGCAAAGATCATCATCGAACTTAGTGAAAAGTTGCAGCATTGGAGTTTTGATCTAATGCCTCTTGATGTGGTTGGCAATGTTTTCGAGCAGCTTATACCGGAAGAGGCAAGGCACAGTCTTGGGCAGTATTTCACCCGTGACGATTTGGTAGACCTGATCATCGCGTCCTGTGTGCGAACGAGCGATGACGTTATAATGGACCCTACCTGCGGTACAGGCACTTTTCTGATTCGCAGCTACAATAGACTGAGGAACTTGCAATACAGAGCACATCGTAAATTGTTGGAGCAGTTATGGGGCTTTGATGTAGCTGGTTTCCCTGCTGAGCTTGCGACAATCAATTTATACCGACAAGATTTAAGCGACTATTACAACTTCCCAAGGGTATTGGCTAAAGATTTCTTTGACGTGATGCCCGACCATACTTTTGAATTTCCGCCTCCTAAGAAAACGGCGAAAGCAAGCAGATGCGAAAACGTAAGAATACCAAAGTTCGATGCTCTGGTCGGTAATTTCCCATATATCAGGCAAGAGTTGATCGAAAAGGCCAACAAGGGATATAAGAAGAAACTGGAGGAAGTCCTGTTCGAAAGCTGGGGGAAGGAATACCCGGCACTCTTCGATAGCAGGACCACAGGGTCTAATCGTAAGACAAGCCATAAACTACGGCTGTCCGGTCAGGCCGATATATATGCTTATATGTTTTTCCACGCGGCCGCGCACCTTAAACAGAACGGAAGAATGGGCTTCCTTACGTCTAATTCGTGGCTTGATGTTGCCTACGGGTATGAATTGCAGAAGTTCTTGCTGTCTAAATTCAAACTTGTAGCAGTTTGTGAAAGCAGGTGTGAACCTTGGTTTGAACAATCGGCGGTTAATACGATCTTTACAATCGGCGAGCGTTGCGATGACGAACAGGCAAGAAAAGATAACCTCGTACGCTTTGTCAAGTTGAAAAGGCCTTTGCAACAGCTCTTCCCGCAAGACGCGTTTACCGATGCCCAAGCCCGATGGATTCGCCTTGAGCAGTTTGTTGACAAAGTAGAAGGAGTTGCTGCCTCGGGGGAGGTTGGCGAAAGTCCCGCTTACAAAAAGCTCCCGGCCATTTGGCAAAAATACGTTAGGCAGCCGCAGATCATTTCGTATGAGGACGATGAGGTCAGGATAAGGGTAATTCGGCAGGCTGATCTGCAGGAGGAAGTGCAGTTAGCTGGGGAGACTGTGAAATGGGGGCAGTACTTAAGAGCGCCGGACCTATACTTTGAGATACTGGAGGAGTGTGCAGACAAGTTCGTTACACTTGGAAGAGGTACCGAGCGCATCGGTGAAGTCTACCGAGGCTTCACGACAGGGGTAAATAGTTTCTTCTATCTTACAGAGGACGACATTAGCCATTGGGGGCTTGAAAGGGAGTTCATAAGACCTGTAGTGAAGTCGCCAAAACAATGTGAGCGAATAGAACTAACAAATGAAGATTTGAGACACTACGTTTTCTTATGCCGAAAAGACAAGAGCGTTTTGCGCGGTACGAAGGCTCTCAAATATATAAAGTGGGGTGAACAGCAGAAAACAAGTCAGGGGCGGAACTGGTGTGATGTTTCCACTGTAGAGAATAGACGCCTTTGGTATGGGCTACCGGAACTGAAGCCTGGGACTGTATTACTACCGAAGATAACTGGACAAAATTTGAGATGCATCGTGAATACTTGCAAGGCTGAGGTGGATTGCAACTTTTACGAAATTAGGTGTGACGACAAATCCTTAGCTCGGGGCTTGAGTATTTACTTGAATAGCGCGGTTTCGTTTTTGCAGAGAGAGCTCATTGGAAGGACAAATCTTGGCGACGGAGCATTGAAAACTGAGGGTATAGATTGGGAAAGAATTCTTGCCCCCCGAAGGGAAATTCTGCTGAAGCTGGAAAAGGATGTTGGCAGTTTCTTTGGGAAGCTTTGCAGGCGAACGATAAAGGACATCAAGACCGAAGCAAGCAGGAGTGACAGGATTAATTTCGAGAGGCAAGTTCTCAAATCGTTGGGGCTGCCTGCGGAACTAGCTGATCAGATTTTGGGAGGAGTGGTCTGCCTTGTAGAAGAACGACACCTACTGCCGAAATTGAGAAGCTCAAAGGTCAAAAGGAGGGTGCAGCAGGACCTGGGCAAATTGCGCCAAGACGTAAGCAGCGAAGTGCTGCCAGATGGCCCTGTCAGGTTTCCGGAAGGGTTTATTAAAGGCTGGTCACGAGTAGAGTGCAGCGAAATACCCGTTCCGGCCGGCAAGCTGAAGCTTGGAGAAACGGGTATTATGGTTCAAGAGGTTTGTGATGAGGAAGGCCAGCATGTGATGGAGGTCAGCAGTAAGGAAAGGGGCAAGTTTATAGTCTATGCCAAAAAGAAAGACGAGTACGTCGTAAAAGTTCCTGAAAGCGAAACAGTTGTTAGAAAAGCTGTGCAAGATTATGAAATCTATTTGAGGGAATTGCGCCAGAAGCTGTTTGCTGGATTCATGGAGCAGTGCGGCGACCATTCTTTGTCCGAAAACCTCACAGAGCGAGTGTTTGAGGAATTTGACCTGCCGGACGTTCGCGCAAGATTGTAAAGAGCGCACTGCAAGAGTTTGCTTGGATGGACGGTGGGGCAGTTGTCTCCCCTATGCTGAGCCGTAGGTGGAAGACGCGGCCTACAGATTATTGATAAGAGATTTCTCGGCTTCGCTCGAAATGACATTTTATGTGGAACAGAATGGATGGTGGGGCGCGCGTCTCGGTTACGCTACGGCAGGCTCTCAGGCTCGGCATAGGCGTCCGCCGTAGCGGGCCGCCCAGACGAGCGAAGGCCGAGCCGTAGCGGGGAGCCTCACGCTACCAGAATGTCATTGCGAGGGAGCGAAGCGACCGAAGCAATCTCTTGTCTCGATAGTTTTGAGATTGCCGCGCCCCGACGAGTCGTGGCTCGCAATGACGAGCGGTATTTAGGGACATGGTGGGGCACTCGTCTCGGCCAGGCTACGGCAGGCTCTCAGGCTCGGCATAGGCGTCCGCCGTAGCGGGCCGCCCAGACGAGCGAAGGCCGAGCCGTAGCGGGGAGCCTCACGCTACCAAAATGTCATTGCGAGGGAGCGAAGCGACCGAAGCAATCTCTTGTCTCGATAGTTTTGAGATTGCCGCGCCCCGACAAGTCGTGGCTCGCAATGACGAGGGGTATTTAGGGATACGTGGCTAAATATTTTTTTGTTACCGGCAATGAATTGCCGGCATACATTTGTGAGGATGCGAAATGGGACAGAAGATTGTGATTACGGCAGGGCAGGTTAAGGTGAACGCGGAGCTCAATGATAGTGACACGGCTAAGGCGATAGCAGAGAAGCTGCCGATCAAGGCCAAAGCGCAGCGATGGGGCGAAGAGATTTATTTCTCGATTCCGCTAACGCGGGGTTTGGAGGAAGGCAGCAGGGACGTGGTCGAGGCGGGGGAGTTAGGATATTGGCCGAGCGGCAATGCGTTCTGTATCTTCTTCGGCAAGACGCCGGCCTCGCAAGGAGATGAAATCCGCGCGGCCTCGGCGGTTAATATCATCGGCAAGGTCGAAGGGGACCTTTCGGCCCTGCCGAGTGTGCCGAGCGGGGCGGAAGTGACGGTGGAAAAGGGGGCGTGAGAGGGACCCCGGCATTTGAACCCCCGGCAATGCCGGGAAAAGAAAACCCCTTGCAGTGCAAGGGGCTAATTTTTGGGGAAGGACATGTGATGCTTGGCTATATGCTTACGTGGACGACGTACGGGACGTGGCTGCAAGGGGATAAACGAGGATACGTCAAAAACGGACGGGTGCTGCAACAAAACAAGGCGCTGCAAACGGCGAATATGGCGGCGCTGAAAACTCAGCCGATACGGCTGACGCTGAGAGAGCGCGACATCGTTCGAGAAGCGGTTCTGCAAGAAGCGCAGAGGCTGCAGCAAAAGATATACTCCATCGCAGTGTGCTCCGACCATGTGCACCTCGTTGCCAATCGTATTGATCAGCCGCCGGGCAAAGTCGCAGGGCGGTACAAGAAAGCGGCGACGACTGCGCTGCGAGAGAACGGCTTGGCCGGGCCGGTGTGGACGAAAGGATACGACAAAAGATTCTGCTTCGATGAGAAGGCGCTGCAGAGCAGGATCGCGTACGTGCGGAGACATGAAGGGGGGAAAAGACCCGGGTGACGCATTGAAGAGAACCCCCGGCATTAAACCCCCAGCAGTGCTGGGGGCTAATGGGGGCTAATTGGGGGTATATGTTGACAGGGCCGGTGGGGTCTGATAGAAAGTGGCGGAGAAGTCGGCCGATGAAAGACCAAGAACGCTATTGGAGTGCGCGATTATGATTGCGACGCTGGGAGCAAAGACGATACAAGATATTACTAACGCAGGGCGGTTCGGCAGGTTTTGGTGGCGCTCCATTATCACTTCAGCGCGAAGCTGCTCTCAGGCCCGGACGTTCTCGCTGATGCTGATGCAGATGCATATCATCGGCGTGCGGAGCGTGCCGGTCATTATGATCACCGGGGCGTTCGTGGGCATGACGCTGGCGGTGCAGGCGTACGATCAGCTCGCCGGCATGGGGCTGGAAGAGCACTTAGGCGTGCTCATCAATATCTCGGTGGTCAAGGAGCTGGGGCCGGTGCTGGCGGCGGTGATGTTAGCGGGGCGGATCGGCGGGGCGCTGACCGCGGAGCTGGGTACGATGAATGTCACGGAGCAAATCGACGCGGTCCGCAGCATGGGGACGGATCCGGTGCGGTACCTCGTGGCGCCGCGGGTTCTGGCGTGCGTGCTGCTTACGCCGCTTCTGATCATCTACGCAGACTTAATGGGCGTCGTCGGCGGGGCCTTGGTGAGCTTCCTGCAGTTGGGGATCAACAGCAGGGCGTATTGGCAGTTCAGCGCGTACGGCGTGGAGCTCTGGGACGTTTCTGTCGGGGTGATAAAGGGCTTCTTTTTCGGAGCGGCTATTGCGATTATTAGCTGTTACAAGGGCTTTACGTGCAAGGAAGGTGCGCAGGGCGTGGGCCAGGCGTGCACGGAGGCGTTTGTGGCCAGCTTTATTTCCATACTGGCGTTGGATTTTGCACTGGCGGTGATTTCTAAAGCAATCTATGCTACGTTCTGGCCGATAAAGAGCATTGTCGGCGGCTAAAGCCGACAGTAAGGGGCAAAGGCAGAAGTGGATGAGCCGAACGAGACAACGCAGGGCCAGGTCAGCGACGGCGACGGCATCATCGTCGTGAAGAATCTTACGAAGCAGTTCGGCAGTAATCTGGTGCTGGACAATATCTCGCTGGCGGTGGAAAAGGGCAAGACCACGGTGGTGATCGGTCCGAGCGGGTGCGGCAAGACGGTTTTGATCAAGCATTTTCTTGTTTTGCTGCGGCCGAGTGACGGCGAGGTGTATTTCAAAGGTAAACGGATCGATAATCTCAGCGAAAGAGGTCTCAACCGCGTACGGACACGGTTTGGATTTCTCTTCCAGGGTGGGGCGTTGTTCGACAGCCTGACGGTGGCTGAGAATATCGTCTTTCCCATCAAGCAGCATTTCAAGATCACGAACTGGAAGGAAGTCGAGGATCTGGTCAAGGCGAAGCTGGCGATGGTAGGGCTGGACGGGTATCAGAATTATTATCCGGCCAATCTTTCGGGGGGACAGCGCAAGCGGGTGGCGCTGGCGCGGGCGATTGCGATGAACCCGGAGGTGATTTTATACGATGAGCCTACCACAGGGCTGGACCCGATTCGTTCGGATGTCATCAATGAACTTGTCTTGAAGCTGCAACGCGAACTGGGCGAGACAACCGTCGTAGTTACACATGATATGACCAGTGCGTACAAAATTGCAGACCGTATTATTATGTTGCACAAAGGCAAAATCATCGCGGACGGCGATGCCGACCATATTCGCAACCATCCCCACCCGCGCGTTCAACAGTTCATTCATGGGCGGGTCAACGAGGACGACCTTGCGGTGCTGCGAATGAGCGGCAACTTCAGGCACCCGCAGTTCCAGCCGCGCGACTTCAAAGAGTAACGTGGACCGCACCGCGAGCGAGAATCACCAGACCATTATGAACAGCGAACAGGCGCAATTAGCAGCGGATCTGGCCAAGGTGGTGCGCGGCGATGTTTTTGCCGACATCCTGCACCGGGTGGCGTACAGTACCGATGCGAGCATTTACCGCATTGTGCCACAGTGTGTGGTGGTGCCGCGCGACCATCGTGACGTGGCGGCGGTTGTCAGATACGCGGCGGCCAACGGCGTTGCCGTGGTCGCGCGCGGAGCGGCGAGCGGGGTGGCGGGGGAGTCGCTGGGCAGCGGCATCGTCTTTGACATGACGCGGTATATGAACAGAATCGTCGCTGTGGAGGATGACGGCGGCGCGGTAGTGTGCGAGCCGGGCGTGGTGCTGGACGATGTGAATCAGCGGCTCGCCGAATACGGGCGGAAGATTGGGCCGGACCCATCCAGCGGCAATCGGGCGACGGTGGGGGGCTGCGTGGCGAACAATGCCACCGGGGCGCGGTCGCTGCAGTACGGGCATATGGCTGAGCACGTCGAGAGCATCGAGGCGGTTTTGCCGGACGGCAGTGTCGTGGAAGTCGACAACGATATTGATCCGCAGCGGTTGGAGGAAGAGCCGCTCGGCTCGATTGCCAGGAGGTGCCTGTCACTTCTTTCTGAGAATGAGCGCCTGATCAGCGAAGCGGCGCCCACGGCGGGGCGGAACCGCAGCGGCTACAATATCGCGGGCGTGTGTCACGATGGAAGAATCGATCTGGCGCAGTTGCTGGCCGGCTCGGAAGGGACATTGGCAATCTTTACGAAAATCAAGCTGCGAACCGTTCCGGTGCCGCCGGCAAAGGCGCTGCTGCAGCTTGCGTTCGATTCGCTGGAGAAGATGTCACAGGCCGTGCCGATGATTGTGCAGCGCGGTGCAACCGCGTGCGAGCTGATGGACAAAATCGTGATCGATATGGCCTTCGAAGCGCTGCCGGAATATCGGGACATTTTGCCGGCCGGTGCTGCGGCCGTCCTGTTCGTAGAGCATACCGGCCAGACGGAGCAGCAGGTCAAAGACAAGATGGAGCAAACGGATGCGGCGGTGGGGGATGTGGCATCGGGGCGAAGAATTGTCGTAGACGAAGAGCAACAGGCAAGGCTGTGGAAATCGCGCAAGGATGCCGGGCCGCTGCTTTACCGAAAAAAGACCAAGAAGCACCCGGCGGAATTCATGGAGGACGTCTCGGTCGGAAATCAGCGGCTGGGCGAGTACATTGTCGGCCTGCAAAGAATTGGCCAGAAGTACGATATTCTCATGTCCTTTTTCGGCCATGCCGGTGACGGCGAGCTGCACATTCGTCCATTTCTGGATTTGAGCGAGCCGGCGGAGCTGAAGAAGATGCGGGCCATCGCCGATGAAGTTTTTGAGCTGGCCTGGTCGCTGGGCGGATCCATTAGCGGTGAGCACGCCGATGGCCTGGTCCGGGCCGGCTTCCTCAAGCGGCAATACGGCGATGAATACTACGATGTGCTGTGCCGGCTAAAGAACATATTCGACCCGCATGGTCTGATGAATCCGGGCAAAATCATCAACCCCGATCCGGATGTGATGGTCAAGAACCTGCGGGCCGCACACAGAATCTTGCCGGAAAGGCTCCGGACGGATGTCCTCTTTGAAAAAGATGAGCTGGAGCTGGAATTGGAGCAGTGTTACGGCTGTGGGCTGTGCCTGAGCAAAGAGCCGGACCTGCGGATGTGCCCGGTATTTCGTGCGCTGGGCGAGGAATTGGCCAGCTCGCGGGCCAAGGCCAACATCCTTCATTTCTGGGCGACGGGGCAGTTGAGCGAGCAAGATTTCGAGTCGCCCGAGTTCCGCAAGTTCCTGGACCTGTGCATCAATTGCAAGGCGTGCCTTTTGGAGTGTCCCTCGGGTGTGGATGTCTCCAAGCTGATGAGCACAGCGCGGGCACAGTACGTAAGTCGCAAGCGGTTGCGGCGGGCCGAGCGAATGCTCAGTCACAATCGGTATCTCAGTGTGCTCGGCAGTTTCTTTTCGCCGATCTCGAATTTTTTCATGCAACTGCGGCCTGCCGGGTGGCTGATGGAAAAGCTCACCGGCCTCGACCGGCGCAGGAGCATGCCCGCCTTTGTCCGCGGCTCTTTTCTACGGGTAGGGCGTAGATATCTGGCGGGCCTCGAGCCGACACAGAGACCCATCGACAAAGTGGCGTACTTCGTGGACACCTACGCCAACTATAACGACCACGAATTGGGCTTTGCCGTTCTGGAGGTCTTGCAAGCGAACAACATCGACGTCATTTTACCCAAGCAAAGGCCTGCGCCCCTACCTGCCGTCGTGTATGGTGATGTCAAGACCTCCCGCAGAGACTTGGCTTACAATGTCAAGCATTTGGCCAAAGCCGTTCGCGCCGGCTACAAGATTGTTTGCTCCGAGCCCAGTGCCGCGTTGTGCCTGAAGCAGGAGCTGCGGCATTTTGTCGCGGCTGACGATGCTGAGCTAGTCTCGGAGAATACTTACGAGTTGATGAATTATTTACTCGACCTATACAAAGCAGGTAAACTGAAACGACGGACGACGGACGACGGACGAGCGACGAGCGACGAGTATGTTTACCACAAGCCGTGTCACTTAGCTGCTGTCGGCGACGGGAAAGCGACAATCAAGTTGGTGGGCGAGCTTTGCGGCGTGAAAGTCACCGACCTTAATGCCGGCTGTTGCGGCCTGGCAGGGACGTTCGGCATGCAGAAGAAGAATTATGAGCTTTCCTCAGAGATAGGTCAAGGCTTGAAAGAGGCACTTCAAAACTCATCTATCAAAAACGTCCTGACCGAATGCGCCGCTTGCAAGATGCAGATAGAGCACATAAGTGATTGCGCGGTAAGGCACCCAATTAAGGTCTTGGCCGAAGCGTATTCATGATGCGTCGTGCGTATCGCGTATTGCGTAAGGCCAAGGATTAGCCACAGAGCGCAAAGAGAGGAAAAATGTTTTGGGTTAAAATAGTTTTTCTGATGATGGGTGCCTTGATTGGATTGGTCTATGCAATCTACCATATAGGGATGCCTGTAATGTTAAGAAGAGGAAAAAGACAAGGTGGAGAGTGGATGCTTCTAACCCACCAGGCATATGAATCCGGTAGGAAAGGCGACTATCAAAAATCAATCGAACTGGCACGAAAGGCTATTGAATTGAACCCGAGAGCCTCAGAAGCATGGCGTCTTATCGGTAATGCCTACGAATTCTTGGGCGACGGGGCAAAGGAAAGTGGTAGTTACGACCAGGCCCGTGACTATCACAAGAAAGCTACGGATGCATGGAATAAGGCAAAGGAAATTAGTCCTAAAATAGTGATTCCTGGTTATCATGAATAGATTGTCTTGATCATCGTTAGAAGGACGAGTCAGTTGAGTGGCTATCAAGACGAAGAGAAGAAAGCGCTGGAAGACATAAGGAGGTGGGATGAGGAAAGTGTTGTCTACTTCAGCAATCGCCGTAAGCCGCTCAGGGAGAGAAACGTCGTGAAGACGTTTTTACGTATTTGTGGGATAGAGTTTACGAATGATGAAGTTAAAAGTTGTGGCGAGGACCCGCCTGACGTACTATTTAGAGAAGCAAGGTTTGAAGTTGTTGATCTCTTAGATAAAGATAGAGAAAGGCACAGACAATTCAAGGAGCGTGCAGTCAAAAACAAGGCCGCCACTTCTCTCGCCGAAGTTTGTCATGACCTCCACGAAGAGCCGGACGAGCGTTTTCCTCTGGAGTTTCCGGAGTTACTGGGACGTATTGAACAACTAATCGACAAAAAGCATAAGAAGCTGAAGAGTCGGAAAGACCGTGTCGTCGATTTTGGTACGCTTGATCTTCTGATCTATGTGAGTTTAGAGAACCACCACGTCGTCCCTCCCCTAAGGTTGGATTGTCCATCACAATTTCTCACAAAGGTGAGAGGACAGGGTTGGCGCTCTGTTTCTTTCTTTATGAACGTTTGGGCCGGCGTGATCTTGAGCAAAGTGGATGCTCCTAATTTCATAAAGAATTTGAAGGGTAGGCCTATCTTCGTTCAAGATGCGCAGGTTGCTTCGTCACTTTGGGAAAATTAAGCAATTTTAGATTTTGTCTACTTCAGAAAACTTCAAACCTTCTTGAGGCTACTTTTCGAATTACACCGAACATAGCTTTGTCGGCTTATGAGTGGGAACTACGATTGGCGAGAGCCCTACATTTTGTATTTGTCTTTTATCCTACTTATAGCAACGGCCATTTCTGTAAGGTATTCACCAACTAATAAGCCCAATTTCACCGTGGATTGACCCCACTGTTCTCTAAAATCCTCGTCGTTAAAGATGTAGTGGAGGTCTTTTTGTAAAACGTTGGAGAAAAAGTCATATGGCAGTTGTTTTGCAAGGAAACTGACATCTATACTACATTCCTTAGTTCTGGATAGCTCATAATATTGTGCGTATCTCTTTCTCAATTTCTCTTGTAATTCTTGGTCTTCGGGAATTTTTAATGGTAACTTAGCTCTATTTTCTGCCATATATTGGTGAAACCTATCTAAAATAGCGTGTGCAAGGTTTTGATTATTAATAAAAGCGATCTGACATGCGTAAGTGCTAAGAAACAGTAAAAGGTACAAGTACTCCTGTTCGGCATTCTCTATTTCTTCTAAATGAAATTCTTTTTTAAATTTTGTTAATTCCGATAGTGAGAACGAATATAGCACGGCGTCGCCTAAAGATTCCCCCAACTCAATAGCCAATAATTTAATTTTGCTTTGCTCCATGTGTCGCTGAATTTTATTTCAATTTTGACGAACCTTTCATGCTACTCAACTTTCGCACTTTTGGTAAGCTGCTAAGCGGCTGAAGATAATGCCTCGACCAAGAACTCGGTATTTTTGTCATGTGCGATATGTTTTTCGAACATCAGTTTAATTCGATCCCGCCACAGTCGACGACGAAGACAACATATGGCGTCGGCAAAGCTCGGGTGGCTCTTTCTACTATACCACGGAACTGTAAGCATAAGACGACAAGATTTTCGCTGGTTCAA
>Ga0180433_10000982_pt1 | contig 48408 bp, 51 predicted proteins | sample SS_ome_8_FD_132980 | JGI IMG/M metagenome (GOLD analysis project Ga0180433, IMG submission 132980) | Hypersaline lake sediment archaeal communities from the Salton Sea, California, USA - SS_1_D_1 metaG | ecosystem: Environmental > Aquatic > Non-marine Saline and Alkaline > Hypersaline >...
AAAGTAGTATCAATCTCTACAGCACTAATGCTAACATTAACATCTCCAGCACTTCCGCTAGGAGTTACTCTAGGCACTGAATTACTATAATTAGAAATAAGCAGTAAACCTAATACAATCAATGTACTAACTAATACACAACTCCAAGATTTTCTATTCATACTATCACTCATAGTAAAATGTAACAGTTACACTTCCAGAATCTGGTGTGAAGGTGTTAGTAGTATATAATCTAGCACCTACTAGATCACCCACCCTGAAAGCACTATTAGGGTGAATTATATGCTTTAGCTGTCTATCCTCACCAACGTCTAGCCAACCATAGTATCTATAAGCTCCAGTAATGGTTGTAGATAGATAGTCATTATACAATGGAAATATCTTTAACTTACCTGAAGTAACTGTCTCAGAATAATATACGGCCATAGATAATAGTTTGCCATTACATGGAGAGTAGAATTTAGTACCCAGGGAACCTTCAAAGTACATATCTATGGCCGTAGTTTGACTGTCGGGGACAATAGGATAGGTGAATGTTAAAGTCTTAGCTTCAACAAAAGAAATACCGTCTGTTAAGGGTAGATCACTACTATCAGCATCAAAGTAATAATCAACATGACTTGTACCAGTAGCAAAAACCTGATTATTGTAGTGGTTACCTAGAGAAAAGGAACTGTAGCAAATATCCCCTAATAGATTAAAGCCGGTATTATACTGATTTCTAGAGTTATTGTTTAATATACTTCCACCTATAACAACCCCACCACTTGGAATATTAATCCCCATATCCTGGAATAGATCACTACTATCATTGAGGGTATTATAGAATTCATTGTCACTTATCCTGCCACTAGCTAATCCCAATAAATGTAAACCGGCATTAGTTTCTCCATAATTTCTAGTATCCGAATCTATATCATAGTTGTTATCGTGTATAGCATTATCAACAATGTCTAGGTTTAATGGCAAAGATCTTTCTACAACAGTAACACTATCTACATAAAATATCATAGCGGCCATATTAGCTGATACCTTTAAAGTATCATAACCATTCTTTTGTCTACCTATATATCTAAGTTTAGTCCATTGCTTATCAACAACAGCTATAGTCTTTCCATAGACAAATTCTTCCTCACCTAGAGTTAGCTCAACTTCCCCACCACTAGGCATTACATTTATATACACATAGGCAGTAATATCATAGACTGATTCATAATCATCATCATCTAGATTAATTAACCTCTGACCAACTCCCTCATTAGCATCATTAGTTACTACTTTTCTAGAATAGCTACCAGCAAACGAAAAATCTCCAGACCTCTCATTTGTTGTTGGAGAGCCTATATCTATCCAAGAGCTGCTATTATCTTCAAAAGAGTAATCAGTTATACTAACACTAGACTCTATACCATTAACATAAATTCCGCTTTTCTGGCAGTAGCCTATATCATTGTCCTTAATAGTAACCCCAACAGTATTTGGTTGTACAACTATCCCATGACCAGCAATATGATTTATATTACAGCCTTCAATACTACAATACTTAGTCCCACCCCTTACCTGAACTCCTATATTACTATCATTCTGGCCCCCGACTATCATACAATCCTTTATTGATATATCAGTGAGTTGTCTATTGCTACCTATAAGATAATAACCATTAACTGCATAATTAGCTGTTCTAGATAGATTCGTATAATTACCTTCTATAATAACATTCTTGACCTCCCCATTTCCACTACTTATATACATTCCATTGGTACTAGGGTAAAAGTAATTCCCTATGGCTATAAAGCCATCAACTATATAACTACTCTGACCTGGCTCTAAGTCAATACAACCTGGTCCAGCTCCTCCATAGAAGTAATTCCCAGTAACCCTTATATCTTTACCATTAACACAGGATATACCATTTCTAGAGGCCGGAGGATCATAAGCCTCAGTTGAATCCGCCATTATAATACAGCCGGTTATGTAAATATGCTCAGGTGCAGGTGAACCGCCTATATAAATAGCATCCCCCATATAGTTAAAGATACAATCCTTTATCCAAACATATTTAGCTCCATTACTAATATAGATACAACATTCATGCTCTGTAGCATAAGAAGCATAATCGGCAGTAGTCTGCACAAAATTAACTCCATCAATAACTACAAAGGAATCCGAATCTACCGTTATAACCTCTCTATGAGTGGTAGATACTTTAACCTGCTTTAATGTACTTTTAGCTCCTAGACCTTTTATATATTGATAAGACTTACACTGTAGTTCGGTTGTGGCTAGGTTAATAGTATCATTAGGTATTGTTATAATCACCCCACTAGAGTCAAATGGTAATTGATAATTGGATGAATATTCGTCTAGGTTATGGTTCTCTTGTAACTTATCCAATCTAGTCTTTAGACTAGTCGCCATTTTATTGGTGCTAATAGACCCATCCTTAACACCCAAAAAGCTAGGAGACGTTTCCTCGATAGTTTCATTATCAGGGTAGTTAGTATAAATATAAGCATTCCCACCCTTTCTAGACGCGGTTATCGAAACCTGGGATTCTACTAAAGGAGCTATTAACAATATTCCTAGAGTTAATAATAACCCAATCTGTAATATAACTTTAAAAACCTTCATCTATCAACCTCCTAGTTTCCAGGCAACCATCTAGTTCCCATCACCCAACATTTACCTGTACCTGAGACAGTATAAATCTCCATTCTCCTTAAAGGCGTATCCGATTCAAAGCCATAAGACATACCTATAAACAACGGCCCCCAGTCATCATCGTCCCAACTTGTAGTATCTGGTGCACCAAACTTCACCCAACAATCAACAGTATCAACTACTATAGTAGCAGTAACCCAAGGAGTAGACCAAGTAGTATCTAAGTGTGTAGTACTAATATCAAATTCTTGTACTTGCCAATATAGCTGCCTAGGAGTCGCAGCTAAACCTCTAACTCCAACAGTCAACAACCAAACAATAGCTCCAACAATAAGGAAGCTATACATAATCCAAATAGTATATCTCTTCATTCATCAACCTCTCATAATTTGTGTAATGGTCTTAAAGCCTCTATTGTTATCCTCAATAATTTCCCCAGATATTTCTATAGCCTCCCTTTTAGCCTGACTTCTTCTTTCCTCTCTAATCTTCTCAGCTCTACTATGAACTTCTCTAAGAAAATCAGCATCAACTTTAGTTTCCCTTTTATCAATTTCAAGTTTAGCCTTAGGCTTACCCAAAGCTCTATCAACCATAGTTTGAGCATGACCTAATTTAACTACCATAGGAACCTTATCAGTATCATCTTCCAATAAGGCCTTCTCAATCACATCCAAAGAAAGTTCACCAATAGCATTAATTCTTTCCTGCATCAGAGCCGCATCATCATCCCTTAAGGCTTGCAACCTTCCTAGCTCTTGTCTTCCTAACTCAGACCCCAGTACATTATATACAGTCTGTGGCTCTATCTCCAAGGCTACTGCTATTTCCTTAGGCTTATAAGCTAAATTAGCTAGTCTTATAATTTCCTTATGTATAAAACTCAATCTAGCTAAACTATAACAGCTATTAACAACCCTATTACCTTCCATGTCCTCTATATAAGGCATTATCTAAACTCCAGTATCCAAATTCAACTTGTATATTCAAACTAAATCATAATTGTAATATAACTATATACCCTCCCATTGTCAAGTGTTTTCTGCTCAAATTATCCCCTCCATAACCCAATAAAATCCAACAGCTTACCCCAACCAATCAACACAAAAATCCAACAGGCTCCAACAAAATCCCCTACCACCAACCAATCCGAATTCAACTTGTATAAAATATATACAAGATCCTCTACTATACTATTCCATAGGTTGTTGATAATATTGAAAATTTTACTCGCGGAATGTGAAAACCTTTGTATCCTAGAGCTCAGCACACAAAATCCCCTATGGGACTCTTTATAGATTTGATGGGATTAGTAAAGTTTTTATTGTAATGGGTTAGTATGGAATTGGTTGGTGGATTAGTGTTAGGTTAATAATGACCTGTCGTATTTTGCGATAGTACTGTCGTATTTTGCTTGATGAGTGTAGTATTTTGCGGCAGTTTATTAATATAAGCATATAGTTTGGGTTAATGGTAAGATGTTGTTTATTGTCAGGTTGGAGGGTTGGTCGATACTTTGGTATGATTGTTGCCTACTGTTATGGTGGATTTGGGTAAGTGACCCAATGCTCTTTGATAACTTTTATTAACTAATGGAGGACGTTATGTCTGATGAAAAAACTTTGTCGATGGCTGACTTAACTATGATGTTTGGAGATGATGTTAAACTGGCTATCACTAGAACTTGTTTTGGGGCTGAGAGACAAGATGGAAAAGTGATTAAAACCATGTCAGAAGTTGAGAAGGAATGTAAAGCCTTGAAAGATACCAACAAGGCTTTATACCAAGAAGAGATAGCTAAAAGAACAAAGACCTTTAATTTCGATTTCGACGGTGTTAGTGTTAAAGAACTTCTTGAAAGACACGCCACTAGTACGACAATCTTTAAAAAGTTCTATAATGATAACCTTTTCAATGCTGATGATAATGAAATACTTAAGTTACCAAAGATGGTTAATGTTAAGGTTAAGGAATTATTGATCAGCCGCGCTGTAACGGCTGATCCAAACAAAGCACGGACAAAGGCTATTCAAGCAAATCTGAAAGCTGGATTAACTCCAGAGCAGATTCTTGAGCATTTCAAGAAGGATTTAGGGTTGTAGTTCTATTGGTTGTTAATTGAAGCCTGATTATTAATTTAGTCAGGCTTTTTTATTTATTTGTATTGACTTTTTGTACAACAAAAATGTATTTGTGGTAACACCCCACCTTTCAAATTTTTCAATGATAAACACCTATATAATAGTTAGCCTACTATAGTTATATCGTATAATAAAAAAAATATATATAAATAGAATATATATAATAATATAGGATGATGATAATAATAACCTTTATAATATTAATGCCTTTTACATTAATGTCATAGGTTTTTGTGTTACTTTCTATTAAAAAAATATATTACTATAATATATATAATACACTATTGTATTTATGGCGATTGGGGGGAAGATGGGGTGTGATCACAAATACATTTGATTGATACATTAATTGTATTAACATTGGGTATTGACTTTTTGATATTATATTCATACATTTATTATCATCATTAATAATCACAATAATAATAATAATGATAATAACCCAGATTTTATTTAACAAGTCAAAAGGAGGTGAAATTAATTATGACTAAGGATTTTAAGTATTCTAAAAACTTCCCGCTGGAGTGTTTTGAGTGTGGTGGGCCTCTAGTAACGTTTGCAGACCTGAAGGACTGCTGGGAATTGGTAAAGTGTAACCGCTGTAAAGCTGAGCATGCAGTACAATATAAGGAAAAAGATTTCTGCTATGTCTATTGTAATGGGATGGTAGAGACTTGGAAAGATGGTAAGGAAATAACTAATAATTAAACTAGAGGTAACTATGACAAAACCAAACGTAGAAAACGCTTATGGGTCAGTTACAGTCTCTGAGAAAATGAAGCTAGACCTTTTAGCTCTAACAACAGCATCAATCCCACATATTAAAGGTGACAAGAAAACTGGAAGTTTGGCTTTATTAAAGGGTCTATTTCCACAATCTGCTGGAGTTAATATAATACTTGAGCCTAAGAGTTTCATTAAACAAACAGAAGATGTTGACAAGATTATAGTTGATCAAAGTAAAGCTAAGGGGTTAGTAGCTAAAAAACTAAAGACTTCTAATGGGTATATTAAGAAACTAATATCTGGAAAGCTATCAATCAAGTTACATAAGGATATTCTACTTAAGTATAAGTTAGATACTATAATGAGTCTAAATACTCTAATATTGCACTTAGAGACAACAGACAAAGTTGAGCTAATTGATTCTTTATTGTTAACTCTCGGAGAGTTAACAAACTGTAAAACCATTGATGAACTAGCTTTGAGCTTCACCAAGTTAAAGACTTGGTTTAAAGAAGCTAAAGTACCTATTGAGAAGCCTTTTGATAAGCTAACAACCAACCAAAAGAATACCTTAACAAACGCTATTGTTTATAGTCTACTCAATGACTCATATAGAGTAAAAAAGAATATAGAGAGCCTGGTGAGGTTATCTAAAGTAGAGGTTTTTGGAGAATCAATGACTTATTTTGGAGATCCTAGACAGTTTCTAATTTGCTTGGCTATTTATCTATCTCCCTATATAATGGCTAGGTTACAGGCGACCACTAAAACAACCTTTAACAAAGAGGTCAAAGATGACAAAAAAGAATGAAATTAATACTAATCTTAAGTTCTGGTATAGGTTATTTATTATCCTTGAGGTTTTATTAATAATCAATATTGGTTTTCTAATATGGTTCCTGGTTATGTTATATAAAGAGGGAGTTATATAACCAAAAAGTGGCTTGTATAAAATATATACAAGTCGCTTTTTTAATAAAAGAAGAGGTGATTAAATATGATAGACACTAACTTTAATAAGGACTTTCTAAGAGAGTCAAAGCAAACGGCGATAGAAAATGGAGTCTTGGTTAATCCAACTAAGCTAAGAACAATGCCAATTAATGCTAGGGTAAAGATAGAGGATTTTGCTGTAGTAATATCAGCAATACTTAAATACGATCCTGATACCATACCCACCAAGTCATCAGTTGTACATAATGCTTTACACTTCTTGGCTGAATACTTAATTAACAATAGAATAGTTGAACCTTTTCAAGAGGTTGGTAGAGCTTTGTCTTATCTGGACTCTTTAGGAATTAAGCTAAACCAGCGATCCCTTCCGTCTGGTAATAAAGCTGGGTCTAAGAGTTTATTCAATAGATTAGCTATTGAAGATAAACAAAAGGAGGCCTTAGTAAATCAGCTAGACCAAGAGGATAAAAAGAATATCTTCGAGTTTATTAGCTATATAGAGAGAATATCTATAGAAGCATATAATTTACTTAGTAAATTATCAGACAACTCTTTTAATTATCTGCTAGCATCTTGGACAAATAAAGCTAAACTACCAAAAGGAGTAGATAACAAGTGGTGGTTAAAGCAGATAAAGACTTTCTATGAAATGGAGATTGACAAAACTAGTTTATCTAATCAAGGTAACGCTATAAGAGCTTATGAAGTTTATAAAAATAGAAAGGAGTTGGACAAATGAAAACTATGATGGACATTTATAAGCTAACTCAGGATGAATTCTTAGATTGTTTATTAGATTGCTCATTAAATGGTAAAGGTCTCGTAGACTTTTATCTATGCTCATTCATAGAAGCAGCTAGCTTATATAGAAAATCAGACCAAGAATTACCTACAGCTATTACATTAACAGATAGTATTAAGTTTATAGTCCTCAAAGAGTTATTGTCTGATACTAATAGCCAGCGTTTTCATTTAAAAGATACTATGGAAAATAACCTCATCAAACAAGCCTTAAATTCTCATAACTTGCTCAACTTTATACAGCCCATAGCTAAGAGCGTCGTGGAAGCTAAGACAAAACCATTTAAGTCCTTAATATCTAAACTTACTAAGAATACTTGGCTAGGTATGAACTTTCTAAAGTTAGATGTTGCTAGACTATTGTCTGAGGATAGTTCAGGTCTTCGTGAACGTTTCGAGTATCTAATGGATACTAGACTAAGTACAGATCTAACCTATGATGATGTAGTTTTGCCTATAGAAACAGCATCCGACTTTGGTAAGGCGGTTTGTGTAACCTCGCCATATTTATTAGACCACTCTGCTTTATCAATTTACCTAGAACAGCAAATAACAACCAACCTGGAGGTTAATAAATGAAAGTAATTTACAAAGATAATAAAGGCTGGGATAAAGAAGTCCCAGAAGTTCAAGACACCTATGAATATCAAATCATGGAGGAAAGATGTTTATTAGTAGAAAATCCTATAAACCAAAGACAAAACACCTCAAACAGGAGGTTGTTAGTGACCTGTGGCATACTGGTCTAGCTAACTTTAACCATAATAACTATGTCACTGGCTTAGGAAAGTCATTATATTTGCTTAAATTGATCTCAGGTCATATTGAGACCAACTCCATTATCTTAGAACTAGGCTGTAGTGTTGGTAGAAACTTGAACATCTTAAGAGCCTACGGTTATAGACCCTTTGGAGTTGAGTATTCAAGAAAGGCTATTACTAAGAAAACTACCACCTGCCCAATTAACGTATGTTCTATTGAGAACTACTATGAGAACTATCACAAAGCTGGTATTATGGAGATTCTAGGTAATAAAATCGATCTAACCTTCTCAATGATAAGTCTTGGTTTTCTAATGCCAGAATCAGAATGGGTATTTAAGGAAATGGTTGAGACTAGTAGATATATAGCTACCATAGAGAATGAGGTTGATGGTGAACCTGAGTATGTAGCTAGAGACTATAGAGAGATTTTTACTAACTTAGGCTGTAAGCAGGTAAAACATCTAGGAACCAACTTCAATCCATTCTTTGATGGTTTTTGGGAAAAACCTGGCAGAGTTCATGGAAGATTGTTTAAGGTTAAATAGCATCTTGTATAAAATATATACAAGATGCTGGTTAAATTGATAGAAAGGAAGTCTAATGCTATCAGCTAAAAGACTAATAAAACAAGGTCTATCTAAATGGATAGAGGATAATAAAAGCATAATTCCTGAAGATAGGATAAAGATGATTTTAGCTCAGGAAGATGTTATCGTAAAAGACCCAAAGAAATTTAACAGTGATGTAACCTATGAAGGCTATTTAGTATTCCAGGTCGATTTGGTAAATAAAAGAATAATCCAATTAACGACCTTTATGTCCTATGATAATCAGGTTAGCCTAGAAAGTCCGTATGATCTAATAGCTCCAGAAGATATTAATTGGGAGAAGGTTGTACCATTGGATAAACTATTCAATCTTGATTAAAAAACACTTGCATATAATGGTTGGTTTTTGTACATTATATAACCGACCATTACATTATTATTACATTATTAAACGTTATTAAATTAGACTATTAGGAGATTATAATGCAAAAGAGATATGTTGTCTTTAGAAAATCTATCAAGGGTAAAACTCACTATACTACCAAACGCTGGTCTGATACAACTCAATTTGAAGAGCTAAAAATAGAAAAGGGGAAAGATTATGATGTTCTATATGGAACATCCGCTGATGATGTTAAAAGAAAAGCTAGATATATGGATGTGCTTTTGTTTATTTTAGAGACTCTACCAGAGCTATCTAATAATAATGAATTAACTACTAAACAAAAAGAGGCTTTAGTGGTTAAATTCTTAGAAAACCATAAAGAATTATTATAAAGCAAAAGAAGATTAGACTATGACTACAACAGAAGACATTTACACAAAGTATGATAAGCCAAGAAAGCTTATTACGTTTAGGGGAACGAGGCAATATCCAGAGAAAGTGTTATTTTCCTTAGAAAAAACTATTGAAGCCTACGAGCGACTTATAATTATCCTTAGTTTTGAAGAGTCTATGCAAGTTAAACTAAATATGGTTTACGCTTGGAGCGAGTATGGGAACTTTGACTCCTGTAGATTGTGTAGAACTGTCCTTGGGTCAGATGATCGCGGGTTCTTATACTCTAACAGGGCTTTATATAAGAACTGTCCATTGACTTTACCCTACCTCCTATCTTCTAAATTCCCTTACACTAAAGCCTTCTGTATGGTAAATGACAGAAGAACTGGTCTAAGTTTATATGAGGCAATAAATGAGACTATTTCAACAACTAAAAACATTCCTCCGATTTTTACAGATAGTTATCTAAAAGACCTACGAAAAGCTCTAATCAAAAGACTAAAGTTTATAATAGGTAGAGCCAAAAGAAATAGAGCAACTTTTATATATCCAACCCTATCCTGTGTTTTCGCATCTAATGCTAGAGAACTCAGAGGTATTAAATTTCCTAGTTAATAATTAACAAAAGGACTAGTCAACTAAATGGATTCATTTAACATAACTAACAAAAAGCAATTAGCACAGACTAAGTTCTGTACTAATATAGGACAGCCTAAGTTTGTATTAACTAGATGTCCTAGTTGTAATGGAGATCCATTAGAAAGATATAGCATAGAACAATGTACTAAACAATTAATAACCAGTTGTTCAATGTGCAATCACTCATTTGTTAGCTGATTTAAAGAAAGGAGGATTTTTAATTAAAAAAACCTATAAATAATAAAAAACTAATAATCAATAAGGAGAAACAAAAAATGGTAAAAGTAGAATATTCCTTAACTCCCTCTAGAATAAACAATATCTTAGAAGGGGTTGCTAAATCCGGCGATCAAGATAAGATTGAAGCAGTAGAATGGCTAGAGCCTTATAGAGAAACCGGTATCCCATTTAGTGGTGAATACGACTTTGGTGAAACAGCAGACCTTGACGGACTCAGAGCCAGGTTTGGAGACGAGTTAGTCTACAGTTATGGTAAGCAGTCCATTGGTCTTTGGCTAGGTACTAGAGTAAGAAACATGCTCGAAGCTGGACTATCTACAGAAGACATCCAAGCAAAACTGTTGGATCCTGAGTTTAAGCCGTCATTAGGTGGTTTTCGCAAACCTAGAAAGGATGTAAGAGATCAGTATCTTGACTCTATGGCAGACAAATCTCTCGAAGATAAACTGGCTGAAATAGAGAAGATGAAAGAAGCTTTATTAGCTATGTCCGAAGAGTCTAACGACTCCTTGACTGAATCAGCTAGTCTATAGTTAGTCATTTCACAATAACACTCCCTCTTCTAATTCCATAAGGCATGTCGCTTTCACGTCTGAGGAAAGAAGTAAGAAGAGGGAGCTTTTTAATAACTAACCTGGAGGTTGTATGAAACCAGAAAGAAAGAAAAAAGTATTTATAATAAATAAATCAGGGCACAACTATCAACCGGCTGAAGAATTTGGGGAGCTTATCTATCTCTCAGAGGGCAACATTAACCCTTTTAGAATATCTAGAATAGCTGAAGAGTTTAAGGGAATATTATCAACACAAGCCCAAGATGGAGATTATATAGTACCAACATCAGTTGGAGCCTTTAATGCCTTAGCTGGTTGGATAATGGGACAGTTAAATCTAAGCCTTAACCTTTTGTTATTTGATAGAAAAGGCTTCTATGTACCTAGAAATATAGTATGGACTATAACATCACCTATAACATCAAGGGGGGATACATGATTGTATTAAAGGAAGCTACAAACACTAGAAAAAGGTTTATTTGGAAGCCTGATCAAGACGCAAGTGGGACTAGTAGAAAGATTATAGAATCCCCTGAAATAGTATCTACTACAAAAGTCTTTCCTATTAAAGAAAAAGAAACCTGGTTTGTAATGGATTCTACTAAGATGAATTGCTATATGACTTGTCCTAGATTATTATTCTTCGAGCATATATTAGGACTTCGTCTTGAAGGAAATAATATAAACCTAATATTTGGCTCAGCCTGGCATATAGCAAGGGAGATTATGTTATTAGGAGGCTATAACCAAGAAACAATAGAAAAGGCTAAACAAGCCTTAGCTGATTACTATAGCAACTATTATCCAGAACTTATGTGGCTCGACAATAGTCCAAAGGATCCTAAGACAGCTAATAAGGCAATTGATCTATACGTAGATATGTACAGTAAAGTTGATACTTTTAAGTGTCTATACACAGAGATATTAGTACCAATACCTATTAGTGATACTAGAATTCTTTATACTAAAATGGATAGCATTAATATAAACTCAAGGAGCCAGTACTTTTCCCTAGAGCACAAAACTACAAAGCAAGAATCGTCTTATCTTCACGATCAATGGTTGCAGGCTTTTCAAATTGATGCTTATTATCATACATTAGTAATGCAATACGGCTTTGAGAATGTTTATGGTATAGTGGTAGAGAATTCAATATTTAGAAAAGGTAGCAAGGGTATAGCACATATTAGAACAGTTATACAAAAAGATAAACTACAATTACAGGATTGGTTAATAAGAGCCAACCAATATATGGACGAGTTTGAAAAAGACATGAGGGAGTTTAGAGAAACCACCATAGATGATCCAATAATGACTTGCTTTAGAAAAAAGACTACTTCATGTATAAGGTATAATAAAATCTGTCCTATGTTTCATATATGTAATGCCTATCCTAATCCAATACAGCTCGCTGGAAATATTCCAGTTAATTACATAGAAGAATTCTGGGATCCTAGAACAGCTGACGAACAGGGTAATAAGTTTACGAATTTCTTAGACTTTTATAACAAGGCAGTAATAGTACGGGAGACTAACAATGAAAAAGGATAGTAATCAAAAATAAATACAAAAGGAGATTAGCTAATGTCTAACAAAATAATTCTATCAGAGGATCAAGAAATTGTAGTGAGTAAAGTACTCGATTGGTATAATAATATATCAGAGTCAGATAACGTGGAAAAAGCCTATATTACTTTAGGTGGTTATGCTGGCACAGGTAAAAGTACCATACAGAGGTTTATAAGAGACAGGCTTGGAGACGAAACTGTAGTAGGCTTTGTCTCATTAACTGGCAAAGCTGTAAATGTAATGGATAAAAAACTGAGAGGCTGTCTTAGACAAAAGGATTCACTGTCAACCTTACATAGTTTTATGTACCATCCTATTATAGACGACTATGATAATGTTACAGGTTGGGAGCTTAAACTAATGGCGAAGGACTTTGATAATACCAATCCCGATCTCGCTCCTTATGTAGATGTCTTTATAAACGATGAGGCTAGTATGACTGGTAGGGATCTATTTAAAGACCTATCCTCATATAATAAGCCAATGATTTTCATCGGAGATCATGCACAGCTGCCTCCAATTTCAGGGGAGTTAAATCTAATGGAAAATCCTGAGTTGAGGTTAGAGAAAGTTCATAGACACTCAGAGGAAAATCCAATACTCTATCTAGCTACTAAGGCTAGAGCTGGAAAGCTCATACCATTTGAGTCTTTTAGCTCAAAAGTAAAAAAACTCACCAGAGTAGAGGCTCAAAAGGATGATAGAATCAATGAGCTTCTAGAGGATAGGACTAATAACACCTGCGTACTTACGCCATACAATAATACTAGAGTCAATATAAATAGATTAGTCAGAAAAAGATATGACTTAAATAGAGACTCCCCAGCTGTTGGTGATAAAATAATCTGTCTACGAAATGATAGACGAAGTGGTATCTATAATGGTATGATTGGAGTTATCTTAGAGTTAAAGCCTTCAAAAATGGCTCCAGATTTAAACTATACAATGAAGATAAAAGCTGATGATAGACTATATAATAATTTAGAGGTAGCTAAGTATCACTTCAACTTTAATCCAAAAACAGACCCTAAACCAGCTTTTACTAACCTTGACTATAGAGACTTAGGTACTTTATGGGACTATGGTTATGCCATGACAACTCATAAGGCTCAAGGTAGCCAGTTTAAATCAGTTATAATATGGGGGGAGGCTTGGCCAGCAATTCGTAACCGCTGGTTATATACTGCTATAACTAGGGCACAAGAGGAGCTTTATATAATTAATTAAGGAACTTGTATATATTTTATACATGAGAGGAGCAATAATGACAATACCTAATGGTTACTCTATACCTAATCCAACACAAGTACCAGTATCAAATCAATCTATAAAACCAATAGAAGCAATGGATTTAAAAACAGTTTATACACCAGAGTCTATAAACTCAACTCAGACTATATTGTTAATGGGTGAGCCTGGATATGGTAAGACATCACTTATTGCTTCCGGACCTAAACCTATATTAAACTATTCCTTTGATCCTAAGGGTACAGCGGTGATTATGAATAAGTATCCTGAGCTAATAAGCTCAAAGAAATATCAATTTATTCCATTCTGGAATGAGAGAGCAGATAATCCAACTGAATATAACAGATGGGAATCCATTTGGAAAGCTCATATAGCATCTGGTTATCTAGATCAATTTGCCATAGTAACTATTGATAGTTTAACTACTTGGCTAGAGGCGGCAGTTAATGAATGGATAAAGCAGAAAAATATACAAAGAAAAGGTAAGATATTAGATAACCTAGCACAGGGGGATTATCCAGGTTTATACAACTTAGTTAGAAGTATGATCAAACAAACTGCCGCCTGTGATTGTCACTTTGCCCTAACAGCTCACCTAGAGCCAGAACAAGATGAGCTGTTAGGTACAATTCGCTATGTATTGTCAACATACAAAAAGTTAAAAGTAATAATTCCAGCTCTATTTACGGAAAAGTGGGTTATAACAAAACAGCCAGGCTCTAATGGTATAACCTATTCTATATTAACAAATAACGAGGGGTTATATTCAGCATCTACTCAACTAAAACTACCAGCTAAACTACCTTTAGCAAATACTGATAGATTACCTGAAGGTACTACCCCAGAAAATCTAAGGGATATATTGAAAAAGGCTGGTGTACATTACGAAGATAAGCCCAACTTTTGGGAATAATTAATAACTAATTTAAGGAGAACAAAAATGTTTAAATTCAGTAGTACTTCAAATGATCAGAACAAGGATGCAGTAGTAAGTCCACACACAGCTATGGAAGCTAATACTAATGCTGATCCTAATCCTAATGAAAAAGACGCTAAAACGGACAGCCCTCTGACTGCTGATGATGAGAGTGTTAAAGCTTATATAGCTCAGTTTGAGGACAGAGCCGATGTAATAAAATCTGAACACAGTGGTAGTTTATACTTTCTACTTGAGCGCCTATGTAACAGAGCTTATTCATTGCTTGATGCTGTTGAGGCTATGTCTGATGATCTATCGCCAATACTTACAGATCTTACCGAAGATAACCTAAATGAGTTAGACTTACGTATCTATTCAACTAAGCTTAAGTCAAGGATACTGGATAATGTATCTGCTACAGCCACAATAATCTTTTTAGAAGATATGCTAATAAAATTAAATAGGGCTTTAACCTTAATAACATCAGGAACTAAACTTTAATATTTAACAAGAGAAAGGAGAATCATGTTAGAAGTAAGACCTAGAGTATATCGGGCTACTAACGAAGAAATTCAAGCTGGGTTACACTTAGTGTGTCCTGCCTGTAATGGGGGTATTACATTAGTAGGCCCAGCTGGTAGACAGGAAGCATACTGTCCAAGATGTCATATCAGTGTAGCCTTATTCGAGGTAGGTCAGACTCCAGTTAATCCAGTAGCACAGTTTCAATAAATAATAACCTATTAACATTTCAAAAAGGAGTAATATCATGTCATTAATATCTTCGATCATTCAAAACACTCCAGACCCAGTTGTCTTACCAGCTGGAACGAGAGTAAGATTAATCTTACAAAAGGCTACATTTGGAGCTACAAAAGGAGGTACCAGAGAAGATGGTACGGATAAACCTATCAGGCCAATAATAAAGCTTTATTGTAAGGTAGAAGGTCAGCCATTAGTAGGATTAATCTCTGACAATCTATGGTTTCCATTAGATTCTGATGCTGAAGACGTCCAGGTAAATCAGAATCAGAAGATAAAGGGTGTAATGGCGGCCTTGAAGATTAATCCAAAGGTTGATGGAGACATAGACCCTAATAGCTATAAACCAGACATGGAACCAGTGGTGTTAGCCAATTGGGTAGGTAAAACTGGTGAGGCTACCTTAGGGCAGGATGAAGACGCTCAAGGTCTTCCAAGAAATTTCATTACTAACTGGTTAAAACCACCAAAAGCAATGTAGTATAATCATTCTATAAAGCAGGGCCTAAAAACCCCTGCTTTTTTAATTAGAGGTATGATATGAAATTAGAGAATTTAAATAAATCAATAACTCAACTAACTACTGAAGAACAACTACAATTAGTACAAAAGATTAGGGAATCTAGACTTAGAGTAAAGGCAGTATATAAGGCTTCTAACAAGAAGAAGACTAAAAAGATAATCAAACCTAAGACTACCACAAAGAGAAAACAAAAAAAAGTAAAAAGTAAAGAGGACTTAATGTATCTAATATCCAAGATGGAGGAAATGGTAAATGAGCAAAGAACAAATCAACCATCAGGCAGTAACTGAGGTACCAGAATTTAATAAGATAGCAGTTCCTAGTAAGTTGGCTAGAATAGCTATAAAGGACATCAACCCTGGTAGACGTGTTAGAGGCTCTTACGCAGGTACTAAAAAGGACTGGGATGATTTTAAGCAATCTCTAAAGGAAGAGGGTCAGATACAACCAATAACTGTTATGGAATATGATACTCCGTTTGAGGATTTTAGATATTTTTTACTATGTGGGGGTCGTAGGATTAAGGCTCTTAAAGAACTAGAGGAAACTCAAGTAGATGCAAAGATATATCCTCATGGACTTAACGCCTATGAGCTTAAAGCTATTGAATTATCAGAGAACCTTCATCGTAAAGATCTTACAGTAGACGAGAAAGCAGAAGCCCATAAAGATATGTATGATTATTACATTAGTCTATATGGTAAAAAGGAGAGTACCTCTCCAAACGCCCCAGGATTATCCATCAGAGATGTAGCAAAGAAGATGAAGCTGGATAAGATGACCTTAATAAACAGTTTGAAAATAGCTAAAATATTTGAGGATGTTCCTGAGGCTAAGGGAAAGATTAAAACAGATGCGGAAGCTTTATCTTTGCTCAAAAGGGCAGAGAAAACAGTAAGAATAGAAAAAGAATCAAAAGAAGCTCGTGAGAAGTTAACTAATTCTACTGAGGATAGAGCTAAAGAAACCATTATGGGAAGTTATATAGTAAACGAAGGTGGGTTTTTAGCTTACGCTAAATCTCTAAAGGATGAGTCCTTTGACCTTTGTAACTTTGATCCAGATTACCCTAATGCTTCAAAAGACTTCGGTGGACAGCACACCTCCTCAGTTACCTCAATTACCTTAGGTCATTATAGCACTATAAATCCAGAGAACTTCGAGGGATTTTTTAAATCCTGTCTTAAGGAAATCTATAGAATACTAAGACCAAATTCCTGGTTAATAGTATGGTTTGGCTATGAATACTTTCAGAGAATCTTAGACTGGGCTAAAGAGACCAAGTTTGAGGTGCACTATAATCACGGTAAGTGGCTGAAGATTAGTAAAGCGGAGTTTGTTGTAAGTCATACTAGAAACCCACATAGATTTCTGGGACACTCCATAGAACCTTTCTTCTACTTTAAAAAAGGTTCTGCCACTATCCAGAAACCTCACCACGATACCTATATGCACCTACCAGATCCTCCAAATAAAAGGATAAACCAATACCAAAAGCCTATCCAACTCATGCAGGAAATATATGACACCTTCTTATTACCAGCACAGAGGATTATATCTCCATGCACTGGTAGTGGATGTGATATATTAGCTGCTATTAACACTGGTAGATTCGCTGTTGGATGTGATACATCTAAAACTCAAAAAGAAGCCTTCAAGCATAGAGTATTAACTCAACCGATAGCTCAGTATAAATCTTGGGAGCAATAATATGAATAATAATATAGAAACCATAATGGCTAATAAGAGGCCAGTACCACCTGAAGGGCCACTGGACGCTAGCCTTGTAATACTTGGAGAGGCTCCCGGTGGCGAAGAAGATAAACACGGTAAGCCGTTCTATGAATATGCAAGAACTGGGGGACTATTTAATAGACTTCTACCCCAGGCGGATATTAATAGATCACAATGCTATATCGATAATGCCTTTGATATAAACCCACCTGGAAATAAAATAGATAGATTTATAAAATATAATCCTAGAATTAAACAAGTAAACACAACTCAATTATATCAAGAGCGAGAAGCTCTTATGTATGAGCGGTTGACTAGATTAACAAACAAGAAAACAATAATAGCGATGGGTAATGTAGCCCTATATGCAACAACTAGACTCTGGGGTATAGAAAAGTATAGAGGCTCTATACTCTGGAGTGATAAGTGTAACTGTAAAGTAGTAGCCTGTATTCATCCAGCTGCAGCTCTTAGAGCATTCTTAGATACCTATTTTATAATACACGACTTTAAGAGAGGACTAGACCAAAGTAAGTTTAAGGAATATATTCTAAGAAATAGAAGATATATATTACAGCCCACCTACGAGCAGGCTATGGAATATCTAAATAGAGTATTAACAAACAAAAAGTTCATAGCCTATGACATCGAGTGTGGAAGAGAAGAGTTATCACATATATCCTTTGCACAAGAACCAGAAGAAGCTATCTCTATAGACTTCCTACGTAATGGTGCCAACACCTATACTATAGAGGAGGAAACTAATCTTATATTAAAGATAGCCAAAATCCTAGAAGACCCAACCATCAGGAAGTCCGGCCATAATCTAGCTTTTGATAATTGGTTTCTATATGAGAAATATGGAATAGTAGTTAGAAACTTCGATGACTCTGGCATAGGGCATAAGGTACTATTCCCAGACTTTCGAGCTGGCTTAGATTTCGTCACATCTATATATACAGACATGCCTTATTATAAAGACGAGGGTAAAGCATATATGAATATAGGAGGTAGGGATATAGACTTCTGTAGATATAGTGCTAAAGATGCCTCCGTTTCAGTAGAGATAATGCCGATTATAAAAACCGATCTAGAAAGTCAAAAAAATATGGACACCTATCTTTGGCAAAAGAGATTAATCCCACCACTAACCTTCATGAGTACTAGAGGCATTAGGGTAGATACCAAAGGTTGGTTTAATAAAAAGATAGAATTGGAAAAAGAAGTCTCCCAGATGCAAGATGAATTAAACACTATATGTGGTAGGGAGATAAACGTAAAGGGCGCTTCTCTAAAAAGCTATCTATATGGAGAAAAGAAAATAAGACCTAGTACAAAGATGGGAGTAGTTACTCTAGACGAAAAGGCTCTTGTAAGAATAAAAGCCAAAGGTTATAGAGAAGCTGAACTAGCTTTGGAGATTAGACGAAGGAGAACTCTACTAGAAAAGTACCTTAACATTCGCTTTAAGGGTGGTCGTTTAGTGTGTGCCTATAACCCAATGGTAAGCGATGGTAGACTATCTAGTAGTACACAAATCATAGGCAAATATGGTACTAACAACCAGAACATTCCACATACCTTCGATCAGTACCTATTAGCAGACGATGGTTATCTGATTTGGAACTTTGATCTATCTCAAGCCGATAATAGGACTGTGGCTTATATAGCCCCAGAGCCAAAGATGATTAAAGCCTTTGAAGATAAAATAGATGTACACTCTCTAACGGCTTCTCAGGTATTTGGAATACCTATAGATGAAATAATAGATATGAATAAGAAGGGTATATTAGCCACTGTAGGTTCAGGTGATAAAACCCATAGAGCTTGGGGTAAAGAGTTAAACCATGCCTTAAACTACGATATGGGTTATATCACCCTTGCTACTAACATAGAGGTTACAGCCTCTGAAGCTAGATTATTCTATAACTCTTATCATAGAGTTTATCCTAACATTAAACAATCATACCATGTATGGGTTAGAGGTGATTTAGAATACAGGGGTAAAACACTAACAAATCCTTTTGGTAGAAAAGCCTTATTTGTTTTACCAAAAGGTGATAAACTATTCAAGCAAGCCTACGCTTGGGTACCTGCTTCAACTACAGCAGATACCCTAAACAGATATGGATTAATAGCAATGTATGAAGATAGTCAAACATTCGGCCCTATGGAAATGCAGAGACAAGTACATGACTCTTTAACCTTTCAAACTAAAATATCTCACGGAGTTTTAAGGTTAGCTAAATTAGCTAGAGATATAAAAAAACAAATGGAGCAGCCAATTACCTATCGGGGTAGAAGCTGGACTATTCCTATTGATATAACAGTAGGATATAATCTTAAAGACCAGATTGAATTAGACTTTAGCAAACCTATAGAACCACAACTGCAAAAGATAATTGAAGATAAAAAGGGATATAAACCAATGCAAGGTATGATAAGTAGTATTATAGAATAAAAGGTAACTATGAGCGATAGACTATTGTCAGACTGGATTGAGAGTTGGAAGGCTTTTAGAGAAGCTATAGGTGAAGCCCCATTTATCTATAATGAATGGGTAGCGGTTAGTATTATAGCAGCGGTAATGCAACGTAAGACCTGGTTGCCTTGGGAAAAGAGGATATATCCAAATTTCTACATAGCTCTAATAGGCCCAGCTGGTGTACGCAAAGGTGAAGCCATGGGGCCAGGTAATAGAATGTTAAGGCAGCTAGGGATAATAATAAGTGCTGAGGCTACAACAAGAGAGGCTTTGATAAGACACCTTAAATTAATAGGTAAGGATAAATCAGGCCCTGGTTTTATAGACGAGGATGGTATATATAAACAATACTCCGCGCTAACTGTATATAGTGAGGAATTTACCACCTTCACTCGATATGATAATAGAGACCTAATGGCAGACTTAGCTAATTGGTGGGATTGTCCAGACGTCTGGACGTACGATACTAAAACTGGAGGTAAGGATGAAATATCAGGTGTATTTTTTAATCTGATAGGCGGTACAACTCCAGATCTATTTCGTAGATCTTTACCTGAAGATTTAGTAGGTGGGGGTTTACTATCTAGAATAATCTGTGTATTTCAATCAGTACCTGGACAGATAGTTATCTTTCCTACTGAGGGTGATGTAAAGCTATGGGATGCCTTATATAGTGATTTATTAGAAATATCTAAGATAACTGGCCCATTTAGCTATAATGTAGATTTTCAAGCTTTATATCAAGAGTGGTATCCTAAACAACACGAACAGGTTAGAGTAAACTCCGATAAACTAGCCGCTTATGTAGCTAGAAGGTCTACACACTTACGAAAGTTATGTATGATAATGAATGCTTCTAGGTGTGGAGATAGGATCATAAATGGCGAGGACTTTACTAGAGCCTTAGACTTACTAGAACGTACAGAGAAAACAATGGATAAAACCTTTGAAGGTATGGGAGCTAATCCACTTGCTATAATAGCTCATAGGATCCTCAATGAGATAGCAATGCGAGGGTCTATACTTCAAAGTGCTATAATGAAAAAATACCAGGATGACTTAAACATAGAAGATTTAAACAAAATAATTTTAACTCTAATATCATCTAAACAAATAAAGAAGGAGGCTTTATATGATGAACACAAGAACATATTAACAACAGATTGTTTATTAACTTTTAGAAAGGAGTAGCATTATGTCAATCATAGGAAAATGTATTGGATTTACTGGTTCATTAACTATTATCTCCATAGTATTAAAATTAACTCACATAATTAATTGGAGTTGGTGGTGGGTATTAGCTCCATTGTGGACACCTACTATTATATCTATAATAATCCTTATAGGTCTTTTAACCCTAATCCACTTCTTATATAAAGATAATCATTAATATAATAAAAGGAGGCTATAATGCTAGGCTATCAACCGACAATACAGGATCTACTAAAAACACGTTATGAAAGAGAAAAGGTACTCAACAAAAAGCGAAGCCATAAAATATGCTTCCAGTGTGGAAGGCACGTGTTCACCTTCGCCAAAAGATGTAGCTCTTGTGGTAGTGCCTTTGTACCAGATGAAAAGTTAAATAAAGAAAAAAGACGAAAGATTAGAGCAACATCTAATTTTACTCCGGAGGATATAATAGCTTATATTCAAGATATTGTAGATGTAATAAAAGAGCAAAGAATAACTCTTAGTAATTTTGAATTAGAGTTCTTGGGCAGTCTTTTAGATAGAGACTCTAGATATATCTCAAGAGCTACTGAGGAAAAGCTAGTTGAGATTCATGAGAAGTATATAACTACTAAAAGAATTTAGGAGAATAAAATGGAATTTGTCTATGCGCCCAATTTCGAACGATATTTCGAATTTTACATTAAAACGTGATATTCACATCACGTAAGTTGAACAAAGATAATAACTTACAAACCCCATTGTAGACTTTGTCATTTTCACGAAATTTTGTCAACTTTTTAATGGAGCCTGATTATGAAAAAAGTAGTAAAAGTATTTATTTGCTCTCCTTATGGAGACCATAATAGCCTAAGCACAAGGAGAGCTAATGTAAATAGACAGATTGATATAGCCTTCACTCTTACACAAGCTGGATACTTACCATTAGTACCTTTATTTAATCATTACATGGCTCAGCGCCATCCAGGTTTATCCAGAGAGTTTTGGCTAGAGCAGTCAAGTAAGTTGTTAACCTTAGCTGATGCTGTATTTATACCATTGGCCTTTGAGAATAAGTATACAGCTGGTATGGCTAGAGAAGTAATTCAAGCAGAAAAAGCTGGTATACCGATTGTATACACTATAAATAAACTTAGAAATCTATTCGATTATGTGGATAAAGGAGATAAGTTTTGAATAAAACTAAAAAAATAACAGACGTAAAAATTGGGAAGGAAGTAATAAGTCCGCTTGATACGCTTGTTATGCGGCTGGATACGATTTCACAAGATATGGAAAACGATGCAAAAGAGTTTGATAGAAAACCGTTTAATGGAAAAACAGTTGCAACTTATTTCGGTTATCAAGGTGCTGCAATTGCAGCACTAGCGAAAATCATTAAAGAAACATTAGTAAATAAATGAGTTCTCCTAGTAATAAAATAGCGGGACATAATCATCCCGCTATCATGTATAAAATATATACAAGCCACTATATTATTATAATATAGAAGCACCCTTCAAATGTGTAGCAGTAACCCCTACCAAAGTAGTACTCTTATCTGAATTTGTTCTATAATATTCATAGACAAATCCACCAATAACTCTTCTAACTATTATAAGTGGGCTTTCTTCTACTATAAGAGTCTCACCATATTCCAACTGTTGAAATGTCCCAAGTGTCCAACGACTTTCAAAGGCTTTAGTTACTAGACTCAACTGTGTAGAACTAATCTTAGGTATCTCTTTTATAATAGCTTTTTCTAAAGTCTTAAGCCCTCTAGCTCCAAGCCCCACTAAGTTCTTCAAACCCTTATATACCTCCTCTGGAACTTTATTCTGTAAAGCATCTACTTTACTTATTGTTATTCTATAACTAACCATAATTATTCTCCTGACTGATTAAAGTTAAAATGGTCAAGTGCCTCTGCCTTATCTAGTAGTCTAGCCTTAAGCACATTCCTTTGTTCTGGAGTCATCTCAGCGTATTCCCATCTATTTGGTATACTACCAATATCTACTCCATACAGAATTAAATCATTCAAGTCCTCCTTTGTTATTTCCTGTTTATTGACTAATTTCCTAATAACTTTATTAACAACATTCTTACGATTATTCCTGCGAATCCCCATGTTCCTATTCCAATTCTTCTCTAGTACTTGGTGATAGCTCATATCAATTAACTTAGCTCCAGATAACATCATAACTCTATCCCAAGCCCCATTAACTAATGCCGCCTTATCTCCATTACTATCCCTAATCCAGATATCAGGTGACTGAAAATTCTCCTGCAACTTTCTAGCGGCCTCCCTTAGATCACCATCTTTAACGTCCTTCCAAGAATCCCAAATTAATACACTATCTAATACCTTATCCCAGTAATACATAATAGGAGCTAAGCCCTTAGCCCAATCTATTAAATTTTCATCAAGGTAGTTAGGAGCATTTTCTCCCTGACCAGTTAAACTAGCTCCAATTATCTGAGCACCTGGTATTACTACCTCTTTAAATAACTTAAATAAATCGCTCAAGGCAGGCCCAAGCCAATCTTCCATAGCTCCAGGAAACTGGAATGTCGCTGGCCCAGATAAATCAACCCCAGCCAATCCACTTAATCCCATAGTAGTTTTATTTAAAGTAGTATCCTTCTTTAAGAGTAATTCCTCTAAATCATCTAGTACTCCCATAGAGGCTAAAATAGGTAAACTCTTAAGAAAATATACAATACCCCTAGGCCCAGCTAATAGCATTTGTACTTCTAACATCCTAATAAATTCCTTTGGCCCTTTCAATGTAGTCCAGAACTGAGCTTGGTTAATCATTATAGCCTTAAACTGGCCTATCAATCTACCGGTTGGACTCCTGAGTAACTCTGGAATAGCTGCTGTATTATATGTATTCTGTTGAAATCTAACACCCTGTAAAGCTTCCCATACAGCCTCTTGATGAGTCTTATTAAATAACTCTCTTTGCATTATATAGTTAGCCGCAAATCCATGTCTTCGTACTGGGCCTTCAGGAGCTCTAAACAAACCTAAAGGTTTAAGGACACTAAGCTTACCCTGTCCCTTTCTAATGGTTCCATCCTCCTGAACTGCGAAATCCATACCTAATTGGGAATTTTCATCAAGGTCATGTATTAACTTTCTTAAATCTATAACCTCTCCGTCTGGGGCTTTATAACTTCCCTTCGCTAAATGCGTCATGCCCTTTTGCCAAAACTTAGCTCCGACCTTAACATAGGTCATTCCAAAACCTGTCATACCATTAATATAAGCGGCTGTTGGTCTATACCCTAACTTAAGATTAGCCTCAGTCTTATTAACAGCAGAAACCATTCTTTTATACTTACCAGTCTTCCAACCTTTAGCTATTGAATATTCATCAACAACCTGCTCTATCCAAGAATAGTTATTCCCCATTACAGCATTTATCTGACCTTGTAGAATAGCATTAACATCTGGAGTAAAGTCTTCTGGATTTTTCTTCTTTAGTTTATCAAACTTTCTAACTAAAGGATACATAGCTATTCTCTTCTCCATAGCGTGTACATAGGCAGGTAGTGACTTAAATATATCAAGCTCTCCCTTTAAGACATCTTTTCTCTGCTTAGATGGATCTATCCTACTTACCTCAGCCTTTACCCTCCATCTAGGTGGTCTCTGACCAGTTTCTTGATATACCTGCTGTCTTAACTCAGCCGACTTTTTCTGAGCTTCAGCAGCTGTAGGTGCCCAAGCTAAAGTATTGTCATTATCATCAACTACTTTATAGTTACCCATCTCTATTCTAGTTTGAAAATCTTTAACTCCCCACTTAGATATATCATAGTATTCTTTCAATTTACTACTAAGTTTCTTAGTCTCTCTCTTTCTAACTCTATCAATTTTACCTTGTCTAGCCTTATCTTTACTTAACCAATTGCTCTCAGCTATAGTGGCATAATTAGTTCCCTTTTTATTTTGATAATACTTAATATATTCATCATGAGCTAGTTGTTCTATATTATAAACCCTATCTATAGCCTCATCCAAATTCATACCACTATCAACAACTAAGGAGAATATACTATATTGATCAGAGTCTAATTCTTCAAAATATCTCTCTCTTAAGGACTCCTGAAACCGCATCTTAACATGCTCGAATAGCTCAATAATACCTCCTCTATGATCTACCCCCTCCATAACCTGTTGTATCTTTGGATCTTCTACATATAGTTCAGCTAGTCTAGTTTTAGCCTTTGCATTACCCATATAGGACATAGACTCATTCCTTAAACCATAAACCAAGTCAATAGCCTCTCTAACCTTTGGTATTGATGTTTCCTTTAAACCATGTGATATAGACTTAAACCAAGCCTCCATATCTCTATCCTGTTTAAAGATAGTAAGCTGTTTGTTAGAAAGCTCAACGGATAGCTCCATTGGAAGTCTTGATTTTTTTCCTTTTTCATATTGTTTATATAATATATATTCTGGATATAATACCTTCTGTATCCATTTCTTTATTGTTCTAGGTGGTTCGTAGGTAGTCTCTACACCATCACCACTAACATCAACTCCATTTTTCCTTAACACACTACCAAAAGACTCATGTTTTAAATCTTCTGCAAATGGGGCTTTGTCAGGCATCTCATTAGTATTCTCTATCCAGTCTATCCACTCTGATTCGTCCACCTGTGTCTTAGCCCATTGTCTTAATAACTTCTCAGTCTCAGGGTCTACTTTAGTATTCTGCTCTCTACTATTAACTATCCTACTTTTAACAGCGCTACCCATTCCATTCAAGGCCATACCAATGATAAACCCTGATAAACCACCTTCAGCAACTCCATCCATCAATCCTCTTTCGGCATCATATAACTCTTTAGCAGTAGCATTACTAGCAAAACCCTGTACGGCTTCTTGAACACCCTCTTCCAATCCACCCTTAGCTCCATTTATAAGCCAGGTAGTCATCTTACCCCCAGTAACTTTATTAATCCTATTAAAGGCTCTCTCTAAAGGTACAGCCTCAAGAGCTCCAATAGGTAGATTAGCTGACCAAGCCTTGAGGGCAACATCATTACTCTGACCTTTCTCCTTAGCTACATTAAACTCTTCAGCTCCCTGACTACCAGCCCCTAGTAAAGCACTAGCCATCCAACTAGACATACCTAGACCTTTAGTAAGTAGATGATTAGTAATAAACCCTAAGGCACTACCAGCCCCTTTAGCTAGGGTAGTAGTAATAAACTCATCTCTATACGCTGGATTAGTAGGAAACAAATCCTCAGCAGCTTTTCTAATACTTTGGCCTAGTTGATAAAATTCATACTCACTAACATCTTTACCAGCTTGTCCCTCCCAATCGGTATTATCAGCTAACTGTTTAGCTGCTATACCAATACTTTCTGGCATTCCAGCAAAAGTTGTAAGGTATCCTTTAGCTACATTTGAGACACCAGCAGCAAACCTATTTTGCATAGTTAGATTATCTTCTTTAGGCTTTTCCTCTGGTATATACTTGGATAAAGGCTTAATGCTACCCCTAGCCCCAACCTCTAAACTATCTTCAGGTATATATTTAGATAAAGGATTAGGCATTATTTTTTACCTTTCTTATTAAAATAGTCTACAAGCTTTCTTCTATCAGCTAGGTCATAGCTATCCCAGTCGGCTTGTTCTACCTCTTTAGGCTTAACTAAATCCTGTCGAGCGGCTTTAGCTTGATCACTCATAACCTCCGCAAAGGTAACAGTATAATCCTTACCTCTATAATGATTCATAGTATATTGAGCCAATCTATCTCCAAACATAGCCCTTTCTTCTGGGGTAAGGTCAGGGAATAGGATAGTGTAGTCCACCTCCCCTTTATCATTAGTCAAAGCCTTTTTCATCTGTACTATATCTAACCAACCTTTAGCTTTAAACTCCTCTTCATGCTTCTTATATACCTTGGGCAGAAATTCAGCTACAACAGCTTTAGTCATATTATTATACAAACTAGAATTTATATTACCTAAACTATGAGTACCCCCTAGACCTATTTCCTTAACTTCTCCAGTCTCCCAGTTAAATATCATACCATCAGCCTTCATCCATTTATTCCTCATCTCGCCCAACTTTAACTTAGCTGCTATGTCTTGATCAGCTAAATCCCTTTGTAGCTGTCTATCCTTCTCAGCCTCTTCTAACTTCTCCCCCTTAGTAAGTGTACCAGCTGTTAAGGCTTTAGTATAATCCGCCTGTATACCCATCTCAGTTTCCTTCAAACTCAACAGTCTCTCAGCCTGTACCCTATCCTGAGCCATATCCTTGCTTTCGGCTGAGAGTAGTTTAGCGTAAGATCCAGGATGCTTTCCAGTTCTAAGATCGTCTAGATACAAACCATAAGCCTCATTCTCACTCAAACCAGCTACCAATCCACCTACCTCTTCAGCAAAGGGACTTCCTCCAGCCTTACCTAAGCCCTGACCTAACTTAGCCAAGACCCAAGACAATGTGTCTAGACTATTCCAGTTATTATTTCCAACCTCTGGAGCCTCTACATAAGGTTGACTTTCTGTTTCTAATTCTGGAGCCTCTTCTTTATCTCCTCTAGGTATACTCTTGTCCAAAGCAGTTCCTACATCACTTTCCAAGGATAATCCAGAAGGAAAGGTTACCTTCTTAATATTAGACCTCCCAGAATCTACAGCCTTGACAAGCTCCTTGACAGGATTATTATCCAAACCCTGTACATCGGGTTCTCCAAAGGCCCCATCTAATGGAATAGGTGGACCAAATGGTTCAGTTGACCCCATGTTACTCTTCAAGCCTTTAAACATACTTACATAATCATTAGATAATTTATCCATAGTGGTTGGCTGTGCTACAGCTGTGTCATCCGCCTTTGTACTTATTACACCAGCTTTAGCTAACTCATTATCTAGTGAATATGGAGACATACTAGGGCCGTAAGGATTAAGCTTACCTATATTATCATTAGCCTTTACAGCATCTTCAAAAAGGCTATCATCTAACAACCTAGGCCCTAGGGTAAATAGTGAACTACTCTTTCCTAACAATGGCATAACTATCTCCTTTATTATAAAGCAGCTATCTTAGCAACTGTAGCGGCAGTAACAGCTATATCTCCCATAGCTCCCATAGTTTTACTAAACATAGATTCCCTAGCACTACTACCAACGCCTCCAGGCGCTGCGGCTAATAGATTACCCATGTGTTGGTATAGGTCTATATCATAAGTAGCTTCTCTAACATCCACCTCCAGATTATAAGCCTGTTGATACTGTTTGCTAGTTATAACTAATTGTTTTAAGGCACTCAGTAATCCAGATGCACTGGTTAGAGAACTTACTTTAAGCTTTAGTAAATCCATAAGAGCACTAACACCAGCTGTAACAAAGGTATCCCTATAACCGGCTCTATTTAACTCCGCTTGTACATGCGCCTGTATCGTTGGTATTAACAAATTTCTAAAAGTTTCAACCTTCAAATTACTGGCAAACCTAGCTACATCAGCGTTATAGTCTGACTCTAATATAGCCAATCCCATAGCAAATGATGAGCTTTGCACAGCATTTATATCAGCCATGCCAGACGTAAATCTAGATACTGACTTCAAAAACTGACTTTCCTGTGAACTACTATAAGCATCTACAGCATCGTCTATAGGTTCTTGTATAAGAGCATCTAAACAAGCAGTAACAGCGCTATCCATGGCCGTAGTTATATTAGACAAAAAGTCTATAGCCGGAAAGGTACTACCATCATCTGCTTTAGCTAACACACTGCTAAGATAGGTACTCCATACATCAGATCCCACACTATCAGCTGCTGCTTGTAATTTAGCATATTGTACATCTAGTTCATCTATATCAACATCTGGATCGTAAGCTATAGCACCAGAGGGTCTATCCCCATCAGTATAAGGAGACTCCGTCGCTATAGCCGCATTTATTAAGTCGGTCATAGAGTAAACAAAACCGTCTTGATCATCGGAAGCCAGATAGTGTGCTAACATACCACCATGTATTATCCTAATATACTCTGGATACTCTATGGTTCCTGCTGCTGAACCACCGCTACCAAACATAATTAATCTCCTTTTATTAATGGAAGTTGTATAAAAGTATTAGTCACATCCCCACCTAGTAGCCTAGCCATTCTTATAATTCTATCAATCTTACTAAAGGCTACTATTTGTCTACAGTTATTAGCCTTAGCTATCTTACTAAGCTTATCATATAGCATCCTCCAAGACTCTTCATCTAGATAGTCAACACCAAATAGATGATAAATTAACAAACTTCTATCTCCATTAAAATCTATATGTAGGCCTGTAATAATTAATGCTTTAAGTATCTCAGCTTTCTTAAACACCCAGCAGTTTAAATTACCTAAACCTAGTTGTTGTTTTATATTAGCTATTTGACTATCCTTAAGCTCTTCTTCTGTACTAGGGATAATTTTACTAATAACCTCCCATTGATATAACACCTGTTCAGGAGAAAGCCTGATTAACATCCAGGGATCTCTTGAACCTTCTATCATTGTATTGGAAGTGGATAATGAGTCTACCAATGCTAAACCTCCTATAATCTGAAACCTTTATTTTTATTTTAAAATCAACAGCCTGTACAGGGAAATTAACAGAGCCCTCATTATTACACAGATACCAATCTGTAACTTTATAAGCTTCACCTTGAGTATATCTATAATAAATACAGACCTTTATAGTACCAGACTTTACCACAGTATCCTCATTACAAATTACATCGATAGAGTTAATTGTCTTTATACCAGTTCTATTTAGATCTAAAATATCTGTAGTAAAATAACCTATTTCCTCTCTATCAAAATCCTCACAAATACCTATACTATTCCCTTGCATATAGGTAGCTGAGCTAATACTTTGAGTTACTTTTAATAAACCATTCTTTACTAATTTATAAGTAACAAAACCATCTGTTATATAGAAAGCTCCAAAAGTATCTACATTAAAAGGTAATTGGGTATATGTAACTTTAGGCCCTGTACGTAACATATCAAAGAAATATTCTTTATATCCTAATACCTTAGCCATCAAATCGGACGTCAGCTCCCATAGAGTTCCAGAGCTATCTAAGAATACATGATGATATAGATCTCCGTCCGCGGCACCAGAGTTTAATAATCCAACAGTATCTAATAGAGGAATATTAATTGGAGCTAGAGTAGAGCCTAGTCCAATATCTTTATGCTTATACGCTTTAATACTATAATCACCATATACTATAATATATTCACCTAAAGCCTTTATACAAAGTATACTTCCTGGTTTATCTAAACAGGCAAAGCCTTGCTCATTGCGTTTTAGTATAGCCCTATATAGTGGATTGCTACTATCATAATCGGATGTTAGGTTACCACTAACCATACCCTCCCCCTTGATCAACATACTAACATCACCTCCCCCAATAGTACTCCACCATAGCCAGTTCTTTTCCACAGGCATTAAGGTATTAATACCATTAATCATCTTATTAAAATCTAATCCAGTATCTTTTTTCTTAGTTATCCAGGTATTCCAAAAGTTTTGCCAAGTACCACTCCAGAAAGTATCCGGCTTTAACCCTCCCAATACTATCCTACCTTTATAATAAGTTCCACAGCCAACACCATAATTCTTCCTAACATATACCTTATCTTCCACTCCAATCATACCCTCAGTATTAAAATAATAAACTAAATCAACTCCATTCAATAATATCCAACTCTTTCCCATATCAATAAGATTCCAAGGTATTCCAGTGTTTAAGTCTGTTTCTACTGTCGGATTGTCGTGGTCATATATGGTTAGTCTAGAGATAGTCTTAAAGTTATTCAGGGAAAATGTATATATAGAATCAGTAGTACATATAAAACCATACTGAGACCCAATAAAAACCTGTGGAAATGGATGCTCTATCTCCACACCACTAGCAGTTAGAGCTGTTAAATCAAAAGCTGGAACTACTGAGTTAAATGGAACTAGACCAGAATCAGTAGGCTCAAGATTACATAGCTCTAAAAACTTCAAAGCCTGTCTATCATCCACCTCTCTATTTCTAAGACCAGTCTTAAGTATATCACCTAAATCAGCACTAAACTCTCTCATTGTATAGACTCCTCAGGTAGAAGTATTCTACAACTAGAGTCTTCACGTTCTTCTAGACTAATAGTTAAAGCCTCTACGGTCTTTTCCAATTTTCTAACCCTAGCCAATAACAAGGTATATCTCCACTTATAGCTATCAATAGCTTTTTTATCATAATCTTTAATTCTTTTAGGTTTACTCATAACTAACCTCTTATAGTATTACCTGCATAAGACATTTCTCTAAAGACCTCATCTTTATCAATTCCATTTAAAAAAGGTCTCATAGCCGCAATCCAATCATTCATACCTGTAGTATTTCTATAAAAAGCTTCCAACATGAACAATCCAGCAAATAGAGATAACTCAGGATAGTTCTTAGTCCAATAAGTATATTCAGTTTCCTCAGTTAATTTAGAGAAAAATCTACCCTCAACTGTTAGAGTATACACTCCATCAGCTGGGGACATTATTAGAATTCCTCTATTAGAAAAAGTATTGTCTGCCAATAGACCATCGAAGTCATAAGTAAAGTCAGTCTCTTCTCCAGCAACTGCTGCTTGTATCTCAGACATAGCTGTATACAAATTTTGATCAGGGCCTAGATTAAATACCTCATCAGAAAAATACTCAGGTACACTGGGTGTAACGTCAGCGAACTGCTCAGGATACTCCTCCTTTAACCAACTAATACTCTTAGGGGTTAGCCTAGTTCTACTTTGACTAGACACACTATAAAGCCATACAGCTGTAACCGATCTTAGATAAGGAACTAGAGCATAGTAATCTCCACTAACTAGATCAACTTTATGTTCAGCTTGACTATATGGATTATCTTGAGTTAGATCAAGAAATCTTTGTCCTGCTTGTAGATATAGATTAGCTCCATTGTCTGCAAAGTTAGCGGCGCTATAATCGGAAACTAGATTAAACCTACCAGACTTTTTAACAAACTGTTCCCTTAACCACAATAAAGTACCCTTAGTTGCCATTATATCTCCTAACCTGTATAAAATATATACAAGATGCTGGGGGATTGCTCCCCCAGATTATTAGTTAATATTGTCTTTACCAACGCCGTGTAAGACTCTCCACTGATTAGGAAAGTGCCACTTCCAGCCACCCTCTGTCATATAACCATCTAATACACCATCCTGACCAGGTACCTGCATATTGGTCTGGAATTTAGTATCTCTATTAACACCATTACCAGACTTGGGACAGAACTTAGCATTTTTTGGATGTCCTATGACAAGCATATTAGTCCAGGTAGATTCACGAGAAAACAATGGACAGGTTTTTAAGAATAGACTACCCTGAGGTAGGATCCACTCTACTACTCTAAGTCCATAAGACTTCTCACCAACCTTTAACTGAATACTTCCATAAATCTCAGCCAAATCCTGTATACCCTGCAAAGCACCATCACCACACCAACCTACAGCTTCACCTGACAGATAACGAAAGACTGCCGCAAGTTCGGTGTTTAAAAAGGTCTTACCAGCCTGCAACCAAGTTTGTCCTGAATAAGCTGTAGCAGTGGTAGTCTCATAATTGAGAACCGCACTAGGATTATTCTCCCTCATAAATGGAAGCAAACCTTGAGTAATATATTTAGGCTTGTTGTTCAATCCAGTGGTAACTCGTTTTTCATGGAACCAGCCACTCAGTTCAATATCCATACTATGTCTCTCAACACATCTACGCTTGTCCTGTTTATAAGGATCTCCTGTTCTTAGTATTTCAGCTTGAGCTGAACCAGAAAGGGCGAATGTATTACGGAATATCTCTGGATGATTACTATAAGCAGTAGGTTTATAACCCATAGGTATTGGAGCATCACTGAACTCTGGATAGGCCGAACCTAGTTTAATGATATAATCAACTGTAGCAAGATTGTAATCTTCTACATCATCACCAGCATTATCATCATCTTCATTAAGCTCAACAGCTAAACAAGAGCTAGCTCCATTTATAATAACGTCAGTTACAGAACCAGTCACATCGACTGCTAACCAAGAGGCATCCCTTAATAAGACTATATCACCAGGGACAAATTCTTTAGCTAAAGCAGCAGATACCTTTACGTAAACTACTTTACCAGTTATACCAACAGTGCTCTGATGTGTAGCATATACATAAGCGGTGGTTAGGGCGGAGTCTATATACACACTAGCTGCACCAGCTCTAGTAGGTAAAGATTCCGTCCACCAATTGTAAGTATGACTAGAAACAGTATCTTTACCGAACATACTCTGCATAGCATATAGTGGAGCCATACCATTAGGGTATTCATAGAGTACATATTCAGCCCAATCTTGTGGAGCCTCGTTAGTAGCCCAATCTCCAGTACCACGCATATTTAAAAACGCTGACATTTAAAGATCTCCTATATTAAGTGGTAGGTGTTGTGGCTATACCACTAGCAGCAGCTGTAGCAGGGCCAATAACATGAACACCAGTTACATCACCAGCATCAAGCTCAGCTATACCAACTAAACTTGGCTCGATGAAGATATTATCGTGGGTAGCACCAACCTGGGTATCAAATAACTCAGTCAAAGTATTACCATGATTAGTCCAAAAATTATAAAATAGACATTTATTCCAGATATTAAAATCAGCCATAGCATCAGCCGCTAGTTCCTTGAGTAGAACGTGAGCTTGAGTCTCTGACCAATTAATAACTCTACACTCATTAAACTCGTTTCTATGGGCACTATTATCAAAAAGTATTTGAGCTTGATTAGTGCCAGCTCCAGTACGTTTAATGGTAGTTAATCCAATAGTACATTTATCAAAGAGGCATTCCTCAGCAGCATCTAACTTCAAGGAATAAGACGATACTCCAGCGGAGGCTGTTGCATGTCCCATGCCAGCTATATGAACGTTACGGAATACATTACGTCCACCAGTTACTTCAACACAACCACAAGCTGCTGTAGCACTTCCTTGAAATAGTAATAGATTCTGAAATAAACAACCACTAGCTGTCACCTTTAGCAAAGAATAAGTGCTAGTAGAGTTTCCACTATTAAATATTCTAGCTCTATTGGCAACAGGGTTTCCAGCGCTAATACCTATACAATGTGTATAACTCTTAGCCCAGACTAACTGATCTACGATAACAGCACCTGAGTTATCTCCAACTATAACAAGGCACTCGTTTTTGTTTGCTGTCAGTCTACCATAACCCTCTGCTGGAGTAGCTACAGCCTCGGCTAGACTTAAGCCAGTATTACTATCAGAACCATTAGCTGGATCAACCCAAATAAGTTTGCTAAATCCAAAAGGGGCGGCATCAATACCAAAAGTAAATTCGACAGGCCTGCCTGGTACAGCATTTATACCTAGTTTCATTAGGTCACCTATAATCACAACAGACCTCCTTTCTAGGTATATCTATCTTCAACTTCAACTATACGCTCACCAGAGCGCATAAATACCGCCATATCATTATCAGCATTTATAGCTTTATCTGTCCAATCAGGACTATCATCAAAGCTAGCGCCAAGCGATGTCCTTACAGTAATACCACCGGCAACATCCTTACCAATGATGGTATAAGCTTTGCCTTTAAGCATCTTCGATATTGGAGGTAAATTGACTAAAGCAGTGGCTGTATCAGTACCATCAGATAAGGTAATAACCACAGTAGTTTGATGAGGAGAAACATCGATCTCCTGATCAGTGTCTGTGCTAGTATCGGTGTAAAAGTACAGATTATTGGGCCACGCTTTATCTTCCTCAGTTAAAAAAGGATGGGGCATTTTATACTCCTTTATTATTCCATTAAGTCCAATATTTCCTTCTGAGTATTACTCAGATCATTTTTGTTAACTGTTTTAGTTTCACCAGCCCTTCCTCTCGGAGAGGGTGCAAAGTTGCTATTTTTTTCTATCTTCTTTCCAGTAAGAGCTTCTACAGCCCTTCGAACCTCCTTTCCAGTCTCAGCTAAAACTTGATCTGGAGTCCAATCCGGATGAACTCCTTGTACTTTAGTCGCTTGAATCTTTACTACATTTGAAATAGGAATTAAATCCTTATTATCTTTCCAAAAGTCTCTAGCAGCTGTATAAGTTGACACAGTTCTATTTACGTTCTTAGACACTCCCTGTAATAAGCCATCCATCTGAGACTTTACATCAGCCTGTATATCAGCTCTAGCTCTATCATAAACTTCCTTAGCTACACCCTTAAGAACATTAACAAAAGCCTCTCTACTTTGATTAGCCTCCACGAAATCTTCCTCAGTTATAGAAAAGTTAAACTCTGTGACCTTATCCTTAGGCTCTTCTTTTTTAGGTTCTTCTTTCTTAGACTCTTCTTTTTCAATCTCCTCTTTCACAGGCTCTACTGGAGCACCACCAAAAAGATTATTAAGTTCCTTGAAGATGTCAGGCTCTTCTTTATCTTTAGGTTCTTCCCTTTTACCCTCTACCTCTTTAGGCTTTTCCTCTTTAGGTTTTTCTTCTTTTATTGCTTCTTTGTCTTTAGGTTCTGGTTCTTTAACCTTATCATCTTTAACCTCCTTCAAGCCATCATCAAGCATTGATGCTACATCCTCAGCTATTGAAGTACCACTATTAGAACCATCTTCAGGTGCATAAAAAATTTGTTCAGTCTTAAACATTTTTGTTCTCCTCATTTTGTGCTATTAATATTTCTCTTCTTACTTTAATTAAATTAAGTAACCACCTCATATTACTCAGTTCCCCCCTTATAAACATAGTCTGTTCATTCGACATTGGCTCTAAAGAACCTTTACTATCTTCATAAAAACCAGACTCTAGCTCCATTCTCTGGGTAGCTTGTCTAATTAATAATTCATTAACTATAGCCTTCCATACAGGCTCCTCTTCAAAACTATTTAAACTTTCTAGTTCAACCGCATCCAACCTTAAAGTATCATCCTGCACTAACATCCTGTCCTCCTAACTCAGCTAAAGATACCAAATTGCCTTTACTTACCTGGTTATTAATTTCCTGATCACCAGCTACTCTAGATGTTATATTATTACTTACCTTCCTAAAATCAGAAGCATTATGTGCACCCATCAATCTAGCTATATGTAACCATATTCTTGTAAAGTTTAACTCTTTAAACACCTCCGGAGACTTACTCGCAATAGTAAGTAAACTTGTCCAAGTATCCGCATATTCACCAGATGGTATAGTTCCATCCTGAATAACTACATCATAATCTACATCTAAGTTATCCAAGGAAACATAAGCACTGGTATTGCCTAATCTATCAACAGATATTTCTCTAGCTACATCAGAATATTCGGCAGACAACTCAGCTGCATAATCACCAAGTATCTTTACCCTTTGCTCTCCCTCCATAAACTGTAAGGTATTAGAGGCCATTTGATAGGCTATACTATAATTAGCCTGCATAGCGGCTATCTTAGCATCCTTCTCATGCCTTCCTAATAGGGCAGACATAGTACCTCTAGCCTCGGCTGAGGAAACTCTCTCACCCCGTCTATTTTGTATACCTCTAGCTTGATCACTAGTACCCATAGAGCTATCCGCCATACCTCTAAGAAAGCCAATATCAGATATATTATTTTGTGTAATGTCCTTAATATCCAATTGTTTAACTGCCTGATCCATCATAGACCTACCCCAAGCCTGTGGTCTAAGCCTAGCTAACAACCCAGCTCTAGAGTCCATAAAGTCATTTATATTAATTAAACTAGGATCAATTAATAGCATATTATTAACAGTCTTCCTAATTGCTGATACATGAGTACCCCACAACCAGTCCATACCGTGTTGAATAGGATACTCAATTTCAAGAATAGACGGATTTATCAGAGAATGTCCATCATTTCTTATAGAACATACAGCTATAGGAATACCTCCATGATCAAGCTCCACTGGATTAGCCGCTATAATCAAACTGTCAGCAGCTAAAGCAAATCTCCATAACTCTGGGGTAGTAGACCTACCTAAGCCAAGATCCTTCGGAATTATTGTACAGTAGCACCAGATAACATCTATAGGCTTACTAGCCATAAAGGAGGCTGGTCTATTATCAGGATTAACATTAGTCTTAGCATATCTACCAGATTCCACATTTGAATTATAGTATTGAGATTTCCCATTAGATATTTTTTCTAAATATCTTATATTAAAGAAGCTAGAATCCAAAGACTCTAGATTAAATAACCTACTATAATTCCTTCTATCAACCCAGGCAAAATATTCCATATCCTCCGTATTCCAGATAGGTACATGAATATCTGGATAACTATTATATGGATCAAGATTCCTTAATCTATTACCCTGATATTTAACAACTTCTTTTCTAATACCATTTCTAGTCTTAGTACCTAATGTCTTCTCAAAGTTTACAGCTACCGCTCCAAATGAATAGGTAATATCATCACTCCACATAGTATGTAGATTAAGGCCCATTCTAGCTTTAACAACCTGCTGCTGTATTAAAGACTCCAGTAGTATAACCCCTAACGTATCATTTGGGTCTCCACTAGGCTCATATCTAAATATAGGCTGTCTTAAAAAGGCGGAGGCATTATAGGTCAATAAAACCTCCTTAGTAGCATAACTTTGAGGAATTACTATAGTCAAAGGTTTCTCAGGATTACTTTCCTTTAACTGTTGTTCATAAGTAGATAAATCTATAAATCCATTAACCTTCTTATCTAACTCAGCCCAATTACCATATCTTCTCTGCATTACATTGTGAGATTCTCTAACACACTCTAAGATATGCTTAACAATTGCTCTATGGGCGTCCTTATTAGGGTTTAAGCTTAAACCCTTTGGATATTTATTAGCATAATAATAATCAAAATTCTTACCTACAAATCTATCCTGCTGCTTATATTCTCCAAGTATAGACACTACTATCTCCTTATCTTAAGGGGTTACCCAGATTACATCATAATCACTATCTGATTGTTTAGTCAAAACCTGTCCAGTAAGCCCTCCAGAAGGAAGCTCATGTATAGTCCTCCACTCTAAATCATAATCATCGTCAGAGGCTTTAACCAAAACCTGTCCAGTAGTACCACCAGCTGGAATATTATGAGCACCTCCCTCTAAATCAACCAGTCTCACCAAATGATTATCACTACTAGGAGCTTTAGTAAATTCAGTATCTCCATCAAAACTCAAAGTGGGTGTTGGCGTAACCTCATCATCAAAAGTAAAGGCACCAAACCCAGGAAGTATTAAAGTCCTTATTGCCATTATACAGACCTCCAAGACATATTAAGTATCGGCTCATTATCCAAATCAGCAAACTCTTCCTCTATCATTTCAGCTGTCTCTTCATCAAGAGAGCTACTAGAATTCATATACCTCAAACCTAATTCAAGCATCTGAGGAACATAACCCGCACAGTCAAGCACATCCCATCTTTTAGGTCTTGGGAAGGATAGCTCTTGAGCTTCCAACTCAGCACAGGCATTATAATTGTGATATATAAGTCCTTGCTGATACAACGGAATAATCCCTCTCGCACGTCCGACTTTAGCATTATCTCCACTAAACTCTCCTTTACCTGATCTAGCTTCTAATTCTATAAAGTTTAAATAGGTCAGGTTATTCATAACCATATAGTTTCTAATTGGATAAGTTATATGTTCCTCTAATCCAGTAACCTCTACACCAAAGGATGTAGCTCCATACTGTTTACATAGATTAAACAACGTACTATATAATTCGTTCGGAGTTACCCTTTTACCAATAGCTAATCTAAAATATATAGACCTTCTTTCTACATCAACTGATACCACCAAAAACCCAGATTCAGCTGATGACAGTTTCTTAGTCTTAGCTGGATCACATATTACGAAGGTTTCTAAATATCTAAGCCTACTCACAAAACCTAGATCATCTTCATGATAGTATCTAAAGTTTCCTAGAAACTCATTATCCTCTCTAGAGGTAGCCTGACAACCAAGCTCTCTAGCCAACAAATCCATTTGCCCTCTTCGTCTATGAGCTTCTACCTCTTTATCTAATTCCTCTTGTGTTAAGAAGCCTTCATCTACAGTAACATACTTACCTTTATCATCAGTAGTATAAGCTGGTATACTTATATTCTCCCAATCAGGATCATCCTTTAGATGTGTTATTAGAGCATCTTCATGTTTAACTGTGTCAATATATATTATCTTATAGTTACCAGTATATCTATTAACAGTCTTCAACAATGCCCCAAAGAACCAATTCATTAACTTTTCTCTTTGACGTTCATTCTCTACCTCTTCATCATTTTCAAGGTCATCAATGATCCAAAGGTCTGGCCTATATCTTATCCACTTCAAACCTCTAACCTGCTGTCCAGCACCTCTAGGCAATACCAACGTTCTACCATTTGCGACCCAGGACTTTTTGGAAAAGGAGAACCTCTTCATTAACTCTTCACTTAACCCTTCCTGCCCAGCTGTTATAGACTTAAAACCTAAAGCATGTATACGCTCATTAGATAATAAATCTAATTTAATATTCTCAGTATATAACTCAGCAGAAGAACTAGAGTTACTAAGATAACCTATAAATCTATTAGTTCCTAATATCACAGAATTCTTTACCTTAGCCTCACAGATAGTACTCTTACCAAAACCTCTAGCACCATCTATTACTATCTTCTTAGCTTCACAGTGATCTAGAGCATCAAATACTTTAAAGTGAAGTTTAGTAAAGGAAGCATAGAAGTCTTCTGGATATAGAAATTTACAGGCGTATGCTGTATCAACAGCACATCGTGCTAACACTTCCAGTCTATCATCATCGGTTAGTGTCTGCACATCATATTTATAAGGATCAAAGGTTAACATAAACTTTCCTATTTAACCAAGGGTGGGCGACGACAATTAGAATACCGCCCACCCATTGAGGAGGACTAGACTTTTAAGCTAATATCGAATCCATAGCCTCCAAAACCTCTTTAAGTAGCTTATCATCATAGGGTGTATCGGTCTTAGTTACCAAAGTACCAAGTTCTTCCTGATATTCTCTAATGACTAACCCAACCACTCTAACTATCTTCTTTAAATCGGCATCTTGCGAATTGTAGGCAGCTAGTATCAAATCAGATACATAGCCAAACAATAGAGAAATTATAGGACTCGAAATAGCGGAAGCTACTACTACAAGTTTGTTAGTTAATGATTTAACATCTGCCATAGCTTACTCCTCTTTTTTATTCTTAGATTTCAGTTTACTATAAAGTGTCTTAACACCTTTTGTTGCTAACTTAACTAAGTCATCCAAGTAATTAGTTATTAGATACATTACTACTTTTCCCTGTAGACTCATCATACTCTCCATTTCTCTTACGTGTTGCTTTTTCTATATAGGCTATAGAGGTTTTTATCTCAGTTAAAGTCACCTTTATCTCTGATATTTCTTTATCTCTATTTCTAGTGTGTTCAGCTTCCTCTTTAACATGATCATCCCTCCAAGTAAACAGCTTACCTATATCGCACTCGACCTGAGTCATTCTATAACCTACACTAATTGGAGATGGCTTGAATACACCAGTTTCTTTAATTATATAATATAGAACAATGACAATCAATACTACTGTATTCCAATTTACTCCCTTAAACCATTCCACAGCCTACTCCTTTCGGACCATTAGGTAAAAAGTTTTTCATATCTCCAATTGCTATAAAATTAGACTCTATATGTTTTGGTCCTGGCCACCTATAACCAAGTACTGAAGCTCTATCATAGTCCTTAACACATACCTCATTTCCCTGATTACCTCCTAGTGTATATACTACCTCATCCTCTAACTTAACTAAAAACCCAACATGACCCTGCCAAGCTAACTTACCTCTCTTTAATACCACAATAGATCCTATAGCCGGCTTGGAGTCTACTCCCCACTTTAGCCAACTTCTAGCATTGGGCTTATCTGTGCCCCTAAAGCCAGCCTCCTCCATTACATAGTTTACAAAGGCAGAGCACCAAGGTATTTCATCAGTAAGACTAAGGCTACCAAATATCTTTCTAGGAACACTTTTAAGGAATTCTATAACCTTACTATTATGTCTTCTTCCAGGTATCTCCTTAACCCCAATATACTTTTTAGCAATACTTAACCAAGTTGGCTCATAGTCTAACACAACAATCTCCTATCATGTATAAAATATATACAAGACCCTTTACTGTAATTCAAACAGAAATAAGTCTCTAGCCTGCTGACCCATAGTAGTACATATTATACCTTTGGTACCCTGCCTATTAACATTAAAATCAGGTTGTGCACCCTTCTCCGATAAGTAATTAACACCATCATATAAAGTCCTCCTACTACGATTATGGAATAGTCTCTTAGCAGTCTTAGCACTCCAAGCACTTCCACTTGTAGGAATCTTTATAAACTCACCTTGACAAGTCCACCACCTATAAGAACCTCCTTGAGGAGGGTATGACCATCCAAGAGTTCCATACTTAGCAGTACTAAGATAAAAGTAGTTTGGATTAACATCACAAGAAGTAGTACCATACTGTACCCTGAGGTAATAATCATCACTACCTCCCCTAAGCTTAAACAATGGAACCACTCTAGCATTCACAAGCGAATCACTATTCCATGTCATGGTAGTATCGCTATCAACCAACCACTTAACAATATCACCTAACTCCAACGTTTCATCATGTCTAGCCCATATTTGGGTATTATGCTGTGGCTTTGTACAAGCAGTAATAATCCATTCATCATCATTAGCATCCATGAATACTTCATTATGCACAACTCCAACAGCGCCCATTCTTACTAAAGAAAAATCACTTCTATTGTATATCTCTATACCATGCTCTATAGACGTGTCATCATTATCAGCATAAGAAGTACCCCAGACTACTATAATATAATCTCCACTAGGGGACATTCTAGCATAATCCATATCATCTTCTAACTCATGACTAAAGTTACTATCAGTTCCTTTAGTACCATTAATCACATCAACAGCAAAACATACCCTATCTCCATCACCAGTTCTAGTAGCATCCACCATAAGGTATTGTCCGGCATAATCTAGATCACCCTCTTTACCAGCGTTTCCATAATCGGTGTATCCAGCCCAACTCCAAGTTTTAAGGGTATCCAAACCATCTGCACTATTATCTAATTTAATTATCTGAACTCCAGATGTATCAATAAAATAAAAGGTAGAATCATTTTCAAAATTCTGCGTCCCACCATCAACATAGTAGCCTGCTTTAGCCCACCTGAAAGACTCCTCTAGAAAGTTATAATTCTTCAATGGATCTGTTAGATGTAACTTCCTTAATCTCTTACCATTAGAGTCAAACAACCACCTAGAATTCTTATTACTAAAAGAGGCATCACTATCCCAGTCATGCGCTACAAACATGGAACCACTATAATTCCAATAGCAAACCTCTGGATTAAACGTCCAAGCACCTTTATATTCAGGATAGTCATAACCAGACCTAGTTATTCTAGTTATCTTCCAATTAAAACTAACCCCATCTGGATTACTATATAAAGTAGGATTAGCCGGATCATAGTCTCCACCTGTAGCTACTTGTGGGTAGGGTAGATCATAATAACAATCTACTGGAGTATTACCAGGTACTAAATCACAATCAGGTATAAAACTATCTAGGTTAGGTGGAAACACAGGACTATGACCAGTAATACCTCCACAAGCCCAACCTATATTATCCTCAATAACATCAGATACAGAATCTTCTTCACTAGAAGATAAAGTAACCTCTATCCTTCTACTACGTAGCACAAAATTAGTGGCTATAGCTACACGAGGTATATCGGTTGAAGGTATAGGTGGCCAATAGGCTTCATAACATCCCATATCTACGGTAGTAGAGTTTACAGATGTACCCTCTATATCAGTCTCTGTAATACCTTCTATATAAACTCCAGTGTCTATACATGGAGATTCAGCCGATAATCTATAATTATAACTACTAGTATCTCTAAATGCTGCATAATCATTAATACTAGTATTATCACCAGAAGCCGTCTGATAATCACCAAACTCAGACATTAGATAACCAGTACTATTATAGTAGACAACTGGATAATAAGATTTATTAGTAAAAAAGCAATTATTAGATATATCTACCTCAGGAATTGACAATGGATCAACCCTCATAGTCCAAGCAGAATGATCACAATGAACTATATTATTCTTTATCACAGCAGCTCTATTACTGTCTATAACAGATATACCATTTCCAATAGAATCAGGCATAAAGATAGTATTGTTACATATACTATTACCTATATTCTCAGCCCAGTCTCCATGTGTCTGTATAGCTGGCCCCTCTAAATCATATAATAGGTTATGATGCACACTATTATAATTACAGGAGTTCAAGGGCTGTGCAGCTCTTATCTGAATACCAGTAGCTCCAACATCAGAGTTAGCATGTCTTACAACATTATAGGCTATCTCATTATAATCAGCTCCCCATTGCATATAGATACCATTTCCAAAAGGCCCTAGAAAGTCGCAATATTTAACTGTATTACTATCACTTTTATAAATAAACAAACCATCAGGATGGTCTCCATCACAGGCCTCACTAAGATCACACTCATATAAAGTATTATGATTAGCTTCCTCAAACTTCACCAAACTTCCCCAATAGTCAACCTGTCTCCTATTACCAGTAATTACACATCTATTAAATTCTATATATCTAGTACTTCCAGCTGATCCATACACCTTCACTAATTCAGCCGAGGTGCCCTCTCTCATAAGACAATCATAGAAGGTGATATGGTGGCCACCAGTAAATACCATAACATTAGCTCCCCAGCTAGCGTCTCCAAACAGTCTAAACTCGAGGTCATAAAGTTCTATATAACCTCCACCAATCCTACACCCAATTGCCTCGTCCTCTATATCAATAACTACTCCAGAGGTATCAGGATCACCACTATCTAACTTTAAATAAACAGTACTAAAACCAAGACCATCTTTATCACAATAATCAAAGTCATTAACATCCATATCACCTAAAAGGGTATCAGAAACACAAGCTGTAGTATCAACCCATACCTGACCTGGGTCATCTATAGATGGATCCCCACCTCCAGTTAACTGTATATAATAAACTGTAGTACCACTATCACTTAATATCCACTCATAGGTAGTAGATGGGTTACCTAATATAGCACCACTTAATACCGGCTTACCATCTGAGCTATCTCCATAGGCATTAACAGTAATCAAACTATCAGCTGAACCCTCATCAGTCCAAAACTGCAGTTCATCCTGTCTCCACTCCTCCCCATATTTAAAGGATATAGTATCAGCCTTACCGAAACTGCTATTTGTTACCTTACTAACTGTTTTCCAAGCCTTCACCTCAGACAGTCCAGTGCTATCATCACTACCTCCTGTATAATCTACATAGTAGTGCAACCCTGTAGCTAAACCAGTTTGTAAGCCAACTAAAGTAAATAAAACAACTAAAAGCTTCTTCATTATTCCTCCTACAATACTTTATCAACTTTTATATAACTCCCAGCTAACACAGTTGAAGTCCCATTGTCAACACTTTGACCATAGTAAAACACTAATGTACCTGGAGTATTAATAGTAATAGTTCCATTTATCCTACAGTGTCCATCCTCTGTACCAACTTCCTCGTCTCTAGTTCCTAGAGCAGTGTGCCTAGCGCTTATCGCTAGAGTATCTCCAGCTGTATCTTCAAAGGATAATTGATATACCAAGCTAGTCTTAGTACAAGTGCCTCCTAAAGTAAATTTACTTCCGCCAGTTGCATCAGCATCTACAAACAACTGAGCATCAAATATATAAGTACCTCCACTCTCAGCATTAACAAACAAATTACCAATGGAAGTTACTGAGGTATCAGTGGAGTTATGTGCCGTTAAAAGTCTCTTATAACCACCTAGATTTAAGGTTAATACTTTACTAGTGTCTACTAAAATTTGATCTATAACAATATCTAAAGAATCCAAAGCTTCATCTAAAGCCTCAAAGGCCAATTGTATAGTGCTATCACTAACACTAAGTATATCGTCAAAATTGCTAGTATCTACGGATATATCCTCAGCTGTAACATCCTCCCAATCTATAGCATCATCATCTATAGTATCATCCGCTATCTGCTCACCATCAATTTGATTAGATCCATTATCCCATCGATTAGAGCCTGCATACCATGGTTTGCCTGTATTTAGTACTAAGCCATTATCGAGATTAACATACCCTTCACTTGTGGTTGTTAATACAAACCCAGCCCCGACATTATTCTTAAAAGCCATTTGAGGATTTACACTACTAATGTCAAGCTTGACCGCGCAAGTATCTGTCGCTTGTGCCAAACTAGACCTACTGATATTAACGTCCGAATCCGTCCAATAAGCGATAGGAGTTGTGCCGACTTGAGAGTATTGTGCGTATGGTTTGATAGTGCCTACTCCCACATTTCCGTCAGTATCAATTCTTATCCTTTCTTCTAAATTAGCATAACTTGAACTAGTATTTTGAGTATAAAATCCTAAAGCGCCATTGTATGAATTTGGCCCAGCTCGTATACCTCTCACCGCTGCGTGATAAATTTCAGCCGTAGAAACACCAAATAATATTTCTGAATAATGTCCAGTTGTTGTTGAGCCACGATGTAAATACAAAGAACCATCTGATGTATCATAAATTTCAACCTTTTTTAAAGGTACCGTCGTCCCAAACCCGACACTACCAATGAAGTAATTATTATTACTACCAGTTACACTTATTTGACTGATTGAGATTGAGTCTGGAAGTGATATTGTCGGATTTCCAGAAACTCCATCTCCATAGGTAACCTCTACTCTATAAGTAGTACCTGTTATAGTTCTTAGTACATAAGTATCAGAAGCTGTACGCGCGACTATTCCAGTAGAACTTAAATCTTCTAGTGCAGTTAGATCTCCTCCTATATAATTAGCCACAGAATCATCAAAGGCGTCCTTGTCTAACTTAGATAGAGCTTCATAATCTGTGAAAAATGTTCCAGCTGTATCAGAAAATGACGGCAACAAACTTGCTTCATAATCCGTAAACAATGATGTTCCACCTGAACCGGTTGTATCAGATTGGGTGAAGCCCTGAGCGGCCAACATAATTGAAAATTCTGTTTCACCAACCAGGGAGTCAGGGATAGCACTATAATCTTGAGATAAAACCCAATACCTTGTTGCATCCCACGAATTTGTATCAGAATCATCTTGTTTATAATAAATATCGTATTGAGTCGCTACCACTACAGTGTCTAACGCTCCAGCTTCTACAGCAGCTAGTTCAGCGTCAGTAGCATAATAACTACTATCATGCCCACATAAGTAATTGGCATTAAGATTAGGGCATAGAGTATTACTAGCTGGAGTAAATGGAGCAGTTCCTGGACCAACAGTAGATGCAAAGGAAGCTCCTAGTATATCAGCATAATATCCACCAGCATAGTTCCAGACACTTAGAGTATCCTTGTTAATCGAAATATTAACTCTAGGTGTACCAGAATGGTTATTGGTTATCTTTATAACATCCGCATTAACTCCCGCTGTAGTATCAGTTACTATTTCAAAAAGATTCCCATCCTTTAAAAAGACATCTAGATCTCTAGTCCTTCTATTTCCAATTCCCTCTACATTAGCTCCAACAAAACTATTAGTTACAGAAGACAGATTTATCTGATCAGAGGTACTATTCCATCTATTAACAGTGTTACTAATAACAACTGAATCACACTCTGATAAAGTAATACCATAAGTAGCATTAGAATCACAAATGGTATTAGTAATAGAGACATTATCAGATAGTGTAAAAGCCAAACCACTAGCACTATTTTTATAATATCTTCCACCATTAATACCTAATATATTTACCTCAGACCCCCCAGTACCATAGGCCCAAAGACCATTTCTATTGTTATACCCTATGCAGTTATTAACCAACACGCCTCTAGAATCAGCTAATATAGAATAACCATCATAAGTACAATTAGATGCTATACAATCTGATAAAATAACATCATCACAGCTAGTTAAATAAAACCCTGTATTACAACTATCCACAGTTACATGCGATAACTCAAAGTTCTCGAATTTTATATCCCCAGTTCTATTAATATAAAAGCCTATATTAGCATTCTTTATTCTAGTATTACTTATTTTGACATTATGGATATTATTGCCATATACGTTTATGGCAGTCTTACTACTAACATTCTCCAAAAAGCAGTTATCCACAAAAACGCCATTTACATCATAAGTATCAGAAGAGGTTTCTATATCTAGAGTAGAATGAGATCCACCCTTTAGAACAGTATTAGTCAATACTATATTCTCAGTTCTTCTAGCTCCATAAGGGCCGCCAGAGCTAATGGTAACACATGTATATCCTTTGGAGGTTAGATCACTAGCTACCTCCATTCTGCAGTTATCTATGGTCAAATCCTTACACCCATTAACATAGATACAAGCATTACCTGCAGTATGGTGTAAGTACATATCCCTTACTGTTACCCTCTCACAGGTACGGAACATAAACATATCATCTGATTCATGCCCATAGGTGTCTTCACCATTCTGGTCTACTTCTCCTCCACCACATATAACTACATCGGTAAGACCATTAGCATAAACAAACTTAACTCCGTGCGTGGTATCTACCTTACTCCAGTTTATCTTACTACCTGGTGGAACTATAAGGACTGTTCCAGAGCTAAGGCCGTGCTCTACTTGACTTATATCTATAGTATCCGTGGATACCACTATTATACCTGGGACATAGTCTACACCATCGTTCTTTAGAGTAGACATAAGATCATCATAAGCATCAGTAAAGCGGATGTCTGAATTACTAAGATACGCCTGTAATAAAACCCAGTATCTAGTAGCTATATCAGTAGTATCACCCCAAGTAATTCCTAAAGAATCAAACATATCTGATACTATAGTATTTAATAAAGTAGTATCAATCTCTACAGCACTAATGCTAACATTAACATCTCCAGCACTTCCGCTAGGAGTTACTCTAGGCACTGAATTACTATAATTAGAAATAAGCAGTAAACCTAATACAATCAAT
>Ga0180433_10000985_pt1 | contig 48352 bp, 35 predicted proteins | sample SS_ome_8_FD_132980 | JGI IMG/M metagenome (GOLD analysis project Ga0180433, IMG submission 132980) | Hypersaline lake sediment archaeal communities from the Salton Sea, California, USA - SS_1_D_1 metaG | ecosystem: Environmental > Aquatic > Non-marine Saline and Alkaline > Hypersaline >...
CGTGATATTTCCTCAGTAGTTTCTGTTTCCACCGGAATAACGCTACTCATTGGAGACAATGGCGTAACACACCTGGACAGTCTCGGATTGAGAGAGTTGCCATGTGCCGATTTCCCTTCCGGTATTGTGGATGCTGCAGTGGATCGCCTTGGCGCTATCATTCTTGCGACTGAAAACCGTATTTACAGAATGATTCCCGAATCGGGGAAACTGACTCCATTGACGGAACATCTTCCCCGCCACAACGGATTCGTGAAGTTCGATACCGATGAAGACGGTATTGTCTGGATTGCTCTCAGCGGAAAGCTCTATTCATGGAATGGGAAATCCCTCACGGTAATCCCCGAGATGGACACCGAGGGTGATCATCACCGCGTACTCAATGTCCCCTACTATTCTCTTTTTACCAGCGCGACGTCGGATTCCGGGATCTATGTAGGATCATGGGTCGGGTTGTATAGATTATTGGATAATGATCTGACCTGCTATATGGCCGATTGCATCATTCGACCCGATAGTTCCATCCACTCCCTCGGCAGGGAAACCATGGATGCTGAATTCAGCCCGCTCTGTGGGGAGATAGGTCCCGATGGGGCGTTCTGGACGGGAACGTTTCGAACCGGAATAGTTCGAATCAGCGGTGATTCAGTTCGTGTTTTTGATACCGATACCGGCGTGAGTCCCGATCATTACGGGCACGTAGCCGTTGGTCCGGACGGTGCGCTGTATTTTTCCGGAGAACAGCATATTTGCTTAGTCGATGAAAACGGCCCGCGTATGTACGATCCCGAGGTACCTGCCGGTGTGTCTATAACGGGCCTTGAAATCGATGAATCAGGTCGTGAGTACTACGCAACGTCTCGGGGATTGTTTTTTCGAGACGGATCCCGGTCGATGTTGCTTGATTTGCATTTTGGTCTCCCGGAGAGCCCGATTCTCTCCATATCCCTAGTTCCCGGACATGGTGTGCTCGCCACACAACCAAACGGGGTGTTTATCTACGATCCTCATGCGGCGGGTTACAAAGACTCGAATTCAATACCGCGCATATCCGGTTTTACCTGTGGTGCGAAACGAATGTCCGTAACGGAGAAAATCATTCCGGATCTCGGGATGAGATCGTTTCGTATATCGTTCACATTGCCGGATTTTATCTGTGAAGAGCACAATACTTTTTCCTGGAAGCTCGATGGTCTGGAACACGAGTTCTGCGAACCAACGGGAAAATATGAAGCGGTATATGAGCGAATACCGCCAGGAGAATATCGGTTCTATCTTTCAGCGTGGAATAGTCTGGGACAGAAATCAGAGTTGTCTGCGCCTCTGAAGATACAAATACGACCATATATTTATGAGACGAGTGTATTCAAATTCGGATTGGGACTGCTGTTGGTGTTTCTACTCCAGCTCCTCGTCCGCTGGAGAGTTCGCGGAATGCGGGCGGAACATGCGTTACGGCTCAGCGAAGATCGATATCGCTCGATGATTGAGAATTCTCCTACCGCCATCGTGGTCGCGGACGAGAAACTGAATATCCGGTATGCGAACAGTCGAGCCCTGAACATGGTCGGCAGAGCGGATGATACTCCCGAAGGGCACAGATTACAGGAATTTCTGGATCCTGATGGCTCAGTCAGGTTTGAAGATATGCTTCATGAGGTTCGCAGGGAGAGGAGAGAAGCCAGGATTGAGTTCCGATTCCGTTACAGAGACGGATCCCTGGGCTGGGCTGAAGCCTACTGTTCCCCATATCCGGCGAAATCCGACAATACGCAGATGCTTCTACAGATCATGGATATCACTGATCGAAAACAAGCGGAGATGCAGCTCCTCGAAGCCCGCGACGAAGCCGAGTCCGCCACCAAAGCCAAGAGTCAATTTCTTGCGAATATGAGTCATGAAATCAGGACACCTCTCAACGCCGTTCTCGGTTTCTCTGAATTATTGGAGGAGGAAATCCGAGATGATGATATGAAAAGCTACGCAGCGGCTATCACCGCAGGGGGAAAGTCACTGCTGGGGATTATTAACGACATACTCGATCTCTCGAAAATCGAAGCGGGGCGACTGGAAATCAGCACGAAACCGTTACGGTTACAGTCGATTTTCAGGGAAATACATCAGATGCTCGAGCACCGGGCGATATCTAAAGGAGTATCGTTGCAGTATGATGTGGATCCGATTCTCCCCGATTCCGTTCTTATGGATGATGTCCGTGTGCGACAGATCATCGTCAATCTCGTAGGAAACGCCATCAAGTTTACGCGGGAGGGATCCATATCACTGGCCGCGTATGCCGGTCAACGTTCGAAGGATGGTTCGTGTTTGGATATACATGTAACCGTTTCGGATACCGGGATCGGTATTCCTGAAGAAGACAGAGCGTCGATCTTCGAGCCGTTTCGCCAGCGAAACGGTGGTGATACCACGCTTGAAGGCACCGGTCTCGGTCTTGCCATCACGAAGCGGCTTGTGGAAGCCATGGGCGGCACCATAGAGGTCGAGAGCCAGGTCGGTACCGGTAGTGTGTTTCATGTGATTTTCCGGGATGTGGCTATTGCAGGGGAACTGTCGCCCGACGAGATGCACACCGGTCATCGGAAGAAGCTGATTTTCCGGCCCGCGGAAGTACTTGTAATTGATGATGTCGGCAGTAGTCGTGATCTCATACGCGGTTTTCTCTCAGGCACCGAAATTACCGTTAGAGAGGCAACCAGCGGTGAAGAAGGGATTGAACTGGTCAAACATCGTCGGCCGGACCTTGTGATCATGGATATCAAACTGCATGGCTGCAGTGGATACGAGGCAACGAAAGTAATACTATCCGATCCGAACAACGCATCGTTACCTGTCGTCGCGATATCCGCCTCGGTTCAACCGGAAACCGAACACATGGCACTCGACGCCGGATGTGTCGACTTTATTGCAAAACCATTCAATAGGACGCGACTATGGGACGTACTTTCACATCATTTACCGTATGATGTCAAGATAACACCCCCGGTTGACGGTTGAGTATAGCGAATCAGGAGACGTCTGCGTGTTCAGATAGTACGGAACATTCCAAGGTGTGGCGATCCGGAAATGAAACGATCCCCGAATAGAGTGGTTGACATGCCTGATTAAAACGCAGCATCAATATCATTCGTCGGAGTCTATTACAAGTTCAATCCCGGTAACATTAGGCAGATACATCAGCCTTTCCCCGTCATCGCCCGCTACATATCCAATAAGAACAAGGGGTGCCTCATTTTCAGGAATTTCGTGAGAGTCCCGGTAGTACCCAAGAATAAATCCATCATTTTTATGAAGCATGTTCGAATCAAGGGACATGATTTTTCCGTTTGCCGCATATACCCGGACGGGATAGCCACTCTGTGCCCGGTCACCATTGTACGAGCTGATAGACATATCCTGTGCGTGAGGGATGAAGAGGGGATCGTCCGCATATGCGAGAAAGCGATGGAGGGGGGCTCCCGAGTACTGAGTGGACTGTTCATCGATATGCGCAGGGATATCGACACCGTGACACCCGACACAACTCTGGATAGTCTGCCGGTCGAGGTGTTCCTGACGAAATCCACTCACCGCCAGGGTGAAATCCCGAAAATCAATCCTGTCGATTCGAATTGTGGTAACATCTTGAACCGACGTGTGCCCGAGAATATTCGGTTTCGTTGGTCCGACCTTGATGGTTCGATTACTGATTGGCGATTCCGAGAACGGGGTTCCGTCTCTGGTATAGGCAATAATCCAGATTCCGTCTGATTCATCGAGTATGTCCTCGCCGCTGTTCGTCATCTCGTAGCCGTCAGAGGCGACGAATACAACCGAGTCATCGCGTCTGAGTTCTCCGAGGTGTGTGAGTATTCCCGGGAGTGATATACCTCCCCATCGACCACTGATTACTGTTCCTGTTGAAGTGGTGAATGAACCGTGTCCCTGAAGATAAAAGGGGGATCCGGCGATATCAGTCTTTTCCAATCGCACCGTATCTGTGGCCGTTTCAATAAGAACTGTCCCCGGTTGGGCGGATAGTTCCGTTGATGATACGTTGTGTGCCATGCACAGTGAAAGAATCAATTGAAGTATGAGCATTGCGTCGTGTAAGGTGGCATTCATGAATCCGAGCGATTCCTTTCTCCGGTTATAGATATTCGTGACATACCATCGAAGCGTATACAGCGGGGGAATCAACCCATACCGAGATGTTCTCGCAGTTCTTCGCGGGCAATAAACTCCACATATTGGTCGCATCTTCTGATCAACTCGTCATGTGATCCTTCCGCCATGATTTCACCATCCTTGATAAACGCGACTCTCTGAGCTCTTCGTATGGTGGCAATTCTGTGCGACACCACGACGAATCCGGCGTGCGGATGTGAATCAACTATGTTTCTCCAGAATCCATCTTCGCTCCTGGCATCTAATGCGGCCGTGCAATCATCGAACAGAAAAAGAGATGGATTCCCCGCAATGGCTCTTGCAATGGCCACACGACCCCGTTGTCCACCGGAGAGAGAATGTCCCTTTGTAGACAGTACAGTATCGATCCCATGCTGCATGGCATCAATCTCGTGACGAATTTGTGCCACTTCGAGAGCCGAGGAAATTACAGTGGAATCAACCGTTCTCCCACAGGATACATTGTCGGCGATGCTTTCCGAAAAGAGAAGCGTATCCTGCGGTACATAGCCAAGCAGGCGACGATATGCATCCCAATCCACCCGATCCAGCGGAATACCGTTGAACATCACCTCTCCATGCTCGGGTTTCATCAGACCGGCGAGTATTCTCAACACCGTTGACTTGCCACATCCTACGGGGCCGGCCAGGGCAATAATCTCGCCGGCATGAACGGTCAGGTTGATGCCGTGAAGAACGGGATTGGCTCCGCCATCATATGATGCACTCACATTACAGAGTTCGATTCTTTTGAATCCCTCGATATTGCCTTTACCTTCCCCTCTTTCAACGGTGACCGGAAATGATGCTATCTCTTCGATACGGTCTATACAGACGAACGCCTGTCGGGCCGTAACAAAAAGATTCGGAAGGTCCATTATCGGATAAACGAGCATGTCGAGGTAGACAAAGATTGCATAGAGGGTTCCCGCCGACAGATTGCCCTTGATGACCATGAGTCCACCGGCTGCAAGAACAATGACCTGACCCATATGACTGGCCAATGTTTCCAAGGAATGAAATAAAACATGAAGCTTCGCAACGCGGAGTTGCACATCGACTCTGGGTCGCAGTATGTCGTTGAGGCGTCGTGACTGGCCGTCCTCATTGGTGAATCCTTTTACAATCCGTATTCCGCTAAAGACTGATTCCAGCATTGAGTTTGTAGTGGATATCGATTTCTGTTGCGCTTCAAACGCCTCATAGAGCGCTTTCCTGACGACGTAGAAAAATATGAATAACGGTGCCAGGGGAACAAGTGACAACAAGGTCAGACGCGAGTTCAGGAGCATCATCGCCGTGGCACAGAAAATCAGTTTCGATCCGGAGTCCAATGCGCGGAAAACCCCTGAACACATGAACCATGTGACTTTGGGATAGTCGGCCAGATCGTCGGATAACCGTGTAACGACATCGCCGGTGCGGAATCGTGTAAAAAAGCGATGATCTTTTTCGAGTATCCGCCTGAACGTTTGTTCTCGTATCGCCATCTCAAAGAGGAGATTCATCCTCGCACGGAGCGCGGGATAGAACGCCGCAATAACACGTCCGAATGCGATGAGACCAAGGACGACGAGAAGACTCTCGACCGATTTTACATCCCCTGAGTCACCGGTTGTCGAGATTCGGTCAAGGAGTGTTCTGAATATGAGCGGGTATGCCAGTGCCACGGTTGTTGAAATCGCCGTCATTACGAGCAACACCAACAGCATGCCGTGATGTTTCTTCCAATACCGAGACATCCATCTGATACGCCAGCTCAGAGACCGCGAGGATTCCATATCAGCCAACTTCCTCATCTTCGCGTATACTGAACTGCAGGTCGAACAGATCACGATAGACACCGTTTTTGTCATACAGCTCGGCATGGGTACCCTGCTCGACGAGTTTCCCGGCATGAATAACGAGAATCTCGTCGGCGTTCATAATCGTCGATAGTCGATGTGCCACAATCAGGGCGGTCCGTCCTTTCATCATATGTTCGAGGGATGTCTGTATCAACCGCTCGGTTTCAGGATCGACTGCGCTGGTTGCTTCATCAAGAATAAGGATATCAGGATCTCGTACCACGGCGCGGGCAAAGGATACGAGTTGCCGCTCTCCCATGGATAAATTCCCGCCCCCCTCGGCTATCCTCGTATCGTACCCTTTTTTGTATCGATCCACGATGTGAGACGCCTGCACCAGATTCATGGCGGTATCCATCTGCTCGCGCGTTACGGTGTCATCCAATGCCGCGATATTCTCGCCGAGTGTTGCCGGAAACAGGTGTACTTCCTGGAGTACCAGACCGATTCTTTGTCGCCATGAGCGGGGATCGAATTCCCGTATATCGATACCATCTATTGTGATGGAACCGGATGTAGGATCATAGAATCGCATAAGAAGGTTGGTGATAGTCGTTTTTCCGCCCCCCGAAACACCAACCAGGGCAACCGAACGACCACGTGGCAGACTGAAGGTAAGATCGCTGATCGCAGGTACATCGGAGCCCAGATACGTGTAGCTGACATTATTGAAATCAATGGAGTTCCATGTTGAAGGAATATGTGTTCTAAATCCACGCTCCTCAGAACGCCCGGGTTCGACCTCCAGCATACCGAGAACTCTATCGCCCGACGCCATGGCTCTTTGCACGAAACTCAGCTGTTCGGCTACCATTATAATGGGGAAAAACAGGCGACGTGCATATTCGAGAAAAAGTACGAGGGTTCCGGCGGTCATCTTTCCGGTCAATACCTGACCCCATCCGGTTCTCACTATGACCATGACAGCAATGACTTCCACGGCCATGAACATACCCCAAAACCCATACTCCCACATAGCGGCTTTCACTTCTACCTGGTATTTTTCGCGGTTACGGATGTGAAGTCGATGCATCACGTCATCCATACTGCCGAATACCTGTACAACCGGAACGCCTTGAACGTATTCCGTCAGGAAATCGAGGAGACGCGCCACCAATGCCCGTACACGCCGGTAGATTCGTCGTATCCATCGAAGGAAAACCGCGGTGATAAGTATTAACGGGGCGATGATCGCGAGGGCGGAGAGTGCCACATTCCAATTTGCGATCATCATAACCGACAGAGATCCGATGAGTAGCAATCCACTGCGAAGCATTGCCACTGATACTTCCGAGAACAGCATTCGAAGTCTTTCGGTATCCGCTTCCACACGTGCCATCAGCCGTCCGGGAGGATTATGATCAAAGAAGGACATGGGAAGTGCCATAAGATGTGCAAAGAGTCGATTCTTGAGATCCGCAACCGCGGTAAGTCCGAGATGAGACATCAAGACAACACCGAAATATCCACAGATCATGGCGATGATGAATAAACCCGCAAAGAGTACGGAACTTTGAATGACACCGTCAGGATCATTAGCCGGAACGTCTACATCGAGAATGTGCCGGAGAATAAGCGGAGCGGCGATTTCCGCAGCGAGTCCGAGAAGTATGATGACCCCGGCCCCAACGAGTACCGTTTTCTTCATATTGAGAAGAGGAAGCAGTTTGCGCGTCAAGGCACGTATGTTCTGATGGCGAACATACCCCTCTTCATCTGGATGGTCGAAGTCGTCCCACCACCACATGCTTCTATTCTCCCGGTCTATCAGTGTACAGATTATTTGCGCTATTCCCGCCCCGCAGATACTCGATGCGATACAATAGCATCAACACAAGAGTAATTTCGCGGGAGATCGAACTCTTTCGTTATTAACGATCATATACCGAATCCGAACGTTTTTCGGGAATATGATTCACGGATTTGTTTCACGGATTCCATTTCATTGTTGTTCTCCTGTTGCGGATGAGTGATGTTATCGGCGATATGGTTTCTCTGGTGAACCGAAGTGTATTGTTTCCGCTTTCGATATTTCTTCGAAAGGGAATCCCATGAATCGATCAAGCCTGTTACTCATGCTATTGGTATCTCCTCTCATCGCGCGGTCACTTGACATCGATTACGGATCTCATCTTACAGACACCCTGCTTCTGATTCACCCTCTCGCCAATTACGAGTTTTCACCCCTGTGGCGGATGGCATGGGAGGACGATCTGTTCAGCGGTAACAGCGTACGATCGAATTTCGGAAGCGTTACGCTCACCGAGCTCCTCAGCGATTTTCGAATCACCTTGAATCAAAATCTAGTGGGAAAACTCTGGTTCCACTATACGGATCACCGGTATCAAAGCCATCACATCGATTCCGAAATCTCGTCCCGTTTTATTGGTTTGGAACAGTACCTCTGGAAGGGATTGTCCGTATTCTGTTACGGTGATTTGGCATTCGACAAGGAAGATGCCGATATACAATGTGGGCTCGCATACTCGGATACCACGAGGAGGCGATATATTCGGGCGGCGTTTCTGGATGAGGACGAATTCTATGATGATAAAAACGACAGGGGTGGTATAACTATCAGGCGTCCATATGGTTTTCTCTGGAGTATCAATCAATCCATCGGCGAATGCAGACTGTTCAGCGAGGGACGCTATTCACAGGGATTTGATCGCATGTTCCCCGATGAAAATCGTTCTCCGGATATTCATGCCCATGAATCTACCGTCAGGTGGATGAATGCCCGTCTCTATATCCCGTTACGGGAAACCACGATCATGGAGTGCTCCGCTTTTACGTGGGATTTCCATGACAGCAAGACGTATAGACTCGATGATCTCATGTATGAGTACTCCCATGATATGTGGTGGTTGAATCTCACGGTTCTTCATTACCTCACGCCCGAGCTCCTGATGCGGACCGGCTCATATTTCGCCAGGCATGACGCGATATCAACCGGAGATCGATTCCTGTTATGTGAACGAACTGAAACGTTACCGTATTGTTTTATTGAGTGGGAACGTTCGTTTGGAACAATCGAAATCGGGTATATGGGTTCATTCCATGAATGGGAATACGAGGATGATTCCGGTGTTGAATCAGAGAGAGGTTATGTGGATAAGATCAAGGTTGGATACGGATACGCGTTTTCAAAATCGGCGTGGATCGGGCTCTCCATCAGCCATGTCCTTGCCATTGAGGAGTTCGGCGGGGGAAATGCTCAGTTTCTTCTGATGTTTTGATGAACTAGCGTGTCTGTTGGTTCACTGTGCTTTATGAGACGGGATCTTTTTTCGTATTGGAACAATAGGATATCGTCAATTCGCGCATGCACGATTCCTTCCTGATTTCGCAGGGACCTGAGGGATACGGTTACACGATCCACCGGGTTTTTACCGATAATCGGAATGAATATTTTCTTCACTCCCCGTTTCCATCGTACCCTCGATGTTCCATTCTGTGACCGCGCGACGAGAGTGGCGTTACCACCGGACAGCGCTCCCTTCACCAGGATACTCAATGATCCATCAGCGGAGTATTGTGGAGGGATGCTATCAAGCGTGGCTACGGGAATCAGTGTCGGGTAAATGTCATGACCCGAGGTAAACTCCGGGGTGATGGTGACATTCGAATATGGAAGAGGAGACACGTCTTCGGGTTGCAGGAGTGCGTGTAATTCCGAGAACTCTTTCTGCAACGGTTCGAATAACTGGTGTATGGGGAATTCGATGATTATGATATCAGGAAGTACGCTTGTTTCGGAAGACGATTCCATGTTTCTCAGAAACGCACTGAAATGCCCGAACGTATTCGTACCCCTATGCGCCATATTCGTGATGGGATATCGCGAGAAATGCTGAATGAATGTAGAAAAACTCCCCTCAGAAAAGCTTGTTCCGAACAAGTAGACCGAACGATCTTCATACGTATTCGGGAGAGAACCCGACCCCGCTGTCTTACGTCGTACTTTATACTTCGGAGAGGTCGTTTCCTTCAGAATGTTCTCGATTCTCCGGTTTGTCGTTATACCGGCATATCCGAGTACGCCGAATTCTTCGCTTCTCTCGCCAAGCGGTATGATTTCAGTGATGCGTTCCTCCGCTCGTGACAGAATCCCCGAGACATTACAGACCGCTTCCGCCGTGGCCAGCTGAGTAGTCTGCGTCCAATGACTGCCCCGTTTGTAGTAGGACGCAGTATTTTCGTCCGCTCGAATGAATTCCATCATATTCACGGTGGGTATATGCCGTTCCAGAAGAAGGGAGATGAATACACTGTCAATGGAAAGATCCGCATGAACCCACTCAGGCAGGTACTCCGCGCAGAGAACGGCCTTTCGTGGTATAGGCAGAAGTATAAAATGAGATCCGGCCTGAGCGCACAATTGCGACACGTGCGAAATATCATCTGCGATACGCACGAGAGCCCTCTGAGATATCTGTTTTTTGGGCAGGAGGCGACTCCTGAGATAGAGCCATCCGTCCTTCCCGTATATGACAGACGGTTTCACTTCATGAAACCATCGGTGGAGGGCGAACGAATATTCCGGTGAAACCAATGCCCGAATCCTCGACCGGAGTCGTTGATGATGTTCAATGAGACGCGCTTTCGATCCATCCACAATACGGGCATTCCGTATTTGTCGTTCCTCCAGTTTCCGTTCAAGTCCTGTAAGACGTGGTAGAGGAACGGGGAAAATGCTGTCGATTATGCCGGTACCGACGATGATCGTCAGGAAGAAGGCGATGACGATCCATGCAATGGCGGAAGGAGCCCTGCGACCGGCGTTTACGATGACGAGACCGTCAGCGCGGGATTCCGGTGGATTAGAACTGGTAGTAGAGGAAGGGCACATGATCCTGGAAGTGCATATGCAGGATAGTGATGATAAAAACTATTTGTACAAGAAGAATATGTGAAGCCCGGATTCGCGGTATGAGTACCTGTGTTGAAGGGGCACCCCATGTCCATAAAACGGCGGTCGCGGCCATTATGTAATGCAATGGCCTGATCTCCAATCCGAGAGACGCCAACGGACAGGGGCCGAGGCCAAACATGGCCTTGAAGAATGCACCTGCGGCAGCGAGATCAGGAGCCCGGAAGAAAACCCAGCCGAACAAAGCCACGATGAACGTCAGACCGATTTGAATCCAGCGAGGGGCTCTTCCATATAAAGAACGTTTGCCGAAGAGCCTTTCTATGACAAGCCAGAAGCCCTGATACGCCCCCCAGACAATGAAATTCCATGCCGCACCATGCCAGAGACCACCGAGAAGCATGGTAATCGAGAGATTTACATATGTTCGAACAGACCCTTTTCGATTACCGCCGAGGGGCATGTACAGGTAATCCCGAAGAAACGAGGAGAGCGATATGTGCCATCTTCTCCAGAAATCCGTGATACTCACAGCCCGATAGGGCTGATTGAAGTTGATGGGAAAACGAAAACCCATCATGAACCCGAGTCCTATTGCCATGTCGGAGTAACCGGAGAAATCAAAGAAGATCTGAAAGGCATACGCTACCACGCCCATCCAGGAATCAATCATACTCTGGACAGTACCATCGAATGCCTGGTTGGCAACGTATCCGAGGGTGTCGGCGATGAGCACTTTTTTCGCCAATCCACATTGAAAGAAAAGTATGCCTCGGAAGAATTTTTCTGTGGTGTGATCACGCGTGTGGAGCTGATCGGCGATGGTATTGTATCTGACAATGGGTCCGGCCACCAGTTGCGGAAACATGGCAACATAGCACATAAAATCACGAAAATTTCTCACGGGAGGCGAGGTGCCGCGGTAGACGTCGATGGTATAGCTCATGGTTTGAAAGGTGTAGAAAGAGATACCCACCGGTAGGACCACATCCATCCATCTGACAGGTGATATGCCACACGAATCTAATAGGATATTGAGAGAATCAATTCCGAAGTTTACATACTTGAAGTAGCCCAGGAGACCGAGATTTACGACGAGAGAGACGATGAGCCATTGTTTTCCCTTTCGCCCCGCTTCATGTGCTTTTGTTATATATTCACCGCACGTGTAATCCACCACCGTGGAGATGAGCATCAGGATGACAAAATCGGGACGCCACCATCCATAGAAGATGTAGCTTGCCACTGCAATGACATACGATTTCAAGTATCGCGGACTCAGATAATAGAGCGCGAGAAAAACGGGGAGGAAATAGTAAAGAAAAACACCGCTGGCGAAAATCATGCACAGGTTTCCATGAGGGGGTCGGCTATTTGATCAAAAACAGGCAGCAATGTTACAGGTGGAACGGGTATCGTTCAACAATGAAGTCAAATTCGTGACTTATGGTGAATGCGGACTCTGTCCAAGACCTCCATACATCCACCTTGTCAGGGAAAAATCACTTTGAATCTGTTCAATCGCTTTCCGCACGGAATACAGGACGATGTATGCAGATGGGTCATAAGGCTTTTCCTGCACCTCTCCGGTATTGAGACGTTGTAAAACCGGGAGCGCCCGCGTGTCGCCGATTTGACCCAATGCCCAGATAGCCCTGTTTTTATCACGATACGTCGCGCTATCGGATTCTATGAGCGATATGAGCGCCTCTGCCGTGTTACCGGCATATCGGGATTGAGCGATCCTGACGATGGCCTCAACACGTGAATAGATCGAGCGCAGCGAAAGACCCAAGCCTCCTATTCCAACAGTCATTACGATTAATATCAGCCAGAAAACAGTGTTTGATTCCCGCGTGCTTTTCCTGTGTGACAGACGCATGATGATTCCGTTTTCCGAATCCTTTTCCTATCTGTTCAGTTGTTTTTGCTTGGACGTCCCGCGCTTGAAGCATATCGTGCAATACGATATCCACCGATACGGCAGGAGGAGATTGTGCTTTGTAATATAGCAGATCAGATGGATTAATCGAAGGCGGGAACGGTCACATGATCCCGCCTGTCATACAGAGCTATTATTCCGTATCACTTGATTACGATACAACGTTTCGTATCACTACCGATCTCAGACGAGAGCCGGATGAAGTATATTCCGTTGGGAGTATCGTCGATTCGCCATTGGATCGTATGAGAACCGGCCTCCACGGTTCCCTTGAATACGTGATTGAACAATCTTCCTCCCGCGTCGTACACCGACATATGAACCGTGCATGAACGATCTGCATGGTAGGAGACAGTGGTGGTGGAATGGATCGGATTCGGCCAAAGCGACGTGACTGTCAGTACGTTCGGCGACACGGAGATGCGTTCGTCGGAGACATGAGACGGATCGTATCGGAAGATATGTACACCGCCGGATTCATCAGCCACGTATGCGTTTTCACCCGAGACGGTCACCGCCCGCGCGTAGTTTCCCGTATCATGATATCCGATCTCAACGGGATTTGCGGGATCCGAGACGTCGAGAATATAGAATCCATTGGAATAGCCGACAGCGTAGGCCATGTCGTCCTGAACGGCGACTTCCCTGATGTATTGAATGGTATCGAGTCCTCCGATCTCCACCGGATTGAGCGGATCCGAAATGTCCATAATCCTGATCCCGTTGCCACCTTCCGCAATGTAAAGAAGATCGTCATCAATCGTCACATCGGGTATATATGAATCCGTGGTGATCGAGTCCACCTCGACAGGCGACGCGGGATTCGAGATATCTATTATCCGCAGCCCACCTCCCCATGTTGATACCAGTGCATACGATTCGTAGAGATCCACGGCCAAAGCGTTTTCCTCGGTGTCGATTTGTCCAACAGCCACCGGATCGCTGAGATCATTTATGTCAACGATGTGAAGCCCTCCTCCGTATCCGGCGATATATGCGAGGTTATCTCTGATGGCGACGTCATAAGCATTGCCGGAAAAAGAGAATTCCCCGATCATGGTCATGTTTTCAGGATTGGCAACATCAAAGATTCGAAGCCCGCCGATGCTCGCTCCCACGTAGGCGATATCTTCTATCAGGGTAATACTCTCGTAGCTGTGGCCCTCACTGTCCGAATATCCTATTTCCTCGGGCCTCGCCGGATCGGAGACATCCAGAGAGTAAAGACCGGCCACATCACCGGCGACGAACGCGATGCCATCAGATACGGCCACATCATCAGCGTATCCCGCGGTATCAATGGTGTTTATCACTTCCGGCAGAACAGGATCGGTTACATCCACCAGGTGTAGGCCACGGTAGCTCGAGGCCACAAAAGCAATGGGTTCATCCACGTCGATGTTTACTTCCCAGCCATCGAGGTTCGTGGAGGAAATCAATTCCGGATTATCGTAATCGGAGACGTCGATTATCGCCAATTTGTATCCTGCGGCATACGCCATATCTTCTCGAAGCTCCACGGAGAAATAGCTGCCTCCGAGATCAAGGTTTGAGATCTCCGATGGACTGGTTGGATCAGAGATATCGACAACTGATAATCCCGGTGTGTAACTCGTTACGAAGGCGAAATCTCCGTTTATATCTATGCCGTACGACGCACCTTCGAAGTCGAGTACGCCGACTTCTTCAGGATTGGCAGGATCGCTGATGTCTATGATTACAAAACCGCGTGAACCGGCGGCGAGATAAATATAATTATCCCGAATCACAGCTTCATTGAGATTTGCGAATATATAGAGCGAACCCAGTTCAACCGGATTTGTCGGGTCGCTTACGTCGACGAGAATAACGTGCTGGAACCAGTCGATCACACAGAGTATCGAACCTGAAACCGTAATGTATTCAACCTGATTACCAATGTTGAGTGATCCGACAATTTCGGGGTTCATGGGATCAGAAACGTCAATGATCTGTGTACCGCCGTGGAAATCAGCGGTGTAGATATAGTTGCCTTCGACCGCTATATCATAAACAACAGATGGTGTTGTAACCCGACCATACTCCACAAGATTCTCCGGGTCAGAGTAGTCGAATATCTGGACATGCCCCCCGTTGCCGACATATGCCCACGTTCCATCAACCGCCACTGCTTTACTCGGTCCATCGGCCCAGCGGCCCACGGTGGCAATGTGATAGGGATCTTCCATATCAGCGATACCGGTCGTTACATGAAAGAGTAGCAGCAACAGGACAACGCGAGATACCGGTTTCATGATCCTCTCCTTGGGATTCGAGTCCGCATTGCCGGGAATGGAAATTTTCCCGGTTGATTCATCCCCATCAAGGTAGAAAACAGCACTCAGATTCCGCTCAGACTAATTTTTAGGAGGATGAATTCGAATATTATTACCGCGAGGGAGTGATGATTTGAGTTCAATGATATCCTATATTTCATTTGCCATTATTCTATTCAGATGTACGGATAATAGGGTGATTTCATCTATGGATCAGGCGAAACAGTGAATGATTCGGTGAATGAGAGCATACCGTTCAGAATCGAGAAGCGGGCCAGTCGGTTATTGGGAGTGTTTGAACTCATTTTGGGGATCGTCATCACCGGTTCGTTGTTGGTCGTCTTCTTCTCCGAATATTCGACCCGGGATTTTTGGTCGTCGATAATTTACCTGGTGCTGACCGTTCCCGGATGGGTGTTCTTATTCGGGGGATGGTATCTGATTTCGTCGTGGAAAGTGATAGAGATCGATAATGGAGTAGTTCGCGTCGTTGCGAAGAGTATATGGTATTTTTCCGAGTGGCAGGAGCCGCTTAAAAATTATCTGGGTGTCAGAATAGCCAGCGAACCACGATTTAAACCGGATAATCTCCCCATGCCCGGGCGAATATATGTGATATCCCTGCAGCATCCTGATACGGAGAAGGAATTTTCACTCTATCGTGAAGTCAGTTTGGATCATGCCATCGAACGATGGAAACGTGTCGGAACCTACCTGGAGCTTTCCCTGTTGGAGACGGCCGCAGTGAAACGAGAACGCGAAGCGTATCTAACCTGATCAGAACGTTCTATAAACAAAGCCTTGATGTTTATTGACAAACTACCAAGGTAGTATTACTTTGGTAGTAGTTTGAATGATCATTCGAAAAACCAAGGAGAAAAGGATGGGGAAAACGGCATTGGGCGATCTCCAGTATGCCATTATGCGGATACTCTGGGATCGTGAGGAAGCAACAGTGAACGATGTTCATGGTATACTACTTCCCGATCGCGGTCTCGCTCTTACGACTGTGGCCACAATGCTACGTAAGATGGAGGTCAAAGGTATCGTCACACACCGGACAGAGGGTCGGCAGTTCGTATATCGTCCAACGGTAACGCAGAGTAGAGTTACGCGTTCTATGGTTCGGGAGTTGGTGGATCGCCTCTTCAACGGCGATCCCGCCGCATTGGTGACTCATCTTTTAGAGGACAGGGAAATCAATCCCGATGAACTGAAAGATCTCGCGTCGGAACTTGCTGTGGCCGAGAAACGAAACAAGAACGAAAACAGGTGATCCTTTGAACCCTATTGTATTCAGGCTTATGGAATGGGTATTGACATTTACCGCGCATAGTACCCTCCTGATCATTTCAGCCTGGATTCTATGCCGATTTATACTGAAGCACAGCCTGGTCCATCAGGAAATGGTGTGGAGAACGGCAGTTTTTGGTGCCCTTTTCACGGCAAGTATTCAGATAATGGCCGGTGTTTCGCCATTCAGAATATCGGTGCCCATGGCTATTCCAGGGAATGAACTATCACTGGATACATCATTTCCACATAGCTATGCACCGAGTACTGATCGCGGTATAGAGGAAATTTCGATAGCACCTTCTCTGTTGAACGTCGAGACCAACGAATGGGGAGAATTGTCTACTCCCCGTCATGGTCAATCCCGGCTGGTCGTTCAGCTGGTTTTTGGTTGTTGGATCATAGGTATAGGGATTGGACTGTTGCGGCTCTTTCGGGGCACGCGCGCACTGTCCAGAATCCTCAGGAATCGTATTCCCGTGGATCACCCGAGCGAGTTCGAGCAGCTAAGCAGGATTTTGGGTATTGCACGGGTACCACAGTTAGCGGAATCAGAAGGAATCGTTTCCCCCTTGGTATATGGAATAATTCAAAGTGAGATATGTGTACCGCGTGGCTTGCTGAAGGAATTACCATATAGCGAACGAATTGCATTACTCGCGCATGAGACTGCACACATCGTTCGCCGTGATCCTCTGTGGCGGGTTGTATATCGAATCCTCAGGGCCGTTTTTTTCTTCAATCCCCTCCTTGTGCGTTCCCTTCATTCCCTGGAACTCATCGCTGAGTTTCTTTGTGATCAGATGGCGGCGGCCTGTATTGGCAACAACATAGGTTTGGCGCGCTGCATACTTCAATTCGCACAGCATTCAAAAGGAGGACATTCCATGTCCCCATTTACATCCGCACTTTCTAGTACATCATCAATAGGGCAGCGAATACACAGATTGTTACGGCAACCGGAAACCAATCCTAACAGAAACACCGCACTTGCAGGTGTCTATCTCGTACTCTGTTTGATCATTGCAACCTGCATGTTTCCGACCATTTCCTGCTCACGGGCCGGACAGAGTATGAAGGCTCATGGAACGGAAATCGAGGTACAAAATATAGAACATGAAGGCGACACCGCGGACATTGGATCAACCGTTGTTGCGGAAGAGGAATCTGTTGGTGCCACGAATGTTGAATCCCGATATCCGGAAGGTCAGAAGGGTCTTTCCGATGAGGAGGCACAAGCGTTTGAGGAAGAACATGCCGCATTGATTGAAGAAATAGAAGAAGCAACCCGGACATTCGAGACTGAGTACGCCGAAGAGATCAGGCAACTGGAGGAAGCGGCGGAAAGAATTGCGGAAGAACAGGCGGAACAGCTGCGTTTAACAGATGAGGAGATCCGACAGTTCGAGGTTGAACATGCGGAAGAAATCAGGCAACTGGAGGAAGCTGCGGAAAAACTCGCTGAAGAACATGAGGAACACGCCAGATTGGCTGAAGAGGCGGCACGACGGTTTGAGGAAGAGCATGCTGAGGAATTACGGCGACTTGACGAGGCACATGATCGGTTCAAGGAAGAGTATGGATCTGATTTTGAACAGGATCCCGAACTTCGTCGTCGATTTGAGGAGGAACATGCGGAGAAGATGAGCCGTCTCGAAGAAGCTGCCCATGAATTTGAGATACAGCAATCCATTCGGGTCGAGATACAGGAGAAAATTCAACGCCGTATTGAAGAGGAGCAGGCCGGAAACATACAACGGCTTGAAGAGGCGGCGCGACGGTTAGAGCAGGATGTGGATCGTAAACTGGAAATTCAACAGGATATTCAACGTCGGCTCGAAGAAGAGCATGGTGAGCAGATTCGGCGTTTAGAGGAAGCTGTTTATAGATTCGAGGATAAACAGAGAGAAAAAATCGAGTGTCTCGAAGAGGCCGCAAGCGTCTATGCCGATAAACAAAAACACAAGGACGGGGACGCTGATGGCATTGAAGCGGAATCGCTTCCCTCTGATAACGAATTACCGTAAGACGTTCTTTGCAATCGACTATTATGGGAAGTGTGCCCTGCCCCGCGATAGATATACTCCAACAACCCCCGGGTTCACCTCACGGGTAAATTGATTATAATCGACACTATTCTAATATTAGAATAGTGCCATAGGTGCCTTGTTTTAGAAAGAACATCTATCGAAGAACAACGATTCTTTTCGTGGAAGCGAAATCGCCGCTTTCCATCCTGAGGAGATAGGTGCCGGCGGGTACTTTCCGCCCGTAATCCGTCATTCCATTCCATGATACGGTCGTTGTTCCGGCATTGAACAATCCGTCGGTCAGCACTGCGATACGACGCCCGGTAAGATCATAGGCCGAAAGGAGAACTCTATACTCATCCGGGATTGTAAATCTAACAGTCGTAAAATCACTGAATGGATTCGGATAGGCATCGTCCAGAAAGAAGGTACTTGCCAGCGGTACATCCGCGTCCATGCCGGCATCATTACATTCACCGGGCGTGGCTTCCGAGAAGCAGGTCCATACCGGTCCGCCATCCGGCCACCTCCCCCAACTCATATCATCATCCAACTCGGGGAATGTAACCATATCCACGATAACCGCATCATGGAGGAGTATAAGGTCCTCGCCGTCCGCATCAAGTCTGAATTGTGAATGTAGTTCGCCTTGTTCCGGCTCGCCGTCCGCCCATATGATGATATACTCACCCGGTTCGAGGATACTGGCCGGAATCGAGTAATAACGTGTAATGTCACCAACATTATCGGTTAAAACCATAGACGTCAGTTCCACGGCTTGATTGCCGGTATTGGTGAGTTCAATCCAGTCGTCATTGTCCCCAAACTCATCCTGTAATGAAGTTTCGTTGTCCGCCATGAGTTCGTTCAAGACAAGCCCTTGCGGGCGTTCCCACTCACCGATGACTCCCCTGAGCCAGGAGTCGCGGTATCGTATGAACGGTTCGAGGGCGGGGATGAGACGATTATGGGGACCGAAACCTATGAAGACATCAGATGACATGGCGGCATCGAAGTCCTCATTGGTGAACATTTTGTTAGGGTCATCATAAACATACGGACGAATCATATCGCGGAGCGATTCCATGCGCCCAACAAGAGTATCCGGGCACGCGGCACCGGTCATGAGTTGCTTCATATGGCCGAGATATACGGATCGATACTCCTCGATCTGCCAGAGCTGCCCGGCAAGAGGTCGCTCCTCTTCCGGATTGCTCCAGAATGGATCCAGCTCGCGAAGCTGTTGGACAGAGAAATTCCACCGGTTGAAAAGCCCCCAGGCTTCGTTGAGATCCCATTCGAAGAATACCATACGACTGTCGAGATCCCGATGATAGAAATAGTAGTTGCAACAGCGCCCGATGTAGCTATCAAGATTGACCGTGAAGATATCGAGGGCGATCATGGCCAGAGCGGAGTTCACGTCCATGAGGTCAGAGAGCGTATCGGGGAGGTTCTGGACGGAGGTAGTATTAAGCCCGTCAGCCAGCTCAACCAGTGCCGACCAGTCATTCTCATCCTCGTTGTTCTCGAGTTCAAATTCCTGATAATAATCCGATTCGTCGGGTCCGAGATAGCGGAGCGTTCCATGGGGATCCCCTTTCCAGAGGTTTCCATCCTCGTCGGTACCGAACCGATTCTCGATGAACTCCTTATCGACCTGTTCCACGAGGGTATACAATCCCCAGTAATCGCCGTTTATATAGAGGGCGACGTAGTTAGTCCGAACCGTGGGCAGCCCCATGGCTTCACTCAATTCGTAACAGCATTTTTCGCGGACACAGGTCGGGTCGGAGAAGCCGTTGTTCAGATTGATCTTGTCGAGACCATGGATCTCCTGCCCGTCAACGTATTCGTCGATATCAATCTTAAATGATTTTTTCAGGCCGGGATAACTGAAATAGCTGCTGTTTCCCTTGAATCTGACGCCCACGCTGTCGAAATGGATGTCATCCCACCCGAATTCCGCCGCCATGAAGATGGGATCGGCGACACCCTCGAAATTTACAGTCAAGGAGTCCCACCATCCCTCCTGATGAAAGGTCAGATGGAACACATGAACCGTATCGTCTTCGAATAGCGGATGGGATGGGGGTAAAAGGGATGCAGAGGATCCCACAGTCATACCGGATAAGAACAGAATAGATACAATAAAACGACTAATGTTCATGGGTATATTCCCCGATGTTTGAGGTTGAAAAAGAATCGCTACTGATTTGATGATGTTTTGACCAAAAGGTTGAATTGAAACCCATTAAATGTCTGTGGGTTTCATAGTATTGGTCGATGGAATGGGGCACATTGATTCATTCCGCAGCAGGGAGGCATACATGAAATGCAGTATTATTCTTCTCGTCTTTCCCATGGTCATCATCGGATGCAGCGATTCGCCATCGGATCCCGATCCGTTCGATGTTCGTGCGTTGCCCCAGGATGTGCTGCCCTATGCGGATGATATAATTGCATCCGCCAATGAGTTCACTATCGATTTGTATACGGAGATAAAGGAAGAGAACGGGAATCTTTTCTGTTCGCCGTTCAGTGTTGTATGTGCTCTCAGTATGACATATGCGGGAGCAGCCGGCATCACAGCGGAGGAGATGTCCCAGGTGCTCCATGTACGGGATGAAGAGCACTGGCATGAGGTCTTCGGTGCCCTCCAGGCCAGTATCAACCGGGGCGCCGATCTCGAAGGGTATGAACTCTCACTCGCCAACAGGATCTGGCCCCAGGAAGGATTTTCATTTCTCGAGACCTTCATTTTCATGCTCACGGACTTGTACGACTCAGGCATCGAATTCCTCGATTTCATGACGGATCCGGAAACGGCGCGAGTGACCATCAATGATTGGGTGGAAGCACAGACGAATGATCGAATCAAAGACCTCCTGCAACCGGGAATCATAAGCGAGATTACGAGACTGGTTCTGACGAATGCGATTTATTTCAAAGGGACGTGGCTCTTTCAATTTGATCCCGATGATACCTACGAAGGGCCGTTTACGCTATCTGACGGTTCCATTGTCACGACGCCACTAATGATACAGAATAACATTGCTTTGCAGGCCGCTCATTCTGAAGATGCACGAGTTCTGATGCTTCCCTTTGAAGGAGAAGACATTTCCATGATTTTCGTTCTTCCCCACGAACAGGACGGGCTTCATGAAGTAGAGGAAACTCTTGATCATGACCAGCTTTTATCATGGATCGGATCAGTGGAGGAATGGTCGTTTGATACGATTGTCATACCTATATTCAGTTTTACATCTGATTTCAGTCTGGCTCAGGTACTCACTGCCATGGGAATGCCATCCGCATTCGGTCCGAATGCGGATTTCTCGGGCATGACGGGTTATCCGGATCTCTTTATCAATGCAGTGGTTCATAAAGCGTTCATAGCAGTCAATGAAGAAGGCGCCGAAGCGGCGGCCGCAACAGCGGTGGGGATGGATTTTGAATCCATGGGACCATCGTTCATTGCGGATCATCCATTTCTTTTTCTGCTCTACGATCATGTGACCGGTGCGATTCTGTTCATGGGACGGGTTGAAAATCCAACGTTGTCATGAATACGCAGGGGTGTCTATTGATAGTACCTAACCGATAGGATCGAATAGTGCCGTCAGATCTTGAACGAACAATTCCACCACAGATAATCGAAGACGATTTCTATTCGCTCATTATCACCGTGGCGTCGCGGCCCGACGTCCAGACTATACTGGAGATCGGTTCATCAGCGGGAGAGGGGAGTACCGAGGCCTTTGTTACGGGAATGAAGATGAATCCGTCGTCGCCGAGTCTTTTCTGCCTGGAAATATCTCATGCGCGTTTTTCAGAACTTGTCACGAGGTTCGCCGATGACCCCGCTATTCGTTGTTACAATGCGTCATCCGTCCCGGAACGATCCTTTGCATCAGAGGATGAGGTGCTGGATTTCTGGCTGAAACGAACATCCAAGTTCAGTGCGTTTCCTCTTCCGTTGGTACTATCCTGGCTATCACAGGACAAGACGTATCTCAATTCATCCGGCGTCGAGGTTAATGGTATCAGAAGTATCATGGATCACAACGGGATCGAGCAGTTCGATGTGGTTCTCATCGATGGATCGGAGTTCACCGGGAAAGCGGAGCTTGATCTGATCTATGGAGCACGAATTATTCTACTTGATGATATAGACACATTTAAGAATTTTGAAAACTTCCGGCGACTCAGTTTTGATCCCGTCTATGATTTGAAACACGAAAATCATACCCTCAGGAATGGATTCGCCATGTTCGAGAAAATAGTGGCATAGATCCGACGAACGGTTCGCCCGTATTTCACACCAACTTTCTGCTGCAATCACGGAACTGCACTTCGTACTCGATATGCAGATAGCCGACAGTCATTCGGCGTAGCTCATGGATTTCGTCTCTCAGCCCTCGAGAAAGATAAATCCTCCTCAATCCTCCTTTTCGAAAGGAGGAAGGAGGGAAAAGAGGGCTTCACGTGTATGTCTTGATATCACGAGCATTTTCGTGCTTTCGCGACCAAACCCGGTGAGAAATGCGGGTCAGGTTTCGTTTTTCTTGTAGTAAATAACTTCCGGATGCTCCCATGCACCATCCCCTTCGTCGAAGGTGGCGCCGTTCCCGAACTGTGAAGCAAGTGATTCAAGATAGCCTCTGATCACAACGAATCTGTCCGGGGCAACAGGGACGATTCCGACCCTACGGCCATCATGTGGTGCTTTCAGTGAGACTCGGCGTATTAACTCGCCCCCGGTATCAAACACATCGTATACGGCCATAACCCCGGGCAGGTCCGGTCGAGCCCCGCGCTCTGTCAGTACCCAGAGAGATCCGTCATCAAGCACAGTGATTCCGCGTTGCAGGTATGCCACGGATGAGTGATTCTTTTCAATTTGCACGGTGATATCAATAGGGAGATTTTCATTCGCCGTTACGATCATGCTGTAAAACGAGTTGTAATCCTCTTCTGATCTCGTGAAGGGATCATATTCCCGTTCGATGATCATTCTGACCGTACCGTCGGGACGAAATGCATGTATCGCGTAGTGTTCTCGATGTATGATCGTATATATCGTGCCGTCGGGACCGACATCAAAGCACCAGAGAAACGGCGGCATATCCTCCCGCTCGTCGATGAGGAGATTCATCAGATTCCGTTCAGTATCGGTGGATAACAGCGTTGCTAATGGAATACCATCCCGCGTAAAGGTTCCAAGAAAATTGTGCCGAAGCCGGATCTCGGTTCGTTCTCCTCTACTGATACGCGTTCCAGCCAAAACCAGAAAATCTTTTCCTCCCCGTCCTGACACGAGACTGTAGATTCCCCCCTGACCCGCGCTCAATGAAAAACTTCCCCCGGGGTCTCCATTTGGTTTCACGAATGCAACCGCACCTCCGGTCTCAAGCACCATCCCCGCAGTTCCATCATTCATAAGCACCATATCCCGGGGGCCCCTGACTTCCCCGGGACCATCCCCTTCTCGAAACACGGTTTGAATCTGTTCTCCGTTCGGGGCAAAAACATGAATATGACAGAGCTGTGCATCCATGATATAGATATTCCCGTCATGGTCCGTCTCAACTCGGGGAACCATGCCGAAGAACAACTCCTCGTCTTCTCCGCCCGCTCGCCATATCTCCTCCAGTTCCATCGCGTGGGTGCCGTCTCTGGGGATCGAACCGTTCCGTACATGCACGGTTCCATTCACCATGTGTTTCTCAACGGAGTGGGCAGGATGAATGATGAGCACGAATGAGAGTACGATGAACGGAAACAGGTAACGCGAACGATTCAGCAACAGCATGATGAATCCTTTCGTATGGAACGTGGTATATGCGTTCAAAGCAAAGACCACATTGTGAAAATATGTCATGAGCGACTATGAAATCATAATAGGACTCATCTATGTAACGGGAGAATCATGGATGTGTTTCAAGACTTGACCCTTCGGTGTGCCGCGATCTACGTATCAGTGTACCAGGACCCGTTATCTCAATCTTTATCCGTGTAAAAGAACCCACACTCAGTAGTTACATTTGATATTTCTTCATCATATACTCATACCCTCGGGGTGGTTCGAAAGGGATAACGCTTCACGGTTGAAGCAACGGTCAGGAGATTTCTTTAGCTCGAATCTCCTCTTGAGCGATGTTCATGACAACGATACCTTCGAAAAAAGAGCATGTGCCAATAATCCCGCCACAGGGGGAAAGAAGAAGGTACACACGAATCTGATGAGCGTTAGTTTCCATCCAAGTATGCCTACATCCATGGGAATTCGATTCAGTGCCCATAATGACCAACCCGTTAAAAAGGCGACCATGGTGCCAACACCCGCGCCTGCTTTCAATAGTCCCGCTGCAATGGGCAGACTGACATAGGGACCTCCGGGAGCAAGAGCGCCGGCTACGGTACCTATGAGGAGCCCGCGTACGCCGGACTCCGTACCCACCCACCGAGCCACGAGATCCTTTGGCAGGAGAACCTGGATCATACCCGCCACGATAAATGCGAAGAGAAGCAACGGGAGTATCTCCATGGTCATTCGAAGGGCGATGGAGAGCCCGCGGCTCGATACACCGCCCTGTTTCTGGCCGTACACTACGAGAGCAAGAGCGAGGAGCCCCATGATGATGGTGGGAACGAGCATCGCTGGTACCTTTCGTTTATCGGACATACACACATTTCCTTGCGGTACTTATCCATTCGGTCTGCAGATACGCAGGAACTATAGCAATGTCCTTTGCGCTCCCGAGTCAATGAATGGGACGTTCCGCGATTTCTCCATTCCTTAGGCGGGCTATTCGGGAATGTCGCCTCTCAGGAGCGCTTCGGCGGTATCTACATCTATCTCACCGTCTCGAACGCGCTGAAGAACATTCCGGGGCTCCGGAGGTCTCGGACCATGACCCATTGCGCCGAACATCTCCACAATCTTCTGACGGACCGTCGGGTAGGAAAGACCGAGTTCCCGTTGCACCTGTTTGACGTTACCCCGTGCTCGCATGAATGCATCGAACAGGGTCCTGTTTTCAGCATCCAGACGACAGACCGGACAGAGATCGAACGATCCGGTGACATCTGTCTGACACGCGGGGCACTCCAACCTGACGACGCGAAGCGTTGCCCCGCATGACGGACAGCGCGGGGGCATATGTGCATCACTCATCGTGCAGATCCCGTACCGCTATGGTACCGCCCATGGTTTTGACTGAAAGCGATCCGGTGGGAGATTCCTCACCAATGCGAATAGATGCTTTCTGTTGTCCGACGGTCGAACCTTCAATTCGTGCGTCCAGCGTCTCTTTGACTGTTATAGATCCGCCCATGGTCACCGCTTGAATCGTGAGGGACGCATTTCGAGGAAGGGATACATCGATACCGCCGCCCATGGTCACTGCTTTCGATTCCCCCCGCATCTCGGGAGAGACGGCGATACTCACCGATCCACCCATGGTTTTCGCGGTGAATTCACCGGATATTCCGGAAAGTCGAAGATTGCCCCCCATAGTCTTCAATACTGAACTACAATCCAGATTACCGGCACTGATATCGCCCCCCAGGGTCGACACGTTCAGTTCGGAAACGGTTTTTGGCACGCGTATTTTGAGAAGACCCGTGGTCCATCTGATTGATGCGCGATTTCCCTTTTTCCGTACAGTGAGTCCGTCCTCTTCCTCGCACCACACCGAGCATGAATCGTCATCAACCGCTTCCAGGATGACATCCCCGCCCGACCGGTTTGCCCGCTTGCTCTTGATGGTGAGTTTCGTACCCGGTTCCAAGGACACCGTACCATTCTCGAGGATAACCTCATCGAGATCCGAATCGTATTCGCTCGCAAAAGGAAGATCCAGGTCGGAGATGCCGGAAACCGCCTCCCCGACTGCATCGGAGACAATTGGGCCAATACTGCTCATCACTGCGCCCACTGAATCGAGAACCGAGTGTATCGAGCCCTTTCCGCGGGGATCGGTATGTGACTCGCTCGACCTGCGAGAGCCCTGCTCAATAGCCCGCAGCAGGCGTTCGCCTTCTTCCACACTGATCACTTTATCCGCCACCATCCTGAGAATCTCACGTTGTTCGTCACTCATAGTTTCCCTCCATTGAAGTGAATATTTCTATAAATATAATTTAAATTTCTAAATTGTAAATCTAATTTTATAATTTATAAAAATATATTTAAATATATCTATGGAGAGGTTTGTGATGATTAACGGATGCAGACGAATCACCGGGGGAAATACCGGTTTACGGAACTATCAGAGGTATCGCGTGATTCCCCGATACCCGCAAAAGGCGCCTCGTTCATCGAATAGAGGAAGACCATCCACCAGTACTTCAACGGTATCACCGTCTTTGGTCAAAAGACTCATACGTACATTACTGAGAGACCGTGTCCCTCGTTGAAGCGCGCCCATTTGATCGTGAAATCGGGGCAATTCGTTTTCAGGCATAAAGTCGAAGGGGGTTTTCCCTAATATTTCGGAGTACTGATAGCCGAGGATCGTATCACCCTGCGCCGATACAAATGTGTGGACGAATTCGGCATCCACTTCCCATATCCATCCCGCAATCATATGGATAATATCCTTCATGCGGGATTCATTGGTCTTGAGCAGTTCAATCATCTTCTTCCTGGCTGATACATCTTCCACGACTCCATCATGGTATCTGATTTCGCCCTCTTTCGAATAGACAGTCGTCACATTAAGTGAAGCATAAAACAAGGAGCCGTCTTTCCGCGTGGCTTGAACTTCTGTATTTGCTATCCTTCCATCGCGCGCCAGCGCGTCGAGCAGTATTCTGCGCTCGGCAGGATCTGCATACAATCCTCCCACGGACACAAGAAGCATCTCTTCCATGGAATCGTACCCGAACAGCTTCACCGTCGCCGGATTCACCGTCAGCAATCTCCCCATAGGGTCGGTTCTGAATACGCCCACCGGAAGGTTGTCCTGGAGTTCCCGGAACCTCATCTCCGATTCACGCAACGCTCGTTCAGCTCGTTTTCGTTCCGATGTATCACGAATGATGCCGACTGCATGCCATCCATCCCATATTTCCACGGCGGAGAGAGAAAACTCCATGGGAAACGACGAACCGTCGCGTCGTCGCGCCATAGCTTCAAAGTGGCCCGGGTCAATGGCATCACCGCCGATGCTCATGAAACGATCAATACCGTTTCTATAGAGTTCGTAGTCTTCTTCAGATGCAATGAGGGGAAGGAGTTTCTCCCCTACGATGTCTTCCGCCGCATATCCGAATATGCGTTCGGCGGCGGGATTCCAGAATATGACTTTCCCGTCGGTATTCATGATAATTATCCCGTCATTCGCTTCCGTGGTTATCGCGCGATGCAACTCCTCCCGCTCGAGGATTTCCCGCTCTGCGGCGAGACGGTGCTCAATCTCTTTTTGAAGCTTATCTACCGTGGCAGATAATTCGATAGTCCGTTCGTCGACCAATTGTTCAAGGCGTGTCCGGTACTCCCTCAACTCCCGTTCGATGAATCTTCGTTCCGTTACGTCCCGCGCGGAAGCTACGAGACTGATCTCCCCGCCGATTACGGCGCGCCGGAGATGTACTTCGAACCAGAGATCCTTTCCCTCCTTGGACGTTATTGGCCAGTCAAAGACCGTCGCGCCTTCTTCAAGTGCAGTCTTGAAGCGTTCGCGAATTTGTTTCAGATTGTACGGAGGAGGTGATTCAGCGAGGATGGCTCGCAGCGTGTCGAGGGCCTCCATGGTAGATACCCCATACAGTTTCTGGATCCGTTCATTCACATCTCGGACGATAAGATCGCGACCGTCAATAACCGCCATTATATCATTCACATTGTTGAATATTTCTCGATAGTTCTGTTCAGAGATTTTCAGGGCGGCTTCCGCATTGGCCGACTGGATGAGATGGCCGGTAATGTTGGCGACGCCCTGCAAATGCTCATCGTCCATCTCGGATATGGGTGTGGAGCTGTAGAGCGCCATTACTCCCAGAAAATCATTTGTCAGCGAAACGAGCCGGTATCCGGCAAATGCCTTCAAACCGTTTCGCGTCGCCCATTCGATATCATCAGCAAAGGGATCTCTGGTCACATCGTTCGTAACTAATCTGGTATTGGTTCCCTCGGCGATCCTCAGGATTCGGGATATACCGAACTGAATGTCTCTCGTCTGGATTACGGCTCCATGGGAGTCCCGTAAGCATCCGGCCCGGAGTTCGAGTTCTGATTCTCCCGGAGCGGAAACCATGCCCGGTCGCATTGTGTGGGCCGTACGAACCCATATGAATATGCGGTCCACATCGAAAAGACTGATCAATGTGTCTGATATAAGCTGCAGTTTCTGGTCCAGCGTTCCTTCGCGATGAAGTTCGCCCTTCAATTCGTTGAGCCGTGCTATTTGATCTTCCCGTCGCCTGATTTCCGTCAAATCCCGGAACACACATTGAGACTGGGTATTCGATTCCGAACGGTACAGATGACAATCCGCATGAATCCATCGTACCGCACCGTCGGGACGAATAATCCTATATTCCATGATTGAAGATCCGGATGAAAGATGTCTTTTCATGGATTCATTAAAATGGTCACGGTCATCGGGATGAACCGTTTCATACATCAGGCCCGGGGTTTCCACGAGGGTTTCATAGGGATACCCATAGAGATGTTCAGCTGACGGGCTGAGATACACAAGCTCTCCTCCCTCAAATTCAGATATGTAAATGACATCTGTCATCGTATCCAGGACCCGGCGAAGCGATTTCGGAATTTTCAGGCGATGAGCCATGTCTTCCTCGCTGTCATTGATACCACGGCCGGAATAAAGGATGTCATCTGATTCATCAAACAGGATCCGATCTAGAATGCGTTACGAGATATACATGCCCCTACCATAGGTATCAGTAACTTACCATGTCCCGCTTGAAAAAAAAAGGAAAACGAAGTTGTTGTACCCGGTTATGAACAGAGGATATGGAGTTGTTGACGAATGCAACGTCTCTTCCATGGTTTATGACATGGTTCGATATACTGGTGGTTGGATTCGGATAGTGCAGACCGGATCATATCTCTTTGATAAGGTATTGCGTTCATGAGAAACTCGCCGTTCGACAATAGTGGAAAATCATATTTACTTGTATTCATCATTGTGTGTGCCGCTACTCTGTGTCTGAACCACGCCGCGCGTGGTAATGGAAAGGTGTCGGCTTTGTCCAGCATGTCATTGCATGAGAGCTGGGTACCTGAGTGGGCGAAGCATGTGATATGGTACCAGATATTTCCTGAACGGTTTCGCAATGGCGATCCCACGAATGATCCCACGGTTGAGGATATTAAAGGTTCCTGGCCGCATGATTTCACATCCCCCTGGGAGATTCATCCATGGACGTCTGATTGGTATGAGCTGAAACTGTATGAACAATTGAACGGGAAAGACATCTGGTTCAACATACAGAGGAGACGATATGGTGGTGATCTCGAGGGGATTATAGAAAGGCTTGATTATCTCCAGGATCTCGGAATAACCGCCCTGTATTTGAATCCGGTGTTCATGGCTCCGTCCATGCATAAATACGATGGATCCACGTATCACCATATTGATCCCACGTTCGGCCCCGATCCGATCGGTGACCGACGAATTATCGAATCCGAGACGTTCGATGATCCGGCAACATGGCGATGGACCGCGGCCGATTCTCTCATGCTTCATCTGATCGAAGAAGTCCATGAACGGAATATGTACATTATTTTCGACGGTGTATTCAATCACATGGGAATAACGAGCCGGCCCTTCCGGGATGTAATGGAAAAGGGGCCGGAATCCCGTTACAAAGACTGGTTCACCATCACGTCCTGGGGAGATGTTTCGGCCGGTGAAGAGATGACCTATGAGGGGTGGTTCGGTGTACGGGAACTTCCCGAACTCAGAGAGGACGAGAACGGCATCGTTTCTGGCCCCCGTGACTACATCTTTCAGTGTACCCGGCGGTGGATGGATCCGAACGGCGATGGAGATCCCTCGGACGGTATCAACGGCTGGCGTCTCGATGTTGCGTTCTGTGTTCGACACGAGTTCTGGAAGGATTGGCGAAAACTGGTTAAATCGATTAATCCAGACGCATACCTCACCGCAGAGATTGTGAATCCCGTGAATACGATCAAGCCATACCTTGAAGGCGATGAGTTCGATGCAGTCATGAATTACAATTTCGCGTTTGCATGTATGGAGTTCTTTGCAGAGACGAAAACCCGGATTTCACCACAGCGGTTCGATACGCTACTCGCTGAAATAAGAAATGCTTTTGAGCCCGACGTGGCCTATGTCATGCAGAATTTACTCGACAGCCATGATACCGATCGAATCGGATCCCATATTGTGAACAGGGATTTCGGGTCATTTCGTCAATGGTCCGACTATTTCAACCAGTCGAAACCGGAGCACAATCCGGGGTATGCAACCCGGAAACCGGGCGAGTACGAGCGTCGCATACAGAAACTCATGGTCACATTTCAGATGACCTATGTCGGAGCGCCCATGATTTATTACGGGGACGAATCGGGTATGTGGGGCGCCAACGACCCCTGTTGTAGAAAGCCCATGATATGGGATGATCTTCCCTATGATGATGAGGCGTTACGTGCCGATGGTTCCGTGAAGGATACACCGGATACCGTGATATTCGAGCACGATCTCCATGCCCATTATCGGATCCTCTGTACCGTGAGGAACAAGATTTCCGCACTGCGAATCGGGACCTTCGAACCGATACTTTGGGAAAATCTCCACGATGTTTATGCATTCAGAAGAAGCCTCGAAGGAGAAATCGTAACCGTTATCCTGAACAGGGGTGAGTACCCCGCGGAATGTAGTTTGCCCTGGGCATCGCTCTGGGGTGAAGACCAATTGACCCTCCAGCGGTGGCGCGCTGAAAACGGGAGGATAAACGTATCCGTTTCCCCGCTAACCGGCGTGATACTCATCGCCGTGGATGAATGAAGAACACAAGACTTGATCCCATGGAAGAAAGATCCCTTTCCCCGGAGGATGTGAAGTCCTTCAGAGCTCGTGTTCTCACCTACTTCCATGAACACGGTCGAATCCTGCCCTGGCGGGACACGGATAATCCTTTTGAAATACTCGTATCTGAGTTCATGCTCCAGCAGACGCAGGTTTCCCGGGTCCTCAAAGCGTATCCCTTCTTCCTGTCCCGTTTTCCAGATATTCATCGGCTTGCGGGGGCGCGACAACCCGACGTTCTGGTCGCATGGCAAGGTCTCGGATACAATCGGAGAGCCCTCTACCTCCACCGTACCGCCAGACTGGTGGTTGAAACCTATCAAGGAATAATTCCCGACGACGTTGCCCGTCTGGAATCGTTCCCCGGGATCGGATCGGCCACCGCATCTGCCATCTGTGCTTTTGCATATCGTCGACCAACCGTGTTTATAGAAACCAATATACGAACCGTCTTCATCCATCATTTTTTTTCGGGAATGAGTACCGTATGTGATGGTGAAATCCTTCCCCTGGTGGCACAAACCGTAGATAGAACCGATCCGAGAACATGGTACTATGCGCTTATGGATTACGGAGTCGCCCTTAAGGCGGCTTTCGGTAATCCCAACCGGCGTTCCGCTTCATATGCGAAACAGAGCCCGTTCCGGGGCTCGAATCGGCAGGTGAGGAGTAGTATACTGCGGACGATTCTGACCGAGAAGAGCCTCTCACATCAACAACTGGTTATCCGATTCGGAGTAGATGGGGACAGATTGGATCGCATCGTTACTTCGTTAGTAGATGACGGTTTCATCGGACGGGATAGTACGGGGATATACCTGCGATCGTAAGTTCTTGACACGGGGAACCGTTTCACCGTGGATTATAACCGTATCGGGGACACAAACAACGAAACACACGGGGAGAAGGAAGATGACCTATCAGACGATAAATCCCGGGACGGGGCAGATCATTGATTCGTACGATACCATGCCGATAACAGAGATTCTCAAGGCCGCGCACCGTTCCGATGAGGCGTACCGCGTCTGGCGAGGTACATCGTTGCGCAACCGTTCCCGATATATCCGACAGCTGGGAGAGGCTCTCAGGGATAAAAAAGGTGAGTATGCTCGACTTATGACACTGGAGATGGGGAAACCCATCAGTGAAGCGGTGGCGGAGGTTGAGAAGTGTGCATGGTTGTGCGATGTGTATGCCGATAACGGCGAAGCATGGCTGCAGGAAGAGCGCGTTGAAGCAGATGGAATGGAACACCACGTGGTCTTTGAGCCTCTGGGGGTTATTCTGTCTATTATGCCCTGGAACTATCCTTTCTGGCAGGCGCTGCGTTTCGCGGTTCCCGGTATACTCGCAGGTAACACCAGTATTCTCAAACACGCGAGTAATGTTCCACAATGCGCATTTGCCATTGAAGATGCGTTTACCAGGGCCGGATTTCCTGGAAATGTATTCACGACGGTCCTTGCGGATCATGATGGTGTGGCTGCGCTCATCTCATCTGATCTCATACGGGGAGTATCGCTGACCGGAAGCACGGCAGCCGGAGCCAGGATCGCAGAAGAAGCCGGAAGGAATCTGAAAAAAGTCGTCCTCGAACTGGGAGGTTCCGATCCGTTTATCGTACTGGATGACGCCAACGTTGAATTCGCTGCCCAGAATGCAGCAAAGGGCCGCATGCTGAACACCGGTCAGAGCTGTATCGCGGCCAAGCGTTTTATTGTCATGCGTTCGGCAGCGCCAGCCTTTTCGAAGAGATTTGCCGATATCATGAGTTCATTGACCATAGGTGATCCCATGGATTCAAAGACCCAGGTCGGTGCAATTGTAAGCGAGGAGGCCCTTGCGGAACTCATGTCGCAGCTTGATCAGGCCGTGGAATCGGGCGCTACCGTCCTCACCGGTGGAAGACGCGTGGAAAGGCCGGGATTCTTCCTGGAACCGACAGTTGTAACCGATACCACCAAAGATATGCACATCGTGAGCCAGGAAGTTTTCGGACCCATTGCTCCGATTATTGTTGTGGAGAATGAGGATGAAGCGGTTTCAGTGGCAAATGAAACGGAGTTCGGTCTCGGGGGAAGTGTGTGGACGAGTGATCTGAAGCGGGGGGCGAATCTCGCCCGACGACTTGAATCAGGGACGGTGTTCGTAAACTCCATCGTCAAATCGGATCCTCGTATGCCCTTCGGGGGAGTCAAGAAAAGCGGGATCGGTCGGGAGTTATCGAAGTATGGTCTCCGTGAATTCGTGAATATCAAGGGACTGAACATCTATTCTCACGGACCGGCGGTATGAAGGCGGCGGATCTGTTCGTCCGATGTCTCGAACGGGAGGGAGTCGAGTATGTATTCGCCGTTCCCGGGGAAGAGAATCTCGACCTCCTGGAGAGCCTCAGATCATCGGGTATCCGGGTTGTCGTCAACCGGCATGAACAGGGTTCCGCATTCATGGCGTCGGCGTACGCGCGACTTACCGGAAAAACCGGAGTTTGTATGGCGACCCTCGGGCCAGGAGCAACGAATCTCATCACCGGGATTGCACATGCTCAGTTATGCGGAATTCCGCTGGTGGCGATCACCGGGCAGAAAGGCATCCGAGAGAACTGGCAGGCGGATTTTCAGGTTCTTGATGTGGTGAATATGATGAAACCCATTACGAAACGAGCGATCCAGATTCAAGGGCCGAAACAGATCGCCAAGGAAATACGGGACGCGTTTAAAGTGGCAACCACCGAACGACTCGGTGCCTGTCATATCGAACTCCCCGAGGATATCGCGAAGGAGGATGTCGACGAAGAGATAAAACCCCTTGCTCCCGGCGTAATCAGGCGTCCGGATGCGGGTCATAAGGCGGTATGTCAGGCGGCGGAACGAATACGGAACGCCAGACATCCCGTTGTCATCGTATCAAGCAGGGGGCAGCGACGCCGTGTTCATGAGAAGCTGAGGCAGTTTTGCGATACCACGAATATCTACGTGATACATACTCAGCTGGGGAAAGGGGTATTGGGAGATGATCACCCCAATTCACTGTTTGCTTTCGGTATTCATAAATACGATTACGTGAATTGTGTGGTAAGTCAGGCGGATCTCATTATAACTCTGGGATATTCCACTCTTGAACATCCGCCGAGTCTCTGGAATCGTACAATGGATAAAGAAATTCTCCATGTTGATTTTACACCGGCGAAGACTGAGATCTACTACAATCCCTGCGTGGAGTTGATCGGAGATATCGGAAGCAGTCTGGATATGCTGGCCGCCGAACTTCGTGGATATCGATACGACAGCACTGAAATGGAACGAATGCGGGAACAACTTGTGGAGAAACTCTTTGTCGAAGGTGCCGACGATGGGTCGTTCCCTCTGAAGCCTCGCCGGATCGTGGCCGATGTACGGAAATATATGGATTCCGAAGACATAGTCTGTATGGATAATGGTATTTATAAGCTCTGGTTTTCACGGCACTACCCGACATTTAATATCGGAACATTTCTCCTGGATAATACGCTTGCAACAATGGGAGCCGGTCTTCCCATGGCAATGGGAGCAAAACTCATTCACCCTGAGAAACGCGTTCTGGGGATTGTGGGTGATGGCGGGTTCATGATGAATGCACAGGAACTCGAGACCGCCATGCGGTTATCCATTCCGATTGTGATACTTATTCTCAATGACAACGGATATGGATTCATAAAATGGAAGCAACGGAATTCGGGGTTTGCGGATTTTGGTCTCGATCTCGGCAATCCTGATTTTGTTGCCTTTGCCGAATGTCACGGTGCCCGCGGATTTCGAATCGAATCCGCTGATGAGCTCATACCGAAGATGGACGACGCTTTCCGATGTGGCGTTCCATCCCTCGTGGAATGTCCCATTGATTACAGGGAAAATATCGAGGTATGGAACAAGGAACTTGATCGGATAACGTGTCGTCTCAGATGATGTAAATCTCCTTACCGGGGGCAGGTATGTTCCGCGATCATACCGTTGGAGTTATTATACCCGCATTAAATGAAGAAGATGCGATACCTGAGGTTGTCCGAGCCATAGACCGTTCAGTGGCGGACTGGGTTGTCGTGGTGGATAACGGATCCACTGATGAAACCGCGAAATCGGCGGAAACAGCCGGCGCCGCGGTACTTGTCGAGTCGCGACGCGGATATGGAAGCGCGTGTCTTAGAGCGCTCAATGATGGCCCGGCTGCTGATATCTATGTATTCCTTGACGGTGACGGAAGCGATGATCCCGAGGAGTTGGAAAGGATACTCGATCCTCTGCAAGACGACGATATGGACATCGTGATAGGTTCCCGTACGCGCGGAGTTTCAGAGCCGGGTGCCTTGACGTTCCTTCAACGATGTGGCAATGCTCTCACGTGCTCTCTTGTTCGATTGTTCTGGGGCGTAACGTATACCGATCTGGGACCGTTTCGTGCCGTGAAAAACCGTTGTCTCTCTGTATTGAATATGAGTGACCCGGATTTCGGCTGGACTATAGAGATGCAGGTAAAGGCGGCCAGGCTCGGCCTTCGCGTAGTAGAAATACCGGTACGATATCGGAATCGACGCGCCGGCAAGAGCAAAGTGAGCGGCACCATAATGGGCTCCTTCCAGGCGGGATGGCGCATACTTGCCTACGTTTTTCGTGCGAAATTATCTGAACTATTCGGCATATGATATGTTCGGCTTCTTTCATAGAAGGACAACAATGTACCGGGGTCATCGACGCTCCGGGTGCCTTTTCCGCCTACACGGAAGACCACGGAGTTACCCGCGGGACTCCAGACGATACGATAATGAATGACAATTGCCTGGAGTCATTACTCGTATTCACAAAATATCCGAAACCCGGATTCGTCAAAACGCGACTTACCACTTCGCACGGACGTATGGGTGCGGCGAACATTCACCGGAAACTTACAGAAAAAACGCTTGGAACGGCAGTCAGGTTCTCTCAAACGAAACCGGTTGATCTTGTGATATATTATACCGGGGGATCTGAAACTCTCATGAAAGACTGGCTTGGATCGGGACTATCGTATAAAATACAGACCGGCTTGGATCTGGGTATGCGTATGGACACGGCATTCTCGGATCAGTTTGCCGGTGGAGCCACTGCTGTGGTTCTCATTGGCGTGGATTGCCCGGATCTCTCCGTACGGTTACTTACTGATGCTTTCAGGGCGCTTAGGCTCGCTGATGTGGTTCTCGGTCCGGCGGCAGACGGAGGATACTATCTGATCGGGCTGCGTCGTCGGATACAGGCTCTGTTTCGTGATATCCGCTGGGGTACCGATGGAGTATTCACTCAGACAATGGAGATAATCGATGACCTGGATCTGCGATATTCACACCTTGAAATACTTCATGATGTGGATCGACCCGACGATGTTCTCCGATTCCCTGACCTGTTTTCCGAGTACGGAGGTGAGATAGAGGATGGCTTCCTTTTTCAGATCCCCTGATCCGCAGTATGCGAGTGGAGTAGAGGAACGCCCGGAGCTTGACCGGAGTTTTGAGTCGTCGGTCAAGGGCCTCCATATCATCGGTGCGGCAAATGGTTCACCACTACTGAAGACCTGCATCAATGAGGGATACGAGGTCATCAGAGCACTGTACCGGCGCATGCGGCCGGATAAGGATCAAACATCCCCGGATGATCAATTGGATCTTGTTATTATCGGCGCCGGGCCGGCGGGCATTACAGCAGGTATTGAGGCGAAACGGAGAGGATTTTCTTTCCGGATTCTTGAACAGTCCCGTCCCCTGAATACGATTGTGAACTATCCTGCCGGGAAGCATGTATACGCCGAGCCAGTCGCCATGAAAACCCTGGGGCCGTTGGAGTTCGAGGATTCATCCAAGGAAGAACTCCTGAAAGAATGGGGAGAAAAAACCTCTGATATAGACATCGAAACGGGAAAAGATGTAAAACACATCCGGAAACACGGAAATGGTTTTGAGATCGAACTCGTCCACGGAGAATTCATTTCCTGTAAACGGGTAATCCTTGCTATTGGAAGAATGGGAAATCCCAGGAAACTCACCGTTCCCGGAGAAGAGTTGCCGTGCGTGTACAGCGCAATGCTCAATCCCGGAAAATACCGGAGCAAAGAAATCCTCGTAGTGGGAGGCGGGAACAGCGCCGTGGAGGCGGTTCTTGCATTGAAAGATTCAAACCACGTTTCACTTGTTCATCGGCGCGATACCTTTGATCGTGTTTCCAAAATCAACCGGGCAATGCTGGAACAGGCTGAACGTGACGGCGAGATAACGATATTCAGATCGGCACGCATCATCGAGTTCAGAACCGGAGAAGTGGATATCGAGGTTGATGGCAGAGTTGAAACCAAAGCACGTGATGTTGCATTTGTACTTATCGGCGCTGATCCGCCCACGTCATTTTTAAAACGTCTCGGAGTTTCTTTCGAAGGTGAGTGGTCGCTTGGGCGAATCCCACACTTTTCATGGGTTTTTGCCATCGTGTACGTTATTTATGGTATCAAATTCGGTCTCTGGCCATTTGAGCGTCTCTACGGTACCCTCATGGCGGCGAACGTGGATCCCGGCATGTTGTACGGTATCCTCTACTCCGCACTCATCACGTTTTTCGGTCTCAAGACGCTCAAGAAGTATCGTGATGACCCGTTCCAGCAGAAACGTTACGGCTATCTCATCGGCGCTCAATGGCTTGTATATTTCCTGCTTCCCTGGGCGCTGTATTATGTTGGATACTCTGAATGGTGGCGAAGTTGGGGGGTATCTCTCACATACCCGCTGGGATACTACGGTTTATGGGATTCCGCGGACAAGCTCCTATCCGGATCGGTTCTTCCATGGACTATTGCCACGCTTTTTGCCTTTCTCGTATTCATGCCCATATTCAGCGCGTTCCATGGAAAGCGTTTCTGTGCCTGGTTCTGTCCCTGTGGGGCACTGGCGGACACGGTTGGTGATGCATGGAGACATAAAGCACCACGGGGAGTCAGGGCACGGAAGGTTGAGTTTGCCAGTACGATCATCCTTATCATTACCGTGATCGGCAGTATATACCTTGTTAGTGATTACAGGCGCTTTCTTGAGCCCGATTCCGTCAAATCAACCTACAAACTCATCGTGGATATCGGGCTGGCTTCCATAATCGCGATTACCCTCTACCCCTTTTCGGGGGGAAGGATCTGGTGCCGGTTCTTTGGCCCCCTGGCCAAGTGGATGGAACTGTGGGGTCGCTGGACGGGGGGAAAGCTCGCTATTGTACCGAATGACGAATGTATATCGTGCGGAGAATGTACCCGATACTGCCAGATGGGCATCGATGTCAGAGCGTTTGCGCAGCGAGAGCAACCTCTGTCCAATGAGACCACCTGTTGTATTTTCTGCGGTATCTGCGTGACCGTCTGTCCCGTTGATGTACTCCGCGTTGAACGGAGAAGACCATGAATATCAAAATATTTAATCCGTTGTTTCCGCTTCTCCTCATGACGGCCTTCTCTGTTACGATTTTCTCATCTGCTGACGGAGATGCCTTGAAAACGGAGTTTGATCATACGCACGGCGTATTCAGTGCGATACTTGATTCGTATGTCAGTGACGGCATGGTTTCATATGAGGAGCTGTTAAAGAATCGCGACGGGCTGGATGCATATATCACGTCGCTGACCAGGGTATCTCATGAGCGATACAGACGTTTCTCAGTCAATGAGCGTCTTGCATTTCTCATCAATGCATATAATGCCTTTACCATTGATCTGATACTTCAACACTATCCGGTTTCATCCATACTCGACATTCCGAATGCATGGGATGATCCTGAATGGGTACTGCTGGATTCCTCACGAACCCTGAACCACATCGAACACGAGATCATCAGGAAGGAATTCGATGAACCTCTCATCCATTTTGCCCTGGTATGCGCAGCTATCGGATGCCCGAAACTTCCATCCATTGCTTTCAGAGCGGATTCGCTGGAAAATCAGTTGAAATCGTCTGCTGAGGCATTCATTCGGGATGGTTCCCGCAACAGGCTCGAACGGGAAAGCGGGATACTTCATCTGTCGAAGATTTTCGAGTGGTACGGAGAGGATTTCGTATCCCGGTGGGGGGACAGTCCGGTTCCTGATGCACGAATGACGGCAGTAGACCGCAGTCTGGTCGGTGTCTTTCAGGCCTACGGTACGGTCGACGACAGCCTCTTTCTCACGGCACATCCCGTTGCCGTACATTTTCTGGAGTACGACTGGGGTCTCAACGATCCCCGTCCGTAAGGGCTCTCTATGGGGCACGAAATAGCGTTCGGGGTGATCCTGTCGCTCTATGTGACATCATCCGTTCTCCTGTATATCTATGGGATCAACAGCTATGTCATGATCTGGCTGTTCATGAAGACGCGCAAGCGCCGGGAGACCGAAGAACGGCTCCTCGCTGAAACCACAGGGGCAGCGTCGGAACAGCAACTCCCCATTGTGACCACGCAGCTTCCCGTGTACAACGAACGACACGTTATTGAACGTCTGATTCGTTCCGTTGCCGCGCTGGAGTATCCACGTGACAAACATGAAATCCAGGTCCTCGATGATTCGACGGATGATACGCCGCAGATCGCGGCTGCAGTTATCGACGAGTTGAGAGAAGATGGTTATTGGATCCATCATATCAGAAGAACAGAACGGGCGGGATATAAAGCAGGGGCTCTGGCAGAGGGTATGAAGCGCGCATCAGGGGAACACCTTGCCATTTTTGATGCTGATTTTGTTCCGCAGCCTGATTTTCTGATGAAGACGATTCCCTATCTCCTAGCGGACGATCGGTGCGGTTTTGTTCAAACGCGCTGGGGGCACAGGAACCGGGGAATCTCATATCTTACCTTTGCCCAAAGTATCGGTATAGACGGGCATTTCGTTGTCGAGCAACCGGCACGGGCCTGGAGCGGCCTTTTCTTTAATTTTAACGGTACGGCAGGCGTGTGGCGGAGATCGGCGATCGAAGACGCGGGGGGATGGACGGCTGATACGCTTACCGAGGATCTTGATCTCTCATACCGGACGCTTTTGTCAGGGTGGCGGGCGCGATACCTGTTGAACGTTGTGACGCCCGCAGAGGTGCCCACGAATATCAATGCGCTTAAGTCACAGCAGCGCAGATGGGCGCAGGGTTCTATCGAGACGGCGATGAAGCTGCTGCCCGTTCTATGGAAGCGACGGGATTTCAGTCTGTTTCGGCGGTTACAGGCTACCATACACCTCACGCACTATTTCATACATCCACTCATTTTATTGATTACTATTCTCGTACTTCCGCTCCTCCTGCTTATTCCCCACGAGATGAAGGGCGCGTACGTGGCGCCGCTCATCGCCATGATGTTCCTCGCTCTACTTGGACCGAGCACACTGTATGTCTTTTCGCAGGGCGTCTCGGGTGGGTCATGGCTCAGGACCGTATTCTGGATGCCTGCTCTCATGGCCCTGGGTATCGGATTGGCGGTGAACAATACTCGTGCGGTTTTCAACGGTCTGAGAAGGAAAGCAATTCCGTTCGAGCGAACACCCAAACTCGGCGCCTACGCTGAACAGAGCAGTCTTTTGCGACAGAAAATTCCTATCCCGGGGTCATATACACAACCTCTCGAGTGGACCTATGCCTTTGAGATCGCCACCGGCATCTGGGCCGGAGCAGCGTTCATTGAGAGTATGAAGACCATGAACGGCTCGGGAAGTGCATTCCTTCTCATTCAGACCATCGGGTTTCTCTTCGTGGGAATCATGTCGCTTCGTCATAGCAGATTATACGGACGATCCGCGTGACGGGGCGTATTTCCGTCGTTTTACTAATCCTTTCCTTCGTTGTTCTCGGCTCCGGTGCCGTGTCAACCGGCTTCGACATATTGGATTTCCATCAGTGGGTGTGGGGGATTATAGGATCAGTCATTATCGGTGGCGTGCTGGTGCTTGCTTCATGGTATTCATCAACGGAGATACGATATAAACAAGTTCAACTTTTGATCATTCTCACAATCGGCGTGCTTCTTCGCGTTCTGCTCATGAACTCTCAGCGTGAGTTATCTGATGATGCAGCACGATACCACTGGGATGGCAAGGTGCTTGCATCGGGAGTCAACCCGTACCAATACCCGCCTGACGATTCACGGCTCCATGGATTGCGGGGCGACCCTCCTGATTCCCGTATCAACCACCCCTGGGTTCGTACCGTCTATCCGCCGCTTGCTGAAATGATCTTCTCCATCGGCTATCTGCTAACCCCCGGCCGGTATACCGGAATACAGATAGTGGCGCTTATTGCGGAAATTGTCACATGGCTGATTCTTGGAGCGGCTCTTCATGGGGAGAGGATCTCACGTATGAGACTCCTTTTAATAGTGCTGTCCCCACTCATTATATTCGAGGGATATCTTCCGAATCATGTGGATATCTATGCCCTTCCCTTTGTAGCATGGATGATGGTCGCGGGCGGGCGGGGAAAGGCGATGTCCGCGGGTTCTGCTCTGGCTCTTGCGGTCCTTATCAAACCGCTGGCGCTCATTTTCCTTCCCGCTCTGGTACTTGAGATTGATCAGAGACAACGTGTCCGTTTTTTCGCGATCTTTTTCGTGCTGGTGATAGGAGCGTATCTACCGTTCATCTCCGCAGGTCGTCATCTCTTCAGTTCACTGTTCCTCATGGCGGAAAAATGGTCAAACAACGGGAGTATCGGCGCGCTTCTGGAATCGACATTTCCCGGACTTTTGGGACGGGGAGCGGCGGGCGTGCTGATACTGGGCTCTATCTATTTCTCGCTCCGTTACACCCGGGATTATTATCTGCGACTCTTACTGGCGGCCACGGCGTTCATAGTTTTTACTCCCAACCTGTTCCCCTGGTACCTGTTCTGGATATACCCGATCCTTGTGCTTCGCCCGGATCCCGCTTTGCTCCTTCTGGGGACATTCGTCATCCTGACCGAGGAGATCGTTCCCCGTTACCGCGAGACGGGAGCGTGGGAGCCACGATTATGGGTTTCACTGGTTCTTTATGGGATTTTTTATGGCGTATTACTCTTTGAGGTCATTACCCGCCGTGGTCTATTCGCACGAGGGTATGCCACCGCGAAAAAGGCGCATATTTCCACATACGACGGCACAAAGTAATGCTCGGTCTTGTTTCGTACGCACTATTCTAGCAGTAGTCGTCATGACTCGGAGACGAGACACCCTGAGAAGATGAAAATAGAAACCGGTGACGACTCAGCGGTGGAGGGACGGGTAAGAATTGATGATCCCACTACGCCTTCACTACGTTCCTGGCTTCGAGGGACAAGCTGCTGAATGATGATTGATGAATGGAGGAGCGGAGGCGTGAAGAAAACGAAACTTCGTCGCGTCCGCATGTATGTGGATAACGGCCACGCGGAGACGAAGCCCGGCGAAGCCAGGAGAGAAGCGAAGGCGTAGACGTGGGCATGACCCTCCACAGTTGAAACACACCCACGGTACTATTCTAATATTAGAATAGTGCCCGGTTTACCTATTTACGAAGCAGTCGTCATGATTCGCGGACGAAACACCCGGAGAAGATGAAAATAGGAACGTGTTCACTTCAGGCGATGGAGGGACGCGCTTCGTCGCGTCCGTGGCCCTCCAGTACATCAAAAGGATATAGACTGTGCTGCATGACACCTATTTACGAGGTAGAATAGTGATCAAAACCCTCGATTTACATGACAAAACGGTACATTCCATCCGTGTGGACTGATTTGTGCCCACCTGACGAATCGGGCATTGCATGGCATATTGTCTTCGCTATTGAATGGGGAGGAATCCCTCGAGCAGAAAGGTATCAACCAGTGGTAACCGGGAACCACGCAGGGAACCGATTGGTGTTTGTATGATTTGGATGCGTATCTTTGTATTGATACTGATCATGCCCTTACCCGCGAACACAGCGGGTACCGGTTTGACTACAGGGGATCCGGGTAATACCGATACCGCACTCAATCTCCTGATACTGTTCGTCTCCCTTGCATTACTCGTATCCTTTATGTGCTCCGTTGCCGAAGCAGTGCTCTTGAGTATAACGCCGTCGTATGTTGAAAGCCTGCGGGCGAAACATCCGCGCCGGGCACGAATGCTTCGCCGTCTGCGGCAGGAAAACCTCGATCGCTCATTGGCGGCTATTCTGACAATGAACACCATCGCGCATACCGTGGGCGCAATCGAAGCCGGAGCACAGGCGGCCGTGGTGTTCGGAAGTACGTGGGTCGGGATTTTCTCGGCGATTATGACACTCATGATTCTCTTTCTTTCGGAGATTATTCCAAAAACGCTTGGCGCCGTATACTGGCCGAGGCTGGTCGATGTGACCATGCTCTATATCAGGGGATTGATTATCATTCTCTATCCCCTTGTAGTGGCGTCTGAAGCACTCACAAAACTGATCGCCCGGGGAAAGAAGATTCACCGGTTCAGTCGGGATGAGTTTGTGGCTATGGCGGGTCTCGGTGAAGAAACGGGAGATCTGGACAGGCACGAATCAAAGATTATCCGTAATTTATTCCAGTTCAGATTCCTGCGCGTTTCTGATATCATGACTCCTCGAACCGTAATGGCGGCACTTCCCCGTGATATGAAAGCCTCCGACGCGAAAGAGGCGGCGGCTCGAAGTGCGTTCTCACGACTTCCTGTATACGGGAAGGATCTGGATGATATCAAGGGATTCGTATTGAAGGATGAAATACTATCAAAGCTGCAGTGTGAAGACGATGAGGTGCCGCTTGACGCATTTAAACGGGATATTCATGCAGTACCTGAGTCAATGGACCTGCCCCGTCTACTCGAGTTCCTGCTGGACCGGCGAGAGCAGATAGTTGTTGTCGTTGACGAGTTCGGGGGGACAAGAGGTCTGGTATCGCTTGAGGATGTGATGGAGACGTTATTGGGGATGGAGATAGTGGACGAGATGGATGATGTGGCGGATATGCAGGTTTTGGCTCGTCGTCAGTGGGCAAAGCGAATCAAGGCTCTTGGCCTTGAAGTGAACGATGATGTACTGGAACACGGATCCACGAGTGGCGACCATGAATAGAATATGGCACATCGCATAGTCGCACGATTTCTATGAACAATGGATATTGTGACACTCCTGAATGAAATCCAAACAATTGCACGGAACGGATTGGCTTTTTCATCGAATCCCTATGATCAGGAACGCTATGAACGACTCCTACATCTTGCGACGTGTCTCTACGGCGAGCACCTTGAGGTACCTGAAGAACGAATGCGATCGTATTTCAGGAATGAGTTGGGATATATCACCCCGAAGGTTGGGTCAGATGCCGCCATCTTCAATACAGCCGGCGAAATACTGCTCATGGACCGGGCAGACGGGAGCGGATGGTGCCTACCGTGCGGATGGGTCGATGCGAACGAAAAGCCGGTTGACGCAGTGGTGCGGGAAGTCATGGAGGAGACCGGTCTTCGAGTGATGGTAACCGGCCTCGTGGGTATTTTTACACGAACGGCAAACAGAGAACATGGTCCCTATACCCAGATAGCAATCGTTCATCTCTGCGGAATTGAAAGCGGGGAACTCAGACTCTCTCATGAAGGGAGAGCATTACAATATTGGGCGATAGATGATGTGCCGAATTGGCATGCAATGCACGAGCGGTATGCCCGTGCGGCCCATGCATTTTGGAGATCCGGGCGGAGACTTCCTCCTATATCCGATTGATGCGGATTCGATTCATCGGGCGACCAATGCGGTCTCATCCCGGTGAGCTATTTGATATATATCCCGCCCGGAAGACGGATCAGTGCGAGAGTGAGTCGCCGGATTATCGATTCAAGCAAGAACAGAACTATTTGCGCTGTTTAATCCATGATACATCTGACCGAATACGCCAGAGTCTTTCGCCAGATATTTGGGACGATTCCGATATCTGTATGTGTCAGGTAATAATATCGTGCCATTTCCGCTGATGTCTGATCGGATGTCCAGAAAACCGCGACGTGTCCCAGAAACTGATACGTTCCGGTATCAAGTTCACCCGCACCTAAAGCCGTGAATCCGCTGGAGTTTGTTGCGCCCGAGTTCGGTTCATTCCAGTGTTCGAACCCTGCTTCCTTCATGGCTCCGCCGGCTTCGTTCAGCCCACCGAGGTAATCAATCAGGATTTCCCATTCATGATTAGTCGGGATATGCCAACCATCCGGTGCTATGCCCTGACTGCCTGATCGACTCGATCCATTCATCGCTGAACTCCAGGTATAGAGCCGGCCGTATGTATCCACGTTCTCCGAATCGTCGTTATAACAGAAACTGGTAATCGGATCCCCGTCAGGGGCGTGAATTACTTTGAGATTCTCAACCATCCAAACCTGTTCGCCGATCTTCAGGGTTTTATAGATATTACCGTCGACATCAGTCACAGTGCCGGTGTTCGGCTGCGCTATGGTTCCTGAGTGGCTCGCGCTGTCGCCTTCAGCATCCGTAACCGTCACGGAATACATCCCAGCAATCAGGTTTTCAATATCTTCTGTTATCTCACCGTTCGACCATACATACGTATATGGTGGCACACCGCCGGTAACAGTAAGATCTATGGCACCATCCGAGGCACCATAACTGGTCGCATGATACACAACGAACATTAATTCAAGGGGTTCGGGACCATCCTCATCTGAGGGATCGGTTGTACTTCCGCATGTTAGATTAAGGAGCAATACTGCAAGGAAGACGGGAATTACGCGCGATAGTAACAAAGACCCTCCTTTATGACGGGGAATACGGCAAAAATACACAAACGGTTTAATAATCGAACTATAAGTTCAATTAATCTGGTAACACGGCGATGTCAAGCCGCACAGACTCAAGCCATCCCGAAATGCCAGACGATTCGCAATGCAATTTTGCACCAGAAGGCACCGGAGAAAACAAGAATGCAGGGAACAAATCCGTCGGACTCCGGAAACACCGGATCTGCCGGAAAATCATTACTCACCCGATTATTTCCTCGCTATCTTCCGTTTGACGAACAGAAACAGGTACTATTCCTTGGAACCGGAGAGTATGGGTTTTTGCACGTTCGGAGGCAGTCTATGATATGTCCAACATGCGGCACGGATAATCGGGATAATACCGGTCAGTGTGTTCAATGCGGGTATAGGTTTCGAGTTGGTCATGCGTTCAGTGATCCCGGTAGGGGATTGTTTGTCGATTTTACAAGACAAGCGAAACTGGTTAAATACGGTTTTGTTGTGATGTTGTTCATTATCCTCATTGTGATTATTGCGGCATCACTGAGTTGAATGATACGGACATACCGGATCACGCGTTCCAGGTTCCCGGACACCAATACTTTTGGATGCACGTATATTCTCACACTGAAAACCTTCAAGCGTACCCGCAGTTATCATTCTGATACGGCAAAATATCCGTATCTCATGAAAAGGAATATGGCATGAAAAAGGAAGACAGAACGGCACTTGTAACATTTCCCATTATTATTCTGATCGGATTGGGCGTTGCCTCGGCAGGTAGCCAGGGAGGGCTGTCGATTTTCAGTATCCCTCTTTTCAGTCTTGCCGTCGTCACCGCATTCGTCATACAGTGGGCCGTTTTCGTCGTGGCGTATATCCGGCAGAGTGAAAAAGCGTTCGATATTACCGGGAGTATAACCTATGTTACCGTATCCACATCGGCAGTGCTTCTCGTACCCCAAGCCGGTGACGTATCGGTGCTTCTCCTTGCTCTCATTCTGATCTGGGCGACTCGTCTGGGTACATTTCTGTTTCTCAGGATTCAGAAGGCGGGGAAGGATGAACGGTTTGATGAGATCAAGCGCTCGTTCATCCGTTTTCTTAACACCTGGACATTGCAGGGTTTGTGGGTTACCCTCACGGCGGCTGCGGCACTGGCGGCAATAACAGCCACAAAGCAGCGTGATTTCGACATTTTCGCCCTCCTTGGATTTCTCGTGTGGGTCTTCGGATTCGTGTTTGAGGTGATGGCCGATATACAGAAAAGTAGATTTCGAGCGAAACCCGCAAATCGGGGATCATTCATACGGACGGGTCTTTGGGGACGTTCGAGACATCCCAATTATTTCGGGGAGATCGTGCTCTGGATCGGTGTGGCTATAATCGCCGCGCCGAGTCTTCACGGCTGGCAGTGGGTCACTATGATTTCTCCGGTATTTGTTGCACTCTTACTCAGTCGTGTAAGCGGAGTCCCCATTCTCGAGAAAAGAGCGGATGCAAAATGGGGTGGACATGATGAGTATGAGGAGTATAAGAAACGGACTCCGGTTCTTATTCCCCGATTGTGGTAGCGACGAACTCCCGGGATAGGCAGATCTCGTATTTAGCGATGTCCTAATGACAGGTATTCGCGCGTTTCGCGATTCCGCGGTTACGCCCTATTTCTCACGTAGGAAATTGAAAGAGCGTGGAGTATATTGGATATGTCCTCAATCATGAAGGGAGATGTTCTATGAACACGATCAAAATCATCGAGTTGATTGGTATTTCGGAAAAAAGCTGGGAAGATGCAGCGAACAATGCCATTCAGGAGGCCAAGAAGACGATAGAAAATATCACGGGATTGGAAGTTGTCTCCCAGACGGCCAAAGTGGAAAACGGACAGATCACAGCGTACCGAACAACCGTAAAGGTCGCTTTTTCGGTCAAACATTGATCCGAGCAATTACAGAACGTCGTCTCCGCGGATTTCCGGGAATGGAGGAGCATCCAGGCACAATTTGCCGGGGGAGTTCCGTTGTAGTTCGCAAGTGTCGGGTTCAGTGTATGTGAACGTATCACTATGATATAGAAATCGTTCGATGCCCGGATGATGGAAATCATCTAG
>Ga0180433_10000986_pt1 | contig 48325 bp, 47 predicted proteins | sample SS_ome_8_FD_132980 | JGI IMG/M metagenome (GOLD analysis project Ga0180433, IMG submission 132980) | Hypersaline lake sediment archaeal communities from the Salton Sea, California, USA - SS_1_D_1 metaG | ecosystem: Environmental > Aquatic > Non-marine Saline and Alkaline > Hypersaline >...
AAGGATTTAGAAAAACAAATTGGAAAGGAATCAGCAAAAAAACAGATTGAAACTGAAAAAAGTCAATTAGAAACAGAAAAAAAGATGGCAAATATTGAGCTAAAGCAGCAATTATTACAAAAGGAAGCTATTGAAAAAAAATTAAAAGAGCTCGAAGTGAAAAGTGACATTGATGGCATTGTCGTTCAAGTTAATGAGGATAATATTGATCACGCATCTCAACAATCATACATCATACATATTGCCAACTTACAAGATTATAGGGTAAAAGGGGTAATTTCAGAATATGACTCTCTGAAAATAAAAGTAAATCAACCTGTTACGTTATCATCAGATGTAATCCCTAATCAAAAGTGGAAAGGAACAGTAACAAAAGTTGGCTTATTACCTCAGGTAAATGACATGATGAATCAAAGTAACACTGCCGTTCAATATCCTATTGAAGTAAAGGTAGAGGATACGAATATAACAGCTAAACCTGGTTTTCAACTTATTATGGAAATCGAAACAGATCGAAAAAAAGTAAACACTCTTCCTCTTGATGCGGTAAAGCAAGAGGACGGGCAGCATTTTGTGTTTATAGTTGAAAGTGGAAAAGTTACACGAAAAGATGTAGAAATTGGTATCGCTGATGAAAAATCGATTGAAATTAAAAAAGGGTTAAACGAAGATGATTTCGTGATTTTAAACTCACCTACTCAATTAAAAGTCGGTATGGAAGTGACTGTAAAATGATTAAACTTACCGACATAACAAAAAGCTATCGCTTAGGAAAAGAAAGTATTGATATATTAAAAAACATTTCATTAGAAATTCAAGAAGGTGAATTTGTTGCGATTATGGGACCTTCTGGGTCTGGCAAGTCAACATTAATGAATATTATTGGATGCCTCGATCGACCAACAAGTGGGACATACTTATTTGATGGAACGGATATCTCTACCTACAAAGATATTCAACTGGCAAAACTCAGAAATTTGTCTATCGGATTTGTTTTTCAGCAGTTTCAGTTATTACCGAGGTTAAATGCCTTAAAGAATGTGGAGCTTCCCATGATTTATGCGGGTGTTAGCAAAAAAGAGCGAGAGAAAAGGGCAAAGGAAGCATTAGAAAAAGTTGGACTGTCTGATCGAATCCATCACATGCCAAATGAATTATCAGGTGGTCAAAAGCAAAGAGTTGCTATTGCAAGAGCTATTGTTAATCAACCGAAATTAATTTTAGCAGATGAGCCAACAGGAGCACTTGATACGAAAACTAGTATTGCCATTATGGAAGAATTCACAATCCTGAATGAGGAAGGAACAACGATTGTAGTCGTCACACACGAGCAAGAAGTAGCTGAATATGCAAAAAGAGTGATCATGGTGCGTGACGGTATGATTCATGATGTTAACCGGAAGGAGGAGGCCACTGATGGGATTAATTGAAAATTTTAAGATGGCCCTTTCTTCTGTCATGGCTCACAAGCTAAGATCCATCTTAACAATGCTAGGAATCATTATCGGTGTTGCATCGGTTATCGTAGTAGTGGCCATTGGTCAAGGTGGAGAGCAGATGTTGAAATCAGAAATTATGGGTAGTGGAAATACAATCGAAGTATTTTATCAACCGAGTGAGGAAGAGCTTAAATCAGACCCTAATGCCTATATGAAAGATCCATTTACACAAGAAGATATAAAGGCTCTAAAAAAAATTCCTGAAGTTCAAAATGTCGTTTCTACATCTTCTAATATGTACGAAACACGTTTTAAAGAAGAAACATTAGATACTACTGTTTTTGGAATTAATCAAGCCTACACAATTGTCAATGAATTTGAAATAGAGAAGGGAAGAGCATTTACGGAAGCTGATTTTTTAGCAGGCAGGAGAGTTGGAGTTATAAGCAATCAACTAGTTGAAGAGTTGTTTCAAGAGAAAGAAGCCATTGGAGAAATCGTTTGGGTAGGAGGTCAACCTATTGAGATTATCGGTATTTTAAAAAAAGAAGCAGGTTTATTTGCATTTGAAGGCTCAGAAATATATATGCCATGGAATACTTATCGAAATGCTTTTGGTGTTAACAGCTATAATCAAGTCACACTACAAGTGAAAAGTGCCGATGACATAAAAGCGGCAGGAGAAAAAGCCGAACAAATTTTAAACAGCTTACACAATACAGAAGATTCCTATCAAGTAATTAATTTTGAAGAAATAGCTGAAGGAATTGGACAAATTACAAGAATTATGACCATGATTATCGGAAGTATTGCTGGTATTTCATTACTCGTAGGTGGAATAGGTGTTATGAATATTATGCTTGTTTCTGTTACAGAACGGACAAGAGAAATCGGGATTCGTAAGGCATTGGGTGCAACAAGAGGACAAATCTTAACACAGTTTTTAATTGAATCCGTTACATTAACACTAATTGGTGGGATGATAGGTATTTTACTAGGGGCAGGAGCTGCATCTCTTGTATCTATATTTGCTGGATGGCCTTCACTTATTTCATGGCAGGTTGTTTTAGGTGGTTTATTATTTTCAATGGTTATTGGTGTTTTATTTGGAATGCTTCCAGCAAATAAAGCAGCACGACTGGATCCAATCGAATCGCTAAGATATGAGTAAATAGAATAATAGTGTCTAACCTTGATGCTCATATTAGGTTAGACACTTCTAAATGCCTTCTTTGTTATTGAAGCTTTTAAAATTTTGAATCTGCAGTCTAACCGAAAAATTCACGGTAAAATTCCCGAAAAAGATGATAAAACTACAAAATTATTGGTCGGAATCACTAATAAATCATTGGAAAAAGGAAGAAATTCACTCAAATTAAAGGAAAAGAAGATAAGGATGCAGTCTCTTTTCTAATTTAGAATTTATATTTTCTCCTCTTTTTTTGAACCTTTCAAATTGCATCAAGATGGTAATGTAATTTTATTTAAAGGGTTAAGCTAAACGGTTCACTCCCATTTCCCCAAAGTGGTTCTAAGCAATCGCTTGAAATCGATTGCAGGTTTAAATGTTTTGTAGCATATTGAATCATTTCTGCTGCAACAATTGTTCCTAAGCCACTTGTCATATAATCGTACTCCATCCAATAGTTAAGCTTTCCTGAATTGGGATTCTTCTTTTCTCTTGTTAAAATCGCAGCCCCAATGGTTCGATCATTCATTTGAATGATAAACGTAGATTTTGAATCATCTGTGAACTTTGAAATTTGTTCATTGTTTTTTAAATAAACATGAATCCGTTCATTTTCGATTTCTTTAATTTCAATTGAAGAAGCACCGTTTTGTAGTGGAACTTCTAACTTCGTTAAATGGATGAATGACATGCTTTACCCACCTTTTAATACTTGATTGTCCTTTTAAAAAATACAAATGTTTTTCTGTTGTAGACATTATAAATGGAATGATAAAAAATGACAAGTGGTTTTGAAGAAATTTTATTGAATTAATTGGTAAAGCGCTTACATTTATTTAATTTCTAACAAATTTGTTTCAAATCCTAATCAATAAAAAAGAGATGACTCTGATCGAGACATCTCTTCTGAACCGCTATTTATCATCCGAAAACATATAAACTTTATGGTGCCATCTAATACTAAAAATAAGACCTATAGCGAACATACTTCCCATAATAGAACTTCCACCATAGCTGATAAATGGAAGTGGGATACCAGTAATCGGAAGTAAGCCGATTGTCATACCGGAATTTTGGAATACATGAAAGACAAATAGACTGATAACACCAGCACAAATATAACTATTAAATTCTTCATTTGTCTCAATTGAAACTTTAATTAAATGATAAATCAAGAGAAAATATATACTTAAAACTATACTTGTACCGATAAAGCCAAACTGTTCACCAATGACACTAAAGATAAAATCAGTGTGGTTTTCTGGAATGTAAACTTGGGCTTCACCAAGACCTTTTCCCATAATTTGTCCAGAGCCAATCGCTTTTAATGAATTAATAAGGTGATAGGCTTCATCAGTTTTATATCCTTCAGGATTTAACCAAGCATAAATTCGTCCTAATTGGTACTGTTCAACACGCAAATACTTTATAAGAATATCTGGAGCAAATATAACTAAATATAAAATTGTTGAAACGACAGTAGTGATTAAAGCAGAAATGACGGTAATAATTTTCCACGAAATACCTGATACAAATATAAGTCCTGCAACAATTGCCATTAAAACTAAAGCGGTACCTAAATCTGGTTGCTCTAATACAAGTAATATAGGTAAAAGGGCTGTTCCTATTATTTTAAACAAAAGAAGAATGTCAGACGATAAAGTTCTTTTCACATACTTTTGATTATGCTTTGCAATGATACTGCTTAAAGCGATAATTAAAAATCCTTTCATAAATTCTGAAGGTTGAAATGAAAATCCAGGTAAGGTGAACCATGCTTTAGCACCATTGATCGGTCTTGCTATAGAATGAGGTGCAACCATTAATAAGACAAGTAAAAAGACACCAAGACCATATAAATACCAAGCCATTCTCTGAATTTGTTCTGAATCAAAAAGCATGACACCCGCTATAATAAAAGAACCGACAACGTACCAAACAATTTGCTTAATTAAAAAATTTTGCTCTGCATATTGGGCTGAAGTTAGTTGTGCACCATATATAGCAATACAGCTACAGCAAAATAAAAGGAATAAAATAAAGGCAAGCTGATAATCAAATTTAGACTGTACCTTTTTGTTTGAACTCATGTTGTCCACCAACTTCTATCGAAAATGATATTTCATTTTGTAAATAAAAAAGACGGATCACAACATCCGTTTCTCGTATATTAAGACGTCAATAAAATTAAAAGGTTTCATTCATTTTTCCTTAAATATAGTAGCATAAAACGAATTATTTGCCCATTATTTATTAAAGTCATATACAAAGTTTTAAGAATGTTGGGGACACAACGATTGTTCATTACTGAAATCACGCTTTGATATTCATTTAGCTATATTTATGAACAAACTGGTGAATAATTGTGTTTAATTCATTTGCTTTTAATGTTGGGACTTGATGTCTAACATTTGACACATAAACGACTTCAACATTCGAAACAAACTTTTTAAAAGCCTTTTGATAGGAGTGGACATATCGATCCTTCTTTCCGTAAACAAGAAGAAGCGGTCCTTTCATATGCTGTAATCGATTGGTAGCAACATACTTTAGTCCCGATTTATACATTTGATAAACAGCTTTTCGATCTGATTTTTTTATATAATTTTCTAGTTCTTTTTTATAAGCCTTTGTTTTAGAGTGTGCTCTGCTTATTGCTTTTGCCACAAGTGGGAGACCACCGAGACGTACAGATAAGATGCCTAACTGAAACTCTGCTCGTAGCATAGGAGTATTGACCTCTGAAAAACCTCCAATTAAAATGACTCCTTTTATAAACTCCGGATATTTAATGGCAAACTCTATTGCAATCGAACCTCCATTGGAATATCCACAAATAAAAGCTTCTCTAATATGTAATTTTTTAAATAGAAAATACAAATCATCAGCTAATTTGGTGACTGTAATCCTTTCATTATTGTGAGTGCTTTTCCCATTTCCACGTAAATCGTACATTAAGAGCTGAAAATGATCAGAAAGTGGTTTTTGAAATTTAAACGTTATAATCCCCATGTTAGGCGGGTGAACAAAAACAATCGGAGTTCCTGTACCCGTTAATTCATAATAAGTTCTAACGTTATTTGGTAATGTAACAAAAGGCATTTTTGTGTTCCCCTCCTTTGTCAATAATGTAGTCTAAAGCTATTTTCTTTATTGTTTGTTATTAAAAAATAATCATTCCTTTGATTGAAAATGATTATATTTGATAGAAAATGATAAAAAATGATTGAATTTGACTGATTAGTATATTAAAATGAAAACAAATTACTAAAGTATGCGTTTTCAAAAAAAGGGGATATGTACCGTGTTAACAGAAGAAAGACATCTTATTATTTTGGATTTGTTAAAAGAAAAAGAAATCGTCAAAATTCAAGAATTAGTTGAAGCAACCAATGCTTCGGAATCAACGATTAGACGTGACTTATCACAACTCGAAAAAGAAAAGTTTTTAAAGCGTGTTCACGGTGGTGCAACGAAATTAAAAGGAAAGCTTGCAGAACCAGACGTGAAAGAAAAGTCTTTAAAAAATATTGAATCAAAAAAACTAATTGCAAAATATGCATCAGAAATGATTGAAAAGGAAGATTGTATTTACATTGATGCAGGTACAACGACATTACAATTAATCGATTTTTTACCGAATGATAAAAATATTGTCGTTGTTACAAACGGTTTAACTCATATTGAACCACTTTTAACAAAGGGAATTAAAACGTATTTACTAGGTGGCTATGTCAAACCGAGAACAGGAGCACTAATAGGAAGGGGGGCTATAAATTCAATTGAACAGTATCGATTTGATAAATGCTTTTTAGGAGCAAATGGAATTCATAAAGAGTTAGGATTAACAACGCCTGACCCTGAAGAGGCAACAATCAAAAGAAAGGCATTGCAATTATCAAGAGAAGGTTATGTTCTTCTTGATGATTCGAAGTTTAATGAAATCAGTTTTTCTAAAATCGCTGATTTACATGAAGCAACGATTATCACCAATCTATCAGATCAAGAAGTTTTAAAAGAGTATGCAGCTATTACGAACATAAAGGTTGTGGGGAAATGATCTACACTGTTACTTTGAATCCATCTGTTGACTATGTTGTTAAAGTTATACCATTTGAGTTAGGGCATTTAAATCGTGCAAAAAGTGAAGCGAAATTTCCAGGAGGAAAAGGAATCAATGTTTCAAGAGTGTTAAAGCGTCTAAATGTTGAATCTTGTGCACTTGGATTTTTAGGTGGATTTACTGGAAAGTACATTGAGACATTTTTAAAAAATGAAGGAATACAAACAAATTTTGTCCATGTAAATGGAGATACAAGAATCAATATTAAATTAAAAACAGATGTAGAAACCGAAATAAATGGTATTGGTCCAATGGTTTCACATGAAGAAATGAACCAATTTTTAAAAAAAGTTGACTCATTAACTTCGAGTGATCTACTCATTATGTCAGGTAGTGTGCCAAAAAATTTGCCGGATCATATTTATGAACAAATTGCCGCAATTTGTCAAAAAAATAACGTGAAACTTTTTGTAGATATTTCAGGAGATGTCATTCATACCCTTCTTCCATACCAACCATTTTTAATAAAACCAAATCATCTTGAATTAGGAGAATGGTTTAACTGTAAAATCAATTCAATTGAGGAAGCTCTATATTATGGTAAAAAATTAGTCAAAAAAGGGGCACATAATGTGATTGTTTCAATGGCCGAAAAGGGAGCGTTGCTCATCAATAAAGAGCTATCATTATACGCTTCTGTACCAGTAGGAGAGGTGAAAAACTCTGTTGGAGCAGGTGACTCCGTTGTCGCAGGGTTTATTGCTAAATATATTCAAACCAATGACATCAAACTTGCATTTCAATATGGAATTGCTGCAGGAAGTGCAACAGCTTTTTCATTTGAATTGTGCAAGCACCAGGAAGTAGAAGCTCTTCATTCAAAAATTAGCATTGAAGTTTTAGAGGGGGGAAGATCATGAGAATTATAGAATTATTGACAAAAGAAACCATCCATTTAAGCCTTCGTGTAAATTCGAAAAGTGAAGTGATTGATGAGTTAGTAAATGTGTTGCATCATGCAGGTAAGCTAAGAGATAGAGATGCTTTTAAGGATGCTATATTAGCTAGGGAACAGCAGAGTACAACAGGAATAGGTGATGGAATTGCTATTCCTCATGCCAAAACGAATGCTGTTAATGCACCAGCAATCGCTTTTGGTCGATCTATAAAAGGGATTGATTATGAATCACTAGACCAAAAGCCAGCACATTTATTTTTCATGATTGCTGCAACAGAAGGGGCGAATAACACTCATCTTCAAGCACTTTCAAAATTATCTACGATTCTTTTAAAAGAGGAAGTGCGCAGTAAGCTATTAGAAGCAAAAACAGAAGAAGAGGTTTTACAAATTATTGACCAATATGATCAAGAAGAAACAACATTTAACAATGGAATTACAAATAATCAAGATCTCATTTTAGCAGTAACAGCATGTCCAACAGGTATTGCCCACACGTATATGGCAGCAGATGCATTAAAAGAAAAAGCAAATGAAATGGGAATTCCTATTAAAGTTGAAACGAATGGATCCGATGGAGCAAAAAATATTTTAACCAATGAAGAGATAGAAAGAGCAAAAGCGATTATTGTGGCTGCAGATAAGCAAGTAGACATGGAACGATTTAAAGGTAAGCATGTTATTGAAGTACCTGTTTCAGATGGAATTCGCAAACCAAAGCACTTACTTGAACGTGCTCTAAAACAGGATGCTCCAATTTATCAGGGAAGTGGGACGTTAAATCAAAAAGCAGATGATCAGTATAAAGAACGTAAAGGAATTTATAAGCACTTGATGAATGGTGTATCCAACATGCTACCATTTGTTGTCGGTGGTGGTATATTAATTGCAATATCGTTTATGTTTGGTATTGAAGCATTTGATCCGGAACACCCGTCACATCATCCTTTAGCAGAAGCTTTAATGACGATTGGTGGTGGAAATGCTTTTGGATTAATGATTCCTGTCTTAGCAGGCTTTATTGCCATGAGTATAGCCGATCGTCCCGGATTAGCACCAGGTATGGTTGGGGGATTGATGGCGGCCCAAGGTCAAGCAGGATTTTTAGGAGGTCTTATTGCTGGATTTTTAGCAGGGTATATTGTAATCGCTTTAAAGAAGATGTTCGCTTCACTTCCTGAACAACTCGAAGGAATCAAGCCAGTACTAATATATCCGCTATTTGGCATTGGAATTACTGGACTTATCATGTTCTTTGTTATCATTGATCCAGTTAGCGCTTTAAATGAAGGGTTAAAAAATTGGTTAAATGGACTTGGTACAGGTAACCTAGTTCTTCTCGGATTAATTCTTGGAGGAATGATGGCAGTTGATATGGGAGGCCCTGTAAATAAAGCAGCATTTACTTTTGGAATTGCCATGATTGATGCGGGTAATTTTACACCACATGCCGCTGTTATGGCAGGGGGGATGGTACCACCATTAGGGATTGCCATTGCAACCTTTCTATTTAAAAACCGATTCACAGAACGCGAGAGAGAAGCGGGAGTTACAAACATTTTCTTAGGTGCATCCTTTATTACAGAAGGTGCGATCCCGTTTGCTGCAGCTGACCCAGTTCGTGTTATTCCATCTATTATAATTGGTTCAGCAACTGCTGGAGCATTAAGTATGCTTTTTGGCATTGGTTTACGAGCTCCACATGGTGGTGCATTTGTTATACCTTTCGTTGATGGAAGTCCATGGTTATATATATTAGCGATTTTAATAGGATCTGTTGTAACCGCTATCTTATTAGGGATTTTAAAGAAACCTATACAATCATAAAGCTAGACTTTTTTATTTGTAGACAAAGGCTAGATGATAACGATTTATTTGACTAAATGACGATGACGAGTAGATTAACCTTAAATAGATAATGAGCATCCGAAGGGGGGAAGTAACAAAGATTGCAAGCGTTTGCGGGAACTGAAAGCTAGACATTTGTCTAGCTTTTAATATATAATATAAAAATTTTTATAGGCAAGATGGTATATAAGTGTTGTAAATCCACATAAAAGTGTTACAAATCTGCATAAAGAGGGTTTGACAAAAAATCCGAAATAAAAAGCTAAAAAATCAGCAATTGATTATTTATTTCATTTTAAAGATTTTTGTAACATTTGTAACATTTATTCCGACACATATAATAGAACAAAGTAAGAGGATGTGTTGGATTTGAAAAAAAGATTTGCTTTATTACTTTTTGTTTTCACCCTAATGACAATAGCAGCTTGTAGTCATAACAACGGTGAAAGTAGCTCATATGATCAAGTTGAGTCAAAACAAATGTCTAAAGAAGAGGAAATCGTGGCAGAAGAGGGAGCTAGTGATTCTATACAGCCTCAACGTAACACGAATTTATCTTCAGCTGATGAACGAAAAGTAATGTATCACGCAAACATCAGAGTTGAGGTTGCTGAACATGAAAAAACAATGAATCATTTGCAAAGAGAAGCAAAAGAATTAGGTGGATATATGATTCATTCCAATAATACGGAAATGGATGACAAAATTGAAGGATATTTAACTTTTCGTATTCCTGAAGAGCATTTTCAAAGATTTGTCCAACTGATTAAAGAAAGTAGTAAACAAGTGCTATCCGAACAAATATCAGGTAATGATGTCACAGAAGAGTATGTTGACCTACAATCTCGACTAACATCAAAGGAAGTCGTGGAAAACCGCTTAATTGAATTCATGAATAGTGCTGAGAAAACAGAGGATCTCTTAAAAATTTCCAATGAACTAGAAAGGGTTCAAGCTGAAATTGAACAATTAAAAGGAAGAATAAAGTATATTGAAAATAAAACAGCTCTATCAACAATTGATGTGCATTGGGTAGAGGAGAAAATGGATGTACCAGATCTGAACTCAAAAGAATTAAATACGTTTGAAAAAACGAAAAAACAATTGATGACAAGTGTTAATTGGTTACTAAGTGCCTTCTCTTGGACTGTAGTCTTTCTTATAGGAAATCTCCCTATTTTTATATTAGTTAGTCTTGTCATCCTCATTTTTTGGAAAGGAAGGAAAAAGTTCAAACATTTTACAAAAAAATCTTCGAATAATACTGAAGATTAAGAAAAAGGTATGGTAAAATATAGACAAAATTTTCAATAATTAATATTTTTAAGGGGGATGGGGATGTACGTACCATTAATTTTGACACAATTTTTAGATCGAGCCGTTCGGTTATACGGTGAAAAAACAGCTGTCATTGATGGGGAGAAAAGATTAACGTATCAACAATTAAATGAAAGAGTAAATCAGCTTTCACACGGTTTACAAGACTTAGGGGTAAAAAAGGGTGATCGAATTGCTTATCTAGCACCGAATACGCTTGAAATGCTAGAAGGTTTCTATGGTGTTTTCCAAACAGGAGCTATTATGGTGCCGCTTAATATTCGTTTAAAGCCGGATGATTACTTATATATCCTAAACCATAGTGAAAGCAAACTATTATTTGTTGATGAAGAACTTTATCACCTAATTGCTCCAATTAAAGACAAGCTAGAAACAGTAGAAAAAATTATTGTACAAAATGGAGATGGAACAGACGAAAACATAACATATGATGAATGGTTAAGATCTTATCCTTCCACAAGGTTTGAACGTGCTGTAATGGATGAAAATGATGTTTGTAGTCTACTATATACAAGCGGTACAACAGGAAAACCAAAAGGGGTTATGCTGACACACCGAAACAATTATTTACACGCATTAAGTACAATGCACCATTTACGAGTTTCTGACAAAGATGTTTATTTACATATTCTACCAATGTTTCACGTAAATGGATGGGGTGCACCATTTTATTATACGGCCAACGGAGCAACTCATATTTGCTTAAGAAAGGCACTGCCTGAATTGATTTATAAGAAGATCAAACAGCATAATGTTACCGTGATGCATATGGCACCAACTGTTTTAAATAGTTTGCTTCAATATTATGATCGAGAAAAACCAGATGTTTCGAATGATATTCGCGTTGTTATTGCAGGTTCAGCACCACCACCAGCATTTGTTAAACGCGTGGAAAATGAACTAGGTTGGGAGTTTATTCAAGTTTATGGAATGACAGAATCATCTCCACTAAGTCTCGTATCAACCATTCGGTCTCATTTAGATGTAACGATGAATGAAAAGCATCGTATAAAAGCGAAAGCAGGATACCCGATGATAGGGTGCGAAGTTAAAGTTGTCAAAGAAAATGGTGAAGAAGTCGAATGGAATGGAAAAGAAATTGGTGAAGTTCTGACTCGTTCAAATGGTGTAATGAAAGGTTACTGGAAAAACGAAGAAGAAACGATGAAAACAATTGAAAATGGCTGGCTTCATACAGGTGATATGGCGACTGTTGATGAATATGGTCATATTGAAATTGTTGACAGAAAAAAAGATATCATCATATCTGGTGGAGAAAATATTTCATCTATAGAGGTTGAAGGTGTTCTTTACGACCATCCATCGGTTCAAGAAGCAGCTGTCATTGCAATACCACATGAAAAGTGGGGAGAGACACCACACGCTTTTGTTGTATTAAAGGAAGGTCAACAAATAACTGAAGAGGATATTATTCAATTCGCACGTCGTCATTTAGCACATTTTAAAGCACCTACATCTGTTAGCTTTGTAAATGAGTTGCCAAAAACTGCATCTGGTAAAATACAAAAAGTCCATTTACGCAAGCAGTTCTGGGAAGGAAGAGAAAGATTAGTTAATTAATTAAAATAATAATGGTCATATTAAGTTAAGAAGTTCGGGTTAGAGGTAGAGAACTCTATTCCGAACTTCTTTTTTTGTTGTCACAGAAAATTTAGTTCAATAAAGTGTTAAAGTGCTATCTTTGTGTGTATTTTGGTGTCTAGCTCCAAGCGCCATCGGCTTGGGTTGCTTCGGCATCGCTGTGGCTGCGGAAGCCTTCTCACAGGAACTTTAAAGCACGAGAATGAAATAATAGAAATTAAGCGAATATTAAAAACACAGTAAGGAGTATTTTGCTTCTTTTTTTGTTCAACAATTTATCTCCTATTGGCAATTTCCTTATCTATAATTAACATTTTTTGATAAAATTATCCAAATCAGAATAAGCAGAATGGTTTATTAAACTTTTCTACTTATTTTAATCATTCAATTGCGATTATTTTCGATTCCATTATCGAATTACTTAAATTTAATGGGGAGATAAATTTTTTAAAAACACTATAATAAAAAGAGGAGCCTGCCTTTAAAAATTTTAACAGGTCTAATTGTGTACTGAAACTGGTTGTAACTTCATTATCGCTCCAAAATGCTGTTGAGCGGCTGTAAATGTAATAAAAGCACAGAGTTCGCTAATTTCAGCATCGCTGAAATAGTCTTTTAAAATTTTAAAAGAAGAATCAGGGATTTCCCCTCTTTCTTTGGTAAAGACTTCAGCAAATCCAACTGCTACAGAAATTTTTTCCGTAAATTTATGTACTTCTGGCTTTCCTTTTGCTTTACAATACTCGCAACCATTATGTTGAGCTAATGTCCTTCTTACTTGTTCCTTTAATTCTGCTGAAAGTAGCCCATCTTTTTCAAAAATATCTCCAAGCTTTATCCAGGCTTCCATTACTTCCTTATTATGACCTATGAGTTTTTGAAAGGGTGTTTCACCTAAAGTTGATTCCTTAATTCTTGTCATAATCATACCTCCTTATAACTATATTATAAGGCAATAATTGGTATTTAAAAGGGTTTTACATCATACTAGGGAAAGATAAACGTTGAAAAATAAATGATGGAAAAGTGTGAAAATAATTTTTTAACCACCATTGACATAATTTAAAATAAAAATCGCGAGGATTACTCAACCCTTGCGATTATGAATAAAAAATTATTTTTCTGTTTTTGTCGTTTCAGATTGATAGGGCTCCCATGCAATCAAGACAACATTTAACTCTTTTTCAAGATGATCAATTTTACTTTGCTTTTCGTCTGTTAAATTTGCTAAATGGAAATCTTTATTCATAATATCACCTCAGTGTTAATATAAACAAAATTGTTTATTTTTATTAAGAAAAAAGCTCTAGCTAAAAGCTAGAGCCCTTTATACTATATGGAGAGGTAAATGGCTATTATCAGTAATAAAATCGAAAGAAATATACTTATCCATTTTATATAGGGAGGGAGTTTTTCATTTCCTTTTTCGTTCACACGTTTTTCTTGTTCTTGAACCTGTTTATGAAAGTTTGGACTGCAGCACCCCATTAGGCAACCACCATAACATCATCGTCAAGTTGCATTTCGGATTTCTGAGCTTTCTTTGCTGCAGTGAAGAACAGAGTGATAATTCCAATTGTCGTAATTGCTGCTATAACGTATGCAACATTAAGTGGAAGACCGAAACCGATTTGAGCATTTAAAATATACGTAAATGTTGCCATTGTCATAAAGGTTGCTGGGACCATTGCAATCCAATAATTTTTCTTTGCAATAAATAGATACATCGCACCAACCCAAAGAGCAATAACGGCTGTTGATTGGTTTGCCCAAGAGAAATAACGCCATAATAGTGTAAAGTCAATCTTTGTTAAAATAAAGGATGCAGCGAATAATGGTAAAGCGATTGCTAAACGGCTAGTGATTTTCTTTTGTGAAATGTTTAAGTAATCAGCAATTATCATACGAGCGGAACGGAATGCAGTATCACCAGATGTAATTGGTAATACAATGACACCAATAACAGCAAGTGTTCCACCAATTGCACCTAACATCATCGTAGCGACTTCACTTACGACAGCAGCTGGGCCACCATTTGCTAAAACTTCATTTAATCCTTCAGATCCATTAAATAAGCTCATTGCAGCAGCTGCCCAAATCATCGCGATAATACCTTCTGCAATCATCATACCGTAGAAAATTTTACGACCATGCTTTTCGTTTTGTGTTGTACGAGAAATGATTGGTGATTGTGTTGCATGGAAACCAGATAGAGCACCACAAGAAATCGTTAAGAATAATAATGGGAAGATTGGTGCGTTATCCGGATGCATGTTTTCGAATGTTAATTCTGGAATTGGAGCACCTTTAATCACTAAAGATAAACCGACGCCAACAGCACTAATTAATAAAAGAGCTCCAAATACAGGATAGAAACGACCGATAATTTTATCGATTGGAAGAAGTGTTGCCAAAATATAATAGATAAAAATGATACCAATAATCATGGTTAACGTTAACCAATCACTTGTTAAATTATGAATTAACCCTGCTGGAGCTGTAACGAATACTGTACCTACAAGTAATAATAAAAGAATTGCAAATGCATTTACGACATGCTTCATAACTTTTCCTAAAAATTTACCCGCAAGCTCAGGTAAGTGAGCACCATGATTACGAATTGAAATCATACCTGTTAAATAATCATGGACAGCACCTGCAAAAATACAACCAAAAACAATCCAAAGAAAGGCAACAGGACCGTAAAGTGCTCCTAAAATTGGCCCGAAAATTGGTCCAACTCCTGCAATATTTAACAATTGAATTAAGGAATTTCTTTTTGTACCCATCGGTAAATAGTCAATTCCATCCTGATGGGAATAAGCTGGTGTTGGTCGTTTTTCATTGACCCCGAAAACTTTTTCTACAAATTTACCATACGTAAAATAACCGATGATTAACAATGCAATTCCAAAAAGAAAAGTGTACATGCAGTGAAGTCCCCCTTTTTTTATGTATGCGTTTACATAAATGATAGCAGTCATTGGAAGAAATGCGTGAAATTTTGTCTAACATGTCATTTTTTACGATTAAGATGCATAAATAAGAATTTATTGTGCATTAAAAAAGCATTGGTTATTGGCCAATGCTTCTCTCAGGGGAACGGATTCCAAAATAGGATATATATTTTTCGTTATTCCAAATAATTTCGATCACCATTATTTGATCGGGTATATGAGATGGGATTAAAAATTTGTTATCTTTTATATTTACTTTAATTGTATTTTGTTCATCATACAAGTAATAAAGATAAATCGTTGGATTTTGAACAGGAATATTCTTTGTGTGAATGCGTACCGTATTTCCTTTCGAACGGTCCAGTTCTAATATTCCTATATCACCTAAAGGTAATAAAGATGGTTCAAGAGTTTGAGAGCATCCTTCTTGAGAGGAATAGCAATAATTTCCCTTTAGATCAGAATAGGTTTGACCTGCAAATTGTTAATGAATTTCAGGAAAGCCTTGTTCATGAATCCGTTTCTGCACCATGTTATATTCTATGTTAGGAATGAAAAAATAAAGGTGAGTCCCAATAGCAAGGATAAAAGGGACAGAGATAACCCATAAAGCTTTCTTATTATAAACGATCAATTGATCAAAAACAAATACGACAGAAGCACAAAACGCAACGATAAAACCAGGTATTTGAAGTATATATTGTCCTATTATATATCCTGTACTTATGTGAATAAGTAAATGAACCAATGTCTGTAAAGAGCGACGTTTTATTTTTTCAGTAATAAAAGAGGAAGCTAGGTTTATTGGGACACCAAATATAAGAAATATGCTAACATAATAAGTGAAAGCATATCCTAATGTCCAAATTGTTTCTCGTTTTACTTCCTCCATATGAAAACCATTGTAAAAATCAATAAAAATGATTAAAAGTAAAATAATAAATGAAATAACACAAGAATAAATAAAGACCAAAGCTTTTTTCTTAAACATTTAAATCCTCTCTATTATCTAAATTTCTAGCCTTTCCCTTAATGCTTTCACATAATTTCGACTAACTGAAAGCTTCTCTTCTTTTCCTTTCAATTCTAATTGATAAGCTCCGTTAAACCAAGGTGTTAGTCGAGTAATGTAATTTAAGTTGACTAAGTAACTTTTATGAATTCGGAAAAAAGAATAAGATTCAAGGCGTGTTTCTAATTCTTTTAAAGGTATCTTTGCAACATATTCTTTTTCTTTACCTACAATTTTTGTCACACGATCTTCTCTATAAATATAGTATATATCTTTAGGATGGATATAAATAATTTCATCATCACCTTCAACTGCAAGTTTTGAAGGTGTAGCCTCTTGTTTTATTGGCTTACTACTTTGTATTCGCTTTTTTAGTCTACAAATCGCTTCATCTAATTGCTCTTCATCAAAAGGCTTTAAAAGGTAGTCGATTGCTTCGTATCGAAATGCCTCTGCTGCAAAGTCAGGGTAAGCTGTAGCAAAAACGAGATAAGGAACCTTTTTTAATTCCAGTAGGGATTTGGCAACATCCATTCCATTCATTTTCGGCATTTCAATATCTAAAAAAACGACATCTGGCTGGTGCTTAATCGCCTTCATAATAGCACCTTCACCAGAATCCGCTTCTGCTACGACTTCAATATGTGAATATGCACTTAACAAATGCTTTAATTCTTCGCGACTGTATCTCTCATCATCTACGATTAAGGCTAATAATTTTTTGGTCACGGTATTTGCTCTCCTTTTTGTTTGGTAATGTAATAGACACGTTTGTCCCTTCATTTAAGCTGCTTGAAATTTGTAGGCGAGCTTCATCACCAAGCATCATGATTAAACGGTGATTGACATTGTATAACCCTAGTCCCGTTCCAGTTTTCGAATCTAATATTTTGTTACCAACCTGCTGTAACCTTTCCTTACTCATTCCGGCCCCGTTATCTTTAATCGATACAATTGTTTTATCATCGTGCTGATCAATACATATGAAAATTTGGCAGTCTTTTTCCTTATCTTTAAACCCATGTTTAATTGCGTTTTCAACAATTGGTTGTAGGGTTAATGGAGGAACAGAAGCATTTAATGCTTTGTCATCTATTACGTATTTGACGGTAAGCCGATCAATAAATCGCGCTTTTTCAATCGATAAATATGCTTTCACATGAGACAATTCTTCGCCAAGGGTTGTCCAATTTTTGGTCGTCCCGGTTAAATTTTGTCGGAAAAATTTTGATAAGGCAATGAGTAATTTTCTAGCTTTGTCTGGATTTGAACGAATTAATGAAACAATGACATTAATCGAATTAAATAAAAAATGTGGGCGAACCTGGGCTTGCAATGCTTTAATTTCTGCTTCTTTTGCAAGCTGCCATGCTGTTTCGGCTTCAGCTAATTCAAGCTGCTGACTTAATAAAGCACTTAATCCTCTCATGAGTTCAAGTGTTATATGAGAAATTTCACGATCTGATTTAAAATAAAATTTTAATGTACCAATCGTTTTCCCACGCTGCTTTAGCGGGGCAATAACGACTGCACCAAGTGGACAACCAGTAACCGAACATTGAATATCGTTTTTGTTTAAAACCAGCATTTTTCCTTCTTGAATGACTTTTTTTGTGGCACTTGTTTGGATTTCATAGTTTGGCTTATGATGATCGTCTCCAATTCCAACATGAGCAAGTATAACTTTATCATTGGTCATTGATACGGCACAGGCTTCAACCTCTTGGTAAATAATATTACAAACTGCATTAGCAGATTGATTCGTTAAGCCCTGTCTTAAATAAGGGACGGTTTGCTCTGCTAGCTTTAATGATTTTTGAGCGACAACAGCTCCCGCTTTCTCTTCTTCTTTTAAAACATTTTGAATAATTAATAAAAAAAGTGCAGAACCCAGTCCATTGGCAACAATCATAGGAAGGGCAATTTCTTCAACTAGACCAACTGCTAAGTGAAAAGGCTTGGCGACAAGAACAATAATTATCATTTGGATTGCTTCTGCAAACGAACCGACAAAGAGAGCTGTTGATAAGCGAAGCTCTCTTTGTCTTTTATAAAACATTCCGGCAATGATACCTGCTACAATAGCAGAAACTCCACAGGCTATAGCGGTAAACCCACCTAATGAAAAACGGTGAATGCCAGCAATAACGCCAGCTCCAATTCCAATTCGATATCCTCCAAGTAATCCAGCAATAATGATACCGATGACTCTAGAATTAGCAATCGCTTCAGACTGTTGTAAATCAATAACCCAACGGTTATATTCTAACGTTTCAGGGTTAAAGGTAATTCCTGTGTAAGTACCAATAATCCCAAAAAGACCGAAAAAAACAATAGCCAGAAACTGCTGTTTTTTAGAAATTTGTTTTGTGCGAATCATTTCACGAAAAAAACGAAAACGGGTGATAATAAAAGCTACTGTTACAATGATACCGAGACGCTCTAACATAGTTAACAATAAAATAAACATACAAACCTCACCTGCTGTTCATAAGGTATTACTATTTTACCATGTGTGAAAGCATTTTCGTTATGGAGAATGATGATTAGAAAACATAAAAAAAATCGCCCACTTACAAAATTTGAGCGATTTGGTAGAGGAAGTACCCAAGGAGACTTGCGAAAACAAGCTGTTGAAAAAAGCGGTTTATACGATATTTTATTAAGAATTTCGTTCGTTCGATTGCTTTTACTTGTTCATAGGACATCTTTGTCCCTCCTTTTTACATTAAATATATGCCAGAAAGGACAAAGTATGTACATCTAAAATTTCCATGATAATTTCTTTTGGAACAAGGCACGACTGATGCCAAACATTAACTCGCTGTCTAATCCATCTTCATTTGATAATTTATTTATTAATTGAGGGATCGGAATAAGCTCTACTTGTATGTTCTCATTTTCTTCTAATTGTTGTTCTTTTTTTGAAATAATATCATTTGTAAACATGTAATGAGTAATCGAATTACCGACAGAAGGAAATGGATACATGTACCCTAAATAATCAAAAGATTCAGCTATAAAGCCAGTCTCCTCCAAAAGCTCCCGTTTGGCTGCTTCAACGATTGTTTCTCCTTTTTTTACACCACCGCCTGGAAGCTGGAGAATGAATTCGTCAATCCCACTGCGATACTGTTTAATCAGAATAATATGATGTTCTTTTAATGCGACAATAAGAACAGACTCTCTTTCTTTTTCTTGTAAAATCGTTTCATTCCATTCATCTTGATATATAAAATAGTCATCTGTTTCTAATAATAATTTTTTAGACAATCCATTCACCTTCTTACCAAAGTGGTTCTTCTTTTTCATTAAACTCAAAAAAGTAAGGATTGATTAAAAGAAAAATCATAGCTAAAAAAGTATAAAGAGGAAGTAATAGGTTAAATGAAAGGTTCATAAATGAAAGTAAAAGAAAAATAAATATGAGTATGCTATTAAATAGTGAAACTTTCATTTTGGAACTAGTTTTAACATATTGAACAGTGCCACAATGTGGACAACAAATGGGCTTAAAAGGAACGGTAGTTAATTTTAGTAGCCTCTTGTACTCGAAGGCTTTGTGACAGTGACAGCATGTTGGGCGCTTCATTAAATCTCCCCTTTCGATTTACTTCTATTATTCATAACGAAAAGGGAAGGAAAAAGTTTCAAAAAAAGGTGAGCAAATATTTTCTGCTCACCTTGCTGCATTTATTTTTAATTAAAACGCCCAATTTCCGTTACGGAAAATTGGAATGACAGTTCCATCTTCTAAAATACCGTCAATGTCCATCTCACTAGAGCCAATCATAAAATCAACATGGGTAATACTTTGATTTAAGCCATTTTCTTTTAATTCTTCTTCTGACATTGTTTTTCCACCTTCAAGACAGAAAGCATAAGCACTTCCAATAGCTAAGTGGTTGGATGCATTTTCATCAAATAAAGTGTTATAGAATAAAATATTAGACTGTGAAATTGGTGATTCGTGCGGTACTAATGCAATTTCACCTAAGTAATAAGAGCCTTCATCTGTTTCGACAAGACGTTTCAAAATGTCTTCTCCTTGTTCTGCTTTAACATCAACAATTCGTCCGTTTTCAAATGTAAGTGTGAAGTTGTCTATAATATTTCCACCATAGCTTAATGGCTTTGTACTAGAAACATGTCCATTGACACCGTCTTTTTTCGGAACGGTAAATACTTCTTCTGTAGGCATATTAGCCATAAATTCAATCCCTTTTTCATTCACACTTCCAGCACCTACCCATAAATGTTTTTCTGGAAGCTCGATGGTTAGATCTGTACCAGGTGCTTTATAATGGAGCTTTTGAATTCTCTTTTCATTTAAATAATCCACTTTTTCATGTAACGTTTTATCATGCTCCTGCCAAGCTTGAACTGGGTCTTCTTGGTCCACACGTGTTGCTTTAAAAATCGCATCCCACAACTTTTCAACACGATTATCATCACGCTCATCAGGGAATACTTTTTTAGCCCATTCTTCACTAGCTGCGGCAATAACCGTCCAGCTAACTTTATCAGATTGTATGTATTGACGGAACGTATTTAATGCAGTACCAGCTGCCTTTTGGAAGTTTGAGATGCGTTCACTATCAATCCCTTTTAATAAATCTGGACTTTGAGATGTAATTGAAATAAATGCAGCCCCTCGTTTTGCTAACTCTTCACGTTGCATTTTCTTCCACTCAGGAAACTCTGTGAACGCTTCATTTGGTGCTTTTTCATATGTAATTCTTGTTAAAACATCATCTTGCCAATCAACGTGAACAAATTTTGCTCCTCTTTCATAAGCTTTTTTCGTAATTTCACGAACTAGATCGGCTGCTTGAATACTTGCTGATATTAATAATTCTTGACCCTCTTGAATATTAACCCCAACTTTTACAGCTAGCTCTGCATATTTTTCAAGCTTCTCTTGAAAAGTGGCCATACATCATTCTCCTTTACTATTAGATTCCATTTTATTTTAACAAAAAAGGAAAGGTTTTCATATGAATGAACCTTTCGGAAAAGCAATATAACTATACGATACGAGAAAAAACCTTTAAAATAGCAGTAAAAGGAAAAAAGGGTGAGATCGTTGCAATCAATCGATGATTTACTAATAAAATATAAATGGCAAGAAGAGATATTACAAAAAGCAAATGAGTTAAAGGAACGATTTGCTAAACGAGCAGGGTATAATGACGAAAAAGCACGATTTCCTTTTGAAAACTTTGAAGAATTAAAAAAGGAAGGGTTTGTCCAATTAACGGTACCGAAAAAATATGGTGGAGATGAAATAACATTATATGATTTTTTACTTATTCAAGAAAAAATAGCAGAAGGTGATGGAGCAACATCCTTATCTTTAGGTTGGCATAACGGGATTGTCATGAATATAAGGGACTCAAATAAATGGGACGAGGAAAAGTTTTCACGTCTATGTAAGGAAATAGTCAAAAAAGGAAAATTCATAAACAGTTGTGCAACAGAACCAACATCAGGAAGCCCTGCTCGTGGTGGGAAACCGAAAACGACTGCAAAAAGAGAAGGGAACTCATGGATTATTAATGGACATAAAACCTTTACTTCCCTTGCTCCTATTTTAGACTATTTTATTGTTACAGCAACGATTGAAGAAACAGGGGAAGTCGGAGAATTTTTAGTACCGAAAGAAGCAAGTGGAATACATATCGAAGAAACATGGAATACAATCGGGATGCGGGCAACAAGAAGTGATGACTTAATTTTAAAAAACGTAAAAGTTGCTGTAGATCAAATGTTGACCATTCGGGGGGATATGGGAAATAAACAGCCTCAAGGTTGGCTTTTGCACATCCCAGCTTGCTATATTGGAATTGCCAAAGCAGCTCGTGATTACGCCGTACAATTTGCAAAAAGCTATCAGCCACAAAGCTTACCTCATCCAATTAGTGAAGTGCCGGAAGTGAGAAGAAAAGTAGCAGAAATCGATATTGAGCTGATGAAATCTCGACATTTTATGTATCATGTAGCATCATTATGGGATCAATATCCTGAAAAGCGAAGGGAAATGGGAGAAGAGCTTGCAGCAGTTAAATATGTTGTGACCAATAGTGCAGTCAAAATTGTAGATATTGCGATGCGTATTGTTGGCGGCCAAAGCTTAATGAAATCACATCCATTAGAACGTTATTATCGTGATGTTCGAGCAGGATTACATAATCCACCTGCAGATGATTTAACATTCATGAAAATAGGTAACAAAGCTTTTATGTCTTGAGGGACTGATCGTAATCAGCCCCTCATTTTTTAATGATAAATTGTAAACTGTGGCTTTGATGGGTGATCTTTAACGAATGCATCATTCGAAAACGGTTTTAGCTTATAATAAAGCATAAAGTCACCAATGCATCCGGCCATTAAAATACTGCCTAACAAAGTAACAGCCGGTAGGTCAAAAATAATTCCGATAAAAGCAGGTAAAATTCCTGTTGGAATAAATGGAAGGAGAAGTGTTTTTTTCATGGCACGAACAGGAATTTCTTTTTTAGCATGAGCATAGGCAACCATCATCTTTACATTAAATCCCCACTTCATTTCATCCCAATTTAATTTCCCATAAATGCGATAGCCGATTAAATGAAAAAGTTCATGGAGAATAATCAGTACGATAAAACCTATTAAAAAAATAAAAAACCCAGAAAGAGTTATCGTTATTTCGAATTCATCGTGAAGTAAAACATGCAATAAAATAAAGCCAATGGCTAACACGAGCGTTGAAAGATTAGCGAAAACGTGTGTCTTTAACAAAGGAATTTTCACAATCGTTTCCTTCAATATAATCCCTCCATAATTCATCCTATATACTTTTACGTTTAAAAATTGGATAATGTTTCAAGTCAAAATGAAAATATATATTATGCACAAGAAATGAATAAAGGAATGAATCATTACGGTTACTAAAATATTAAAAAGTATAATAAAAGAATGATAATAAATTTTTTTAAGGACATATAAATGAAGTGTTCAAGTAAAGGAAAATAAAATTTTTCGTAGAACAGAATGATAGAGAATATTTATGTAGAGAGGAGAAGTAGCATGGTCGATAAAGGGATGTATATCAATGGAAATTGGATAAAGCTAGAGGAAAAAATCGAAGTATTAAATCCAGCAACAAAAGAAGTGTTTGCGACGGTACCAAAAGGGGGAGAGATTGAAGCACGTGAAGCTGTTGATGCGGCTTATGAAGCGTTTCAAACTTGGTCAAAACGAACAGCTCACGAAAGATCGTCTTATTTAAAAAAATGGTATCAATTAATTAATGAAAATCGTGAAGAAATTGCTGAAATCATGACGAAAGAACAAGGGAAACCTTTAAAAGAAGCACTTGGGGAGGTACTATATGCTAACAGCTTTATTGAATGGTACGCAGAAGAAGGGAAGCGGATATACGGTGAAACGATTCCAGCTTCTCATCCAAATAAACGAATCCTTGTATTGAAACAACCAGTTGGCGTTATTGCGGCGATTACCCCTTGGAATTTCCCTGCTGCAATGATTACAAGAAAAGTAGCCCCAGCTTTAGCAGCAGGCTGTACAGCCGTAATAAAACCAGCTAGTCAAACACCACTAACGGCGATTAAATTAGTAGAGCTTGCACATGAAGCTGGCATTCCAAAGGGAGTTATAAATCTTGTAACAGGAAGTGCTAGAGCAATTGGAAATGCTTGGCTTCAAGACTCTCGTGTGCGAAAAATTTCATTTACAGGTTCAACGGAAGTAGGAAAAGAGCTTATGCGTGGTGCAGCAGATACCGTTAAAAAAGTATCACTTGAGCTTGGAGGTCACGCTCCATTTATTGTCATGGATGATGCAGATATTAAGCAAGCGGTTGAAGCTGTCATCGCTTCAAAGTTTCGAAACGCTGGTCAAACTTGTATTTGTACAAATCGTGTTTATGTACAAGAATCGATTTATGAGTCATTTATCGAAAAAATGAAAGAAGCAGTCCAAAAATTAAAAGTTGGTAATGGACTTCAAGAAGAAGTTCATATCGGACCATTAATTGACGAACAAGCATTAGAAAAAGTAAAAGAACATCTAAAAGATGCAGAAGAAAAAGGTGGAAAAGTTATGTATGGCGCTAGAGCCGTTGAAGAAGAAAGCGGCTATTTTATCGAACCGGCGATTATTAGCTATGCTAATGATGATATGCTCTGTATGAATGAAGAAACATTTGGACCAGTTGCTCCGGTTACAACATTTAAAACAATGGAAGAAGCAATTAATAGAGCGAACAACACACCGTATGGACTTGCTGCTTATGTCTTTACAAAAGATTTAACAAAGGCTCTTCAAATAAGCGAGCAGCTTGAATATGGAATTGTAGGTCTAAATGACGGTCTTCCATCTGTAGCACAAGCTCCATTTGGTGGATTTAAGGAAAGCGGTATCGGCCGTGAAGGTGGCCATTATGGGATAGAAGAATACTTGGAAATCAAATATGTTTCGATTGGTTTAGTATAATGAAAAAATCTCTCCATTGGGTTAACCTTTGGAGAGATTTTATTATTGGTACAAGTAATATAAGTTTGTTTTATCTAGTGATAGAAATTAATAGCTTGTTCAATTAATCAAATAATAAGTGGCTCAATAACTTAGAAAAGGTAATACAAGGTACCTATCCAACTTTCTATAAATAAAATAAATGATGAATAGAAAGTAGGAGGGGACATCTATGCAATATCATCCAAATGTTTTTAATTCTTTCCGTGAAACAATGGATACCTCTTTAGTAAATGATATTCAAAAGGCGATTAATGGAGAATATAGCGCGGTTAAATGTTATGAACAGTTAGCCCAGATGGCACCAGCTCAGATGGAAAGAAAACAGATTATGGAAATACTACAGGATGAAAAACGGCATTTGAAGGAATTTAGCTCAATTTACACATATTTAACAGGTAAAAATCCAGTGCCACAGATAACAGAAGAATGTCTAGATACCTATAAAAAAGGTATTGATGTAGCTTTTATAGATGAACAAAAAACCGTTGATTTTTATTTAGACATTGCAAATAAGTCAACAAATATGTATATAAAAGAAATATTTAAGCGTGCTGCAGCTGATGAGCAAAATCATGCGGTTTGGTTTTTGTATTTTTTAACAACAAATAAAGCAAACCATCAACGTCAAAACGAGTCAAATTATGGAGCAAAAGGTGCACTTAATGCTACTACTCTTAATCTTCCTCAAATGCTCACTTATGCGATGCAAGATGAATATCTAGCTCAAGCAAGATATAATAATATTTTAAACAAGTTTGGGTATGTTCGTACCTTCGTGCAAATTAAAGAAGCAGAGTTAAGGCACATTTATGCTTTACAAACTCTATTCGAAAGATATCAAGTACCTTTACCAGAAGATATTTCACAATCATTTGTTACAACACCTGAAACGATCAAAGCTGCATATGCTTCTGGTGTTACAGGTGAAATAGATAACATTGCAATGTATAACAAGTTTTTATCGTTAGATCTTCCAAGTGATGTAAGAATTGTATTTACAAATCTTCGTAATGCATCTCAAAATCATTTAAGGGCTTTTGAAAGAGGATTGGCTAGAGAAACTGAACCTAAATAAACTTGTATATAACATTATGAAAAAGCGCTCTATTAAGTGAGGATGCGCTTTTTTTATTGGTAAAAATAACTATGTATGATAAAATCAGGATATATTTGCTTGAAAGGGGAATTATATTATGGACATTATTATGGATTATTTTGGTTCATCATATGGATATATTAATATGATATTGTTTTATATTCCTTTAACTTGTTTACTATTAAGTACAGCAATTACTTTATTTGTGAAAAAGTCATTTGTAGCTCCTATTTTGATTGGAGTAATGTTGGTCTCATTTTATCTTTATGCGTATAATCAAATGAATATTGTTGGTACAGATTTTATATATTCTTTGATAATGAATGTTTTTATTTCATATTTAGCAAGTAAGTTATTATTTCGTTGGACATCAAAAGCAGTGAAAAATGCATAAGCTTTTTGAAAAGGATAGCAAAAGGTGAAGATTATGCCGTTTTGGTTGCTAATTATGATCATGATTTTGAGTTTTGTAGGTTTACTAGCGAATGGATATTGGTACTATTTTATTGACAAGTACCATGATGAAAAAAGATAAGTTTTTTCTAGACGAGATTAATATGAATATGTTCATTGCTCATATTTGGAAGTGTTAGTAAAAGTGTTAGTAAAAAATCCAGACATGATAAATGTTTTAAGCAAGGATAAAACTGAAATTAAACTAAATATTTTTTATAAATTTCCAATTTTAGAATTTTTATTATAAAATGAATTTATCTAAATAAATGTGAATAAACCTAACGAGAAGAGAACCTTATATCTCTTCTCGTTTTCATTAAATATCAAATGAATCTAGGGGACCAATCATGAAAATATCCCAAACAAAAAACATTGAATTAATTGCCCAATTAAATAAACATGTCCATGATTTGCACTATGATTTATATCCAGAATATTTCAAAAAGTATAACTTTAAAGATGTGAAGGAAGTGTTTAAGAGTATTATCAATAAACCGAACAATCTATTTCTTTTACTAGAAGAAAAGAATGAAGCGGTAGGATATGCCTGGATTGAAATAAAAGAATATCCTGAAAATGCGTTTAAAAAATCCTATAAGTCTATTTATGTACATCAAATATGTATTATGGATTCAAAAAGAAATAATGGACATGGATCTTTTCTATTGAACGAAATATATCACATTGCTCAAAATAAAGGTATAGAACTAGTAGAATTAGATTATTGGTGTGAAAATAAAATCGCCAAAAGCTTTTATCAGAAGCATAAATTTAAAAAATACCGTGAAATTGTCTTTAGAAAAGTTTAATTTAGGTGATAAATATTTATTTTCAATTGGAGGCTCGGTATGATTGAAATCTTTCCTATTTACATGAACTTGTTCAAACAAGAAAGGCTTATTCGTGTATATTTACCGAAAAATTATTATGGGGAAAGAAAGCCCTATCCTGTTTTATACATGCATGATGGAAAAAATATATTTAGAGATTGTGATGCGGTTGGTGGAATATCTTTGAATCTTGTAAGCTATTTAAAACAAAACGAATTAGACGTTATTGTCGTTGGTATCGATCAAAATAGCGAGGAACGAATAAATGAATATTGCCCTTGGATGAATGGTGAGTACAGTAAAAAGATTTTAAATATTCTAGGTCAATCAATCCAAACGGGCGGAAAAGGAAGAGAGTATGTGAATTTTATCGTAAATGAATTAAAGCCATACATAGATCAAAAATATCGGACGATAAAAGATTGTACAGCAATGGCTGGTATTTCATTAGGAGGACTTATTACAACCTATGCAGCTTGTCGCTATCCAGATATTTTTAAACATATCATCATATTTTCTTCAGCCTTTTATAGAAACCAAGAAGAAATGGAAAAATTAATACAACAATCTGATCTATCGGATATTGAAAGTTTTTACATGGACTGTGGTACAAATGAGTGGAAAAATCAGCAGGTCAATGGAGAGTATTTAACTTCCAATCAATCGATATACAATATGATCAAAAAGAAAATTCCAAATGCTACTTTTGAAATCATTGAAGGTGGAGAGCACAATTATGATCACTTTAAAAGAAGAAAACCTAAGTTATTCCAATTTTTATCGACTTTAAACAAATAAAAAAGGAGAAGGTTTTTATTTATTCTAGTTAGTGAATCCATAATAAAAGTATTATCCTTTTCTTTTTAATCGAAAGGCTTCAAAATTCATAGACTAAATTATAAAAATATTCTTTATTAAAGTAATTGAATACAATACAAATGTGTAGGTGAAACAATGATTAAAATCATAACGGCTATTATTGTGCTTTTTATCATTTATTCGTTCTATAAATGGTATTCAAATAGAAATTGGAAGTTATTTTATACAGTTTTTGGATATGAAAAGTATTATCAAATTGTATCCATATTAAAAGGACATGGAATCAAATGTAAAACACATACACCTATAGGGACGATTAAAAAACGTGAGATTATCTCAAATGATTTCACTCAATACGACATTTATATAAAGAAAGAGCAGGAGCATGAAGCTATACAAGCATTAGAGAAAATGAATCATTAAATTGTCGCATAAGTAAGGAGTGATAGTTTGGATCGTTTTCTATTTGTTTTTGGACTTATCGTATTTGTAGCTAGTTTTATTTTTTTTGTAATGAATATTATTGGTGAATATAATGGAATTTCTTTTATAGTATCAATCCTTGGAACATTAAATGGTATGATCGCAATAGGGGTTTCAGAAATTTTAAGAAAACTAAAAAATGTGAAAGTATAATGGAGGAAAAAAATGGAAGATTCTGCACAGCAATTTTATGATAGTATGGCTAGCGATTATCATTTGATCTTTAAGGATTGGGATCAAGCGATTGAATGGCAAGGAGAGGCTCTTTATAACATCATTCAAAAAAAGATCAAATACAATACTCCAACAATGCTAGATTGTTCCTGTGGAATCGGAACACAAGCAATAGGATTAGCTAAAAAAGGTTATCAGGTTACAGCTTCGGATATAAGTCCTACAATGATAGATAGAGCTAAGGTAGAAGCACATTTACGTGGAGTTAACATTCAATTTGAAGTGGCTGATTTTCGAACTTTAGAAAAAGATATAAAAGGTCAATTTGATATCGTATTATCAGCCGATAATGCCATTCCTCATCTATTAACTGATTCTGATTTAGAAAAAGCACTTAAAAATATGTATCTAAAGCTTAAGAGTGATGGCCTACTATTATTGACAATACGAGATTATGATGAAATGGTTAAGAATAGACCTGAAGTAACCCAGCCTCGAATGATGGATAACGGAAAACGAATTGTATTTCAAGCCTGGGACTGGGCAGAAGATTTTAAAACCTATACGGTGAAACATTTTATTATACAAGAGGTTAATGGAGAATGGGTTACTAAACACAACGAAACCAAATACAGAGCTTTATTAAGAGATGAATTAAATCAGTTTTTATTGAAAACTGGCTATCAGGATATTGAATGGCTATTACCGGAACAATCAGGCTTTTACCAGCCTATTGTGATGGCAAGAAAATTGGAAAAAGATGAACAGCGGGCTTAGGAGCTAATATTGTGAAATGAAGCGGTTATAACACAAAACATAACCATTTGACATACCTTATCTTTTTTTATATAATTATCTCGAAATCAAAATAAACAAATTCGAGATAAGGTGGTTGATATAAATGATTAACATTTATCCAGATGATTCACGGTATTATGCAAACCATGGATGGTTAAAGACCTACCATAGCTTTTCATTTGCAGAATATTATGATCCTAAAAACATGAATTTTGGTCCTCTTCGCGTTTTAAATGATGATATCGTTGCACCAAAGAGAGGATTTGGCATGCATCCACATAAAGAAATGGAAATCGTAACGATTGTTTTAGAAGGAGAGCTTCGACATGAAGATAGTACTGGTGAGACTGCAACGACTACTTTTGGTGGTATTCAACGAATGTCAGCGGGAACAGGAATTTTTCATTCAGAAGTAAACCCATCTAAGACGGAGGAAGTAAACCTTTTACAATTATGGTTTTTACCAGAGCAATATGGTCTTAAGCCTTCGTATGAAAAAACAACCTACGATATCAAAAAGATGAAAAATAACTTATTGCCCGTTGTAACGAAAAATCCAACGTCCAAAGACATAGCCCATATTCATCAAGATTTAACGATTTATTTATCAGAGCTAGAAAGTGGTCATTCAATTGATTTTAAACAAAAGAAAGAACGTCGAACTTTTTTATTTGTAATTGAAGGAGAAGTAACGATTAACGAAAATGAAACATTAAAAAAACGTGATTCAGCGCGTATTACAGAGGAAGAAGCATTATTACTAAAAACGAATTCAGGAGCAAAATTTATGCTCATTGATTTACCTTAAAATAATAGGTCTCCCATACAATATGGGGGCTTTTTTTATTTCAGAAATATTATCAATGGAAATTGTTAAGTATTTATAAGACTTAGGAGAAATAGAAAAACATCACATTAAGGTTCTGAGAAAACATTACGAAAACGAACAATTTTTACGAGAAAAATCTTTATTTTGAAATAGTAGCTATTAATTTAATAAATAGTTTCAAAGAGTGGAATGAAACTTTAAACATTGATAAAATTATATCAGTATAATAAACAACTAAAATGAATATATTTGAAAAATAGTAAATATATGTATATTAAAGAAATTTATAAGTAATTTTTTAAATTATTGAACATATATAAAGTTTTGTTAAAAAAGTAAATTTGTATTAAAAAACTTTTTTATCTGTCGATAAATGGAGTGAGCGCCAATAATTACAAATATGAAAGGACGTGACTTCATGCAGCAAGAACAATGGGCCTCGAAGATTGGATTTATTTTGGCCTCGGCAGGAGCAGCCATTGGTTTAGGAGCGATGTGGAAATTCCCTTATGTTGCAGGAACTAGTGGTGGAGGTGCCTTTTTCTTATTATTCCTTGTTTTCTCATTAGTGTTAGGGTACCCACTATTAGTAGGGGAATTTACGATTGGTCGCAACGCTCAAAGTGATGCAATTGGTACATACAAAAAGCTTGCTCCTAATACATATTGGTTTTTAACAGGGTGGATTGGAATAATCGTTAGCTTTATCGTGTTATCGTTCTATAGTGTTGTCGGTGGATGGATTTTACTATATTTATTTAAAGCCATTAGTGGAGGTTTAAATGGTTTAACGTTAGATGAATATGGGCAACTATTTGGGAATATTATTTCTGATCCATTCCAAACGTTACTTGCTCAATTTATTTTTATACTTTTAACCGTTCTTGTCGTTGCAAAAGGAGTGCAGGATGGAATTGAACGAGCAAGTAAATTGATGATGCCAGCATTATTTATTCTATTTATGATATTAGTTATTCGTTCTTTAACGTTAGATGGAGCAATGGAAGGTTTAAAGTTTTTATTTGTTCCAGACTTTACAAAAATCACGTCAAATACCATTTTATTTGCTTTAGGACAAGCCTTCTTTACTTTAACCGTTGGTGTTTCGGTCATGGTGACTTATAGCTCATACTTAACGAAAGACCAAAGTCTACCGAAATCGGCGCTATCAATTGTCGTTATGAATATCATTGTAGCGGTATTAGCCGGATTAGCAATTTTCCCAGGGATTTTTACATATGGCCTTGAGCCAGATGCAGGTCCGACTCTAATTTTTGCCATCTTACCTGCGGTGTTTAATCAGTTACCATTTGGTTCCTTTTTCTTTATTGCATTTTTAACATTATTCTTGTTTGCTGCGCTTACATCTGCATTTTCCATGATTGAAGTATTTGTAGCAGCAATTGCTAAGAACGATGTGAAAAAAAGAAAAATAGCAACTTGGATTATTGGTCTATCCATTTTTCTAGTTGGTATTCCCTCTTGTTTGTCTTTTGGGGTATTAAGTGATGTTACATTTATGGGAAAAACGGTGTTTGATTTAGCTGACTTTATAGCAAGTAATGTTTTATTTCCACTTGGAGCATTATTAATTTCTCTCTTTATCTCTTTTAAAGTCTCAAAAGAAACGTTAATAGGAGAAATGAAAAGTGGTTCGATGATAGGAAATACATTCTTTAACATTTGGTATTTCTTATTACGCTATGTAACACCAATCGCCATTTTGATTGTTTTTTTCGATACATTAGGAATCATTGATTTTTTAAAATAGCATTGGAGGGAACAACTTATGGACAACATGAAAGACATTCAGAAATTATATCCTAGTGTTGATGGAAATAAAAAAGACCGAGAATGGTTATTACAAAATATAAATAAACTCATGACGGCATTAGATGAAATGAAAGATCCGAATAAATTAACTTTAGGCGAAATGCCAAATTACACAGAAAATTATTACAATCAAATTATTGAAAAAGTAGAAGTTCCACAAAAGGGAATATCTATTGATGACATAATCGAACAAATTATTGATTTAGCAAAAGGACATCGATATATTAATAGTAATTACTTAGCAAATGCGACACCACTTCCGAACGTAGCAAGTATTCTAGGAAACTTACTAATGGTTTTAGTGAACGGAAATAACATTTGGGATGTGGACGGAGCAGCTGCTGCGAATGCGGAAGTTCGTATTACGAGTATGCTGTCAAAGATCATTGGTTACGATCCAAATCAAAGTGCAGGATATACGACTTGGGGTGGGCAAGGTGCTGTCTTTAATTCATTGAGACTTGCTATTGCTCGCCAGTATCCTGATTCAAATCGTACTGGAATTCCAAATAATTTATATTGTTTCTGCTCAGAGCTTTCTCATTTTAGTTTATATAAAGCGATGGAAGCAACAGGTATTGGAACTGATCACTTAATACGAGTCAAAGTAAATGAGGATCATTCTATTGATTTATTAGACCTGCGCCAAAAGATGGAGGAAGTCATTCAAAATGGTGGTATTCCAGTTTACGTTTTAGCGACAATGGGTACAACTGATACATTTGGTATTGATGATATGAATGCAATCAAAACAATAACAACACAGCTTGAGGATCAATATAACTTACCACCAATTTATATTCATGCCGATACAGCAATGGGTTGTATGTATACATTCTTTAATGATTATGATTTTGAAACGAACCCACTTCAATTTGAAGATAATGTATTAGATGTGTTAAAGACCTTCTATCAGAAATTTAAATATGTTCACTTAGCTGATAGCATGGTGTTTGATTTCCATAAACTCGGTCAAACGCCATACATTACAAGCTTATTCTTAATTAAAAATAAGGAAAACTTACAATATGTCGACTTGGATCCAACTGAAACACCGTATGTTGGAAATCGCGGTTATGGAAGCTATCATACGAGCTATACACTAGAATGCTCTCGTATGGGAAGCTCAATTCCGATTTATGCGACATTGCTTGCCTTTGGAGTTGAAAGCTTCCAAAAACTATTAGCGAATTACATTCGTGTAAACATAGCATTCCGTGAAAAATTAACCGAAGTATTCTCAAATGTTGCGATTACGAATAAAGTTTCACCAATTACTACATTTAGATTTTATCCTGAAGAAGTAAAATGGAAAGAAGAACTTAGCGGACAATTAACCTATGAAGAAGTAGAAAAGATCAATCAATTTAATGATGAATATGCGGAACTAATTGGACTTCACCGTGACACCATTTTCTTTGGAAATACGAAAAAACAGCGCCTTGTAGAACTGAAAGATCGCAGTGATCGTATCGCTGTCTATGCACATAAATTCTTTACAATGTCACCATATACGACAGTAGAAGAAGTAGATCGTTATGTTAACTTTTTAAAGCATTATATGGATGTTCATACGAAATCATTAGTAACAGTTTAATCATTTTGAAGAGAGCGGCTCTTCCATAGTGGAAGAGCCATTTTTTATTCCTTATAAAATAATGTTAATAGAAAAAAGCAAACAAAACTGATGAGTAATGTAGAGCCACCGACAATATAGAATATGAGAGTAAAAGTTTCGGGTAGATTAAATGGTCGAACCATATAAAACCACATACCAACGGTTAAACCAATCGTTCCTAAAATGGAAGTCCAAACGTGTATTTTCGTTAGAAGTGTTTCTGTCGTTTGAAAAACTTTATAATAAACGGCAAAAGCAAATAATGAAAGCCAACCAACAACGAGTATATGAGCATGAATCGGTCGGAAAGCATAAGAACCTGCTCCTGCCATATGAGATCCCAAAAACGCACCGATTACGGCAAATAAACCAGAAAACTTTAATAGTAATTGACTATACTTCATGACTACACTCCTTAGATTTTTAGTTGATTTATTCAATTTCCCGCTTATATTCTATCAATTTTTATATTCATTTTGTAACGATAATTTTGTCAAAAGATTGTATAATGATTGTATCATGATTATTGAGGTGAACGTAATGTCGTTTGAAGAACTGTTATTTCGCTTTTTTATTTTTTGGTATATATCGGGTGTCATTCTATTAACCTTCGATTTATTACCAGCTTGGCTTGAATGGGCAAATGCGGTTTTTTTAATTTTAGCTGGGTTATTGTCTTTCATTTATTTTGTTAAAATATTTGGATTAAAATTTGGGTTTTTAATAAGTAGCATTGTGTTCCTATTTTCATTTTTCATAGAGTATTTAGGAGCAAAATTTGGACTACTTTTTGGGAGTTATCATTACACCGACCGTTTTGCACCCAATTTATTTAATGTTCCTGTTGCCATTGGTTTTGCCTGGTTAATGGTAATTGGAACAACACATGTAATTGCTAAAAAAATCGTGTCTGTTAACAGTATTCTATATCCGATTGTAGGTGGGTTTTGTGCGGTTGTCATTGATCTAATTATTGATCCAGTAGCCTTTAAGGTAAAACAGTATTGGATTTGGACAGAAAAAGGGATGTATTACGATATTCCTTTTACAAACTTTGTTGGCTGGTTTGTTGTGGCCTTTACTCTTCATCTAATAATTTTGATTGTTGTTAAACGATTTAAAAAGTTAAGAGAAAGTGTTCAGTGGGAAAGACGAATGATTCTTCTTTTTTACCTAATGATTAGTATGTTTGTTTTACTAGGATTCAAAGCGAAATTGTATCTAGCAAGCTTCCTAACTTCGTTTCTTTCAATTTCTATTATCTGGATTTTATATTGGAGGAAAAAACATGATTAAGGCGAAAAGAGACCAGTCGTTTGAATGGATGTTTCACTTAGTGAATAAAAGACTACTCAGAATGTCATTTGAACAAATATATTTTCAAAAGAAGGATGAGCTACCTAAAGATACAGCCATTTTTGTATGTAATCATAGCTCATGGTGGGATGGCCTCATTTGCTTTCACTTAAGAAGAACGGTTCTTTCTCATTATTTTTATGTCATGATGCATGAACATGGACTAAAAAAATATCCCTATTTTAAAAAACTAGGAGCTTTTTCTATTAATCGTTCAAATCCAAAAGAAGTGTTCACAACTTTAGAATATACAATAGATTTATTATTTGAAGAGAAGAGTGTATGGATCTTTCCGCAAGGTGATGAATTTCATTTAGAAAAACGGCCACTAAACTTTCAATCTGGTGTTCTATATGTTCTTGAAAAGTGTCCTCACATCCCAATTATTCCATTTAGTTTTTATTATTCGTTTGGTCATAAAAGAAAACCAGAAGTGTCTGTGTTAGCAGGGCAAGCTTTTCATATAGAAGATTTACATGGTAAAAATCGAAAGGAGAAAACAGCTTCATTAGAGCAAATTTGTACTAAGCAGCTAGACGAATTAAAAAAGATGGTGATTGAAGAAAATCATTATACTTTTTCTACTTTACTTTAAAGGTGTGAATCTCATGATATTGTTTATGATTATAATGTTATCTCTTTTTCTATTATGGACAGTTTTAAACAAAATGTTCATCCCTTCAATGCAACAAGTAGAGCTAAAAGAAAATTTACCCCTTATTTCGGTGTTAGTTCCATTACGTAACGAAGAACGAAACGTTAAGCAGCTTATAGCTCATTTAAAGTCTCTTACCTATCCAACATTAGAGTTTATTTTATTAGATGACCAATCAACAGATCGAACGTTGTCACTTCTTTATTCAAATATTAAAGGGGACAAAAGATTTCAAATTTTAAAAGGAAATTCATTACCTAACGGGTGGATTGGAAAAGTGTACGCCTGTCATCAGCTTCAGCAAGTGGCAAAAGGAGATTATTTGTTATTTATTGATGCGGATGTTCGATTAAAGCCAAAAACAATTGATAAAGCGCTCCATCTCCTTATGAAATATGATGCGAAGCTACTAACTGGTTTTCCAGCATTTGAAGTACCTTCATTTTTAAGTAAAATACTCGTTCCTATGCAGCATTTTGTCGTCTTTTTTCATTTACCGATAAGGCTAGCCAATTATACAACACTGCCTTCGACAACAGCTGCTCATGGTGCTTTTATGCTTTTTGAAAGAAAAGCATATGACAAAATCGGTGGGCACCAATCGGTTTCGACTTCTTTAGTAGAAGATGTTCACATTGCGAGAAATATGAAAAAGCATGGCTTTCGTGTTTTACTCGCGAATATCACAGACGATGTTTCTTGTCGAATGTATGAAACGAACCGAGAAGTGTGGGAAGGCTTTTTAAAAAATATTTATATTGGATTAGGGCGCTCCTATTTATTGGTCTTTTCACTAACGGTATTTTATAGTTTCTTTTATCTAATGCCGTTTATTTGGTTTTGTTATGGACTATTTTCCTTTCAATTAATTTATATCATTCCATATTTCATTATTTGTGCACAACGAATTATTGTTGACTGGTCGACGAATCAACGATTATCGCTTTCATTATTAATGGGGTTATCGGTTTTAAGCTTTATCGTTTTAATGAATGTGTCAATGGTTAAAGCGATGTTGAAAAAGGAGTATCAATGGAAGGGAAGATTTTATTCATGAACAAAGTAGTTATTATAGGTGGTGGACTTGGTGGTTTAGCTTGTGCCATTACATTAGCTTATCACGGATATGACGTACAATTATTTGAAAAAAACGAACACTTTGGCGGTAAATTGATGCCGGTTCAATTAGGGGATTATTCATTTGATTTTGGCCCAAATACGATTACAATGCCATATATCTTTGAACGTGTGATCGAACAAACGGGCGAAAAAGCAGAAGATTATTTTGAAATGGTAAAGCTAAATACACATACGAGAAACTTTTTTTCAGATGGAACGGTTTTTGATTTTTCAAGTCATCAGCCGACAATGAAAAGACAGCTTGAAAAAATAGACCCATTTGGTGCAAGAAATTATCAAGACTTTTTAAAGGAAATCACTCGACTATATGAATTGTCACGATCTCATTTTTTATTTCGAACATTTCGCTCATTTCGTGATTACCTATCTCCATCCCTTACTAAAGCGATGTTAAAAGTGCGTCCATTACAAACGCTCGATCAGTTTTTTAAAACTTATTTTCAAAATGAACAAGTGATACAAAGCTTAAATCGATATGCAACGTATATCGGGTCATCACCGTATCGAACGCCAGCAACATTTGCGATGATTGCTTATTTAGAGCTCGTAGAAGGGGTTTATTATGTAAAAGGTGGAAACGTAAAAATTGCTGAAGCCTTTGTAACTCTAGCAAAAAAACTAGGAGTCAAGTTATACAACAATACAACTTGTGCAAAAATTATCGTTCAAAATAAAAAAGCAACTGCTATTCGTTTAGAGAATGGGGAAAAGGTGGAAGCCGATTATGTTATCATGAATGCTGATTTGTTAGACGCTTATCCTAAGCTTGTTGAAGAAGAACAGAGACCATCATTTTCAAACAAGAAGGTACAAGCCTTTGAACCGTCGATTTCAGCTTTTGTCATGCTTGTCGGTGTTAATAAACGCTTTCCGATGCTGAAACATCATAATGTCTTTTTTTCAACAAATTATCAAAGAGAGTTTGATGAACTATTCAATGACCAAATGTATAGCGTAGAACCAACTATTTACATTTGTAATTCTTCTTATACGGACCCATCTCGCTCGAAAGAAGGAGATAACTTATTTATATTAGTTAATGCACCAGCAATCAAAAGAAATGGTGAGTTACAAATAAATCCACATATATATAAAGAAAAAATATATCGTCGGTTAGCTGAATTCGGAATAAATATAAGACCATTTATAAAAGAAGAAAAGCTATTTACAGCAAAAGATATTTCATCTACATTTGGCGCCTTTCGCGGGGCTTTATACGGGTTATCATCCAATCGAAAAAAAGATGCCTTTTTAAGGCCAAGAAACGTAAGTCAAGATATTGATAATTTGTACTTTGTAGGAGGAAGCACTCATCCAGGAGGTGGGTCTCCGATGGTGGCGATTAGTGGACAAAATGTAGCACAAATGATTATTCAAGAATAGAGGCTGTCTCAATAGGATCTGACCGAGACAGCCTCTTCTTTTTACAATTCAAACCGGTTGACAGTTTCTTTCAAATCTTTAGCTAATTGATTTAATTCTTCTGCTGATTGAGCTAAATGTTTAACTGATTGTAACTGCTCACTTGCACTTTGTTCGATTTGTGAAGAAATGGAAGTGTTCATCTCAGCAATCGAAGCCATTTCTTGGACAGAAGCATTAACTTCCTCAGTAGCAGCTGAAATTTCTTGTGTACCAGCAGAAACAGATTCGATTTGTTCTGCAAGGTTTTCTGAAAATTGTTTTAATCTATTAAATAGCTCACTTGCTTTTTTAGATACTTCCTGCCCTTTTTCAGTTTCTTTTGTTCCTAATTCCATCGCTTCAATAGCATGGTCAATTTCTTTTTGGACTTCGTCAATAATTTCTTCTATACGGACCGTTGAACGATTAGACTCTTCTGCTAGCTTTCGAACTTCTTGTGCGACGACTGAGAATCCTTTTCCGTGTTCTCCTGCTCGAGCTGCCTCAATGGCTGCATTTAACGAAAGCAAATTGGTTTGATCGGCAATTTCTGTAATGATTTTTAATATTGAACTAATTTCATTGGAGTGTTTTTTTAATGAACGAATGATTTTACTTGATTGCTGAACGGTTTTTGCGATAGTTTCCATTTGTAATGTCATATTTTCAATGGCTTTTACTCCATCAGTTGATGAGTTTTCCATTTTCTTTGATAAGTTTGTTACATCTTGTGATGAATGGGCAATATGTTGAATTTCAGATGAAATTTGTTCTATTGCACCAGCAGACTCAGTTATCGAAGTTTCTTGTGTTTTAATTGATTGGTTCATTTCTTCTAACTCTGATGCGATTTTTTCAGAGTTGTTTTTAGATGAATTTGCAACATTTGTAACGGATTGGGAAAATTGAATTAACGTTTCCGATGTTTGTCGTATTTTTGAAATCATGTCTTTCATTTCTTTCGCCATTTCATTAAAGGCTTCATTCATTTTTCCTAAATCATCTTCACGTGTCGGTAAGTGAATATCAAGGTTTCCACGTTTCATTTCATGAATTCCTTGTAACAATTGTTTTAGTGGTTTTGAACTTTGACGAATCATGAAAATTTGTATAATGGCTATCCCAATAATCATTGGAATTAATAATGATAAAGTATAGGAAAGTAGCTTTTGGTTACCGTTTTTAACCATACTTGCATCAACGTCAACCCCCAAAAATGCAAATACTTCACCCGAATCGTTGACAAGAGGATATAAAACGGTAACCCAAGTTCCGAGATCATCTTCATAAATTTCGGAAGCAGTCATTTCTTTTGTTTTCTTCAACTCCTCAATTGCTTTCACAAAATGAGGGGGTTGAGGAAGATAATCACCAACATTTAAATTATTTTCTTTTAAAAATTCAATAATATGACTAGGATTTGCAATAAGCGATGTTTCATTCCCGTTTTTTAATTCTGTTCCCATAATATATCCTTGTGCAACGTTAGGGTTATTTTCAGAAATGTTATCAAAAAATGAAGTGAGTTGTTTCTGAGCAGTATCTTCAAAATTGGATTCCTTCATCGCTTTTTCAACTAAATCAACATCAATTTGATTTCCCCAATGCTCTGAAATGAGTCTTGCTTGACTTCCTAGCTCTTCTTTTAAAATATTTTCTTCTACTCTCATGCTTACGAATATTAATATCGCACCTGCAATGAGCTGTAATACAGTTGTAATTAAGATTATTTTTGCAATAAATGGCATTTGTTTGAGCTTATGCATATTCTCACACTCCCTAGTGAAGTCTATACTATCCTGGTTTTAAGAACACCGTTAATATCGGAATGAAATTGGTAGAATTTAAGGTTTTTACAAAATAATAGATTTGCAATTATTTTAAAACAATTCGGAAATGGGATATTTTTATATAGATGATAAATGATATAATATATGGGTAATTATGGAATAAGGAGGATGTAATTGAAAAAACTTATGTTGCTGCTGTTTGTTTATATGACAATTGCACCAATTATAAATAGAGTTTGGCTATTTTATGCTATGGAAATATTAAATCAATCTAGTAGCTTTCCAAATATACGATTTATATTGTCATTAATTAATTTTGTTTTGCTTTACACATTATTTGGATTGTTTTTGAGGCGAAAAGTGTTTGAAGTGACTTCATCAAAAAAGGAGAAACGGCAAAAAATAGCTTTATTTTCAATTGCGAATGTTTTTGTGTTTATCATTACAATTATATTTTTCTGATAGAGAACGATAAAAGGGGGATATTTTTGAGAATATATAAAACAAATCGGTTAATATTAAGAGAATTAGATGAATCATATTCATTTAATGTTTTAAATTTTTACATAAGAAATCGTTCGTTTTTAAAAAAATGGGAAGCTAAAAAACCGATAGATTTTTATTCGATTAAGTATCAATCGGAATTATTAAGAAAGGAAAGGCAATTATCTAACGATGGCAGATTGTTAAGGCTTTGGTTATTTCATAAAAATGATCATAACTTTTCAAATATTATCGGATGTATTTTATTCAGTACCATTATTAGAGGTAATTTTCAATCCTGTATATTAGGTTATAAAATGGATAAAGAAGAATTAAATAAAGGCTACATTACGGAAGCTCTAAAAAAGGGGATTGAAGTCATTTTTAAAGAGTATAAATTAAATAGAATTGAAGCACCAATTATGCCAAAAAATAAAGCTTCAATTCGTGTCGTACAAAAGTTAGGTTTTAATAATGAAGGGATTTCTAGAAAATATATAAAAGTAAATGATAAATGGGAAGATCATATTAGATGGGTTTTAATAAATGATGAAGAACAATAAATATATGATTTAATTTTAAAAACCGGTAGACAAACAAAACCCTTGTATGTCTACCGTATTATCAATTATTTAGCCGCTTTTTGCAGTCGGTTTATAAAATTTAATGCTTTTCCTGTACCTATGGCGACGTCTTCTAATGGATGGTCGGATAAATGAACGGGAACGAATATTTCTCGACTAATCCATTCCTCCATACCTTTCATTAAAGCTCCGCCACCTGTTAAAATGACACCTCTGTCAACGATATCACCACTTAATTCCGGAGGACAAGCTTCTAAAGTATGACGGATGACTTCTAATATGTGAAGAAGTGATTCCTTCATCGCATCACGGATTTCTGTTGATTTGAGTGTAATATTTTTCGGTAATCCTGTTACTAAGTTTCGACCTCTAATTTCCATCGATAAAGGTTCATGGTCAATTAATGCATAACCAATTTCCATTTTAATTTGTTCAGCTGTACGCTCACCAATAAGTACATTGTAATTTTTTCTTACATATTGGATGATATCCTCGTCTAATTGATCCCCACCAATTCGGATTGAATTTGAAGTGACGACTCCTCCAAAAGAAATAATGGCAACTTCTGTTGTGCCCCCACCAATGTCCACAATAACATTAGCAATTGGTTCGTCTACTGGTAGTCCGGAGCCAATAGCAGCAGCTACCGGCTCTTCAATTAAGTATACAGATTTTCCTCCTGCGTTTTTAACAGCATTTTCAATGGCACGTCTTTCGACACTTGTGGCGCCAGATGGTGTACAAACGACGACGTTCGGTTTTCGAAGAGATATCCCTAATTGGTTCGTTGTTTTTTTCATTATAACTTTTAATAATTCAGTTGTAATGTCGTAATCAGCTATGACACCGTTTTTTAAAGGACGAATGGCTATAACTTTATTTGGTGTTTTACCGATCATTTGCTTTGCATCATGTCCTACTGCTAATACTTGTTTTGTTTGAATATCAATAGCAACAACAGAAGGTTCATTAAAAATGATTCCTTTTTGTTTACTATAAACTAAAATATTCGCTGTTCCTAAATCGATACCAATCTCTGAAGTTGAAAACATTGCTCTTCACCCAATCTTTTTGTTTTAAACGTTCATATAATTCTATTCATATCTTTTATTTATGGGGGTTGTCACTATCATTCATGTTCTATCGAAAAACATTTTATTTTGAAATATCTAAAAATTTATAATTATTATTTAAAAGAGTTAGAAATGATGCTATAATCATGTTAAAAAATATAACATTAAAGACTGAAGCGTTAGAGAAAACATCGAACGAACTCCAATCAAAGATCTCATTTGTAGACACTAAAAACCTAAGAGAAGTTAATGTTGAACTACTGGAAGAAATGAAAATAAAACTATCAAAATTTGCAAGGTCTACTGTGATGCAATCTATTGAAGACACTATTCAAAAAGAGCTTCTTGATCAATTCTATAATGAAAATAGTGAAGTTGAGGCCATTTGGGCCAATCGATTAGATGGAACATTTATTTACTCTAATCCTCCAGCTGGTTTAGTCAATGCAAAAGCTCGCCCGTGGTTTATAGAAGCAAGTAAAGGGAATATATACGTTTCTGATGTTTATCATTCAGCAGTAACGAAAAAGTTTTGTATAACAATTTCTGCTCCAATGGTTGATCAAGATCAAATTACCGGTGTCATAGGAATTGATATTTCTTTACAAAATAAAGAAGGTGTCCGCTGAACCGGACACCCATTTTTATTTCAAAAATAAATTAATTTTTTATAATTTTTATCTGCTTAAATATTTCTTTTTTTTGTTTCGTTTGTAAACCGTATTTGATGCACTCGTTTTCAAGTTCTGTTATTGTCCAATTTGCTACTAAACTAGGATCAGTGATAAAACCGTTTTGAAGGAGTATATCGATATATTGTTGTTTTTGTTGTTGAATGGCCTTTCTTAGCAATTTACCCACTTAGCATCACTCCTTTGTTATAGTATACAAATATTGGGTATTCGATGCATCATGTTTGTTATATTTCCTTACGTAAATTAAACAAATATGTTATATAAGCTGACATAAAAATAACATCACCTACAAAAGTTTTTTATAATAAAGATAGATTGTTTTTTAAGGTGGTGAAACGTTTGAGTCACTTAGAAAATAAATATAAAGACAAGAAAGTTATTTCTATCGGAATCGTAAGTGAATTATCGGGGTTAACTCCCAGACAAATTAGATATTATGAGGAGCGAAAACTCATATTCCCAGACCGAACAAAAGGCATTCGGAAATATTCTTTTGACGATATTGAAAAATTAATCGATATTGCAAACAAACGAGAAGAAGGGGTTACAACAAGAGAAATTCGAATGGAAATGAACAAAAGTATTCGAAATAAAATGTTAAAAGGACAATTAAATGGCCACTTCCGTACCAAAACTTAATTTATTAATATTACTAGAAGATTTTCCCCTTTTATCTCCTCATTTACATTATTCAAGTAGGAAGAAAATATTACAAAAAAAGACAGTTGTCATGAAAACATGATAATTTTAGACTCTAGCAACACATTCATCATTGCCCCACCCTACATATATTCAGATTCGTTTATTTCATATGAAAAATTAAGTATTGTTGCTTTGATTGGATTGTGATAACGAATGGTGGCGACTCCTGCGGAAATAACAAAAGAAGAGACTAGCACTTTTAGAAAACAGCCATTTTTAATACTTTATTACAGCTTTACTTTATTGTTGAAAAGCGTTAACTCGTACTCTTGCATCTTTTTTTTAAAAGAAATAAAGTAAAGTAAACAAAATTAAAAATATTCGAATAATTAAGGAGGGGTTTAGATGACAAGAACGAGAATGAAAATGGAGCCGATTGTGAATGATTTCTTTCCAATTGAAAATGTGGATCATTTTGAACTTTATACCGGTAACGCTAAACAAGCCACACATTATTTCTGCAAATCATTTGGATTCGAGTTAATTGGATACAAAGGACCCGAAACAGGTACAAAAGAAACGGTATCTTATTTACTGAAGCAAAATAAAATCTACTTCGTGATTTCCTCCTCATTATTTTCCGATCATGAAATTTCAAATTTTGTACAGCTACATGGTGACGGTGTGAAAGATATTGCATTAGAGGTAGAAGATGTTGAACAAGCATATAAAACAGCCATTGAACGTGGCGCAATTAATATTATGCCACCAAAAATATATGAAGATGAACATGGGTATGTAAAAAAAGCAATCATTGGAACATATGGTGATACACAGCATAGTTTAATAGAGCGTAAAAATTATAACGGTTTATTTTTCCCAGGATTTAAGCCTGCTGAAATGAAAATTCCATCAAATAGTGTTGGACTTATTGGCGTTGACCATGTCGTTGGAAATGTTGAAAAGATGGAAGAGTGGGTTTCTTACTATGAAAATGTGATGGGTTTTAAACAAATGATTCATTTTGATGATGAAGATATTAGTACAGAATATTCTGCTTTAATGTCAAAAGTAATGCATAAAGGTGGTCGTATTAAGTTTCCAATCAATGAGCCTGCAAATAAAAAAGGAAAATCACAAATTCAAGAATATCTTGATTATTATAATGGAGCAGGAGTACAACATATTGCTTTATTAACAGATGATATAATTGAAACCGTTTCCAAGATGCGTGAAAACGGTGTTGAATTTTTATATACACCTGATACGTACTATGAAATGCTGACAGGTCGTGTTGGAAAAATAGATGAAGATATTGAAAAATTAAGAGAAAATCGCATTTTAGTCGATCGAGATGATGAAGGATATTTATTGCAAATCTTTACAAAACCAATCGTAGACCGTCCAACATTATTTATTGAAATTATTCAACGAAAAGGTGCTATAGGATTTGGAGAAGGGAACTTTAAAGCGTTATTTGAATCGATTGAACGCGAGCAAAAACGTAGAGGTAACCTGTAATATTTATGTAAAAAGAGAAGAAGCGAAGGCGACTGAAGTGTGCCGTAAGATAGGAAGCAGTCCCCAAACGATTAAGCTAAAAACTAAGAAAAGCCCTCAAAAATAGGAAAGGAGGGAAAAACGTGAAAATTGAACCTTGTACCTTACCGTGGAAGGATGCTTATAAATTATTAATTGGTTCTGTTCTTCCAAGACCGATTGCATTTGTCTCAACTATAGATAAAGATGGAAAAGCCAATTTAGCACCGTTTAGTTTTTTCACAGGAATATGTGCTGATCCGTTTATGGTATGCTTTGCACCAATGAATCGAGGTACTGACGGAAAGAAAAAAGACACGCTACGAAATATTGAGGAAACGAAAGAATTTGTCATCAATGTTGTAAATGAAGAAATCGTAGAGGAAATGAATCATTGTGCTATTGAATTTGATAAAAAAATTGATGAATTCGAAGAAGCGGGATTAACCAAAATACAAAGTGAAATTATAAAACCATATCGTGTAAAAGAGAGTAAAGTACAGCTTGAATGTGTTTTACATGACATCATTTATCTTGGAGACAAGCCTGGAGCTGGCAGTCTTGTTATCGGTCAAGTAGTCATGGTTCATATAGATGATGAACTTTATAATGACGGAAAAATCGATACGGAACAATTAAATCCAGTTGGAAGATTAGCTGGAGCTGTATACACAAGGGCGACTGCAGATACATTTATATTGGAAAGAAAAAATTTACAGGCAAAATGATTATAAAAACCAATAAGCGGGGAATGACAATGAAATTTGTAACATTTGAAACACAAGGTGGAAGAACTTTATTAGGGGTTATTAAAAATGAACAATTTGTTGTTGATGTACATTTAGCTAGTAATGGAAAAATCCCAAACGATATACTTGATCTTTTAGAAAAATCAGAAGAATACATGGATCTATTGAATCATCTCGATACTTATCCAACAAGTGCAGTATATCCTTTAAGTCGAGTGAAATTGTTAGCTCCTCTCCCAAAACCGAGGAGCTTTCGAGATTTTTATGCATTTGAAGAGCATGTCAAAAACGCAAGAAATAGACGAGGTCTAGATGTCATTCCTGAATGGTATGACATTCCTGTTTTTTATTTTTCGAATCATCAATCAATTAAAGGTCCAAATGAAGAAATTTATTTTCCAAGCACCTCCAGTTGGTGGGATTATGAGCTTGAAATTGCTTGTGTTATAGGAAAAGAAGGACGAAATATTCAAGCTAATGATGCGGAAGAGTATATTTTTGGATATACGATTTTAAATGATTGGAGCGCAAGGGACTTGCAGCGGCAAGAAATGAAAGTAGGATTAGGACCTGCTAAAGGGAAGGATTTTGCAACATCAATCGGTCCATACATTGTAACGAAGGATGAATTAGAAAAGTATAAAGAAAATGACCGTTACAATCTTGAAATGACGGCAAAGGTTAATGGAAAGCTTTTATCCAAAGGAAATTATAATTCGATTTACTATAGTTTTCCTCATTTAATTGAACAAGCATCAAAGGATGTCACGTTATATCCTGGAGATTTAATAGCTTCAGGAACTGTTGGAACAGGTTGTATTTTAGAATTAGGCGAAGAAGTTCATAGATGGCTTCAACCTAATGATACAGTTGAATTGACAATTACTGGGTTAGGTTCGTTAGTCAATACGGTTGGTAGAGAGGAGGATTAATATGACTTATTATCGTCAAATGGGGAAAATTCCGAAAAAACGTCACACAATATTTCGAAAAGAGGATGAGTCTCTTTTTCGTGAACAAGTCATGGGTACAAAAGGATTTTCAGGAGTTCAATCCATTTTATATCACCATCATCCCCCTACTGCGATGAAAAAGGCAGAACGATATCAAAATGTTACACCCATTTATGAAGAAGAGGGAGCATTATGTCATAGACACTTTGAAACAGATAAAGTAAAAGAAGGTGGAGATGCTGTTTCTGGTCGTCAATATATTTTAGGAAATGACGATTTATTGATCGGAGTTGCAAAACCTACAAAAGAAATGAAATATTATTACCGAAATAGTGATGGAGATGAATTATTGTTTGTCCATCGTGGTACAGGTAAGCTTGAAACAATGTTTGGAACGCTAACCTATCAACCGGGTGATTATATTATTATCCCTATTGCAACCATTTATCGGATCATTCCAGATTCTAAAGAAACAAAATTGTTAGTAGTGGAAACATCTAGTCACGTTACAACACCGAGAAGATATCGTAATGAATATGGTCAGCTTCTAGAGCATAGTCCCTTTTGTGAACGGGATATTCGCGGCCCAGAAAGGCTAGAAACCTATACGGATAAAGGAGAATTTGAAGTACGAACAAAATCACGTGGATTTTTACATTCTCACATATATGACCATCATCCTCTTGATGTTGTTGGTTGGGACGGATATGTGTATCCTTGGATATTTAATATTAGTGACTTCGAACCAATCACTGGTCGGATTCATATGCCACCACCAATTCATCAAACATTTGAAGGGCACAATTTTGTTATTTGCTCATTTTGTCCAAGATTATACGACTACCATCCAGAGGCAATTCCTGCACCTTATTACCACAGTAATGTAAATAGTGATGAAGTGTTATATTATGTAGAAGGCAATTTTATGAGTCGCAAAGGAATTAATGAAGGCTCCATTACTCTTCACCCATCCGGTATACCACACGGACCACATCCAGGGACGATTGAAAATTCAATCGGGAAAAAAGAAACAAAGGAACTAGCCGTAATGATTGACACTTTCCGTCCACTAAAAGTTATAAAAAATGCACATGAAATCGAGGATTCAAACTATAAATATAGTTGGGTAAGTAAATCTTAATTAATGAAAAGTGGGCTGTCTAAAAAGGACAGCCTCTTTCTTTATAAACTAAATTCGGTTGATTTTATTTCGGTGGCGGACGCTTTCCGCGGACGTATTGTCTAGCTCCGGCTCCTAACGTCTAGCGAACGATCCTCTCCCTTCCCTACGATAAGTCGACATCCACTCGTTCCTCGTGGTATCTCCTTTATCTCAGTACGGGAGAGTCTCCCGTTCGTACGACGCTGGGCAGTCGCCTTCG
>Ga0180433_10000987_pt1 | contig 48299 bp, 85 predicted proteins | sample SS_ome_8_FD_132980 | JGI IMG/M metagenome (GOLD analysis project Ga0180433, IMG submission 132980) | Hypersaline lake sediment archaeal communities from the Salton Sea, California, USA - SS_1_D_1 metaG | ecosystem: Environmental > Aquatic > Non-marine Saline and Alkaline > Hypersaline >...
ACACCGTGATTTATTTCACCCAGCGTGGCGGTTACATCAACAAGGATACACCCATTCAATTCACTTTAGAGGAACAGACGTTTATTCAGATTCAATGGGCTGACACCGTGACGGGAAAAGTGACGCCTGAAAACTGGTCGGGTCTCGTAACGTCAGATCTTAGAGTAACAGGGTATTATCTCACCCCTGAGGAGCTTGAGTATAGGTCAGGTCTCTCAGTTTCAGGAGATGAAGACGAAGGTGAAACGCCACCTACGGGAGAAGATGAAGAGGAGGAGGAGGAAGAGCAACCAGCCGAGGATACCACCACCGTAGATACTGAGCCATTGGTTGTTGAGGAACAGGACGCCCAGCCAACGGACTTTTCTCTATCCGCTAAAGAGCAGGCTGACTTGGATATGAGTCGCAAGGTTACGCGAGCTAAAACAGATCCAAGTTATAGGGTGGTGTTGCTTTTAGGAGCGTTAACCTTTGTGATAGGGGCGTTTTTCCTAGTGTTCCCTAACCTCGTCGGGCTAACCACCCGATAACCTCTTATACTTTTGATGGCTTCATCTCCTTAGATAAATCATGGCGTTCAATGTTGGAAGAGCGCAGAGGAACCCCATGTTTGGGATTTCGGTCTTTGTTGCTATCGTCGCTTTTGTCATCTTGATAGGGGGTATTGGCTTAACCGCCATTGACTCCACTAAGAGCACCGTCACGGTCTATGAGGGCTACACCATCTTCAAGGCTGAGGATGACTCGATACCCCCAAACCCTCAGGACATGGGTGGCGAGTATTACTACGTGAAAGGCTACTGGAACGATCCGCAAGAGACGATTCAGGATGCCTATGACTTCGTTGGCTACTTGTATGATACCAGCCCCAAGTGCACAGTCCACTTTACTGTTCAGCTTAGGCGCAGGATCTATCTGGAAGAGGGGCATGTCAAGAAGGTCTATGAGCCTTTCGAGGAGATGCACGTCGTTCTTTACAGGGACAACGAGAAGGCTATCTACGCTAACAAGATGACGGATGAGGAGGGCGTAGCCATTTTCTATGGCGTGCCTGTGGGCGTATGGGACTTCCACGTTATCAACTCTGAGTTTGAAAAGTGGAACGTGAACCCTCAATCATGGACGGAAGAGGGCTACATCTATTACAAGACCGTCACCTTCGAGCGGGAAGAGTGGAGCATCGATGGAACCGTAGACGCGACAAGTACAAACCCTGATGATTGGCTGACGGGGTACGTTACTGAGCCTGACGATGAAGACGACACGACCCAAGAAGAGCCGCCGCCTGAGGAAGATGAGCACATCCCTGACGACGACTTTACTGGAGAAGAAACTGGTGACGAAGGCGCTGAGGAATACGAAGACCTTGTAGACGCAGACACTCAAACCCTTGGCGGAGAAGAAAGTCCTGACCACGGGGAAGAATGGAAAGCCCCATGGACGAAAGAAGGACGGGAGCAGTTGACAGGGGCGCAACCAGACTATACGACCATCCTAGTAGCCATAGGCTTCATAGGTGCTACGGGGGCGCTTCTGATCGCGTTCATGGCTGGTGGAAAGAAGTTTGCCTAAGCGTAAACCGCCTCGTCCACACAGGGTTAACCCCAAGGATACCCGCTATTCAGATCGCATAAGAGCTACAGGGTATCCCCGCGGCTCGGGTGTTGCTCCCTATATAAATAAACCTAGCGTTTCCCTAGAAAGGTCGCTAGGTGGTTTATATCCGTGGGATCCAAACAACAAAGATGCCGTTCCCATGCGAACCCCAATGGGCTTCAAGCATTTCCCTAAGATTGAGAAGAGCGCGATAGACCGTCACACGGTCTTTAAAACCGAGTTTCACCAAGAAACGGTTGAACGTAAGGTTAGCTCCACCTCAGGAGAGACCATCACACTCAAGGTTCCCGAGGAAAGATCACCTGAACACGAAAGGGCTTCCTATGAAAAGATCTTTAACTACATGAAAGATAACGATAATTGGAAGACCCCGACCCACTATGCTAATGTACCAAGCAGGGCTGAGGCTAATATGATAGCTAGGGCGCTGGTGTTCTACACGGGTGGGGCTACTATACTAGCTATGGATGATGGAAGCTACACAGCATACTCCAAGGGGTATTATCACTACATAGGTGCTTAAAATGAGAAAACCACCGCGCCCCCATCGCGTTAACCCCAAGGATCCTCGCTATTCAACCAGTATAAGGGCAAGGGGTTACCAACGCGGAACAGGTGAAACGGTTTCACATACAAACACCATAGAAAACAATTCGATTTGGAGAGATCGGTATTTCTCTCTCTTTACTAAACAACCTCCGTATAGAGAGCCTGTAAACTTAAAGCATGTTCCTGACGAGGAGTGGAGGTATGCTTACATGCTTGAAAAAGCTGGACGTGGACACGAAAACGCGTTGAGATACATCGATCCAACAACCACTGCAACACCCATGTTTGATAACATGCTTGAGAACCCTGATTACTTCCTTAAAAATAAGGGCAAATCCTTCGAGATAATATGGATGTCCCCCTCGCAGTATTTCGAGATGTGTGCGAGAAATAGGGAGGAGTACACAGGCAAATACGCCTCTGCTTTAAACGAGAGGTCGATGGTTGACGATATTCGTGCTAGGCAATACGCAAACTTAATGGAGGGTGGAACGTATTTCCCTATGCCTAACATTGACGAATATGGTGGTCAAGAGGGTAGACATAGGGCTAGGGCTTTAGAAATGCTTGGTGTGACTCGTTTCCCTGTAATGAGGATTAAACAGGTTGACTAGGTGATATATTGACATGAGGAAACCTCCTGCGAAACATAGGGTAAAACCCAAGGATAAACGGTATCGCCCTGAGACTCGCAGGGAGGGCTATATACGAGGTCAAGGTAGACCTGTTTCCAGCCAACGAGGTGGGGGAAAAAGCCGCAACGTTAGACCGAGGCTTGCCTCTCACGAGAAACGCATCGAGGCTCAGCGAAAGGCGGCTCTTTCAAAAGAGCGTATCACGCGCAAGGATCTTAGGAAGATCCATCGAGCTAGATCGCAACACGCTCAGAGGGTTGACGAGGCGCTTGTTGCAAACCAGACAGAGGACTTAGAGAAATGGGCTAAAGCTCCGAACAGAAGCGACGTGCTGGGGGTTGATTATTTCCCCGTGCCCTTCACAAACAACTTTAGGTTTAACACCCAAGCCATAGGGTACGCTATGGAGCAATATTACGGGGTCTCCACAGAGAATGTGCCTGTTAAACAGTATTATACCCTTGAAGACTATGCTAAAGCTTATGGTGGAAGCGGGTGGAGAAGCGCCTACGCCTTCCATGATCCAAAGGATGACTCCATACACTTTAGCCCACAGGCATCTAAGATACTGACGAAGGGAGAGCTAGAGAACGTAGATGACTTCAACGCATATTCAAGCATAGTCCACGAGTACGGTCACGCGATAGGTGACGTGAAGGATGTCGCGACAAGATCTTTTGACGAAGGCTCAAACGAGTTAATGGCGCACAGGTTTTCCCTCCTTTCTTTACAGTTAGAGCCGAGTGACAGAAAATACTTCTATGACAAATCCTTCCATTCTTACCCTGATGAGACGCGCATAGCGGGCGCAGTGGCTCTGATCGCTAACGATTACGATGAAGGTGAGGCGATTGAGTGGCTTAAGAAACTTAGGTCAAATAACACGTCTGAAACTGAGAAAGAGAAGATGATCTATGATGCTGAAATGAAGCTGATTGACGAGGGTGTGATCAGCGAGTCCCTACGTTCCAAGCCTCACGGATATAACTACTTTGAGGCGGAAAAGGAGCTTAGACACAAAAAGGCTGATATTTTCCACGAGAACGCAGAAATATCTCATGACGCTCAAGCTAACGACGGAGTACCCTTCGAGTCGATAATGGTTACAGAGGGCGAGCACCTTAGAACATTCAAGGGCTGGAATTACAAGAAGCTAGAAAACATAGTCCCTGAAAAAACGAAGAGAGACATGCTCAGGAGAAAACTTGATAGATACTCTGCTAACTACAAGAAGATGGAAAAAATAGATGACCAGCTAGTAGATCTAATCCAAGATAGGGAGAAACATGAGAAGAGAAGACGAGCATCTCCTATCAGGGGGAGCATGACTCAGGTTAAAAAGGAAAAGCTGAACGATGCCCTCAGGAAGCACGACAGAGATATATACGATAGGTGGTGGTTAGATGTCTAGGCGATCACCGAGACCGCACAACGTTAAAACAAAGCACCCTAGATACAGCACGCCTGTTTATGTGAGGGGTTCTGGGTTACCCTTCATGGATACGCGAGTTAAGTTGCCTCTCGATGATCCAAGGGGAGCCGCGGATGCGTTAGATCAACTAGATGAGATTTGGGACGAAGCTGACCCTTATGAGCGACAGGTTATCCTAGAAACGCTGAGAGACTGTGCAGTTAAATCTGAGCGCCTGTTGGCTAGTGACTTGGTGACGGATCCAGCTAAACAGGTGCGTGTCTATCAAGCTCACCAACAATACGCTCAGGCTTATGAGCAGTGGGGCGCTAGACGGGACGTAGGCTAGATCAACGAGATCTCTTTTTCCCGATTCGTGAATCGATCAATAGCCGCCTCATTATTGATCTGCTTTTCAGGGAAAGAGGCAACAATATGAGACAACGCGTTTTATGCAACCTGCATATAAGCCTATGTGGGTATTAGGGTATTAGAAATCACACCCCACATATATATACAACCTGCATAAAGGCTACGGAGTAGCGTTATAGATATATAGTAGGTGCTACCTAGTAGCATTTAATGGCAAAGATCCGATTTGGCTCTAGCTATATCACCCAGATAAATGCAACCATGCTCTCCCGAATAGAGAGGGATCGACTTAAATGCCGCTCTTGTTTCCGTCGTCCTGAGATGGATTCTCTGTGGGTGGGGAAGCGTAGAGGTAGCCAACATGCGGCTTACTACTGCGTCCCCTGTGCTTTAGATCTGCACATCATGACAAAAGATGAGCTTAAAGAAGCTATTAGCATGATGAACCTAGACCAGATCCCTCAGGTAATCGAGGTGATTGTTAGTGACTAGAAAAAAGTATTTCGTGGCGTTGATGGTGGTGCTTCTGGTAGTGCCCTCTTTCTTCTACGTGTATTCTTCCGTCTCAACCAGAGGGTGGAGAGAGTCTTTAAACTGGTATCCCCTCTCTAAGCGATCTCAGTACAATCAAGATCCTCCTGAGGATCATGGGTACATTCACATAAGATACGTCTATGAGGACGGGAAACCCGTTAAAGGTCTTCACGTAAACATAGTCTGTGGAACCAAGAGTTTAGATCTCAAGACCGATGACAATGGGGAGCTATGGATGCTTCTCTTAAACACAACATCGATTCATACCTACCACAAGAAAAACGGGTACTACAGCGAGATCGTTCAATACGAGGTTAAAACGGGAAGACAGCTATTCTACAACCACACGATAAGACAGTACAAAGGGACTAGATTCTATGTCATCGTCAACGACGGGGATGGAGATCCAATCCCTAACGCTACTGTTTGGTTTAACTCTTATACGGGAGTGCTCACCAACGAGGTGGGAGCATGTTATCTCCTAATGGACGAACCTGCAACCGTCTACGTGTGGGTGCGCGTAAATGACAAAGATTACAAGACAAGCTACACTGTTGCAGATTATTGGTTCTGGGATAAACTGGTGGTGTATATGAATTGATTAGGCTAATCAGGCGTCTCTACGTCAGAGCGTGGAACATTGGATTTACGTGGCTCAACGTGAGGAGCCAAATTATCGGCGCTGTGACCCTATTCGCTGTGGTCTACCCTTTCGCGCTCTTCGTGCAGACTAAAGCTCTCTTTATAGCCTTCCTGCTTGGCGTCATGATAAGAGACGTGGTGAGACTGTGGAGGCGTTTGGGAGAAATTGACCCTCTGTATCTAACTCAGGAGTTTTACCAGAGCATGATCGCAGACATATTTGCTGTAGGGGTGAGCTATGTGGTGGCTCAGCAGGTTGAAGTGATGCAACTTTCTGCAAAGACCACCATCGTGTCAATGGTTATTCCTCTCTTGGTTCTCGCCTTTGTGTGGGATCTCAATCAATACCATTTTAGCCCTGACGGAGCCTTTGGGCTTTACCGATCTCATCACTACATCTTTACTGAGGATGACGTAAGCTATCTGGGGATCCATCCAGACCCAGACTCCCTTATAGAGGAGTGGGCTGTGGAGCGCTATGAGCGCTTCATGGATAAACACCTTGACGCAATGGCAGAGAAGAACGCGGATCGTCAGAAGCGGAGGTTTGGCTTGTGAGCGTCGAAGACAAGATCAAGAAAAAGAAGTACCCTTACGACCCCAAGACTGTAGGCATTCTCCGTCTGCTCAACAAGATGTCAATGCCTAAACAGGGTTTCGCCAAATATGTGATGGAACATAGCCCAGAGTGGAAGGAAGCGTATGGCGAGTATGATCAACGTGGAGCCAACATCTCTATTGGGAGAAGGTGTAAGCGGATGCGAAACGACGGATTCTTGATCCGCTACAGCCCCATAACTCGTAGCTATGAGATAACTTCAAATGGAAAACAGATTTTGAAGTGGGTGGGAGTAAATGACGCTAGATGACCCAGACGCCTATCAAACATACATGAAGCTCGTTGAGGAGACTGTGGAGGATGTATTCGAGAGTCTCCCTGAGGATGGAGAGCATAACGATCCTGAGGAGTACATAGCGGATCTTGAGGAGTGGATCGAGGAGCTTAAAGGCAGGATCCACATCATGGCGCAGGAAGCATACTCCCAACACCTCATCCGAAAACTATGCTATGATCACCTAGATCTCTTTGGCTGGAAACCTCAGCTAGTGGTTCTCAAGGACGAGTGCGAGGAGCTAGCAGAGGCATCTCTTCTCGTACAGCTATCCATCCAATCTCTGCGCTTTGGGAACAGGGTGGGAAAGGTACTGCGTGAAGAGGACTTCCAGAACGCCAAACCAGATCTCGTCTACGCGCTCATTGAGGAATCATGGGATCTCCGCTTTATGCTAACGCAACTTGAGACCCTTATCAACGATCCCGAGGCTTATAACGAGGTGCTAGCCACCAAGCTGGAACAGGCGGCTAACAGAATAAACAAGGGGGACGCCGCTCAATGAGCGAATCCGATTTAAAAATCAAAGAGAACCGAAAAAGTAAGAACATAGAAAAAGCCGTCATGATTTTTCTTTTGTCTTCTATACTACTTACGATCTGGACGAGTGATCCTCTCTTCATAAGGAATAGCAAGGAAATCTATTGGCGCTCCGAATTTTCTGTTTCTCCGCCTTACGGTACTTTAAGAATTAATCGCGTGTCTGGTAGGATCGATGAAGCCGTAGAGTGTGGATTATACAGCATTGAACCTATATGGGTGGAGATAGGCTATGCTAAAAACGATGTTGAGAAAGAAAAGATCATAGAATTATTCAAAATCCAATATGAAGACAACCAAAAACAAATCGCCCTCAAAAAACTACCCAAATATCTCTCCGTGGAAGACATTATGGAGGCTAGCTCGCGTGAGTCATAAACCTATTGTAGTACCTGCTTTTACACGGGATCCTGATGAAGAGTGTATTTGTACTAACTGCAACGCGCAGTTAACCCGCAAAGGTAACAAGCTTGTATGTCCCAAGGGATGCGATTGCGAGGTCTTGATTCTTCCCCCGAAAACCAAGAGAGAGAAACTAGATGACCTAAGGTGTAAAGATAAGAGACACGCTGAATATGAGATCCAAGGATCTGCGTGGTGTCCCCTTTCACACCCGATGACGTGGGAGGAGTCGGATCATAGCTGGTACGGTACGGCTATGAACCGTCTCCGCGTCTGCGAGATAACAGGTAAAACAGTTGTATGGAATAAGCGGTGCGACTGTTTAGATAAGTACACCCTCAAACAAAAGGGAGCGTCAACTTAGAATGGGTTACACTGAATACGGTCTGATACGATATCCCCGAGACGTATGGGATGAGATGCAAAGAGACGCGGCTCCCGTTCACCACGTTTGCAGGCTTTGTGGACACAAGGCGTCTGAGACCTGTGGAGAAGTTGAGATCCCTCTAGGTAACGATGAGTGGTGGTACATGCCCATCGAAAGATGCGAAGCGTGCGGAGTCCTGTTGGATGTGGAGGGGAGTTAGCTCATAAGCGAATACTCTTTAACTATTAAAGAAGAGGGGCGTATCGTCATTGATATTACCGCAGTGGATCCTAACGTTGTCCTTAAAGTTTTAGAGCTACACATGGAGGTAAAGAAGTGACTCTCTGGTGCGTCTTGTTTGGACATGATTGGGATGAGGCTGAGAACGGCAACATGTTATGTGAGCGCTGTGAAGCCTACCGAGACCATCCGTACTGTATTTATTTGATTGAAGGCGACTCGGATGGCGAATTAGCGCTCCTACTTGGCTTTTTAACCACACTTGCGTCCATTATTCTAGCAATGGTCTTGGAGGTTTTGATGTGACTGTTCTTGGATCAGCGGAGATAAGGCGCAGGATCCTAGAGGAAGGTTTGATTACAGGCTACATTGATTTGGATACCCAGCTTCAACCCAACGGATTCGATCTCTGCGTAGAAAATGTTTTCACTTTCACGGAAGCTGGTGAGATTGATTACAGTAATAAAAACCGTCACATACCCAAGATTGCGGTTATGACTCCTGACGAGAACGGGATCTGGTTTCTCCCTCAGGGAGCTTACGCTATAGGAATAAAGGAGAAAATTAACCTTCCCTCAGACATTAAGGCAGAGGCTAACCTGATAATGGGGGACTCAATACACCGCAGTACGGTCATGCGTTGTGGGTGTGTCATGGCGTCAGGCAGATGGGACGTAGGATACTCAGGCATGGGGCGTTCTCTTCTAGTCGTCCATAATCCCTACGGTTTAAAACTCCATAAACATGGGAGACTCATTCAAATCAAATTCTACAGAGTTGAAAACGTTGACAAGGCGTATGAAGGCGATTATCAGAACGAAACATATCATCAAGACGGTGGGGGAACCCGATGAAAGTTGCTGTCTATGAGGCGTCCCTAATTCCCTCGGATAAGGATCACCTCGTTGAGATCATCGACTGTAACGGATTAGATGAGATCACATCTGATGAGCCGTTCAGTTTTGACGAGGACGGAAGATGCCCACATAACAGCGATTGTTCTGACGAAATGAGCGCTTATTACGATGGCTACGCCTCATCAAGAAAATATTGCGTCTCCATGGGGGAACATAATCGGCGTATAGGAGAGGAATAACATATCGGTCTTAGAAATGAAGCCTGATGGACGGGTCTATAAGGACGGGGTGTTCACAGGGAAGGTGGTCACCCTTCTGGGGATGACTCCAAAATATTATGTGGATTGCATGGAGTGGATGGCTAACACGTTCCATGAAAGAAGGGAGATAAAGCGTGAGTAAAGTTAAGGATCTGATGCCCCGAGACTCTAAGGGAGAACGGAAGTCATGAAATGCTCTGAATGTGGCTCTGATATGATCGAAAAAACTAATCGATTCTCGAAGACAGTAACGTGTCCTTCATGTGGTAAAAAACAAACTTGGACTGTGATGCCAATAAAGGGGATGTATCCTTGGGAAAAATAACCATTAAATCAGATAGGAGTAGGAAACAAGATGAAGGTTGAAAAAGCAAAGAAAGGTGAAGGCTATTATTTGATCCTTACTGACGAGGAGTATGAGAATATTAGACCTTTCCTGAACCGTTACGGTATGCTTGACGAAAACCCTGAGATAGAGGAAGGGTGGCTTGAACAATCCCAACAATCAGATACTAAACGGATCGGGGGTGAAGAATCTGGTTAAAATCTATGTAGAAATAACGGATTCCTGTTTCAGTTACGCGCATGAGGAAGCGAGAAAACTTCAGCCTCATTTAGAAGACATTGGCTTCACGCTGATTTGTAAAGATAACCATCCTGAACGATCAGCCGTTTCGTTAACAATGGAGAGAGAGGAATCCTAAATGAAACACATCTCACGGTCTACCTCGAAGTCTAAAGGAGAACGGAATAAATGATCACTATCAAGTTTTCGGAGTATCCAGACTTTCCATGTCAAGATTGTATAGATCGAGATACATGCCCAAAGACAAACTGCGGCAACTTGAGAAGATGGAAAGAGAAACACGGGTTTACCACTAAATCAAATAATCTTAGGAGAGAAGAAAAATGACATACGATTATCGTGAAGTCCAAAAAGAATTAGGGCTTTATGATTGTGGGGTATGTCCTCGTTGCGGCGCTAAACTTCATAGATGCCCTTTCTGTGGTGAAAAGCTCTGCGTGGAGTGTGGATGGGATGAACAGGCTAATTACATTAAACCTCGTGAGGAGGGGTAAAATGGGAAAAAAGTGTCCCTTTGCTGAGGGCTGGGAGAATCAGGAGGGGTGGCTGGTGGCTGAGAACGGTAAACTCGTTTGCCTTGATTGGGACGCCTACTGTTCTGAGTGTAGGGAGGGCGATGGTAAGGATTATGTGTTCGCAATTAATCCTGAGGTGGTTGAAAGTGAGGAAATGTAAGTATCCAATGGGTGCGACGCTCAACGAGAAAGGCATGGAGCTACTAGGTGAGGCTTTTCCTGACGGTTTGATCCCCGTTTTGTCTCCTTTAAGTGGTGAGGCTGAGCTAGATGGTATCGGGGAGACTAGGGTTTACTTGGTAAACGTGCCTCTGTTGAAGCGGGTTGACCCCGCTGGTTACAAGAAATCGTTAGAAATAATGTCCCGCCTCTTTGGGGCGTCTAAAGACGCTTTGGATGAGGAATTTACTGAGAGGGGTTTGCCTCTGAGGGCTGAATTGGTATCAGGCGTTGAAATCGACGCGAGGTTTTTAATGTGACTAAGGTTACCCCCGAGCAGGCTTGGATCTTGATGGATTTGAAGAGCAAGATCAATAATTTTCAATATAACAAACTACCTTTGAAAAACCTCGATCCTCTGAGGATGGAGGTAAATCAACTCGTTCATAATATCCAGATTACAAAGCGGGAGGAGGATGGTGGTGGTGAGTGAAGCCTTTATGGATGAGGAGTGTGAACGCCTCTTGGAGTCTATTACCCGCGACTTCTCTGAGTCTGATCGCGACTTTCTAAAGGACGAGATAAACAGCACCCTCAGGGAGTTGTCTATCTCACGTTCAAGGCTTTCCTTCATACCCTCTTCCGTTTACTTGTTAGCCAAGTGTCCCGCTAACACGGATGCGCCTCTGAGTTTGGCTGATATAGATGAGCGCGTACATGAATGGATCGACTTAGCTCGCCACGAGTCGGGGGATCCTGTTAGTGACAAGGTGTTGTTTAGGTCTTGGAAGAGCACCCTAACCTACCTTAAACGAGAGGGTATTTTTCAAGAGTGCAGAGTCACACCCCAGATCATCATTTATGGGTATTGGGATGCTTTAATGACGCGTTGGAAGGAATTTCACCGATTCACCGACCTGTATTCTATAAGCTATGACTTAGATGAAATAATGGATCTGGTTGATAGGATCCTTGAAGGGGAGGATATGCGTTTAAATCTGGTCGGTAAAAACCCCTACGTGACCGCCGCCGCCGTATGCTACATCATCGGGTTTCTAAAGGAGTATAATTTTACTCAGATGTTTCTTGCGATGTTCTTCAACATAACTGAACCAGCCATACGTCATCGCTGGGTTCTCTTGGTGGGGGAGACTTATGCCTATCGAGAGGATCGCCTGAGGGGGTTAAAAGAGAGAATAGGATGGAAAAACAATGAGTGACGAAAGTTGGTTTGAGGATCCAGACTACTTTGACGCCTACATGGACTCGATGGAGGAAGGCATCGACTGTGACTACGGCTTATCGGAGTTTTGTGAAGACCCCTCCCTTAGATCAACGGGGTGCTGTTTTGAGTGCCCCCTCTATCTTGAAGCCGCTGAGATTGAAGCTGGGGTCTATGACTTTCACTTTTTTTGGTTAACGACGGAGAGGGGATGGTGGGACGATGAGCTACGGGTGTAAGCGGAATAGCGACGAGGAGAGAGGTGGGTTGATTGGCTGGAAGAGCTAAACGAAAATACACAGTGACGTGCCCCATTTGCGGGGGAGTCATGAAACCCCATGGGTATAGATGGGTCTGTGACGTTTGCAAGCAGGACGTAGGGCGTAGCTACAAGACAGATCCGTTTGGCTCAATGATTAAGGAGAAGTATGGAGAGCAACTTGAGCAGATAAGGGCTGTTTGGAAAGATCTCAAGTCCATAGGTTCCAACTTCAAGGACGTGGATCCAGATCTCTACTGGAAACTGGTGAGGAAACACGTTGACAAGGTTCAGCCTAGCTGGAAGGTGGGAGATAACGTCACTGTGAAGGGAAGCTACCGCGGTGAAAGGCGCTTCACTAAGGTAACGGACGTATTGATAAATCAACGAAACGGGTTTGTCACATACAGGGTTAGACCTCCCTATGGATGCGACGGTAGTAAGGAGTATGCGGCGGAGGATCTGAGGAACCCATGGTAGATCGGACTGAGTTGGATGTAAGTGATCTCACTCAGGTTGAGCGGGAGATCTTTGGTGAGTTTATGCCCTTTTTCAGAGCCATGGTGAGGGGGATGGCGGATAACCAAGAAGAAAAGGGGGAGTCGTGGAAGATGATGAGTTGGTCGGATCTCATGGATGGCGTCTGTAAGCAACTTGAAGACATGCAGGCGGATCCTGACCGAGAGGACTTCTACGCAAACATCGGTAACTATGCCGCTATGCTGTGGTTGAACGAAGAGGAGGGTATGTATGGTGAAGATTAAGGTTTTCTGGGCGTGGTTTGACTTCTGGGTGGGGGCATACTATGACCAGAAGAAAAGCATACTGTACGTATGTCCCTTCCCCACCGTGGTGGTTGCCTTCTCCTTTAAAGACGTAGAAATACCGTCCCCGTCGTGACGTTGATGGACAACGAGGTTCTTGTAGAGGTTAAGCCGTGGGTGGCTGAGCGAAATAAACTCCATAGCGTGAGTTTTAGGGCTAAACGAGTACACAGAACCGATAAGGCGGTTCTGTTGCGGCTTATGGATGGAAGGGAGATCTGGGTTCCTTGGGCGTCTGTTGAAAGGATGGAGTGGGCTAAGTGACTTTCGCGCCAAAGGTCAAGGTCTATATGGAGAAAGGGGAAGTCAAGGCGGTGATGATCCGTCAGCCGTATTATCCCAGAATTGGAAAGATTCGGGGGAGAGAGTTAGGTAGGAAACCCGCTTATCGCTGGGTTATGGCGGATTATGTCGTTGAAAGCGAACAGGATATTTAATTCAACTATTCTCTGCAACTCCACCCATCATATTCAACCTGCATAAGAAACCATCCGATATTGTCTCACAATTATTATATATTACCTGCTACTATGTAACAATGCTTCGAGTCGGTGAGAATAATTGGAAGCAACCCTAGACGTGGATTATAGCGATATACCAAACACTGTACTGGATTTGCCTAAAGGTAGGAAAGGGCGTAGAAGGGGAATCGTGGACTACATCTATTCCCTGCTCTCCGTTGGAGACACGTTCTACGTAAAAGACCTGCCTAGACCAAGTAACGTAAGACCTCATGACTTCGCAGGCGCTCTACAATTCCTCAAATACAGGAGTTGTGTAAAGAAAGTAGGTACAAGACACGAGCTAAAAAGCCATCAATGGGAGATAATAGATCTTCCTTCGTGGTTGAAACACCCTAGAAGAACGCCTGTTCGGGAACGCCTGAAAAAAAGGATCCAGTTTATCTACAACAATCAGCCTGTTGGGGAACCATTCACTCCTAGTCGATTAAAGCAAATCAAAGGATGCCCCTCCGCTGTTAGATTGAGTTGCACAATCTCTCATCTAGCCGCGTCAGGTCACCTCAGGCTAGCGGATCCAGATGAGGACGATGGGACTAGCAATCTTGGACTTTATCGCTCCGTGGTATTGGTCTCCGTCCCTAAGGGGATTGAGACCCCTCCTTTTTTTGAACCTTGTACTGAGAACGTACATAAACCGTACACGTTTTACTAGGGGTTTTTCATGAAAGAGCCGACTCTTGAGAACATAATACTCAACGAGATGCTCAAAGACGACAGAGCCTATTTATGGTCAGAAATTGCTTCTTTAACGAAAATAAACAAAAATAGCCTTTCTCCTACACTCCGCAGGATGCTCGATAAGGGGCTAATAAACCGCGTAGGAACAGGACTTTACCGTACAAATCCCATGTATGGGGTGGGAGCTACTACTGAGCCGCAGAAGGTTCAGAATTACCGTGCGATAGCCACCACGATGGCGGGGGAGCCGCTGGATGTTCCTCGGGAGTTGATGAATCATGTTCATGAGAAGGTTATTGGGGAGGGGTGGTTTCTCAACGAGGAGTTTCTGCGGGTGAGGTTGCAGTTTGGCTGGAAGAGGAATAAGATTAACTTCACGATCAAGGCTCCGCTTGGAGTGGACATCTATGGCTTTCTGTTCTGTCTTGATTGGGTTGAGGCACAGCTACGGGATCACGGCTACATGGAGGAGGTGGATTTTGTGCCTGATCGCTGTGAGTTGCTTCACGATACGCATGGTCTGAGTCTTGACGGGATTAAGATGCTTCAATGGACTACGACGGACATCATTGAGAAGGTCTATCAGAAGCCTTACGGTGTTCGTCACGAGTACAGGATACAGGGTAAGCGTATGGATCAGGCGGATCTCATGGCGCTGGTTCAGGGTGGGATGCCCTATAACATGATCCTTCAACAGAATAACATGGCTATCAAGGAGATGCAGAAGCAATCATCCGCTGTTCAGAGGTTCAGCGTGGGGGCTTATGAGACCACACAGGGGCTTAACCGTGGCGCTGAGTCTCTTAACAACACGAATCAGCTTATGTTCAAGATCCTAGACCAGCTACAGGACATGGCTAAAGACATAGCCTATCTAAAGGGTAAAGTCAGTTAAGATAGTCCTTGATCTCTAATCCGTTTTTCTTTTGCTTTGTATAGGTTACTAGCAAACTCCTCGTATTGGTGTTCTCGTATCCATCCCAGCCTCTTTGCATCTCTAGCTCCTGAGATTGTGGTTGTGTAAGCGGATTCGATAAAATCAGTTTCAGTCGAGAAGGAAAGGGGGGTTCCTCTGTTATGTTCACCTAGTCCCGAATACCATATTCTAGCTTTCTTAGCTTCGTCAAGGAGGTTTATTTTCTGTGTTAGTTGTTTGGGATCGTTTTTGTAGTAGTCAATTAGAGCTATCCGCATATTATCAAAAGCGTAGTCATAGTATGTTAGCTCATCCGCGAAGCTCATCTGTGGTTTTATGAGGTTCTTGGGGTGACCAGATCCCCTCGGGTATCCCATAGCCCTCACTTGAGATGTATAGCGTGGATCTGTTGGATTGACCCTGTGGGGGCGCGGTGGTTTACGTGGACGCCTGCCGCTCATACTTGAGATGAAGGCACTAAACCTATAAGAGGCTATCGGCACGCCTCAAACCCTTCTAGGATGGATTATTCAGGTTGCATAGGTGAAGTATCGATGAGGATCGTGGATCCAGATGCTTTTTTGTATTAACGTCTGTTTGTCCATGCCGCCTTTTCGGGTTAAGAAGTCTTCCCATGTGCTTCGTCGGGGCATACTTGTGATCTCTACCTCTCGTCCAAGCTCTTCCGAGAGTGATTTCTCTGTTCTTCTTAAGGCGGGGTCTACTTTCAATATGTCTCCATGTAAGCGTTCTTTGGTATCCGCCACTACAAGGACATCAATATCGGAGTCGGGTCTAGGGGATCCATACGCCTGTGATCCAAAGATTGCGATTCCAGCTAGATCAGGATAGTGTTCGCCGCTAGGATAGTTTGCGATTATTCCTCTTTTGATGATGTTGTAGGTTTCGGGGGAGACTCTGTTGGATGGGCTTCGTGGAGGGGCAACTTGAGGCGTTTCTCCCGAGCCGCGCCCATATTGTGTCACATGGTATCGTGGATCCTTTGTATATACGGTGTGGGGTCTTGGCGGTTTTCGTCTACCCATGGAGGAGGTGAAGGTAACAAAACTATAAAGAGTTTTTCAGACTCGTAAGGCTAATATCCTCTCGTCTACGTGTTTTTATACATGGAAGTTAATGGAAGATTCATCCCATCGTTAAACCTGTTGCACAGGATACAGATCTTTCTCTTTGGGTACGCCTACATTGGAGATCTATGCGCCGCGGGATGGAGGGCATATAACCCCATGTATGTGGTGCGCTGTGATAGGCACGGTTTTGTCGTTACTTACGAGCATAAATGGGGTTACATTGATTGCCCTCTTTGTATGACTGATCAGAGGATGAGGGAAAAGAAGCGTGACGATGAGACACTATCCAGACCATCAGCCACCACGTTGGGAGTAGATTAGGCGGGGTCTCTGCGGAAGGTCGTCTCTTGCCCACCTTACCATCTGGTTTGTGCAGGCTTCAGCTAGCTCGCGGGTTGCGTAGAAAAAGTCTCGCTCAGGGATCTCTTGAAAACGAGGGCTTCTGAGCGTTTCAACACCGTCAAGGCGGTATTTGTTTCCCCGCTTAGACCACTCAAAGCCGTCAATGTCTACTGAGACGGCTCCAACGTGTTTTGGTATCTCGTTTCTATGGAGAAGGTCTTTAGGGTACATGAGGTAGTGATAATTGCATCCATCTTGGATGAAGCCGTTTTTGAAGTCAGACCGCGATACTTTGATTTCAATGCCTCTCAATACATCGACGTTGGGTGATTTATACCCTCTCTCGCCTTCCACTCGTTTTTCCTCGGGTATCCACTTCTTACAGACGCCAAGAAGGTCTATTATCCTGTGGGCGTCTAATTTGTTTAGGGGGTTTCGTCTCCATACTTTGACCTCGGGGGCGATCCTATAGCCTCGTTTATCCTTTAGATAAAGCATACCAACTTTAGTCAAAAAAACTGTTTTTTCAGCGTCATTCATCGAGTCTGCACCCCTTTCGAGATTATCCACTCATACCACTCTTCTACCGTCTTATCATCTGGGATCTCTCCCTCAACGGCTAGGATATATTCTTCTATTGGACGCCCCTTGTAGGGTGATGCTTGCCACGCCCTCCAATAATTGGTGCGGTAATACTGGTGTCGTTTATTCTTGCACCACGCTCTGTTCTCTATGCAGACTGTATAAAGATTGATGTATCTCCCTGCGTATCTCGGGAGATCTCGGTTAGGCTTGAAATACACCCCCTCATCGTTGGGCATAAGGAAGGGGTGATAGTCGTTCATGGCGTAAAGCTCTTTGAACGCGCTGTGTCTCACGTACTTCTCTGTACGGTAACACGCTCTGCGGTCTAGGAGATTATGGAGATAGTATTCGTTCACTACTACAACTTCATCTGCGTCAACAAGCATGATCCAAGCGTCGTGGGGGATCTGTTCTATGGCGAACATGCGGGACTCTATGAGGTTCAGTCTGTGTTTTACGTGGTATTGTATTGGGATTCGATGTGCGAACCCCTCTACTTGGTCTTGCAGAGATCCATTCTTGTCTATGAACACCAGTACGTCTGCTTTACCTATCACGCTCTCAATGGCTTTCTCAACATTCTCATGTTCGTTGTATCCGCACATAACGCAGTATATGGGGAAGCGCCGTAATTCGTTATCCTGTCTCCATGAGGCGAGGTAACGTAGGGGATGACATGTAAAGTTGATGAGATTTTCAAGTCCCCTTATACGAATTTTAGCCATCCCGAGCATCCTCTGAAACGTCCACGATGCTTATGATCTCTGTTCCTATTACCATGTTCAAAGTGTGATAGATGAGCCGCCTGAGTGCTAGGAACGGGATCTTTGAGACCGCTTTAATCACTCTGTCACTGTTCCACCACATTAACCGTGTCTTTGAATACACAACTTTCCCGTATTGCCCCAGAAGTGTCGTGAGGGATCTCTGTGACCATGAATAGAAATGCTTGTTGTGCTCGGATATTAGGGGGTGGTTGGGCACGCAGACCACTATGTATTTAGTTGAAACTCTCTTCATGTCATCGAGGCATAGGGGTGGATGAAAAAGGTGCTCTATTAGGTGGAACGCGGAGGATCCGTAAGCTACTTTGTCTCTTATGGGTGTGTGCTCTGCGGATGCTATGATGAAGTTTTTAATCTCCTTAGGATGGATCTTCTGAGTGGTGTCTGGTGACTCTTCATAATACCTGTCTATGTTGACATCCCCTCGTGGAGATCCCCCGCAACCAAAGTCTATCCACATCTTGGTTTGGCTTTCACTCCTGACCAGAGGGATATGATGAAAAGCATCGTGGGGATCCTCACGAAATAGTAGTTAATGTACCTGTAAAACACGTAGCCAAGGAGCACAAGAGACGCGCCTGCTATCATGTAGGCGTTGGGTCTGAAACGTGTTTCACTATGCAGGAGGAGAGCTAGAAGAAAAATGCAGACGATTTGGCTACTTATCAGAAGGGCGTTGTTTTGGTTTATCTTGAGTATTGCGTATATGAAGGGCTTATAGCCTTTTGTGTAATCCAACACGAAATACGGTATCTCATAGATGTACCCTCCTGCGTTAGTGGCTATGCCTGTGAGTACCAGCGAGGTGGTGGGGTTTTGAGTCTTCATGTTAAGGTAGTGATAGGATATGATGACGAAGGTAACCCACTCCACAGGGGAGATCCACCCCCAATAGCCTATGAAGTCGTTTAATGGGGGCTGTGTTCGCCACAGGTAAATCAGTATGGGATAGACTACCCACGTTCCACGCATTATGAGCCTGCTAACCCTGTCTGTGACGCTTCTCCCAAACTTGTATTGGCTGAGATAGAAAATGACAACGTAGAGGAATAGGTATTCTCGGAGTCGATAGAAGTCGGGAAAGAAATTAAAAACCCTGTCTAGGATTCCACCGATCATAACTCAAAATGGACGTAAGATCTATATTTATTTTATGTTACAGTGTAGCAATAACCTTATATAGCCTATGCAGGCTGTATAAACCACACGGATGGATGAATAAAATGAGATATGACAAAAAATGCCCCCGATGTGGCTCAACAGATGTTTCTCTTGATGATCCAGAGTGGGATAGTCACCACTACGAGCGGATCAATGTTGACGCTAAATGTGAGGACTGTGGTTACATGTGGGGCATGAGCGCTGACGTAAGCATGGATGGCGCTCCAATATGGACGGAGGACATCACTGAGGATGAGGCGGGTTTCAGAGAGGATCAACGCTGTCAGGATATTTCCTGTGGTGCGGCTCCTCTTGGGTGCTCCGATAAACGCTATTGCCCTCGGGAGAGAGGCGATCTTCCATGATGCGAGGTAGTGACTCTAAGGAGACGAGCATGGCTCGCTCTCTTTTCTGGGCTGGGGACTTCCGAGAAGTCCATGAGCCAATAAGCATCGAAGAAGGGCGTGAGGCTATCGAGGCACACATCTATTGGCACGGCGCTGACTCGGTGGCTGACTACGAGAAGGAATACTACGGAGTTGACGCCTCGTGAATTTTCCCCGCGTCGTTAAATGCGGTTTCTGCAAGAAGGCTAGCGAGCCTCGTGTAGACGGCAAGGTTAAGTGTAGCCTTGGTAAGTATGCCCCCGATAGCAACGAGCCTTGGTGGAATCCCGAGGTCTACCACCCATGTAGGAAGTGCAAGCGAGATTGGGAACGAAGCCCGCTTAACCCTCCCCTTTTCTGGAAGGGGGTGGAGGTGGAAGCCTCATGATAAAACGATGTCCCTACTGTGGCGCGTCTAGGATGGATCCTCAGTATGGTGGATGGGTCGCGGATATTGAGGGCTGTTATGGCTGTGCTAAATGCGGATCGATAACCACAAGTCGGACTTATGGCAAAGGAAGTAATTGGCGACCAAACTTTTTCACAGACATAATTCCTCGTTTCGTGGATTATGCAAATCACATCCGAGAGAGCAGGGGGTTACCATCTTTGAAGGAAGTTAAGGAAAATGGTAAGATCATCCATGATCTTAAGGGTGACTCGTCATGAGGGCGCGTAAGAGCCTTCCCCGTGGCTCTATCAAAGAGGTCTACGGTAATTGGAGGGCTGTGAGGGCTGAGCTTAGCGTGATGGGGGGTCAGCATATCATGGAGCAGTATTACTATAGGCGTAAGGGGATGTGGTATCCCACCACGCTGGGTAATCTGATCAAACGGGACATCATCAAAATGAAGGAAACCGTTATGACTATAGCGGGTAAGGATTACCCCTACGTTCTCTGTTCTCGGTGTGGGATATGGATCCACAAACCAAAGTTTTTAGATCACTATGGAAGCCCTGAGTGCGTTAAGTGGGCTAAAAACAGGGAGACTAGAGACGGCGCGACAAGAAAAGTGCTGGGTGCGCTCAACAGGGGTGGTTTGCCTTCATAGGAAGGATGATCTATGACTTACGAGCTAGAGTTTTGTAGGAGAATTGGAGATGGGTGGCAACACACCTCTGATGAAAAAACTATTGCTAGCGGGGAAGACCTCAAGGAGCTAATAGAGATCGCTAAGACCATTAAACGTAAGGGTAACAAGTATCGCAGAGAAGAGCTTAGGATTCTTGAGGTAGACGAATACGGTGATATAATCGACTACGTTTGGTTCAGCGAATGATCTGACGCCTATTTTACCTACCCCTATCCTCTTTTTATCTGCGTCACGATTATTAACGACAACCAGTTTAGACGTTCTGTGATGCCCTCCGATAAGATCTTGATACAGGTAGTCACCAACGGCTACATAGTGGGCTGTGTTGGGGACTCTGAGAACCGTAAGATCTTCAAGAAGAACGAGAAGGACAAGGTGCTCAAGGACGTGGAAGAGTTAATCGACTACGTTGAGAAACACTAAGCAACTTTACGAGAATCCCACCACACAGTAAAACCTATATAGATTCTACGTGGGTTCTATATACATGTTAAGATCCAAGGTGAGTCTGACGCAGGCTTCAAACGCAAAAACACAGTACATCTCCATACCAGCTAAGGTTGTATCGGATTCTCAATACCCGTTCAAGGGTGCTGAGGATTTGGTTCTCGAAGTCCATCCATTAGGGTTCATGATCCTCTCAAAAGGGTGCAAGATGTTAGAACAGCCTCGTTGCCCTGAGTGTAAGGGCTATGAGGTTGATGTTGAGAGACCGATGTATGTGGGGAGACCCTTTGACGCGGAGAACATTGCAAACATGGAGATTCCCTGTTCCTGTGGATGTGGACATAGGTTTTCAGTAAAAGCCGCTCTTCTCCCCTTCGTAGATAGGGCGTTGTCTCTTAAAGACGTAAGAGACGCGAATCTGCGAGACTAGATGTTACACCGTAGCTTTTATATGGTTGTGATGTCTTTGAACCTATGATGAGCGTCCTAGACATAATTGGATATTTCGCTGTAGCTTCTGCGGTCTCGATTTTAACAATAATGGTCTCCGCGCTTTATACTTGGATCAAAGAAGACGAGGCGTTGAAGCGGGATGAAGTGCCTAAGGTTGTTGAGGGTGAACCCAAGCTCTCCGATAAAGTCTTAGAGATCTTAAATGCGGAGCCTGATGACAGGCTGATCTTGTTGCTGATGACGGTGCTATGTATCTACATCCCCGTGATATCTCCTTACGACTCGTGGGCTGATCCCTTCTTTAGCATACTTGGATTATTCGGGATCTACAAGTTTATTGTGAGTTACACTCATGATAAAAAAGGCTTCCTGCACTTCCCTAACGCTTGGAAACTGGTCTGCATCTTGCTGGTAGTGATAGGACTGATCTCTGGAATTTCCATCGTGTCAAACGCGTGGGTTTCGGTCTCATGGGTGGAGAACGGTTCAGATCTTATCGACTCCCTAGTGGATGGAGTTATCACGCTTCTGGGGTGGCTAGAAAACCATGGGTACATAGAACCCAGACCCTCCACGGATGTTGAACCCGATCCAATTCCTCCGTTACCTGACGAACCAGACCCGCCACACCACACCACAGGAGCTATTCAAGTTGAATATTTTACTTGGCTATGAGGTGGGATCCGCTAAAGCGGTTAAAATCCCTCTTGGGCACACGGTAGCCACAGGGATGACACAGCAATCGGGAAAAACCACCACGCTGGAAGCATTGGTTTCCCGAGGCGACATCATGGCTGTGGCGTTCTTGACAAAGCGCGGCGAGTCTGGGTTTCTGGATCAACGTATGATCAAGCCGTATTATCAAGAAACTAAGTTGGCGGGGGAGATCATTGATTGGCAGTACGTGGAGTCGATTCTTGAGGCAACCATTGGGGAAAACATGAGACAACTACGTAGCTTCATCATTAATGCGTGCAATGGGAGCGGCAACATGAAACCCGCTTACACACTTGATGATGTCTACGAAAACTTCAAGATTGGGCGCAAAGAGTCCCGACGCGGCTTTGACGAAGCCATGTTCACGAATCTCTCAGCCTACTTTGAGATCATTCTTCCAGAAATCAAACAAAGAGACTTTGCGGAATCTATCACGTTGAGAAAGGGCTTCAATGTCATGGATCTTATTGATCTTCCTGAACAGATGCAACAGCTAGTGATCAGGGCTACACTATCATACGTCTACGAAAACTGCAAGAATGTTGTGACTATCATCCCCGAGGCTCATAAATTCATACCGCCTTCAAACACCCCTGTGAAGCCTCTCGCGTTGAAGCTGATCCGCGAAGGCGCGGCTATCGGCAACTATGTCTGGATCGACACCCAAGAGACTACCTCGGTGGATAAGCAACTGCTCAAACAGGTATCAATCTGGATAATGGGATACCAACAAGAGAAGAACGAGGTCAAAAACATTCGAGAGCATCTTGGTAAGCGCGTAAAGGAAGAGCAGATAAACACGCTTAAATTAGGGCATTTTTTGGCGCTTATCCGTCAGAGGATCTACCACGTCTATGTTCTTCCCAATGGCGTGGACGCGGGGATCGGGAAAAAAGTTGCTAGGGGTGAGATGACGCCTGAGCAGGTCAGAGACGCGCTCACGGTCATCAAAGAAAACGGTGATGAGGCAGTGTATAAGGCGAAAGTAGAAGAGTTAGAAGATAAGCTCAGTGAGGCTAAAGAGCGCATCAAGGAGCTTGAGGGTCAGGACGTTGTAGGCTTGAGCCTAGACCTTGAGCGCGAGAGAAAGCTCGTCAAAGAGGCTCAGAAAGCGGCTGAGCAGGCTCGTGAAGAGGCTGACAGGCTTGGCGATCTCCTAGAGACCAAAGAGAAAGACTATGAGGCGACTGTAAACGATCTCAAGGAAGAGATCAAAGAGGTCAAGTCTGAAACCGCAAGGGCTAACAGATTCGTGAAAGCGTTTGAGGGTTTCATAGTTGATACGGTTACGCCTCTTATTCCTAATGAGCCAACTAAGCCTATGCAACCTGAATACAGGGGCGTGTCGCTAACCATGGAGCAACCAGCCATCGAGGTGGTCAGAAAGATCCCGAGGCTACTTGTGGACATGGAGAGCACGAGGGGGCAGATATTTTATCTGTACGTGACGGGGGCGCTTGAGGTGGCTCAAGAGGAAGCCAAAAACAAGGCTTTCAGCACAGCCGAGGTCAACAGGTTGTTACAGGGTCATGGGTGGAATAAGTCTCCCCGCACAAAGCATTATCTTGATGAGATGCTTAAGGCGGGATACCTTGAGCCTCAGCCTGCGGGTAGGCGGTATGACTATAAGGTGAAGATGCCTGTCAAGGAAGCCAAGGAGCGGGGCTTAATCACCTACAGGGAGGAGGTGGTTTAGTGCGTTACTCGGATTTCTTCGGTGATCGAGTGCTGATGGTGGAGATGTTTGATCACCATGAGAAGAGCTTAGCCGACCCAAACACCGCGATGATCAGGGTCTATGGTAGGCTCCATGAAGAGGATGACCGTTTCTTAACACTATCCCTCATTGACGCGTATAACAAACAGACCCCTACCGAGCTTAACGCAGACCAAACAGGCGTATTCATCATAGTCAAGAGCGCCATCCATAAGGTTATTGGCTTCATGCCCATCAGTCCTCTTTCCCCCCAAGGCGTTGAGATCTTTGGCGGCAAGTTTGATGGGCTAGACCCAGATCTCCAAAAAATTCTGTTTTATGGAGGTGAAGAGAAATAAGAGAACCACCAGCGTATGACCCCGTGACGTGCGTGCACATCTATATTATGGATGAAAGCCACGGAGACCTGTGCGATCACCCCGATCACCCTGATAACAAAAACAAAGGCGCTCGGGATCCTATAACGGCACAGTGTACGAGGAGGCTATGTCCCCTTTTGAGACTAGATGCGGTGAGATCAAGCGTCATGGACTCGGGGCACTTCGTCATGTTCCGAGGCTGGAACCCAGATGACGTGTGCCCCCATCACGGTAAAGTAGCCATTCTGTCTGAGCCTATAGATGAGGCTGGTGTCCAGAGGCGCTACTGTATCGATTGTATTGCCCACGCCCTCTATGATCGATCTATCCAAAAACGAGTGGATGTAGCCATACAATCCATCATGGGAATCCGAGCCAAACAAGACCCAGCGTGCATGTTCCTGACGGGAGCCGTAGGGCTTCTCGAATATCTTGTAAGCGGAGACCTTGAAAAGATACGAGATCCTACACTGAAGCACGAGGTTGAAAGGAGGGAATCTTCTTAGACCTCCCACAGATTAAAGGGCTTACAGGCGTTGCGGCGCTTGTTGGCGGCGCTCTTATCTGGGTAGATCCTTGTAACATTCTTTGTAACGCGGGTTTGAGGTGGACGAAGGCTACTGTCGTCCTTTTATCACTCGGTTTAGGGGTGCGTTTGCTGACGGGGGATGATCCGTATTGAGTGATAAAGAAGTCTACTCATACGACATCGACACTATTGAGGGGCGCGTAATAGCTATCCTCAGGAAGTATCCTGAGACTCGAAACAATGATCTTCTATTGCAGTGGATTTACCTGCAAGAAAACTTTGGTTTAAAACTTCCACCTCTAAGCTCCCAGCATCTTAAGGACGGAGGGATCATGGGCACGATCTCACGTTGTAGGCGCACGATCCAGAACGAAAGGGAGATTCTGTTACCTACCAGCCCCTCCGTGAGAAGGCGTAGACGGATCAAGGAAGAGGTCTTCAAGAAGTGGGCTGTCAGGGAGAAAAAGCTGGTGTACCTCTAAATGCCTTGCCTCTTTCTGCACTCCTGTAGTGCGCGGGTGACTGAGGAACACTACCGAAAACAGTGTCTACGGGACGTTCCTTCCGACTGTGACGAGTACAGGGGAATTAAGGCTCAGGCTCCCCGAGATTGGCATAGGGAGAGGCGATAAAGCTGTCTTCTTGCCCTGTCTGCGGTAAGATGATAGGCTACGGGTCTACGCCTGTCACGAGGCTTAGGGGAGCCGTGGCGATCCACATCAAACACAAACACCCTGATGTATGGAGGGGGAGTCTATCTCGAACCTTGAATAACTTAGAGAGATGATCATGAGTGACGTAAGCCCCGAGGAGAGAGCCTTTCTTAGAGCGATTGATACGGCTATCTCTATTAGGGCGCTCACGTTTTCAGGGTGGCTTAGGTACGTCAAAAAGCTCGCGGAGGAGGAGATAAGTGGTCTATGGAGAAACGATGAGAAGTGGAGAGCCTTGGAAAAGGAGTACCTAGAATGGATTGAAGCGAGAGATGCCTAATGAGCATGAAACTGATAGATGAAATAATAAATAGGTTTGAGGAGATCCGACCTCATTTAGCCAAAATGAAGACTTCTGAGGCTCAGAAAAAACGACTCGATGAACAGGCTTGGAGAAAACATGTCGAGCTTCTTGAGAAGAATTGGTCATGGGAAGATCGTAAACGAGTCCCTTCCAGAGAGCAAATTAGACGTGACCTTGGAGTAGTAATTGGATGGATCGACGCCGCGGCTATTCTTAAGGTGCTGAACACAATCAAAGAAGGTCAGATCCATCAAGCAGGTAATCTCCTGTTCGAGAAAACGCCTTCTGGTGAAATAATTAGCTATGAGGGGGAGTTACCCATTGCATAAACGGTGGGAGATGGATTGCAGAGAGTTTCTCTGTATGGTTGAGGACTCTAATACTAAGATTGATGGGGTCATAACGGATCCACCTTACGATTATCTTGAGCCACATAGAGCCGTGGGTACTACTACCCGCCTAACAAAGAAGTGGATGTACGAGACTATGACCATTGACGAGATAGCTGAGGTCTTTGAGCAACTTTATGGCGTGATGTCCACTTACTCCCATCTCTACTGTTTCACAAACACCAGTGAGGGGCACTACGAGATCAAAGGGGCGCTCACTAAGGCTGGTTTCACCTACTGGAACATTCTGATCTGGGATAAAGGACGTATCGGTATGGGGTATCACTACCGTAACCAGATTGAGCCGATCCTGTTTTTCTCTAAGGGGAAGAAAAGCCGCAAGCTGAACGATCTGGGAAGATCCAACATCTTCCGATATAAGCGTCCTAAAGGTAAACCGCCTTACGCTAAGCCGCCCGTTCTTTATCAGGAGCTTCTGCGTTGTGCAGGTAACGAGGGTGAGCTTTGGCTGGATCCTTGGGCTGGGACGGATCCTCTCAGCATAGCTCCAAACGGTCTAGCCTTCGACCTGACGACGTGGAGCGTGGATCTTAAGTTTCCACCCGAGGCGTATCCCTACTCATGGGAGGGGCGTTGATGCCGTGGTATGAACAGGTCATGCTTCTGCTTTGCTGTCTAGCTATCATTGTGGTGTTAGGAGAATTTGCTCACACGCTTGTTAGAATAGGCGGGGCTACAAAATGACGCGTAGACGGTACAGGATCTCTGTTGATGAAGCGGTGAGACTTCTGCGGCGGAACCACCCCAAAACTGTTAAAGAAATGAATCGCGATAAGAGCCTCATACTCCTACTTGAAAAAGACCTCATCCTCCCTTTCAGGGACTTTGATGGAACCATGCGTTTTGTGGCGATGGAACACTGTACCTCTGCGGAGAAGGTTTGGCTTCCTGACGAGGGCGCTGAGCCTTGACTCTGATCCCCTATAAGGGCACTAGATGGAAGCCAAGGGGGAAGGGTCAGCCACCACGCTGGAAGTGTCTGTTTCATGGCTATGCGTGGAATAAACCGCCTGAGAGATGCTTAACTCGTGAATGTGAATACCTCATACGCATTTAGGGTGAGGGTCTGGGTGTGGGTGAGGGTAAGAGTTATATTGCTACACTGTAACGCTCTTCTTGGAAAACGATGAAAACCAAGAAAGTTGCTTTAACGCTTCTCTTCATAACGATGCTTATGCTCCCTATGGCTTACGCTAATGGAGACCCACCTGATCCGCAACCAGAGGATCCCCCCGACAAACCAGATGAACCCCTGCCGCCCTATCAACCGCCTGACGACGATGATGACAAACCAAAAAATCCTAGCAAATTCATCTACATAGCCGATCACAGGTTCTACTGGAACGGTCATCAGTGGACGCTTGAGCCAATCGTAACCTACTATCTACCCATGCCCCACCCCAGACAGTTATACTACGTAAGGGTTACTGGTGTACGAGAAGACGGTAGTGGAGGTATCTTCTATCAACTAGGGACGAATATACGGAAGAACACACGAGCGGTGACGATCTGTTATCCCCATGAGTGGGACGAGGAGTACGAGCACCTTATCTGGGCTGTTATTCCAGCGAGTGAAGCACCATGAGCGTAAAAATAGAGATCAGTGAAAAGGAACACGAGATACCTCTGACGATCAGAAACAAACAGCACCCATTCTCAACAGGTAGCCTTGGATACCACGCGGGAGGTAGAATCTACGTCCCTAGTGTTAAAGATGGTGAGCTTAAGGAGCACGTAGTCTCCTGCACCATAGTAGAGGTAGGTTCCAAACCAGAGAAAACAAAGTAAACAAGTTTCCCTCTTTTTATTTATGCGTAATCATCAAGGATGGTCTGCTCGACTCCATGGATGAACCCCATCATTATGTTGATGACCCGCCAAGTGCGCCTGACTTTCTCTAAGTCGTGTTTGAAAAGGCTAAACCTGAGATCTAATACCTGATAGGCTCGTCCCCACTGAGTCATCTATTCTTTAATGGATCAGGGATCTATATTTATTTTATGTTACACCGTAGCAATAACCTTATATACGCTATTCAGCCTGTATAACTCACACGGATGGATGAAATAAAATGAAATACCGAGTTTGGTATGCGAAATCCTATCATCCTGTACGAGACGGGATGGATATGGAAAAGTATAGACCCCGCACGTACAAGGACATTGTGACTCACTACCGTTTTGTTAAAGAGGTTGAGGCTGAGTCCTTGGAAGACGTGTTTTTCCAGATGCAGGGCGAAATCTGGTCACCCAACGGTGAAGCTAGGTTCTTGATAACGTCTCTTGGTTTAAGGCACACGAGCATGATGACAGGCGATCTGGTGCAAACGATCTTGACTGATGTTGAAGGCAACGAGATAACAGACAAGTGGAGCCGAGTCGATTGGATGGGCTGGACGGACTTCGTACTGGACGATGATCTGGATCCCAAACCCACAATCCCCTTAAACATAGACAGGGTGGACTAAACGGAGCGGATGGACTAAAATGTGTATGATTGAAATGGTCAAGGAGCTAACGATCACCCGCGTCTGTTTTGAAACCGTAGAAAGGGGGATCCAGCCCCGTACTATCTACACCGTCACACCCGAGGAGTACAACATGGAGACTGAGGGCTTCATGGGATACATGGTCAACCCCAGCACAGGCATGTTTTATCCCTACCCTTGTAGTTTTAGCTGGGATGGCTTGCTTTACGTCAACAAGATCACTGAGGAGGAAGTTATCGCGGTCATCGGGGAATCGCGGCTCAACGAGCATAAAAAGATGATGGAATCCATCGAGGTCATCATGCACCACGGTCAGGAGATGGCTCGAATAGACTTCTTAGAGTCTCCTGAGCACGAGTGCGCTCGATGCGGCTGTACCCTCCACGAGCCTGAGATGGTTCACGATAAGGAGTTTGATCAATGGATCTGCAAGGCATGTCACGCAGAGGAGATCCACGAAAACCCCTACGCCTTCGAGGTCAACGACGAGAGGTATGATCCCTATGGCGATTAGAGGCGTCGAGGGCTTCCCTCTCAAGGAGAGGATTTACGTAGCCATCAGGCTGGGGATCCTGTTCCTGAGGCTTTGGTGGGGGGCTGAGTGATGAGCTTTAACCTGAGGCTCACCTCTGAACCAGACGGTCAATACTATGTCATCCTTGAATATCCATGGGTGGATCGTCACAGGATCGTTGAAGAATGGGGCTTCCAAACAGAACCCGAGGCTAAAACTCTATACAAAGAGCTTGAAGAGAATTACATTAAACCCCAGAAGAAAACTGAGCCTAACAACAACGGAAGCCTTCAATTCGACATTGAGCAGGACTTAGAATACTTCCATAAAACAGTCGGTACGTTCAAAGTCACAGTCTCTAAGGCTGGGCGCACGGTCTGGTTCGCACCTTTAGAGGATATGCCTCACGATGCAGAACCGTTTAACATTGAGGCGTTCCTCAAGAGCCTTGAAGATGAGGGGGTGTCATATAGGTTCCATCACGACGCGACTAGCGCTTTCATGGTGGTGGTTCCTCCTCGATACAACATCTCTAAGATCTTAAAAGAGACCGCTGAGGCATACGCCGCTCTATGTCATGCGAAAACGAGAAGGGGGTCTCCCCTGTGAAAGTCTATCATACGTCCATATTCCTTAACTCTACATACAGGCGCTCTCTCGTGGGCGCGTTTTCCTCATGGAGAGCGTTTGCTGAGAAGCTGGGTGTAAGCTACTCTAAAGCATATAGCGATGGAACCATTCTCGAAAGAGGAACCCACCACAACTTTTGTCTTGAACACCCAAAGCAGATCTTTGAGGTCGTTCACGACGCTTACCGTGGAGAGGCTTTCGTTGGATACGTGGAGGTAAAGTCTCCCGAGAAAGACCGACGTAGGAAACGCTTGAGACGAGGATATGGGGCGGCAGAAGCCTACGTAAAGGCAAACAAGGGTATGGTGGTGCGTCCAAGTGTCTAACTATCCTCTTCAATTCTGCGTGTCTTGTGGAAAAGCGATAACGGGTCAGGAAAAAAGAAGGATTCAAGCTGAGCTATCAAGGATACGAGACGAATACCCCGTTGAATGTCTTTATGTTTTCGCTGAGATTCGCAGGGTCAAGGGAGCCGACAAGATGTTTGATGCTATATGCTCAAACTGCATCAAGGAAGCTGAAAAGAAGGTGAAGATAAAAGATGTCTAAGCGCAACCCTCTCGGTAAGAAGATAAGTGATGTTGATTACAGGTTTGGCGGTAACCCTGTTCGTATGCGGGTGCACGTTACCTCTGACGGTAAGTTTAACATACCGATCCCCGAGTTTGCTGTTCCCGTCCTTGGCTTCGATATGGTTAGCAGGGACACCAAGGAAGCCGCCGTATATGCTTGGGAGGGCGCTGGGCGAGAATACTCAGACCGTCTCACGGATAAAGAGAAGGTGATAGTCTACAATATGCAGGTAACAGCTACGGTGTGGGACGAGGCTCACGAGGAAGTCATCTTTAGGAAGGATGATGTGTCGTTTGCTAAGGGAACAGCCCTCTCCCTGTACTATCTGGTCTGTTACCGTCACAGTAGACCTGATAAAGAAACGGTTTCCTACCACTTTGAAAACGGGAGCCTAGCTATTAGCTCACGCCGTCATAACGACGAAAACTACATCCCGTGGACGGCTGAGGCTGAGGCGTTTTTCAAGGAGTGCAGACATCGCCTTGAGGTCTTGGCGATGGGACTAGATAAATTCCTCAACGAGCAGGAGCCTAAGCTCGTGGCTGAGAGGATCTCAGAAGCTATTGGGCTTCTGGACTTTAAAGGAGATGAGAAAAATGGTTAGAATGATTGTGGACTCTAGTAGCGCCACCACGTTGGCTGGGGATCTTCAAGGCATAGCCAAGAAGATCCTCCGAGAAGAGTACAGCGGATCCTACATGGATAGCAAGTACACGATCTATAACCGCGTCTGCGTGATCTGTGGAGCGGGAATAGATGAAGAGGAAGACCAGAAAATAATTGATTGGGGGGCTTCCACAAAGAGCGACGTAGGAATATCGGTTCACGAGATCCTCAACGAAAAGGCTGGGGGATACAACTACATCAACGATTACTGCATGCGGTGTATAGGCTCGGCTCACGACAAGTGGCTAATAAGGGTGCTTAAACGATGATCCATGGCGTGCCTAAGGACGATGACAGCCGTTACACTCAGAAGATCGACGTGCTGGATCTCCTCATCAACATCCTGAAAGAACACGAAGAAAAACTAGAGGAGCAGGTGGTCAAAATGGAGAAAATAGCTAAAGTCATATCCGAGGATCCGAGGTTTGAGGAGGCAATCGTTGATGAGTCATAAACGATTTACCAAGTGGACTCCTGAGCTTAGAGCGCGTTTATTTGACTTCTCTAAAACTCCTGTCTGGAAGCTTAAAGTTATGATCACGGATGAAACGAAGACTCTTAGGCGGATTAGACGACACCCCCAAAAGCATAGATCTCTTGAAGATTTGAATTACCGTAAGAACAGGCTTCAAGCCATGAAAGACCAATTAGAGAAACTTAAACGGATCCACGGCGAAAAGGCTGTACGAGACGCCTTGAAATCTAAAAACGATCCCTACGTTTTGAGGCTTGATGAGGAGGGCTATTGATGCCTGTTCGCGGCGCTGATTACGAGATCATAGCGGCTTTCTCGTGCCCTGTTTGCGGGAGTAGCGTTAAGGCACACGGGTTTAGATGGGAGTGCCTGAACAGAAAGCATGGGCGCTGTTGGTTTACTATTGGTAGGAAGTGGAAGCGTGACCCTGAGGGGCAATGGTTTTTCCCTAACCCTAGTGCGTGGGGGTCTTCTAGGGAACGCTATCGTGAAAAACACGGCGATCTCAGGGTTCTTTATGACATCAACACGGGTGAAGAGCGAGAGGTAACCGATGCCCCGTCTTAGCTGTAAGCTCTGTGATTGGGAGTCTGAGTATTATGATAGGCTCTCAAAGACGGTGCGCGAGGCGGCTGAGGCTCATGCCAAGTCTAAACACCATGTCTTCTACCGTTTCTATAAGATTGAGGATCACGTAATAGAAGAGTGCTTTAAGGCGGTGAGCGGATAGTGACTATGAAAAAAATGAGTGTGGACTTCTCTGTGTTGGTGGACACAGAGGAGAGGATTTACTGGATTCAACAGACCATCGGAGAGCGGGGGCAACCGCCTAAAGTTGTGATGAACCTGCACGGCAACGCCCTCAAGAGGCTCTTGGTTAGGATCATTGAGGCTGAGATGGATGGTTTTGTGCCTGCGCCTCAGGATCTCATGATGATTGGGAGAGCCACTAAGGAGTTTGCAGGTAATCTGAAAGGTTCTTAGCGCGGGTGATCTTCCACCCGTCCTGTGTCCATAGCCGCTTCACATTCGCATCGGTGAACGCGATTTTTCTTACGCGGTCTGGGGAGACATAGACTCCGAGCGCTTTCTTGAGGGTCTTTGAGACTTCTCCACAATAGACGTAGCGGTTCGTTGGGATGGCTTTTACAACAAGTGCTCTGATGTTCTCGTTATCCAGTATGGGATTGGCTGGTTCTGATCGAACCATGCTTGGGGACATCATTCAGAGCCACCATCACATAAACAAACTATGCAGGTTGAATAAAAACCTTTGCTACAGCGTAACTAATAAAGGATAAATACTTCACCTGTTTACATAATAAACGGTAGGTCTAAGCCTTAGCCTTGTCCGTCTAGGGACGCGCCATGCAGGGGATGATGGGGGGCTACAACCTCACCCTGACCCGCCTTCTCAAACCGAGTAGCGCTTATATGTGACCTACCTCCTTATTGCGTTGGGAGCCTCTTCGTATCCGAGCCTCCCGTCCCATCGGGGAGCCTGAGGGATCCTCTACGGCGCTTGGGAGGATCCCTCCACTGTTCTGTAGGAGGGCTTATATGGACATGAAACACACACCCTTCGTGGGATCCTCCTATGGTTGCTCAACCCGCTTTCACTATGTAGGGGCATCGGAGGATCCTTTTCTCTTCAACCATTTTTATAGTGGTTAGACCATACTTCCAGCTTTGGGGGGAGAGACCACCCGCTGAGGGAACCCTCAGGAGACGTATTACCGAAGCCCTCAGACCCCCACCAACTTTGTGTGATTATCCCGTTTAATGAGAATAATTTATATGCTGGGTGTCCCTCTGTATTCTCGGATCCCGATCCATCCGTGTAACACGGGATCTGGTGGAGTCTCACCGACTCGAAGCGGGGCGCTCCACCTTCACGTTCCCTACCTCCAATGTATGATGGAGGGGCTGAGAGGCGGGAGACGCCGACGCCTTCTCAGCCCCATTTTACTATAATCAGAGCTATAACCCCGACTATAGTTATTTATACAACCTGCATCATTATACAACTTGTATGGGACGCAGACCGCCTCGTGCTCACACAGTCTTTCCGACTCATCCTAAGTTTACTTTAACTGAGTTTGTTAGAGGGCGCGGGGTGGGCGAGATGGATCTGGGGGACTATGCTAGGATTAAAAAGGCTCAATCTGTTGACGAGCTTCCCCACATGAAAATTAATGGGGAGGACTTTGTGATGATCAAGGAGGATCCCTCTAAAGCGCGTCTTTCTGAGTATTATCGTAAGCAGGTTAAATCCCAGCGCCCAAGGGCTAAATGTGTGGTATTGAAGACCCGAAACGGGAAGCGCGGTCTTTATGTGAGGAAAACGGATTTACGGGATTAGCTTCCAGATGATGCGGGGCTACACCGTAGCGCTTATATAACTCTGAAGCCTTTTAATCTTTTATGAGGCTTCGCAGGGACTTTAACGACCTTGAAGCGGCTATCACCGCTCTTCCTTTTATACCCGTATTGGGGGCGGTTACCATCACGCTGGTTATACACTCTGTCATGGGAGAACCCCTAACAGATTCTCTGGTTCTAGGTGGCGCGGCGGGTCTGTTGTTGACCGTGGTTTGCTCGGCTTACTATTTCGTTGGGGATCCCTATGGGGACTACGGTTATACCTATCAAGAGTACGCGTGGCTTAAGGAAAATCGCCCATATCTGTGCCCCGCATGTAATAATGTTGTAACCTTGAAACAGGAGGTAACTCACGATAAGGATCACAGTGGACTCTATCTAAAACATGAGATCTCTTGTCCATTCTGTCAATATGTTTCCACGGAGAGCAAGCCGCTTCCTGAAACCATGAACATGTTGCTAGGACAAGTTGAGGCGCTGAAATCTGACAACCTAGATGCGCTGTGAGCCGTTTTCAACTTAGATGTCTTTCTGTCTTCGCAGGATCTTGTCGGCTCTCGGGTTTTTTCTCCCGTCTTTCCAGTTGGCGGCTATGTTGTGGCTTCTCTCGATTTTCTCTATCTTGTCTCTGAGTCGGGTGAGGGTTGAGTCGAGATTAGAGCGACTTATATCTAGCTCTTTTGCTATCTCGTTGAGGGTCATGGTTTTCATGAGGGCTACGATGTGAAACTCTCTCTCTGTGAAGTATGTTGACACTGTGTTACCCAAGTGTTGTTAATCGCAACAGTTTATAGCTCTTATGCTTCTTTGGGTTGATCAGCAACCTGTGACGTTGTGATCTGAGGAAAATGATGAAGATCTTTTGGTGCTTAGGGTAGCTAATTTATGAACAGTTGAACGGGCTTACCCATTATCTGTTCCTTGAGCGCCATGACGCGAGCCTCTTTAGTCTCGTTGCTCTCCGTGTTTTTGGTTCTCCTGACTAGAACCTTGATTATGGCGTAAGTCTCGTTCACGGGATCGGTTTCAGAGGGTTCAAATCCAACGTGGGTGACTACGCCACCAAGCTGGGACTTTGGAGGGATTTTCATGTAGGTTTCTTCCCGTAAGCCTTTGCTGTTTTCTCTGGATTAAAAAACATCTTTAGAGTCCCTTCTGGGTCTACTGCTCCAAACTCCTTTGGGTCTCCAAGGTATCCACATCCGCTTATGACTTCTGGGCGTGGATACCCCGATATGATTTTTCCTTTGATGGGTTTGCCGCCTTTTCCTTCCACATAGGTGTCTCTCGACTCGGGGCACGTCATCCGTCCTGTGTGTCTTCCGCAGAACATGGGGTTTCCTGACTCGTGTATGGATATGATTGTGCCTTTGCACTTGGGGCATCGGTATTTTCCCTCGATGACATCGTAAGCGTATTTGACAAAGAAGGGCATAGGATCTCCTAGTGATCGTTGATCTGGGGATCGATCACCACGGATTAGCCGTTCTTCCCACGCGTTTCTTCTACCTCTCCAACTCATCGTCCTCGTTTCCTCCTCTCAACCGCTTTTCTTACGTCTTCATCCATTTTCTCTGTCATGAGGTCTGCGGCTTCTGTGACGTATCTCCCGCTCTTGGCGATGTACTTGTCTATCGTTATAAGATGGAGTCCTGTCCATGATCGGATCTGGGCGATGCTAAAGTCTGGGTCGCTACAGAAGTACGTGATTCTGCTTAGGCGTAGCTGGTGGGGGTAGCCTTTAGGGAATAGCTCTTTTACCCATGTCCAGAGGGTTTTCCTAGATACGGCGAAAAGCTTTGCGTTGGAGCCTTTCTCGTCTTCAACGCGGTAGATCCATTGTACTAGCTCTTCAACGCCCCACCATTTTCTTCTAAGCTCTATTGGGTATGTTGCTTCGTCCACTGAGACGTTACTACCTTTCTTGAGTCTGAACATGTCAACGATCACCTGATCGGCGTCGATCACACAGTCGCTCGGGGTGGCGTTTCGGTTCTCGGTGTTTCTCAGACCACCCCAGAAAATAAAGATGTAGGCGGCTCTCTTTCTCTTGCCGTGGAAAGTGAAGCTTTCGACGGCTTCAACCCTTCTCATTATTTCAAGGAGGTCTATCTCTTCCTCCTGCTTGCCGTGCTTGTATCGGTGTGGGTAGCCTCTATACGCTCTTCTCTTAGGTAGCTCAAACTTCATGCGATAATTATAGATCTGAACAGGGGGGATGTTTGCATAAGGGTTGTCAGGGATCTCTTTGGCTCCAAACCCCAGCGCTTTAGCTATCTGTTTCCCTGTGTATTTCCAGCCACCGTCAGGGGTTTTAGCCATCCAGAGGACTTTGAGATCCTTCTTTAGTTGCTTCTCTTGCTTGTCAGAGAGTAGTTGTTGTCCTGCAACGCTCAAAGGGGAGCGCCCTCCCAAGACACTATCCAGACCATCAGCCACCACGCTGGGCGTGGGGCGGGCGTCCTAAAGTTGCCTCTGAGCGGCGGGGGGTGATCGATTATCACACGCCATAAAAACGCTTCTTTTTGAATTTCCTCCATTTTTAGAGCCTCTTTTAGAGCACACAGCGGGGGGGTGCACGTAACTAAACGTACTTTTAGTTACCCTTTATATATACCTTGCTGTTTTTGTGTGGGTCTCTAGGAAACTTCTCTAGGGGGGGGTTGGGGGGGGCACAGATCGATCAGTACAGATCATTATGGGGGAAAAGGCTTCTCTTAGAGTCTGGGGTTCTCTTGTGTGTAGCTTTGGTAGAGGATGCCGCCTGCTCTCCTGCATACGATGCAGAAGCCGTGTTTTTGGATGTCCTCGTTGTGCTTGGCTACCTGCGTAGTTATGGTGCTTGGGGAGCGACCCAGCTTCTTAGCCATAGAGCGATAGCTCTTCTTATCCTCATCCATACCGTGTCGGTTACGTATCTTCTTGGATGCCACCCCCTCTATGATAGTGACATGTTCCTCATCCCCAACCGTCTTGTATCGGGTCATATCGTAGCTGGGCTGGATTCCTTCTATTGGCTCGACTTTTATTCCTAGCTTGGCTAGTATGTTCTCTTTCTCCTGTTTATGCCACTTGACCTCGGGGAACCATCCTAGTCCCACGTTTCCTTTTTTTGAGAGTATTATGAATTGACTTGGGTGCATGTTCCTGACATAGCTTGGTTTGAAGAACCTGTAGAGAAACTCTAGGTCATCGGGGAAGCCTATGTAGCCCATCGCTTTGAAGTACGTGTAGTCGCATAGGATCCTGATGTCGTAATCGATGCTTGTGTATTTGAGAGTGTCTAGCTCTAAGGCGAATCCCATGTGGCGTGCCTCTCTAATGAGGTAGATCATGTATGCTTTAGCCGTGTTTTGGTTCTTGTCTACTCTCAGGCGTGAGTAGTATAAGTTGCTCGCCTCTCTGACTATCCCTACCACCAGCTTATCGAAGCCTCGGGATCCTCTTTCGTAGATGAGGTCAGTTATGATGTTGACGTTAGAGTATTCATCGCTCATGCCGCGGTGTAAGGGGGACGCACTCACTAACACATCGTAGTCTATGAGGTGCTTGTGCGTTAGGTCACTGATCTTTAAGGTATCGTAGGAGCAATCTACAGCCATGTTATCCGAGTGTACGAGCAAGAGTTTTTTGTCTCCGTTGTAGTATCCATCCACTAACGGGTTTCTCGCCCACGCAAGACCTTCTCCATCACGCGAGCCAAAAAAATCGAATACCGTGTGTCCATGCTTCATATAGGTCTCTCCACGGTGTTCGAGTAAGCTTGATTTTCCTCCTCCTCTGATGGGGCTACACACGAAGTCGGTGTGAGGTCTTGAGATGGGGATCTTTTCCATACCTCTTATCCAGACACCCTTCATGCTTTGCACACAGCCGCTTTCGTCAGTTGACCAAACTCGTCTACGAATCTCTGAGCATTGTAGTTGAGGCGCGTGGGGATAGACGTGCCTGATCCTCTGTTTTCTACATAGAAAAGGGTACTTTTTTTCATTTCCTGCTTTGTCTCCCTAGCGCGTCGCCTGCGGATTGTATCGCGTCTGCGAAACTTGATGGGCTTACTTTCGTCATGATTGCTCTAAACCATCTTCCACTGATGGGGGTTGCGTAGACGATGAAGGCGGTTCGGAAGCCTCTGAACGTCTCATGTGTTAAACCGTCTCTGAACGACCAGTATAGGTAGCGTGCTTTGAATTGATTTACTTTCTCTAGATCTGCGGAGGATGGCTTGTTGCCTGATCTTAGGTTGTTTATCATTTCTTGCAGGAGTCCCTTGTATCGGGAGAGGAGGTTTTTGATTTCTGTTGAGGCTAGCCGTCCTTCTGTGGTGTAGCTTTCAAAGGGTAGTTTGGTTGCCCATGGGTGAAGATGCTTGTGTGCCTCGTCCTCGGTGAAGGGTAGCGCTAGTTTAACCATTTCTCTTAGGTTGTAGTATTCGTCAAAGTCAAAGTATTCATAGGGTGAAGCTAGCGCCTGTGAGACGCAGTGTATTACATGGATCTTTTCCTTGTCTTCCAGAATGTGGATCCCTCTTAACTCGTCATCAGTGAGAACCAAACCCGCCTCGGTGACGTGGCGTATTTTCTCCATGGGGCTTGAAACGATGGCGAGGGCTAGCTCCTGCGCGATCATGTGCTCTGCGCCTGTTGGGGGTGGGCGTATTGCCTCTTGGAGAGCCTTTATTGTTGTTAGGGCGTCGTCTGCGTCAAACTCTGTTTCTTCGTCTCCAAAGAAAAGAGGGTGCTTCATAGCCTCTTCTATTTCTTTTTGGTGGGGGATCCGCGGTGGAGGGGACTCTAATGAGTCCTCCTGTTCGTCACTCATAGCTACTCAACTGCTTGGAACGTATCAAGTTGTTGCATCATTGAGGCGACTTCCTGTAGCTCACGGCTTGTCTTGAATTGGGGTGGTGCGCTTATCCTTGGCGTTATCTCAGGCTTGCTTATCACAAGGGTCTGTGCGCTCTCCACGTCGTCCTTTCCAAAGCTCAGAGCTATGAGTAGCTTGGAGTCTTGTAGCATGTCGATTCTCAGCTTGTTTAGACGTAGCTTTAGTTTGGTAAGGTGGTACATACTTAGGTTGGTCTGTAGGTCTTTGGGTAGTTGACGGATTAGCGTGTTGAGGCGTACTGATCTCCGCCTATAGAGATCTTCGTTGACGGGTTCCTCTATTGCTTGTACCTCGGCTTCATCCAGAGTTTCTGGGTCTTCGATCTCTATGGGGGTCTCGTATCCTTCAAGAGTGGATTTTATTGCCGCGCCTATCTCGTTTGAGACTTTCATGGCGCTTGGGTACTCTGCGATGGTTTGTAGTATGGCTAATCTCTCGTCTTCTCTCCACTGTAGCCTGTTCTTGATGTTGAGGAACATGGCGTGGTTATCTAGGTAAGCGATGACTTTTCGGAGTAGGAATTGGTCGTCTTTGGCTTGGAGGTAGGGGATCGCGCCTTCCCACGTTTGGGCTGACCAGTTGATGAAGCTATCCACCTCGGTGGCTATCGTCTCGTCAAAATTCATCTCCGTGATGGCGGAGATTCTGTCGCTGAGGAGACCTACTTTGGTGATGTACTTTACTCCTGCCTCTTCTGTTGCGCGTTGGGGGTCAAACCTGTCTCGTAGGAACCTGTTGACTCTTCTCCCGCCACTTCTCAGGAATTGGCTCATGCTATGAACACCCAATACACTACTGCGATGAGGAAAGTTACCCCAAGGAAGGCTAGGGCTAGGAATTTAGGATCTTTGTAGTTAAAGCCCTTCATCTTTCGTATCTCAGCCCTGTTGGTTTCCCATGTGTCCCACATGTCGATTGCGAGGTCAACGGCGTCTGCCTCTCCCTCAGCCTTTGCTTCGAGCGCTGTGGTGCGTTTCTCTAGGAGGGATGCGTAGATCACTGCTTGGTTGCTGTCTCCCAGCTTGACGGCTTGCTCTACGTCGTACCTTAGCTCTTCTCCGATCTCCGAGTTGTCCACGTCTAGCATGTAGTCTAGGATCTCGTTTAGCTCTGAAAGAGCCTGTGCCTCAGAATACTTTTCTTTGATGGCTTTGAGGATTAGCTCAAGGATCTTCTCTGTGAGTAGGTCTTGATCTATCCTGCTTTTCAGCGCCATTTTGGCTCCCATGGCTTCTTGGATTAGATTACATAGCTCTGGTGAGGATGTTACGAGGAATACAGGGATCGGCTCGTCTCTTTCACCCCAATAGAGGAAGGTCATATCTACAACGGCTGAGGATCCTGTGAGGACTTGTGCTTGGTGGATCAGTAGTTGGTCTGGGCACTCGTGGAAATCGTCTTGCTGGGGGAAAAAGTGTAGCGCCTGTATGCGTTGATACGGTATGTTGAAAGGTGACCATGAGCGGTGATGGAGTATGATCTCGGTGGCGTATTTCCCGTAGAGGATGTTCTCAACAACCTCGTTGTTTGCTACTAGGATCTGGTTAAGTCCCGCTTCTACTTGCTTTGCTTTGAAGGGGATCTCTACCTCTTTCTCAATGTAGCGCCCCGCTTTTTGGCTCCACCTCTTGATTGTCTGTAGATACGTCGGGGGCTTCTCGAAGAGGGGTTTTCCTCCGTTGTTGTATTCGATAGGGCGTAGTGTCCTGTGAGCTTTGAGGGGTATCGTGTGGAGCATCATCTGGTTCTCCCACGTTACGATATCTTTACTCCATCTTAGGATAGCGGTTAACGGATTTAGGGATAGGATCTCGCGTCTTATCCTGTCTCTCCACATGTACCAGCCTAGTAAGCCGAAACACATGATTGAGAAGCTGAGGGAGAAAGCGATTACGAGGTTCCACTCGTAGACGATGATGAGTGTGAAGAAAAGCGTCTCCGAGAAGATGATGGGGATCATTGGGATTAGCATGGAGTAGGCTATCTGCCTATCCATTGGAAGCTCGGAGAAGTCCAGAAAACTTAGTATTCCCATAGTATCACTTTACACATTTTTCTATTGGAAGCCCATCCGCCATAATGAGGAGTCCGTAGGTCTCGATGTGAGTTAGCTTGGTGTGCGGTATCTTGATGCGTAGAAGCAACTTTAGGGTGGCATCCCCATCTTTGGGTAGTTGAACATCCCATTTCTCGGGGACGGTCACCGCGTTACTTGATCCGCCTACGCGATAGACCTTCTCGGATTTCTTCTTGGTGCTGGGGATGTGGTCTACAATGACGATTTCAGTGGTCAACCTTTTTCCTCTTATGTCTGTGGGTGGGTTATCCAAATAGACACCTACTGTAATTGTTATTGTAATTAGAGTTATAGCCTTTGTTATAATGTAGCTTTTATACAGGTCGCATATAACGTAGCAGTGGACAAACATGAGCGGCACAGTGAAATTCGACACGGCAAACGTCATCTGGACTGTTGTTATCGTAATGCTAGTTGCGGGCTTTGGAATCTACACCTACAGGACTTTCATCGCGGGTGAAGATGTAGGCATCGGTGACATCACAAAGCCAACACAGGAGCCATTCGCGGGAAACATCGACATAAAGACCAGTGAGACCGACTTCTTAGGCGGAGCGGCTCACACTAGCTCTAACGCGATCCTCAAGTTTTACACAGTAGAGCCTGTGGATAGCGATGCGGCTGGGGTAGTCATATCAAGCACGGCTAAGAACATCTATCTCCCTGAGAAAAACAAGGGCAAGGCTTGGGTCTCCATACACAACGAGGACGACGGCTACCTGATAGCCAAGTGGATGGAGAGTATCTTTAAGCAGAATAACCCTGAGATCGTTGAGGTTATGTACCGCGATCTTAACAACGACAACAAGAAAGAGATGGTGGCTCGGCTGGACTTCTCGGACATCTTGGTATCGTCTGGGCAAGACCCTGAGTGGACTTTCATCATCAACTGGATCGATGAAGACGTAGCAAGCTGGTCTGACGACGACCCCGCTGACCAGACGGGGCTGGGCGAGACAAGCGGGACTGACTTCACCATCACTTGGAAACTCAGCGGCATCACCGCGGAGGACGGCGCGGTTATCGGTAAGCTGTACTTCGTAACCAACGACACCCGAGAAGGGAACGACATACGCCTTGAGGACGTGAAGCTCTACGGAGGGCACACTATCATGGGGAAGTCGAGTTGGGCGAACCCTGTGGCTATAAGCAACGGGGACTACGAGGCGTACTACTACGCGCCTACGGAGTACACTGACCCCTTTGAGGGGATCCTAGTCTACCGTAAAACCGACGCATCTGACTCGCTGTTCGTAGACCTTAGCGGCAAGCTCTACTTGGAGACCAACAACAAGATCACGGTTGACCTCTACATGGAGCTAGTCGGTGGAGACGGCACAACCACACAGGTAAACGACCAAGTATTGCTGAACGAGGCTTAGGTTGTCCAGTGAGGTAAAGCCATGAGTGACGCGAAAAAGATGGCGAGATCGGGAGGAACCTATTTCTTCCTTGGCGTCGTCTTTATCCTGTTAAGTCTCGGCTTTGACATGCTTCTCTACATGTTCCAAGACAAGCTAAACTTGGGGGATGTGGGGATTTACCTGATCTTAATCGTTCAGGGTATCGTCACTGGATTCCTAGTATTACTCGTAGCTGGGTGGAGAAAACCCATCGCAGGCGCGGTAAAAACAGCTACTAAGATGGTGACTCTTCTCCGTGAGCTAGACTACTTTGGCTCAGTGGGAAAAGTGTCCATCATCTACGTGTCGAGATAAAGCCATCAAAATCCCAAACTTTTTTTACATAAACACTACCTTAGAGGTAGGTGCGTATGGCTTACTGGACTATTTTCAAACAGAGATCAGAGTATAGGACAATTCTTGACCCGATTAGCTATATCTGTATCTTGGGGGCGCTCTTCCTGTTCGCGGTTCAGGCTTTCGTCTTCCTCCCTAACGTGGATGACCCAGAAATATTGGCGCTTGTGCTTAGATCGGTGGTGTCTTTCGTGTTTCTTCTCGGGGGTCTTGTTGGGATGCTGTTCTTTGGTGTTCATGTCCCTGTGCCTCAGGTGAGGGGTGGAGACGTTGACCTTGACATCTCAGCCTCAGAGTGGACGGAGATCATATTGTGGATGGGCGTAGATCTTTTCATGATTGTACTTATCAACTATATGACCCTTCAAAGCTCATCTCTTTTCGCTCAGAGCTTCGTCAACTACCCTGACTCGATGCTTAACTTTGCTATTTTTAGCTTAGCCATTGGCTGGACGGAAGAGGTTTTCTTCCGTGGCTTCGCTTTACCCGCCATAGCTAAACTGTACGGGGATCCCATGCTCAGCCTATTCACGGCTTTGGTGACTACCACTTTTGGCTGGTGGGTTTTCCATGGGGGTGTGTACGGTCTGGATCCTCAGTCAATGGTGGTTATCTTGATGGCGGGTCTCGTTTTAGGCTTCTCGTTCATAGCTACAAACTACAGGCTCAGCGTAACGATGGCTCCCCATGGCATCAACAACGTGCTTTCCGTGCTCACCAGAGGAGCAACTGTTAAAGCTAACTTAGCACTACCTCTCTACGTGAGGATGAGATGAAGCCACCAAAAAACCCCATGGTGTACGTGGTTATACCCATCTTGCTGGGGGTCGCGTTCATAGGGGCGTGGAAAAGCGGATTACTCGGTCAGGACGTAGTGGGCTACACTACTGGTTACGATGGAGTTAAACCCGCTTTTGAGGGCGTCATGTATGAAGGCGTGGCTTATGAGGGGGGCACTTGGACGAGGGGAACCTTCCTAGACTTTGACCCAGATGATCCACGCTTTGATATGTGCAACCTAGAGGGGGAGATGACAAGCATCTTCTTACCGAAAGATATTGGCTTTGGAGATCTACCGTCTTACATCCCGCCGTCCCGCTACTCGGCTCTTGATCTCATGAGCACAGAGCCTAAAGTCTATGAGTGGCAGATAGACAAGACGCTCTACAAGATGGAAGAGTATGACCTCAAGTGGTTCATCAGCCTAGAGGCGGGATATGATTCAGAGGGCGTGGCTACAAACGCGGAAGGAAACGGGAAACGATACCACAACACTGAGGTGTGGATCAGACTTGAGACGAACCCCAACTGGATCTTTGAGGGCGCTGATCGAAACTATTTCGCTGTGGCTAAAATAATGCCTGATTGGGTGGAGATAGGGGGACATGATCTTGAGAAGATAGACGTTACCCCTGAAAGCCAAGGATCCGCGGTATCCCTCTTCTATCAGCCTTATGGTGAGGCGATCTCCCTTGAGGAAGAGGACTTTACTGGTTTCTACAGTGAAGGTCAAAAGCTAAACCCCGCTCTGTTTAGGAACCAAGTCTATACGCTGGTGAAGCTTCATGACTTTGGGACGATGGGGTGGTTCGAGCTTCCACTTAACTACAAGAATCAGGGAGACGTGGTAACTTGGGAATTTACCGTTAAGATCTTCGTGGTGGGGGAATGGGAGCTACAAGACGTTCAGGAGATACCTGCGGATTACCACCGAACATCCAAGGTAACTACGCAGGGCGTGAAGGTGGGGGAGTGGACGGGTCTAGGGGACGTGTTCGACACGCTACAGGGTAAACTTTTAGCCTTAGGCGTCATCTTGACTACAATAGGCGTGTTCCTGTTCCTGTTCTGGATCCTAGCGCCTGTGATGGTAAGCTCGTACATGTATGGAGGAGGTAGAAATGGGTAGAAGACCGCAAGCTAATCCAATGTTAGCCCTTTTCGCAGTGTTTTTCCTTTTAGCTGGGATAGGGGCTTTCGCCTACATCTCGTTGACGGGAGGCATCTCTCCAAAACAGGAGACCAAGGACACGGCAAAGGTAGAGATCATCTACTATGACGCTGATGAGCTACCAGATGAAGTCAACACAACCGACCCTCAGACAGATGAAGACGCCCACGGTCAAACAACAACCACCTCGGACAACGAGGGTCAAACAGAGACGGATCAAACTGAGGAAAAAGACGAGGAAGAGGATGATCCTACCCCTGACCCCATAGATGATACGTTCAAGGGAACCCTGACCATCAAAGTGGAGTATGTAGGCGCAAGCGGGGGCTTGTTAAGCATCCTTCCCTTAGAGTTTGTAAAGTCTCTCGGCGGGGAGCCTCTTGAAAAGTTGCGGATAACCTACGCGTGGGACTTTGACTATGGAAAAGACATTGATCCAGAGTCAGTTTCTCTACATGTTAGCGCCGTAGTAAAACGCGTTAACTATCAGGGAATGATTGAAACATGGCGTACTGGAACCTTTACAGGGGGGAAGGTCTTTGATCAATACGTCTATAACGTCAGAGGATCCAACACTGAGAACATAGACATTGAAGACCCTGATCTCGGGTTCCACAACGCCAAGTATCTTGGGGATCCCTACGTCATGTTGTGGACTACTGAAAAAGACTTTGTTGTTGATTGGGAAGCAATCGTTTCCACTTACGGAGGTACGCCTCATAAGATATTTGGTACAGTAGGCGTAAAAACAAGCCTCATGTGGGACGCCACGGTGACGGATCCAGATGGAGGATATACGCCCCCAGACTACAGTGATCCATACTTCTACGATCCTTCAACATCGTTCCCCTATGGCGGCTACCAAGATACGCCCCTGATCAGCATAGTCCCCATCGGTTAATCTTTTCTTTTTTTCAATAGCAAGGGCTATATCTCAAAGGCTGTAACATATCCTCAAGATGAAGACATCAAAATATCTGGGGCTTCTGCTAGCCACCACCTTGCTGGTAAGCGTCCTCCCCGCGCCCCTGATCGTTATTCAGCCTGTATATGCCGCAACGGAGGATTTTACTACCTTCACCGTCGGTGGCGCAGATAGTGGCTCGATTATTAGCGTAAACTCAACGAACATTAGCGTAACCCAGATGGAGCGTCAAGATGAAGCATATGCCTATAAAGATCTTGGAGCGGGCGGTGTTCTGTCAGGAGCGTTTACACACACCTTTGCGTTCATAGTCACTGTCTGGGACGCGGGAGATACCAGTAACCGAAACACGGCTAACATCTTGATGTACCACGCATCACGGGCGAGCGATACGGAGCAGTGTAAGTCGAGTCTCAATGATGAGTGGCTTGAGGTGGTTCTTAAACAGAGCGCGGATAACAATGACCAATTCCATCTCCAATTAAACACGTATGACGACGATGCGGATACAACCGCTAGCCTGCTAAGTGACGATACGTGGTACTACTGCAACATTTCACGCACGGGAACCACAAGCACTCTAGCCATCTACACGGACTCAGAGTTTAGCTCCCTCTTTGACACGCTGACCGTTGGGGGAGCTAACGACAATTATCGATACCTGATATACGCGCAGAGCGATGACGAGCCAAGCCTAGATCTCACCGACGATTGGAGTGGAGAGATAAAGAATCTCGACCTATCAGGAGCAGGCGGGTCTTCTCCTACAGGCGAATATTTTGAGAATCTAGCCGCAACCGACGTAAATGGATTTTACCTCGTATCGTGGACTAGCAATATAACAGGTAGCCATAGCGTAGCTTTTGGAACGGACTCCTCCTTATCAACCTACACGCGCTCCGAGTGGGACAACTCGACCTCTGATCCAACGATCTTCCTTGGATCAACGGATCTCCCTGTGAACCAAACTATATACTATCGCCCAGAGATCTATAACGTAAGCACAGGAAACCTTATCATTCAGGACTCAATCTACAACTTTTCAACCACACCAACAGCGGGAAGCATATACTCAGGCTTCCAAGTCCATGACGACGTAATTGATCTCGGCTACGCTCCTCAGGGGAGCGTCTTCTATGACTCATCTGCAAGCAAGTTCTACCTGTTAACGGTTGATCAATCAGGCGGCTCAGCCATCAACTGCAAGGAGTCCACTCGCGGCATTGAGTGGGTAAATTACTCTGGAATAGCTGGGGGCAACATAGTCTCATCTTTCCCGACAGGATATAACAAATTTAAGACTCCCGTGATGATTAAAGTAGACTCCACCTATTACCTGTACTGTGGTATCCAAGACACATCAACAGAGGATTGGGTTAGTGGGTTATGGACGGGTTCAGGGCTTGACTCTCTCTCGTATCAAAGTGCTGTGCTTAATAACACTGAGGTGGCGCGAGTTGATCAAAACTTTAGGATCTTTGATGTCTGGTACAACACGTCTGACAGTAAGTTTTATGCCTTTGTAGGGGGAGGTGATGACACTCATGGAGATTGGGAGATCGTCTATCCAGCCAAGTCCTCCGATTCCAGCTTTATAGGAGACATAATAAATACTGTACTCATCGAGGAAGCCAACTACTCCGCGGGTACATGGGCTGATGAGTTTAACTATCCTCCGCGGGGAGTCTGGACTACGGACTTCTCTCGTTACATTGGCTTTGCACCTGCTTGTGGGTCTTCAAGCCCAGATTACGAGTTTGACAACGATCTTGTGGTGTTAGATGATCCCTTACAGCCGTGGACTACGAGTAACATGTATTCTGATCCAACTAGCGCGGCTCATGGATATGGTGAAACCGTGCTAGGCAGGACAAACCCAAATAAACATGGCACGGTCTTGGTTGATAACGAGATTTACCACTTCCAATACCAGTATGACGCTCAGCTTGTTTGGCTCTACACTTTCAAGGCGTTCTTTGAAGACATGGACATAAGGATAGATGAGGGATACGTCCCCAAGGTGCACCTAGACGGGGGCTTCCCTACCATGGCTCAGATTAAGGATCCGCTTGACATCTGTGTTTACACGGAAGACAGAGATGCAACCCTTGAGATCACAGACTTCGATAAAACCAACGAGTATGTCAGGATCCAGTTTGAGGACTACGGTGCTAACCAGAAATTCTACGTCAACCTCAAGGACTTCTCCACAAACACGCTGTACCTCCACCTTTCGGAAGACTCTGGAAACTTTATAGCGGAAATAAACACGACCTCAACAGACGCAACTAAGACGCTCTCCCCTAGCGGAAGCGGCAACGACTTCTTTTTCAGCTTAACTCAGACCACCTTTAACACGGCTCCCTCAGCCACCACGATGGAGGTGACTAACCCCACCGATGGTCTGTTCATCATGGCTGGAAGCGGAACAGGCTACACTCTGCGGATGGTGGGAACCGATGCGGATGGAGGATCCGACATATCAACCGTCCATGGAAGCCTAGTCTTTGATGACACCCACAAACTGAACGTCTCTGTGACGGGAACATCCGTCAGTTTCCCCGAGGGAGGCGATTACGTCATACATGGAGGAGAAACAATAACCACCTCAGGCAACACAAAAACAGTTGATGTCCTTTTAGCCTTCAAGGAAACCGTGCCCATAGTCACTAACATCGATGGATACCTCAAGGTGACCGACGCCTCAAGTGAGACCTCAGGCTGGACATCTTTCTCGGACATCATAAGCATAATGCTTTACGAGGATGACGGGGGTGGTGGTGGTGCGCCCACCTCACCCCCGTCGGGGGAGGATGGGGGTGAAGAGGGTGAAGGTGAGGAGCCGCCGCCTGTGATCTGGTGGAGGGATCCACCCG
>Ga0180433_10000988_pt1 | contig 48287 bp, 43 predicted proteins | sample SS_ome_8_FD_132980 | JGI IMG/M metagenome (GOLD analysis project Ga0180433, IMG submission 132980) | Hypersaline lake sediment archaeal communities from the Salton Sea, California, USA - SS_1_D_1 metaG | ecosystem: Environmental > Aquatic > Non-marine Saline and Alkaline > Hypersaline >...
GGATCGTCATCTAATAACAATAACTCAAATCCTTTTGGATCGTCATCTAATAACAATAACTCAAATCCTTTTGGATCGTCATCTAATAACAATAACTCAAATCCTTTTGGATCGTCATCTAATTCAAACCCTTTTGGTGTTTCAAAAAATCCTTTTGGACCGTCGTCCAGTAGTAATAGCTCTAATCCTTTTGGATCGTCATCTAACTCAAATCCTTTTGGTGTTTCAAAAAATCCCTTCGGATCGTCGTCCAGTAGTAATAACTCTAAGCCTGTAAATCCCTTTTCAAAAACAAAGACTCCAAATCCTTTTACTCCAAACCCTCAAACTAAGAACCCTTTTAAAAATAGTTTCCCTAAAAAAGTTGCGCAAAAGAAATTCAAACGCGAAGAATACTTTAAAATTTATTTTCAAAAAGGTGATTTTCCAGAACCCTCTTTTCAAGAATTAAAAGAGATTTTCAAATATTTACCTGAATATAAAGCTAAAACAATAATCCTGGTTTCAACAAAATGGGCACTCGCATTTTTTGAATCTAGAAAAGTTCTTTCACCTGAACTATTTTATCATTGGCAGAAAGCTCTACCCGAACTTCCACCTCGTCTTCCTGCATTGAAGATTAGATATTTAAGCCCCATAAAAAGAAATCAGGGCCTTGTTCACAGAGGAAACTACTATAGTTTCTTTCAATCATTAGTAAATAATAAATACAAAAAAATAAAGTTTAATGAAAATTATGAATATAGTATTCCAGACTGCATTAGATCATTGAATTTGAATATAAGCCTTCATCGCGAAGGAACTGATAACGAACTGACCACCAAATTTTTAAACAATCTAACCTCTTTAAAAGAGTTATACATTTTTGCTTCAGAGAAGTTTTATTATAAAGGCCCAGAGATTCCAGAACTTGCAAATTACCCATATCTTGAAAGTCTCAAAATCAAAATAAATGGTTATCATGATATAACTTTTCTACCTAATATGACCAACTTGATTAATCTAGAACTTAATACTCCCAATCCTATTTTTGCCCCCTCCCATTCACACTTAACGAAATTAAAATTTTGTGATCTTTCAGCCAATATGATTTTTGAACTCCCAGATCTCCCCTCAAGCATTGAAAATTTAAATATCAGCATGAACCCAATTTCGAACATTTCATGTATTTCAAAATTTGCCTCACTGAATTATTTAAATATAAAATTATGTCAAATCCGCGAAATTCCCGATAGCATAAGAAAACTCACAAAAATGACATTTTTGGACCTTTCAATCAATCCTATTTCCGAACTCCCATATGGCCTCAGTCAGCTTTCAAAATTGAAAGTGTTATCACTCGACGAAACTAACATTTCAGAGCTCCCACCTGGCATCAGCACTTTTACTAACCTAGAGCTCTTAGGGCTATCTAAAACTAAGATTGCAACTCTGCCTGACTTTATCAGTAGTTTCAAAAATCTAACGACTCTTCACATGAACCACACACTAATAACCTCTATTCCTTGCGGAGTGAGTGACTTAAACAATTTAAAGGACGTTAGAACTGTCGGATCTCCTCTTGATCAAGAATCGTTGGATATCCTGCTTAAAATGAATATTAATCTCAACACACGATAGAGAAGGATTATTATGAGCATAAATAGTATCGGTAATTATAGTTTAACCTTAATTCTCTCATATTTATATGAAGATCAAGGTCTAGATACTGTCTTAACATCTAAGAGATTTGCGGAATGTTTCTTCCTTTCACGAAAGGAAATTTCTCCAGAACTCGCCTTGCAATGGGCAAAGTACGCCCCTAAATTCCACAAACTCCCTCACTTATCGATTAAGAACTACTCCGATTTATCCAAGACAACACCTATCTACCGACTACTAACACCCAATTTCAGGACTCCAAATGCGTTTTTAAAGCTTTTAGAAAAGCCCCAGGACTATGATCTTAGCATAAACGATTATACTTTTAACGATTGTATCCGTTCTATTGACTTAAGACTAAGCGACGGGATAATCGAAATAGATCCTTACCTAAGTGATCCTATCTTTAATTTAAATTGTTTGGAAAAATTATCACTTAAGCTACCTAGCAGTGAGCATATAATTTCTGACAACATCACTAACCTATCTTGCCTAAGATCGCTTGATCTCAAATATAACTATTTATCACACATTCCCAATCTATCGAATTTAACATCACTCACCTACTGCAATTTAAAACACAATCGCTTTAATAAAGTTCCCATCTTACCTTCTTCGGTGCAAAATCTTTCACTAGAAGGGTGTGGTATTAGTGATTTATTAGATATTGACTCACTTCCTAACCTCACAGTCCTTAATCTCTCAAAAAACAACATTGGAACCATACCAGACTGCATCTCTTGTCTGACAACTCTGCACTTTCTTGATCTATCTAATAACCTCTTTTTAGTCTCAATTTCGCCACAGCTTGAGAATTTAGACAGTCTCACAATGATTAATATTAAAGGGACAAATCTGAACGATGAGTCCATCAATCTACTTCTAAGTCTAAATCTTATTTCCGGTGAAAATTTTTTGGCAGAGAATCAGGCCTACGCTGCGGGTTACGCGGGATATGGTGAAGGCTACGACCCTGAGGGTTATGGCGAAGCCTATGCTGAAGGCTACGAAGGCTACGAAGGCTACGAAGGCTACGAAGGCTACGAAGGCTACGACGCTGAGGGTTATGGCGAAGCCTATGCTGAAAGCTACGACGCTGAGGGCTACTTTGGATACTAAAGGCATTAAGAAGCAGCACTCTCAAATTCTTTTGACAACACTATCTAAAAAGTAACGTGGCCAGGGACGCGGGGGAAGGCGATCACATCGCGGATATTCTCCATCCCTGTCACAAACTGCACAAGGCGCTCAAAGCCCACACCAAAGCCCGCGTGGGGCACGGTGCCGTATTTTCTGAGATCTAAGTACCAGCCGTAGGCCTCGCGGTCGAGCTGGTGCTCAGTGAATTTCTGATCCAAGCGCTCATACCGCTCTTCCCTTTGCGATCCCCCGAGGATCTCTCCAATCTTAGGCACGAGAATGTCAAGGGCAGCGACGGTCTTGTTGTCGTCGTTCTCCCGCATGTAAAAAGCCTTGATCTCTTTGGGGTAGTCGGTGACGACGATGGGCTTTTTAAAGTGGGTTTCTGACAGGAAGCGCTCGTGCTCTGTCTGCAGATCGATCCCCCACTCGGGCTTGAAGTCAAACGACTGACCCGACTTCATCAAGATATCGACAGCTTCTGTGTAGGTGATGCGAGCAAAGGGGGACGTTGTGACGTGGCTCAAGCGCTCGAGAAGTCCCTTTTCGATGAACTTGTCGAAGAACTCAAGATCGTCTTGGCAGTGGGCCATCACGTGGTCGATCATCGCCTTGAGGTAAGTTTCGCCCAGTTCGACGACATCGCTCAGCTCAGCAAAGGCCATCTCGGGCTCGATCATCCAAAACTCGGCGAGGTGGCGCGCGGTGTGGGAGTTTTCGGCACGGAAGGTGGGGCCAAATGTGTAGATATCTGAGAGGGCTGAGGCGTAGGTTTCACCGTTGAGCTGCCCTGAGACGGTGAGGAATGCTTCTTTCCCAAAGAAGTCTTTGGAGAAGTCGATCTTTTTATCGTCGGTCAGTGGGGGCTTATCAAAGTTCATTGTTGTGACTTGAAAGAGCTCTCCCGCCCCTTCGCAGTCAGACCCTGTGATGATGGGACTCTGCAAGTAGGTGAAGTCCCGCTTCTGGAAAAAGGTGTGGGTGGCGTAGGCGAGCTGGTTGCGCACGCGGGCAACGGCCCCTTGGGTATTTGTGCGGGGACGGAGATGGGCGATGGTGCGGAGAAACTCAAAGGAGTGGCGCTTTTTCTGCAGTGGGTACTCGTCGGGGGGGCAGGTGCCGATCACCTCTAACTCTTTGGCTTGCATCTCGACACTCTGCTTCCCCCCGGGGCTTTTGACGACGGTGCCGCGCACTTTGACTGAGGCGCCGGTCGAAATGGACTCGATAAGGGAGGTGTAGTTGGGGACAGAGGCGTCGACGATGACCTGAAAGTTTTTAAAGCTAGAACCATCGTTGATTTCGATAAAGGCAAAGGTCTTTTGAGCGCGGCAGCTTTTGACCCAACCGGCTACAACTGTTTCCTGATCGACAAAGGTTTCGATGTGTTTAATTTTCGTCCGTTTCATTGGGCATACTCTCTTAGTGTCGCTATTTCTTCTTTCCAATATTTATCCCCATCGGGGGTCTCTAGGTACTTGGGGAGCTCGCGCAGTTTGGGGTGGCTCATGATCGCTTTGAACCCCTCGGGGCCAATCTTTCCCTTGCCCAGGTGGGCGTGACGGTCCTTGCGCGATCCTAAATCGTGAAGGGAGTCGTTGATGTGGAAGGCGTAGAGGTGTTTGAGTCCGACGACCTTGTCAAATTCTTCGATCGTGGCGTAGACGGCTTCTTTGGTGCGCAGATCGTAGCCGGCGGCAAAGATATGGCATGTATCGATGCAGACGCCGATCGGCACTTTCCCTTTCACACCGTCAATGATGGCATTGAGGTGCTCAAACTTATGTCCCACTGTCGTCCCCTGCCCTGCTGTGGCTTCGATGAGAAGGCGCGTGGGCCCCTTTGCCGTGAGCGCTTCACAGGCGGATAGACTCTCGACAATGCGCCCAATACACGCCTCTTCAGTGTCACCTGTCGCCGCTCCGGGGTGGAAGTTGAGGTAGGCAATCTTGAGCTGGTGACACCGCTCGATCTCCTCTTTAAAGGCCTTGCGGCTCTTTTCCAAATTTTCCGGTTTGTTGGAGCCTAAGTTGATCAGGTAACTATCGTGGCACATGATCTGCTTTAGGCCAGTCTCTTCTAAAGCGGCTTCGTAGCGGGCCACCTCATCCTCTGGGATGGGCTTGCCGTTCCACTGCTTTTGGTTGCTCGTGAAGAGTTGAATCGTCGTCGCACCAATCTCTTGGCCGCGCAGGATCGCTTTGTGAACGCCCCCCGCCGCAGAGGTGTGGGCACCGATAAGGAGTTTTTCTTTGGGTACTTTTGTCATAGACAAATATTTTACTACATTTTTGCCCAAGATCAAGCTAAAATTCCGAGGGTATGGAAGAAAAAAAAGATGTATCAAGGGCTTCACTCCGTTTTTTAGGGGGGACGCTCATCAGTCGCCTCAGCGGGCTCTTAAGAGATATCGCCATGGCGGCGAGTTTTGGGACGACACCAGAGGTGGCCACTTTTTTGATCGCCTTCCGCTTCTCAAACTTTCTAAGGCGCCTTCTCGGCGAGTCGGCTCTCTCGGCGAGCTTCATCCCCTATTTTGAGTCCGAGCGGGCAGGTGGCTCCCACGGGGCCCTCTTTTTTCGCGACTGCCTCTTCTCCCTCTTGGCCCTCCTTTTAGGGATCGTCTTACTTGCCGAAGTGGGCCTTTCTTTCAGCCATGAAAGCCCCGTCCTCTCCTACGCCAAGTGGATGGTCCCGGGACTTATTTTTATTTCCCTTTATGGGCTCACAAGTAGCCTTCTGCAGTGTGAAAGAAAGTTTTTTCTCCCCGCAATTGCACCCATTGGGTTCAACATTGTCTGGTCGGCCGCCGCCCTCTATTGTGCCAAGGCCCCAAGCCCCTTTATTGCCCTATCGAAGGCGATCACCCTCGCCTTTGCCGCCCAGTGGCTCCTCACCCTCCCCCCTACCTGGCGGTGGATCCGCTCCCATCTCACACTAAAAGAAATAGGAGCCTTTCAACTCTTTCCCCCATCGGTGCGCCAGGCTATCCGCCCCTTTTTACTCGGGTTCATCGGGATTGGAGCCCTTCAGATCAATAGCTTGCTCGACACCCTTTTTGCCCGAGCCGCGTGCCCAGAGGGGCCCGCCTACCTTTGGTACGCTTTGCGACTCCAACAAGTCCCCTTAGCGCTCATTGGGATAGGCTTAGGCTCAGCGCTTATGCCCTCCATCTCGCGGGCTATCAAAGGGGGAGAGAGTGCCAAGGGGGACGCGCTGCTCAAGTACGCGATCGTGCGGGGATTTGCCCTCCTCCTCCCCGCAATGCTGGGCCTTTTACTCGTCGGGCACGGGATCCTAGAGCGCCTCTTTGGCTACGGCTCGTTTGATCAGGGGAGCATCGCCCAAACAGCGCGCGCCCTCTACGGCTACGCCCTAGCCCTCCCTTTTGCGGGGTGGACCGTCATCTTAGCGCCCCTCTTCTACGCCCAAGGTAACTACCGCCACCCATTGAATGGGGTTTTGGTGAGCATTGGGGTCAACATTGCCCTTAACACCCTTCTCGTCTTTGGCTTTCACATGGGAGCAGAGAGTGTCGCCATCGCCACATCGGTGAGCGCTCTGGCCAACTTCATCTACCTAAAAAGGGGATGGAGCGCCCCTCTCCCCTACAAGGCATTGGCGCGGATTGGAGGGTGTGCATTGATCGCACTGCTGAGCGCGCTTAAAGGAGGATTTTACGTGCAAGGGGGTCTGTTCACGATTGTCTACTTCGCGACAGCTAGACTATTCAAAGTGGAAGAAGTATTAGATTTGGCGCGCACCGGAGTGCGCGCGCAGAATTAGATAGTGTCCCCAAAGCCATTTGGCGACACTATCTAGGTGGTGTGAGCTAAGAACTCACAAACAAGAGGAACATTCACAGGAAGGGCGAGAGGGATCTGATCGAACTCAGGGAGTGTCTCGAGTTTACCGGTGAATTTTCCATCTTCAACTGACACGTACTCGGGAAGCTCAGCTGATGTGTTGGCTGCAGCTTCTTTACAAAGAGCGTTGTTGCGGGTCTTTTCTTTGAGACTCACAGTCATACCGGGCTTGACCTGGAATGAGCGGATGTCTACTTTCTTCCCGTTGACGAGAACGTGGCCGTGGGCAACGAGCTGCTGGGCGTGGAAGATCGTCGTCGCAAGGCGCATGCGGTAGACCATCACGTCCAGGCGGCACTCTAGCTGCTGGAGGAGGTGGTGGGCTGTGTTGCCAGGGCGACGGGTTGCCTCAGTGTAATATTTGAGAAGCTGCTTGCGGCTGAGCATGCCGAAGGCGGCTTTGAGTTTTTGTTGCTCTTCGAGCTGAAGACCGTAGTCTGATTTTTTGCGGCGACGCGATCCACCGTGCACACCTGGAGGGTTAGGTTTGTGCAGGAGGGGATTGCGGCGGCGACCAAAGACATTTGTGCCAAATCGTCTTGCAATGCGGTTTTTAGGGCCAGTATAACGAGCCATAGTTCTCCTAGTAGGTATCCAATGTTTTCTTTCTTAGAGTAGTAGAATAGAGAATTCAGGATTTTTTTACAACCATAGTTTGCTCTCTCACTGTCATATTATTTTTTGACCTCTCCTCCATTGACAAAAAGGCTAAAATGCTTTTTAATTTCTTCCTAAGAAAGTCTAAGGAATCGTTATGTATCACGTCATCGCTTTTTACCTTTTCACCCCGATTGATGAACCCCATGCTGAGGTTAAGCGTCAAAAGAATTTTTTATCCCAGCTCGACACCAAAGGGCGCATCTACATCTCAGAAGATGGGATCAACGGCCAAATGAGCGCTTCAGAGGAGGCCTCAAAGGCCTACATCGACTGGATGAAAGAGGATGCCAGGTACAAGGATATCGATTTCAAAATTCACCTTCACACCGAGCACGCCTTTGACCGTTTGACGATCAAATACCGCAAGGAGCTCGCGGCTCTCGACCTGAGCGTCGACACCACTGATGGCGCCGAGCACCTCTCTGCCGAAAAGTGGGCTGAGATCATGGACGAAAAGGACCCTTCGACCATTGTGATAGATGTGCGCAACAACTACGAATCGGACGTGGGCCACTTTGAAGGGGCAATCTGTCCCGACTTGGAAACGTTCCGCCAGTTCCCCGATTATATCGATCAACTCGCCAAGGAGTACAACCCCGAAACCACCCGCGTTCTGATGTACTGCACGGGGGGCATCCGGTGTGAGCTCTTCTCCCCTCTGATGCGCAAGAAGGGGTTCAAGCAGACCTATCAATTGGATGGGGGTGTGATCAAGTATGGCCAGTCTGTCGGCAAGAAGCACTGGGAAGGGAAACTTTTTGTCTTTGACGATCGGATGGTGGTCCCCATCAGCGACGACAACGACGAGACAATCAGCCACTGCCACAACTGCGGAGCCAATAGCGACACCTTTTATAATTGCGCCCACATGGAGTGCAACAAACTCTTTCTCTCATGCCCTCAGTGCGCTGAGGCATTGAAAGGGTGCTGCAGCGTAGAGTGTACAAAAGCTAAAAAAGTGCGCCCCTTTGACCCTAAAGTCCAGCCCAAGCCCTACCGCCGCCTCTCTCGCGAGGTAAAGGACCAACTTGACAGCACAGATTGAGAGATCTTCCGATAAGAAATTCTCTTTCACTCTTTGTCGCGGCACAAAAAAAGAAGGGATTCCCCCCGCCAAAGTTCAGGCTGCGTTGCGCAGCAGCCAAAAACTCACGTGGGAAGGATCCCCTCTCATCGTCGATATTCTCTCTCCATTCACACTCTCACTGAAAGGGACCTACGAGGGCAATGCCCCCATCTTAGAGGCCTCGCTTGAGAGAAACGGACGATCCATTCCCCTCTCAAAGTGCACGTCTATTTTCCCAGCCCCCTACCCTGTGGCTATCTCCCCCCCTTTCCTCTACGTGATCGACACCGATCTTGACTTTAGGCTACTCAATCGGTTGATCGAAGGCCCGACTCAAGTGAGCGATCGTGAACTCGATATCATCAAAGAGACTTTTGAAGGGTCTCTCACCTTCACAAATGAGCGCACCCCTGTCACCATCACTCCGAGATTACAACTTGTCGATCGGATGGGGGCTTTTGCTAACCTCACTTTTCACTACTCGCGCCCCTCCCCGAAACTCCTTGACGAGGAAAAGAGCTTTGAGCGGGACCTTTTAGAGACGGCGTTTGTCGTCAAAGAGAGGGGGACATCGCGCTACTTTTGCCCGATGGACCAAGTGACAAAAAGTCTGAAGTTTTTACTCGAGCTGGGATGGCCAATTACCGACTACCGAGGCAAGCAGGTGAAGCACCAATCCAAGGTCGCCCTATCACTCACCGAGGACAAAGAGACCCTCAAGCTCTCTGGCACCCTCTCTTTTGACGACTTTCAAACTGATCTCAAGGATATTGCCCTCTCGGTCAATAAAAGGGAGCAATTTGTCGATCTCACCGATGGGAGTGTGGGACTTTTAGATTATGAAAAACTCCCGATCCCCGACGACATTGCCCCCAATCTAACCATCCCCCGGACCCACATTGGGGATCTCCATCCCATCGGCAATGAGACCGCCACCCCCTTTCAAGTCGATCTTGAAACCCTCACAAGCCACAAACTTGCCCACCCATCGGATGATTTTTCCGGCCAGCTCTACCCCTACCAGCAGGACGGGGTGAATTATTTACACTATCTTTATAATAATCGCTTTGGTGGGCTTTTAGCGGACGAGATGGGACTTGGAAAGAGTGTCCAAATCCTGGCATTTTTTTCACAGGTCAAATCGCCCCACCCCCGCTTGATCGTCTGCCCCAACTCCCTCCTCTTTAATTGGGAGCGAGAGATCCGCCGCTTTCTTCCCAGTGCTACAGTCCTCATCCATCGGGGCGTAGAGCGGACGAAAGAGGGGGAAACATTTGAGTCTTATGCTATTGTGATCACAAGCTACTCTATATTGCGCATCGACCATCAATTACTGAGCAGTTTGAGCTTCGAGTGTGCGGTGTTTGACGAGTCCCAAGTCTTTAAAAACCCTGATTCACAGGTCTTTAAGGCAGCGCGCGCCCTTAAAACCGAGTGCCGCATTGCCCTCTCTGGGACCCCCATTGAGAATCGCCCCCTCGACCTTTACAGCCAATTTGAGGTCCTCAGCCCTGGGCTTTTAGGCGATCGCGCCACCTTCACATCGCTGCAAACCTCCCCACTTTTCCAGCAAAAAATCAAGCGGCGCCTCGCCCCGTTTTTCTTAAGGCGCACGCGCGATGTGGTCCTGAAGGATTTGCCCGAAAAGATTGAGCAAGAGGTGCTCGTCGATATGGATCCGCTTCAAAGGGAGCTCTACGAAAAAACTCTGGCCACCTCAAGGCAAAAAGAGGCCAATGTGCAAATTTTTGAAGCGATTTTGCGACTGCGCCAAATTTGTTGTGATCCGAGACTCGTTGGGGGCGAGGCGCCAAGCGGGAAGCTCACCCGCGTCCTCTCAGATATCGATGAAGCGATCGAAAGTGGCCATAAGGTCTTGCTTGTCAGTCAATTCACCCAAATGCTCACCTTGATTCAAAAAGAGATCGCCCACCCCTTCGTTCGCCTTGACGGAGCGACGAAAAATCGGGAGCAGGTGGTCGATCAATTCCAAAACGACCCCAATATCCCCCTTATGCTGATGAGTTTAAAGGCGGGGGGCGTCGGATTGAACCTCACCGCTGCCGACACGGTGCTCATCTACGATCCGTGGTGGAATGAATCGACCGAGCAGCAGGCCATCTCGCGCGCTCACCGCATCGGCCGGAAAAAAGGGGTGATTGCTAAACGGTATATCACAAGCTTGAGCATTGAGGAGAAGATCATGACCCTCAAAAAGCATAAATTAAAGACATGCGATCACATACTTGATCTTGATGCCCAAGCTCTTAACCTCACAAAAGAGGACCTGTTAGACCTATTATCCTAACGGGCCCTCTGGGGGGAATTCCCCGTCGTGATTCTTTTTATCGAGCATCTCTGAGGCAGCCTCTTTGAGGGTCTTAAGCCCCTCTTCGAAGCCAATTTCCTTTAAGATCTCGTCGAGATAGGTTCTCTCTGCCTGGAGTTGATCGCAGAGAGTCTCGAGTTTCGCGACTTTTCTTTCTAAATGATGGTTTGACATAAGCCATGACTCCTTGTGTTCACCCTTTGTAGATGCAAAAACCATGCCAAACCAACAATTTATTTTAATTTTTTTGCAATCCATTCGCAATCAGTCGATTAGCAGCAAATATTGTAAAATGGAGTTGCATAACCCAAAAAACATGATAAAATGGAAGTATACAACCCAAAAATAACAGACAAATGGAGTTGCATAACCCAAAATGTATAATCGATACTTAGAAAAACCACTTAAAGGATCTCAAAGCTTCTTTCTGCTAGGACCGAGGGGAACTGGTAAAACATCATGGCTTAAATCACAGATTCCGAATGGATTATATATCGACCTTCTTAACCAAGAGACTTTTTTCTACCTCCTGCAAAATCCCCACCGACTCGAGCGACTGATCCCCAAGGGGTTTGACGACTGGGTGATCATTGATGAGGTGCAGAAAATCCCCGATCTTCTTAATGAAGTCCACCGACTAATAGAGGGGGCACGCACCAGGTTCATACTCACAGGATCAAGCGCCCGGACTTTAAAGCGAAAAGGGGTAAATCTTCTCGCCGGTCGGGCTCTCTACTACAAAATGTTTCCCCTCACTGCTGTAGAGCTTGGCGATGATTTTCAACTGCCGCGCTCACTGAAATATGGACACCTTCCAACAGTCTATTCCCAAGCTATCGATCCAAAAGAGTATCTCAAAGCCTATATCCACATCTATTTGAGAGAAGAGGTGATGCAGGAAGGATTAGTGCGCAATGCCGGTTCCTTTTCCCGCTTTCTAGAGGTTGCGAGTTTTTCCCAGGGCTCACTTCTCAACATCTCTAAAGTGGCAAAAGAGGTTGGCTGTGAGAGAAAGACCATCGAGGAATACTTCCAGATTGCTGAAGATCTTCTCTTGGCCACGCGCCTTCCTGTTTTCACCAAACGGGCTAAACGGCGGATGCTCTCTCACCCTAAATTTTACTACTTTGACGTTGGCGTCTATCGCCACTTGAGACCGATGGGCCCATTTGATAAGCCTGAAGAGGCAGAAGGGCCTGCCCTAGAAAGCCTAGCTTTGCAGGAGATTCAAGCGATCAACAGCTACCTAGACCTCGAGTATGAGATCTATTTTTGGCGCACGACAACTGGGCTTGAGGTAGATTTTGTCCTTTATGGCCCGAAAGGTCTCATTGGGATTGAGGTGAAGCGATCGAAAAAAATAGAAACTGACGACCTTAAAGGGCTAAAAGCTTTTCAGTCTGATTACCCAATGGCCAAGCTTTACATTTTATATGGGGGCGAGAAAACGCTCCATTTTGATGGAATCACAGCGATGCCATTTGAGAAAGCCCTGAAATCTCTTCAGCTGCTTTTAGGTCGAACTTTGGATGATTAAGTGATGACTCAGGGGCATAAGCCATCTCATTATAAGTGATGTGTGACAAAAGTAGACCTATCTTGTTTCTTTCCAAAGGAAATCATCAAAAATGAGGCTGTTAAAGAGAGTAAAGCCCCTAGTAGAAGGTTAAAGATCGATTGCTGCGTGATAAAAAAGAGAAAGGATCCTAGATAAGGAAAAATCATCCCCCGTATTCCAACCATAAGGACATTGACTGAGGTGAAAGCAGTGCTCTCCTTCCCTTTAGAAAAGGTCGGTCCTGAGAGTTTCCATGAGAGCTCACTTCCCCCCTGCATGATCCCATACACGAGATAGGCTGGAAAAACCAAGGCATAGAAAGGCTTTGCCGCTAAAAGAAGAAGAGGGAAAAGGGCTGCAAACACTGTCACAACTGCACAGAGTTGAAAAATTTTAACACGATGAAAATAACGCACCCATGCGGGAGATGAGATCACAAATCCTATCCCTTTAAAAGCTGCCATTGCTGTTAACATTTCGGTATAGGAAAGGTTTAGAATATCGACAAAATAGTGGGGTAAAATCGGATGGATAACCATCAAGCCAGCCCCTCCAAGGAAAAATCCGATTTGAAATTTCAGAAAAAGTTTTCTTGTAGAAAGGTGCGCCCAGCAATTTTTCCAAGGTGCTGCAAGTGAGTTAAAAAAATTAGGTAATGAACTTTGCGCAACCGTAGGGACATGCGGAGGAAACATTCTGATAAAAAGATTCGCACTTAAACCCATAAGAGCAAAGAGAGGAAATAGATTGCGCCAGATAGAAGGGAAAGAATCGAGCAGTAACCCAAATGGGATTGGCAAAAGAGCCGTCCCCAAGTAGTCAATCATGGAAGCGGAAGCACAAATTTTACTTTGCTTTTTCTCCGGAAGATTGAGACGCAATAGCTCTATCCAACCTGGTATTACTCCCCTTTTCAGCATCATAAAATTAGCAAAGGCTATGATCAAAAACCAGGGATTTTGAAAAAAAGGAATGAAGAGAAAGGGTAAGAATTTCAGCGTATTGGCCCAAAGGAGATTGTTTATAAGGCGATGCGGTTTTTGATGAACGAGCTGGCTCCAGTAGGGTGAAAAAAGGGCGACAAGGGGCTTTAGAGCTACCATCGTCGCAATTTGAAATGGAGTTGCATTTAGTTCTTTATATAGAACAATAGGGAGGAGGTAAAAGAGCCCCCAAAAAGGAAATGTCAAGAGGTGAACGAAAAGATAACTTCTGCTCGTCACTGCCTCATTTGAAAGAGTTTTTGCCATCTTGTGATTGAATATGTTCCCTTTCAAAATAGGCCCATCAACCGTAAAAATCAAATTAAGAACGATGGCTTCTAGGTCGCACTATGACCCTGATTGCTACATATTCATTTTCCAAGGAATTTTCAATTTTCTTTCAGATTGTAGCGGGCATTTTACCCACATACTTCGTAAAGTAGGGGGTAAAATGCCCGGTGCAAGCTGGGAGAAAAGAAAAATTCAAGGGGAAATGAAGAGGTAGCAATCAGGGTCTATGGGGTATTACCAACCAACCTTGATGACTTGGCCATTTTGGGATGTCATGATGCTTTTTCTGTAAGCATCAGCAACAAGGGATGCAGAAGCTGTCGGGAATCCTGGGAGCACATCGCGGTATTTTTCTACAGCCTCTTCTAGGAGAGCAGGAGTGACAACGTTGATGCGCTGCCTCCCCGGCATATCGATAGCTGCAGCGCGTGCAAATCCCTCGATGGCTCCGTTGAGCATGGCAGCCGCTGTTCCCGTAGCGATGGGGTCAAAGTTTAAAAGACCAGTGGTCAAGGTGTACGACACGTGGTCTTTGAGATAGCGAAGCCCTTGAAGCACGAGGTCAATCTGACCAAGCTGCTTGCTTTGCAAACTTTTCAGATAGTCTGCCCGCGTCATTTCAATGAGAGGTTTGAAGGCAATATCGGCCGCTGCAGCGCAAACTACCGCGTCAATATCTTTGAAGCGACCATACAGGTCGGCAATTGACTGGCTTGACGATAGATCGATGGAATGTGTGGGTGAAGATCTAGACGCCTCAATAACATCACAATCTTCTTTTAGGTTAGCTACAATGGCTCGACCGATTGTCCCATTTGCCCCGATCACTAATACTTTTTTCTTCATGCAAAGTCCCCTGCTTATCTATCCAATTCATAACGAATCAGACGTAAATTAGCAATTTCACTAAATACCACAACGCTAAACCCGAAGATGAAATGTAAAGCAATGAATTATACAGTTGACTAAACTTTGTGACTTTAAATCTCACTCCTAGTTGCCACAAACCTTTCCCAAGAAGAAAAGGAAAGGCAAAAAGGAGTGCTAATCGTCCAAGCAATAAGATAATTATAAGTGCATCTTCGCTCATTCTACGATGACAGGTGGGGGAGGTATGGGCTCACTTTGGCCTTGCGCGAATTGAGCGTCCCCGCTGGGAACTGCAGCACGGCAAAGGTGGGGCCACTCTTCTTATTGGCAACCTCATGCGGCACCTTCTTGAACGACTCCTTAAAGATGCGGGAGAGCTGCGGAGCTTTCTCTCCGTAAAAGCTCGCCTGCTTGACGTCGACGACGTTTTGGAAGCGGTTGAGGAAGAGGCGGAGGTGCTCGATGGAGAGGTCTGTTCCCGAAGGGAAAATCCACAGCTCGTCGAGGTGGTCGTAGGTCGTCTCTTCGCCACCGACAAGCTCTTCAGCACTTTTAATGGTGGAGATCATTTGGAGATGAAGGTCAATCTCGGGCGACTCTTTGCTGATCGCTTGGGCCGTCTCGACAAAGAGGCGGCGCAAATCGTCGACATGAGTCTGTAGGACGGGGAGGTTCCCTTGGAAGAGTTTGCATTGCCCCACGCGGCAGCACCCATTTTGCACTTTTGTGTCGAGGAAAAGGGGCGAGTCTTGGCGGCGGGCGGCCTGCTCAATGCTCTCACTCACGGCCTCTTCGCGGGCGTGGGAAACCTTGACGTAGAGGGAGTAGAGATCGCGCGTTTGCAGGAGCTTTTTGGCCGCTTTGGTGACAAAGTGGGCGTCTCTTGGGATGTCGTCAAAGTCGACAATCTCAACCTCGCGCCCTATGGTGAGGGTTTTGAGGCGGTTGAGGAGCTCGGCCACACACGTGACATCGCGGTAGGAGACTTTGGTCAGAAGGTCTGTGTCATCCAAGATGGCGTAGAGGTAGTGGAGGTACTCGATAGTCTCACGCTGCGGGCAGAGCAGCCCTTGCGAGGCGGCCGCTTTTTGATGGAGGCGCTGAAGGATTCGGCGGTCGCGGCGGCTTAGCGTTTTTCCCTCAAAGCTCTCAATCTGCTTATCGATGCTCTCCATCGTCATCCCCCCTAAGGTGAGGCGGTCGTTGAGGACAAACGCTAGCGATGCCACCAGGCAGTTGGAGGATTGGGCATCGGCGATATAGGCAGTCGGGGGGTACGAGGTATCAAGGACGGTCTTGTGGTGGTCGATGGCGCTGATCACTTCGAGGAACGGAGGGATTTTTGTCTCATTGCGGTTACAAAAATCGCGCACGGTCACCGTTCCCAAGCTGGTCTTTTGCAAGTCGGTAGAATGGATCACGCCCACGGGGATCTCTTTCCCCCCTTCGTCGGTGTAGTTGACAGTGAGGTAGGGGTAGCCATCCATCTTTGTTTTGACCTCTTCTAAGTCGGCGCGGTAGCTGAGACACTTGGGCTCGTGACCAAAGACCTCTTCCTTAATCTCCATAGCGATTTTAAGCTGCTCGACGTGAACGCGGACGGCGCGGAAAGCTGAGGAGAGGGACTTAACCATCTTTTTGAGGTGGGTGAAGAGCTTGGGGCGATCTTCGATCAAACTCCCCTGTTCATCGAAAAATTGTGTAGAGTTGAGCGCTTGGAGCCCCTCTTTAAAGGGGGTGAAATTGGCTAAGGATTGCTCCTCCATAGCACTTGAGAATTCGAGGAAGGTGCACTCAAACCCACTTGGCACGTTTAAGACTTTAGTGAGGTAGTGCTCGAGGGCCTTTTGCTGGCGCAGAGTGAGGTCCTTCCCGGGCTCTGACTCTTGAATTTTTTCATCGAGAAGGGATTGAATAAATGGGGCGACGTCAGCTTGGCGCACAGTGTCGGTGGAAAAAAAGCTGATCAAGCGGCCGTGGATATCCCCTTCTAACCATCTTAGGCAATTTTCTAGTGAGGTGACGACCTGTCTCACCCCTTCGACGTCGATGGTGCGCCAATCCCCGAGATAAAATCCTTCGGGATCGACGACAATCACGGCGTTGAGGTTCCTCTCGTGATCCAAACTCAAGGCGCGGTCTTGGGGGAGCTTGCGGATCAATCCCCTTTGGGTCATCAAGTCGAAACTGCACAGGGTGAGTTTACTCCGCGTCTTAGAGAGAGCCGAGAAGATGTGGGCGCCAAAAATAGCGGGAAAGAGGAGGTTGACCTCAACCTGGTGGGTGGGCAATCCCCCGGGGACGTTCCAAATGTGGAGCCCCTCACCAACCCGTGCGGCAAAGGCATCGACCCACCCCCAGAAGGAGGCCACGGTCGTGTCTAGATCGGGCGATGTGTGGGCTGTGACAAAGTGGGTCCCGGAGTAGCGCTTACCCATTCCGATCGGGAAGAAGATCTGGTACTCGTCGCGGGCGATATGGCGCCCGGTCACCTTGCACCGGATTTCGTAGTTCTCGTCATCGGAGAGGCCTGAAAATTGGTTGAGCCAGATCTCAAAACTGGAAAATGTGTAGTAGCTGGCGAGTTTTTCACTGTTGACCCGCTCAATGAACGTGACGATAGCGGGGAGAAGAAAGGTCGCTTTGGGGGCCTTTTGAATGAGCTCTAAAAGGGCGCGGTTGATTTTCTTGCGGCGGGCATGCTCGTTCTTTCTGAGGAAGGCCGGGTCGGAGAAGCGCTCAAAGGTTTCGTTGAGGGTGTCGAACTGATAGGGGGTAATCTGGTAATCACCGAGCAGGGGCTCGTCCATGGCGTCGCTCCGGGGTAGGTTTCGGATTGGGCAGGACTCGAACCTGCGACCGTCCGCTTAGAAGGCGGATGCTCTATCCAGCTGAGCTACCAATCCAGAACGCACCATTCTATCGCAATTTCCCTCGATTTTCAAGTGAGAAATCTCCCTTTGAGTTTTGTTATGGGGTTCACAGGGGCAAGGGATTGCCGTTTACTCGCCCCTGAAGATTACTATTTTTCATGCAATGTTTTTTGATATTCGTGGCGCAGAGTTTCCCATTTTTCGATGAAGTTTTTAACAAACTGAGCAGGATCGGGAATTTCCTGCTGATAATCCGAGAAAAAACCATTGTCGAGATACTCTTTCCATTCTGTCCCGTTTGGGTTTTGTCGACCCTCTACCAGTGAAGAGATGTATTGTTCATCAATCATAGATTCCCCCTTAATTAGACGACCCTGGTAAGTGCGAATGGTTGGTGTATGAGTATCAACAAAAATTCCTAAGATTTTCTCGAAGAACTTTTTCTCTAAATGCGTCATTTTCCAAAGAGGACTATGATAATTTAAATCAAATACCGCTAAATTTTTTAAGACACATAAAGAAAGGGATTTTTGATGTCTTTGACAAAGGGAAATATTATTTTGATTTGTATCTTTATCCTGAGCAATGACTAATTTATCGCAACAGAGCTCATAAATTGTCCCTTTTGGACTGAACTGATATGCGCAAAATGCGTCCCGTGGGTTAGGCGCACTTGTTAAGATAGCCTCTGTGGAGATATCTTTGATTCTGCCAGATAGATTAGCTCCAAGTGAGCGGCTCTCAAACAGATCGGTAAGAAGCTCTAAACGAATTGCGTCAGCCCAGAAAAGGTCGTCTTTGAACTGATTGATATCATATTGAACACCATCACACCAAAAATGAGTCCCTTCACTATCCAATTGTAATTCTGAACCTTTTGGAATCGTGATTTCTGAAAAAACAGCGTCATCGATTAATTTAAAGTTTATTTTTTGATCTCGCCCGAAGTCATCATCGAATTCAATTTCACGAAAAAATGGATAATAAAAACCCATAAGTTTAGCATATAGCATCGATTCAAGATGCACAGACCAGTCGTGAATGAATTCAGTCCCACTTGAGAGGACTCCATCGTGCTTAAGAAAAGCAAGGACATAGTCTAAGTCTCCAGCTATTCCCTCACTATTGTGTATCGATATATGTCCAAGGTGCCCACTCTCCAATCCATCACTAAAGACATTGAATCTTGACACTAGCGCCTCACTATCAGGTAATTTTAAAGTGAGCGTTTGGGGAGAACTCTCTATCCCAAGAGCTTGTTGGAATTTGGGATGTAATCTCGATATATAAGAAATAGTGCCTCTGTTATCGGGATTAAATCGCTCTATGGCTGGGAATCGTTTGCGTCTTACTTCTCTTATTCCCGCTGAGTTATTCTCATAGAGCAGATTGTATTTAAATGTGTAAAATCCCCCTGGGCCCTCTTCATTGTAGGCGTAGTCGATTGGGCACCAAATTGCGTTTTGTCTATCTGTCTGAAGAATTCTGATGGTAAGGGGGGTGATTTTTTCAGCGGTTTTTGTGCTAAATGCTAAGTCACTATCATCTTTTGAGCCTCGGGTGAGCTTCTTCGCAAAGCGGACCGTATAAGCTTCTTGGACGGCAATGGTTATGGAGTCATTTTTCCCTCTTGATGGAAAATTGCGCTCTTGGCTTGTGTGAGTGATTAGATAGGTCCCTAAGTCTCTGTGACTCCAAAACCCAGATTCTTGCCACAATCTATTTTCTGTATCCGAAATACCCCCAAATGGTTTCTCAAAGACTTTAGACTCCCATTGATTGAGCTCGGGACTCTCAAAAGTTTTAGGCGAGCCATTGAGTCGCATATTCCCTCTACAAATGGCTAAATCACAAGCCTCTAGTGTGTAGTCACTTAAATTAAAAGAATTTATGTTATTATTATTCATTAATTAAACCTAAATGCTAAATTATATGTAAATTATATAATATTTATTATTAAAAATCAATTTATATTATTTTAAATGAATGGTGAGCCCAGATGTTGCTTTTGGTCGCACTGTGGGGTAATATGGCAGCCATGAGAGTGGCTATTCACAAAGAGTCGGGGAAAATGGGGCAGGCCCTCCTTAAGGCCATCGCTCAAAATCCCCATTTTGAGCGGGTGCCCCTTGGCGAAGAGAGTGTCACAATTGATGTCTCCCGCCCCGAGGGAACACTTGATTTACTCCTAACGCAAAGCAGGCCGCTCGTTGTGGGAACGACCGGACACGCTTCGCTCGAGCCCTTAAAAAATTGCGCTCAGCGAGTGCCTGTTCTCTACGCCCCCAACTTTAGTTTGGGGATTCTTGCCCTCAAGCGAGCAGCTACAGCGGTGCAGGCTCTTTTGCCCGAGGCGAGCTGCCACATCATTGAAACGCACCACACTGAGAAGGTCGATAAACCAAGCGGCACCGCCCTCATGCTCGAAAAGTCGCTCAAGGTTGACGAGGTCCACTCTGTGCGAGCCGTTGGCAATGTGGGCGAACACACCCTCGTTTTTTCAACACCTAATGAAGAGGTGACTCTCACCCATCGCGCCAGATCGCGCGCGCTCTTTGCCCAAGGGGCTTTGATCGCTGCCCAAAAACTCCTCAATATGGAACCAGGTTTTTATGAATTACAAGACATTATTTGATTCGCTCACGTTTATCTGTGGCCCTTGCGTCATCGAAAGTCGGGATCACACCCTCAAGTGTGCCGAAAGGATCCACTCTATTTTTTCCAAACTCGGTCTCCCCTTTGTCTTTAAGGCAAGCTTTGACAAAGCCAATCGCTCTTCCATTCACTCATTTAGAGGGGTTGGGATAGAGAGTGGATTGAAAATTTTGCAGGAGGTCAAAGAGACGTTTAATGTTCCGGTGACCTCCGATATTCACCTGCCCGATCAGGCACAACCAGCAAGTGAGGTCTTAGATATCCTCCAAATTCCCGCCTTTTTGTGCCGGCAGACCGATCTCCTTGTGGCAGCTGCCAAGACAGGGCGGATTGTCAATGTGAAAAAGGGGCAGTTTGCCGCTCCTATCGATATGAAAAATGTGGTGGAAAAACTCCACGCCTCCGGGTGTGAGGGGGTCATCATCACCGATCGAGGGACAACGTTTGGGTACAATAACTTGATCACGGACCTGCGGGCGATTCCAATCATTCAGTCGTTTGGTGTCCCCGTTTGTTTTGATGCGACTCACTCGCTGATGCTGCCCGGTGGCGCTACTGCGCAGAGCGGAGGGCAGAGGGAGTTTATCCTCCCCTTAGCTAAAGGGGCTGTCGCGGCGGGGGCAAATATGGTCTTTTTAGAGGCGCACGACAATCCCGACAAGGCGCTGAGCGATAGCGCCACGCAGGTGCCGATATCTGAGCTTGAGTCCCTTGTCAAACAACTGGTGAAAATTGCCGATGCTCGCTAGGGTTTTCTGGATCTACTTTGCCCTCTTTGTCACCTGTTTGGGAGGGAGCCTGTTTCTCTTTGGGAGGGTAGGCCCGCAAGATGAGGCGGCTTTTGCCAGCGCCACGCGGGCGAGTCGGAGCCCTCAAAATCAAATCTCCCACACCCAGCAGCGCAAAGGGGTTGTTAAGGATTTTTTTCTCGATGGCGAAGAGCACATTCACTTAACTTGCGAGCGCTCCGAGCTCACTGTCTCGTCCGACAGACGCAAAGTCCTCGAGCAACTCGACACCGTCTACTGTTTGATCGAGGAGAAGGGAGACAAAACGCGGGAACTAACAACGGATCGCGGCCTATTTGATCTTACAGCCCAGACGTTCACGAGCGATGAGGTGGAAATGACGCTCTACCCCTCCCCCAAAGATGTGATTCTTAAAGGAACAGCGCGCGATATCCTTCTCAAACTCTCGCCCGGCCATCCGACCTTTGAGGCGACGGCCTTTCATGCCAATGTGGAGGTGCCATGATTTTAGAGGTCAAGGGGCTGAAAAAATCGTACGGAGGACGGGAGATTCTCGGCGATCTCTCTTTTTCGGTAAATGAGGGGGAGGTCGTCGGTCTACTCGGCCCCAATGGAGCGGGGAAGACAACGGCTTTTTATATGACGATTGGTCTCATTCGCCCCGATGGGGGGCAGGTGATTTTTCGGGGGAAAGATGTCACTAAGGCGCCCATTCATAAAAGAGCTAAGATGGGGATGGGGTATCTCGCTCAGGAGCCCTCTATCTTCCGCACGATGACGGTCGAGGAAAACATCATGTGCATTTTAGAGACCCTCCCCCTGTCAAAATCCGAGCGGAAAGAGCGCTTGCACTCGCTCCTGAGTGAGCTCCATTTATCGGATAAAGCCAAGCGGTATGCAACCACTCTATCTGGGGGTGAGCGGCGCCGCTTGGAGATCACCCGCTCGCTCGTCACAGAGCCGAAGCTCCTCTTGCTCGATGAGCCCTTTGCCAATGTCGACCCCCTCACTGTGGCCGACCTTAAAACGCTCATTCACCACCTGACAAAGAAAGGAATCAGTATCCTCATCACCGACCACAATGCGCGGGAGCTCTTCTCAATTGTCGACCGCTCCTATCTCATTCAAGGAGGAACAGTTCTCACTGAAGGGAGCGCCTCAGAACTCTTAAGTCACGAGGTGGCGCGCCGCACCTATTTTGGAGAGAACTTTAGGTTTTGATCTTGCAATTGGCAAAGGAGACTTGAGATGGCGCTCAGTATACTCTCAGCGCTGAGGGTCTCTAAGCAATCACTCTTTTTTGAGCCACCACACCCGGGCATGTAACACGGGCGGCAGGGCATCGATTGGACGACGACGCGACTTAAGGGGTTGCGCCATGGAGCCCACGTTTTTTCTGAGGTGGGGCCAAAGATCGCCACACAAGGGGCTTTTAGGGCACTGGCCATATGAAGGGGGACGCTATCGACAGTAAGCAGGAGCTGAGACATGGCAATCACACACCCAAGCTCTTTGAGGGTCGTCTTTCCAGCCAAATTGATCACGTCGATGTCGGGCACATGGGATAGGATCTGCTCGACCATCTCGCACTCTTTGGGATCTGGGCTCGCCGTTAAGACAATGCGGTGGCCTTGCACATCGAGGTGGCGGATTACTTGAGCGATCACCTCCGGCGGGACACACTTAAAGAGCCACCGGCTCACCGAGTGGATGGCAATGAATTCGCTCACACCACCGAGTAACGAGTGAACGCGCTCTTTAGCCTCCTTTGGAAGGTGAAATGTGAGATCGCGGTCATCAATAGAGGGGCTGTGGCCCAAAACGCGCAAGACATCGAGGTGGCGCTCAACGGCGTGGCGCTCACCGTGACAGATGCGAACAGTTTTGGTGTAGAGACGTTTCTTAAACAAAAAGCCACTCCCCTCGGGATCGTACCCCACCCTGATGCGACTTTTTGACGCAAAAGCGGCCAATGCCCCCCTATCTCCCTCGGTGAGATTAATGGCCATATCATACCCCACCTTTCTGATCTCTAACAATGTTTTTAAGTCACTTAGGCGCGACTTGTTTTTCCGATCGCAAAGGTGAAAGTGGGAAATGGCAGGGTGCCCATCCAACATGGGCAGTGTCTCTTTGTAAATATAGGCGTCAATTTGTGCATTGGGGTAGTAGGTCTTTAAAAGAGAAAAGAGGGGCGATGTCATGAGGACATCGCCGTGATGCCTGAGCTTCGCAACAAGTATGTGCTTGATATCACCTCTATCCATTGCCTTAGAGGATAACACAAGGGACTAGTTTGACACACTGCAAAATTCAAAGCAGTAGAGCAATCCCCCCAAGAATGCACAAATATTCATAACAGCCGCGATAAGCCCCCAAGAAAGAATCACTGCAATAGTGTTCCAAACCAACTCGAAGGATTCATAGACAAAATCTTGCATCCCTTGCAGCTCATCACTATCGAAAACATCATAATCATTCAGCCATTCAAAGGCATCGGCTACCCATTCTGGAACAGCATTGGACTGAGAGGCCAGATTGAGTTCGCTGTCACAGGGTATATTGCGCATATTAGCTCCTGCAGCTTGAGCAATGTCTTTTACAGCTTGAGCTCCATCACATAACTTAGCCAGTTTAATCCACTGATTTTTTGAAAGTACTTCCTCTGTGTTATCACACCCTGTTATATTTTCTTCTGGATTGTATTCGGAGTCCAACTCTAGATGGGTAATTGTTTTGCGACATAGTGGACAATTCAGCGTCCTTCCCGCTTTAATAAGTCCAACGATGGCCGATGGGCATAACACATTTTCATTGTGGTTGTGACCCCCTTCAACATCGACTTTCACGACACTGTGAGGCTTCTCAAGACAAATTATACATTCAAAAGGATTGTTGTTGTCGGTTGATGATGGTACTGCCATAAAACCTCCTAAAGTTTTACTTTTTACATTAATAATGGGTAAAGAATACGTAATGCCCAGGTTTAGCGCAAGCAAATTAGGTGCTATCAGAATCTGGGGAGTTGATCAATTTATGATTTTATGCTACAATGCTCTCCCACATAACGGAGCAAACCATGACAAAACAGAGAACACTCTCAATCATTAAACCCGACGCTGTCAAAAAAAATGTGATCGGTCAGATCCTATCTCGCTTCGAAGAGAAGGGACTTAAAATCATTGCGGCCCGCATGGTCCACCTAAGTGAAGACGATGCCAAGCAATTTTACGCAATCCACAAGGAGCGCCCTTTCTTTGGCGAGCTTGTCGACTTCATGACTTCAGGCCCTGTGCTTGTGAGCGTCTTAGAAGGCGAAGGGGCTGTAGCGCTCAATCGTGAGATTATGGGGGCGACCAACCCTCAGGAGGCTGAAGTGGGCACAATCCGACGCGATTTTGCTGAAAATATCGACGCCAACGCCGTCCACGGCTCAGATAGCGAAGAGAACGCCAAAGTTGAGATCGCCTTCTTCTTTAAAGATGGAGAGATTCACTCTCGATAAAATCCCTTCAGCTGCTATTAGGTTGCTATTCAGGGATAAAGAGCGTCACGGGGCCGTCATTGACAAGGTCAACTTGCATGTCGGCTCCAAACTCCCCTGTTGCCACTTTCCCCTCATGCTGAAGGCGGGCTTCCCTTACAAATTGTGTATAGATTTCCTCGGCCTCGCTCGATGGCATGGCCTGTGTGTATGACGGACGCCGTCCTTTTCGACAGTCGGCGTAAAGGGTGAATTGGGAGACAATGAGGAGCTCCCCTTTAATGTCTTTTAGCGAGCGCTCGTCAAAAATCCGCAGATTGAGCACCCTCTCAATTAAGCGCGGGATCCCTTTGAGAGTGTCATCTCGGTGTATCCCTAAAAAGAGGAGCACCCCTTTTTCGATCGATCCCACCTCTTTTTGATCAACAACGACCTGAGCTTGGCTAACACGCTGCAGGAGAAGGCGCATCTTTGAGTCGCTTTTCTAAGTCGGTCAGCTCACCTTTTAGAGCCTTGGGAAAGTGGTCTCCAAAGCGCTCAAAGTATTCCTTCAACCCTTTGACCTCTTTGAGCCAGGCAGCGCGGTCGATATGGAGCAGCTCTTTAACCCCTTTTTGATCGATAGAGAGTCCATCGAGATCGAGGCTCTCTTCTGTGGGTATCACGCCGATGGGCGTTGTCACACCATCTGCCGTTTTCTCTGAGCGCTCAAAGATCCATTTGAGCACGCGGGAATTCTCTCCAAAACCGGGCCATATGAAATCGCCCTCATCTGATTTTAAAAACCAATTAACGGAATAAATTTTCGGCAGTTTTTCTGGAGAGACTTTGGTGCCCATTTCAAGCCAGTGGGCAAAGTAATCCCCCATATGGTAGCCACAGAATGGGAGCATGGCAAAGGGGTCGTGGCGGAGCTCGCCCACCTTGCCTGCCGCCGCAGCTGTCCGCTCGCTGCTTGTGGCAGCCCCCATAAAGGTGCCGTGAGCCCATGAAAGGGCCTCGGTGACGAGGGGAACGGTGCTAGAGCGGCGTCCACCGAAGATGATCGCCGAGATAGGGACGCCGTGGGGATCGTTCCATGCCGTGTCGATTACGGGACATTGGCTGGCTGGCGCTGTGAAGCGGGCGTTGGGGTGAGAGGCTTTTTCATGCGCCTCGTTGGGCCAGTCTCTCCCCTTCCAATCGATAAGGTGTGGAGGGGCTTTTCCATCGATCCCTTCCCACCAGACATCGCCATCATCGGTGAGGGCGGTGTTGGTGAAGATCGCGTTTTTTTCGAGCGAAAGCATCGCATTGGGATTGGACTGCATCGAGGTGCCAGGGGCGACGCCAAAGAAACCCGCCTCGGGATTAATGGCTGTGAGCTCCCCTTTTTCATTGAAGCGCATCCACGCAATATCGTCCCCCACACACTCAATTTTCCACCCTTCTAGGGTGGGGTTCAGCATAGCGAGATTGGTCTTGCCACACGCACTGGGGAAGGCGGCGGCGATGTACTTTTTCACCCCTTGAGGGTTGGTGATGCCAAGAATCAACATGTGCTCGGCCATCCACCCTTCGTCGCGCGCCATCACCGAGGCGATGCGGAGCGCTAAGCACTTTTTCCCCAAAAGGGAGTTGCCGCCGTAGCCACTGCCGTACGACCAAATGAGGCGCTCTTCAGGAAAGTGGACTATATATTTTTGCTCGGCATTGCACGGCCAAGGGACATCTTTTTCTCCCTCTTTAAGGGGTTTACCCACAGAGTGGAGGCACGGGACAAAGGCCCCATCGGTTCCAAGCTGATCGAGAACTTTGGTCCCGAGTCGGGCCATGATGCGCATGTTAACGACGACGTAGGGCGAGTCACTAATCTGGACACCCACAATGGAATAGGGGGAACCTAACGGGCCCATACTGAACGGAATGACATACATGGTCCGTCCCTTCATGCACCCTTTGTAGAGCCCACGCATCGTCTCCTTCATCGCCTCTGGCTCGCTCCAGTTATTGGTCGGCCCCGCATCTTCGGGATTTTTCGAACAGATGAAGGTGCGCTCTTCGACGCGAGCAACGTCTGCTGGGTCAGAGTGGCACCAAAAGCTCTCCGGCCGTTTTTTGAGGGGGACAAAAAGCCCTTTGTCGGTCAGGAGCTTGCAGAGCGCCTGATTTTCCTCTTCCGACCCATCACAAATGTGAATGGATGCGGGTGTGCAAAGTTGCGCTGTCTCTTCGATCCAGCGTTTAAGTTTGGGGTGGGAAACTGTATCCATAACTATTTAAGCGGCGGGCGATGGGGCCCTGTGGTTTTTGAGTTTTTCTAAGTACTCAAGGGCCTTTCCTGTGCCAAGACAGACGGCAAGGAGGGGGTTGGGGGCCACAATCACGGGGAGGCCGCACTCTTTGATCAAAGCTTTGTCCAAACCTTTGATGAGGGCGCCACCGCCAGCGAGGACCATACCACACTCAACGAGGTCTGCGGCAAGTTCAGGAGGGCACTTTTCTAGGGTGAGCTTCACAGATTCGATGATCTGTTGATTGGGCTCAGAGAGACACTCGCGGATTTCAACCGAGTTGATCCGCTTAGTGACGGGGAGGCCGGCGACCTGATCGCGTCCGCGTACTTCCATCTCGAGCTCGTTATCGCCGAGTGGATAAGCAGAGCCAATGGTCATCTTAATCTCTTCGGCCGTGCGAGGGCCGATCATGAGATTGTAGGTGCGCCTCATGTAGTTGATGATGCACTCATCAAACTCGTCCCCTCCAATCCTAAGAGAGCGGGATTCGACGATACCACCGAGTGAGATAATCGCAATTTCAGTCGTTCCCCCACCGATGTCGATGATCATGTTGGCAGAGGGGTCGTGGACGGGGAGATCGACACCAATTGCCGCAGCCATCGGTTCGTCGAGCAAAACAACCTCTTGGGCTCCAGCGCGCAGTGCTGAATCCTCTACGGCCCGCTTCTCAACACCCGTGATCCCCGAAGGGACGGCGATCAAAATCTTTGGGCGGAAGAGGGAGCGCGACGGGGTGACGCGGCGGATGAGTTCCTTGAGCATCCCTTCGGCAATTTCAAAGTCGGCAATAACCCCATCCTTCATCGGACGGACGGCGTGGATCTTGCGGGGAGTTTTTCCGAGCATCGCTTTGGCCTTATGCCCTACGGCCAAGACATCGCCAGTGAGTGAGTCAACGGCGACCACAGAGGGCTCGGCTAATACGATCCCCTTGCCCCGTACATAAACAAGGGTATTGGCCGTCCCCAAATCAATTCCAATATCGCTGGCAAAAAATCCAGACAGATTGGACCATTTGCTCAAAAGGAGCTGAGAGAGTTTTTTGAGGTTGTTTGAATTAAAGCGACTTTTGCTCATGAATTTAGATCATAACATTAAGTTTGGAGGAGTTCAAGAACATCTTCCCAAGTTAGTTTCGCGATCGCTTCATCATCACAACTTACGACCTTTTTTACGAGCCCCTTCTTCCGCTTTTGGAGCTCGACAATTTTTTCCTCTATCGTCCCCAAAGTGACGAGTTTGTACACAGAAACGGCTTGATTTTGCCCTAGGCGGTGGACCCTATCTGTCGCCTGGTTCTCAACGGCGGGGTTCCACCACATGTCGTAGTGAATCACCGTATCAGCCCCCACTAAGTTAAGACCCGTTCCCCCAGCTTTGAGAGAGACCAAGAAAATAGGGATGGAGGTGTCGTTGTTGAACTCGTTGACGATATCTAGGCGGTTTTTGCTCGATCCATCGAGGTAGGAAAAACGGATGCCCTGACGTTCAAAATCTCTCCGCATGATTTGGAGCATCTTGGTGTATTGAGAGAAGATGACAGTCTTATGTCCCCCTTCAATCAATGTCTTTAAGAGCTCAACGAGCATCTCGTATTTGGCGCTATCCCCGGCCTCAGGTGCCTCTTTGGCAAAGATGGCGGGGTGGCAGCAGATTTGCTTAAGGCGCGTTAGGGTGGCCAAGACGTGGATCTGCACCTTGTCAAAGCCATCCCGCTCGACCAGACGAACGAGCTCATCGCGCGCTGACTCGGCGTAGGAGCGGTAAAGGTCCTTTTGCACATCGGAGAGTTGGCAGTGGTAGACAAGCTCTGAAACAGGAGGGAGATCATCCAAAACATCGGTTTTCATCCGGCGCATGATGAAAGGAGCCACTTTTTTCTTGAGGTACTCTAAGTTGCGCGTTTGCTCCTCTCCGCTGATGCGGATATACTTTTCGACAAAGCGGTCGTAGTGGCTCAAGAAGCCCGGCATGAGGAAGTCAAAGAGGCTCCACAGCTCATCAAGGGAGTTTTCGATGGGCGTTCCAGAGAGAATGAGACGGTGATCGGCCTTGACCATCTTCACCGACTTGGCATTGCGCGTGCCGCGGTTTTTAATGTGTTGCGCCTCGTCGAGAATCAAGTAGGAGAAGTGAAACTTCATGTAGTGCTCGATATCTTTTTGGAGCAAACTATACGACGTGATGACGATATCTGTATTTTTGATCGCCTCAATCAATTTTTTTCGGTGCGTTGGGATCCCATCGATAATTTTCGACTGAAGTTTCCCATTGAACTTGGAAAATTCCTCCTTCCAGTTGTAGAGAAGTGAGGTTGGGCAAACAATCATCGTGGGGTGCTTGGCTCCTGTGCGGTGTTGTGTGATAGCCACAATCGCCTGAAGAGTTTTTCCAAGACCCATGTCGTCGGCCAAGATCCCATTTAGGTACATCGAACGGAGGCGTTCGAGCCAGTTGACCCCTTCGACCTGGTACGATCTGAGATTGGCATCGATTGTTTTGGGGATTGGGCTAAACTCAAAGGTCTTTTCGCCGAGCATCTGCTTGCGGATATCGATCAACTTGCGGGTCATTGAGAATTTGACGGGGAGATCTTTAAAGTGACTGCTGTCGATATTGGCTAGGCTCCAAAGAGGGCGGATCAGCGTGTGGTTGTCGAGCGTTTGAATCCCTAACTCGTCGAAGAGTTGGATCACCCGTGCGATCTTGTCGAGATCGAGGACAAGGATCTTGGGGATTTTGTGGCTCTTCTCCCCTTTTGTCTTCTTGAGTTCGATGAAAGAGCGTTTTGAGTGGACACACTCAAAAAGACGATCTAAGCTGACACCCAAAAGGGATCCGTTCACCTTTAAATCGATCTGATACTCGTTCATCTGTTCGGCGTGGGATAAAGCGAGAGTGAACGTCGACTTATCGTAAATAAATTGATCGAGAAGATTCTGTGGACAATTGAACGTCACCCGCTCTTTGTTGCGGGGAATGATATCGGTCATGAACTCGACAATTTTCTTCTCAGATTTGGCAACAAAGGCGCCATTTTCTTTGTTGAAGAGAAAGTCTTGAAAGAGATCTTCAATGATCTGCCGCTCAGAGACAAGATTGCGCGCGACAATCCCCTCCTCTGAGACAAATGACTCGAGATGATCTAAATTGAGCTTAGCCGCCACAGCCGGAATTTTGATCCCGTCGTAGACAAAGTGGAGGTGGGCATCGAGCTCCCCATCGAGGTAGGAGAGATCGCAACACGCCTCCAAAGCCCCGACATAGGGCAGGGTCACAAACTTTTCGATCACATCGCTATTATCGATAGCTGCAAATGCCGTGAGCTCGGGGAGACTATTTTCGACAAATGTGCCAAAGAGAGGTTCAGGCAAGGTCATATCGCGCAGCGGGCTCAGCGAACGCAGATGTTGCCGCGATATGTGGTCTTCAAACCGGTAGTAGACATGATCAAAGATCATCCCGGGCAGAGCGCACTCAAAGAGTGTCCCTTCCTCGAGCGTGATCACCTGATCTTTGATCACAATCTTGGGATTGAGGAGGAGCTTTGTGGCTGGGGGCTCAATGTACTCCAAACTGATCTGAAACCTAGCTGGCTGCATTGAAAAGTGCATCGGAAGCTCGAGCCCTTTTTCGTAAAGGCATGGGAGGACGGGATCCTGGTCATCTTGAAAAGCGTAGGGTCTCTCCAACATTTGTGCCGACGCGTCGCTATAACTATTGGCAAGCAACATCCCGAACACTTTCTTCTCAATCTTTCCACTTTTATGGCAACGGTCATTTTTTCCCTTCTCAATGAAACGGGTGTGATCCATCACAATTTGCAAAATGCCCCGGTGAATTTTCGGGAAAGATTCGAGGGTAAAAAAGACATGGCGCCCACCGATATAGAGGGGCTCTTCATAGCGGACAGCCTCTAAAAACTCGCGGAGATTGGGAATGTGGAGCGGTTTTGAGCGAGAGCGGAGGCGCAAAGCGAGCTGGATCTCGATAAATCCTTTGGCATGATCATCGCATGAAAAAATCACCGCGAGCTCTGCCTTATCGGGTGTGGGCTTTTTGACGGGAAGAAAGAAGGGGGAGCTAGCGAGAAGATCGGAAGCCTGGACATACTCGGCGAGGAGTTGTCTCTCATATTCAACCTCTTTCCGTTTTTCCTCTTTGCTTTCTGCCTCTTTGACAGCCTCGATGATCTCTTCCTGCTCTTCGAGCTCTTCGAGGTCGGCCTCTTTTGAGAAGTCGACAAGGATCTTATCGAGGTGTTTTTCTAAGTGAAAGAGGACGGCCGCGAGGTGTTGACAGTCGTAGTGGTACGGGCAATCACAATTTGAATCAATGGTCTCGCACTCGAGGCGATCAATCTCAATTTCACACTCATAAGTATTATTAAATTGTCCCATGACCTGGGCACTGATGCGGAGCGTATTGGTATCAAGCTCAAGGATCTTGGCAGCAACTACCTTGTCACTATCGAAAAGCTCCTTGCCCTCCTTGATCATGGCAGAGGAAAAGTCTTTTTTTAATTTTCTAAAATTTAACATAAGCCCGGTTGAAAAGAAGTCCTGAAATCCTTTTTAGCTAATTTGACGATCTAAGGCAACGATAAATTTCATACCGCTGAATTTCACTAACCCAGCAATTCGTAACCTGCCCGCACCCGAATACCTCACAAATCATGACAGTCAAAAATCGCATGCCACTAAACCTATGTACGTTACGATTTAAAAAATGTACGTTTGCACAGATTTACAGATTTCTGTATACTTATAGATGAAATTAATGTGAGGTCTAGATGAGCAGCAAAGCACGACTTACTGTTGATATGTCCCCCGAGGAACATATGTACCTTAAACTCGCTTGTGCCAAACTCGGTGTGAGCATGAGAGAGTTTGTGATACACTCAACGTTTGAAAAAATTGAAGACATAGAAGATGAGTGGTTGGCTGAAAAAGCCAGAGAGACCCTTGATAAAATTGAGTCAGGGGCAGCAAAAACGCTATCTTGGAATCAAATGATGAAGCGACTCTCTAAATGAATTACTCGATACGATTTGAGGAAAAACTTTTTAAAAGGCTTAAGCGGATTTCAAAGAAAGATCAAACCAAAATTCTCGATTCAATCTCTGACCTAAAACAGAATCCACGACCTCCCAGATCTAAGAAACTACAAGGCCGTAAAAATCCCCCGCTATACCGAATTCGATCAGGTGATTACAGGGTTATATACGCCATACAGGACCAAATTCTCATTGTATTAATCATAGAGATTGGTCACAGACGAGATATCTAAAAATAATTGATTTTACATATTCTTCCTCCCCGATCACCTACGCTTAATCTGAACTAAACCTTTTCATTTAAAGCTTACGGGCACGGGAAATTATTGGGGCTACATTCACACCTCAATACCGTCGCTCTCCTTATGACTTAGAACAAGGTGTGTATTTTAGGGGTGGGATTTTTGGGGACACTACAAATTTCTTGCCAATAAAAGGGCGTATAGCCTATATTCTCTAAGTCATAGCCTGCGGATGTAGCTCAGCGGTAGAGCATCACGTTGCCAACGTGAGGGTCGTGAGTTCGAATCTCATCATCCGCTCATTTTTCACAAAAAAATTTGCAAACTAGGGCCCCCTCCATGGAAAAAGAAACCGCTCCAGAAAAATTCATTCGCAAAGATCTAGATTTCACACTCAATCGCCTCCCGCAGTGCGTGATTGAATTCCAGGTCACCGCGCGCCCCACTCTGGTGAAAAAAGCCAAGGATGAAGCTCTTAGCCACGTCGCAAAAGGGGTCTCTCTTCCAGGTTTCCGCAAGGGAAAAGCCCCCCACCACCTCATCGAGCGCAACTTCCACAAGGCCGTTGAAGAAGAGACCAAAAAACACCTCGCCCATATCGCCTTAAGAGAGTGCCAAGAAGAGGTGAAAATCCCCTTAGTAAGCCCAGAAGCCCCCGTCCATTTTAACGTCGACACATACGATCTCGAAAAAGGGGCTGACCTGAAAATTTCTTTTGAAGCCGAGCCAACCGTCCCTGAAATTGACACCGCAGGGATGTCCATTGAAAAGATCGAAGAGCCCGAGGTTTCAGAGGACAAAATCGCCCACGGTATGCGCCAAATTCTCCTGATTTATGCAGAGTGGAAAGGGATCACCGATCGCCCCGCAAAAGAGGGTGACTTTGTCCTGATCGACGTCGAAAATATCGAAAAAGACCCGGCAGAAAAAGTGATGAACCGCTCCCGCTTTGAGGTCTCCAAAAAGGCCCTTGCCAAATGGATGTTCGACATGATCGTTGGCTTAAAAGCTGGCGAGTCGAAAGAAGGGGTTTCTGTTGTCGACGAAGGGGCCTCTGAAGAGGAGAAAAAAGCCTTCAAACCGACAAAGGTGCGTCTCACCGTCCAGACCATCGAAGAAGCCGTTTTACCAGAGCTCACTGACGAATTTGTGCAAAAATTGGGTGCCAAGGATGTCGCCGCTTTCAAAGAGCACATCGAAAAAACGCTATCTGCTCAAGCTAAAGCCTTCGTCGTGACAAAAGAGCGCGAACAGGTTTCTAAGGCCCTTCTCGACAAGTACGATTTTGACCTCCCCGCCTCCCTCATCCAAAAAGAGACGCAATTCCGCCTCCGCGGCCTGCTCTATCAACCCAAATCCCTTGAGGAGTGGAAGACGATGAGCGAAGAGGAGCGCAATAAGGCAATCGCCTCCCTCTCTGAAGATGCCAAACGGGCCATCCGCCTCTTTTATATCTCAAGACGCATTGTCCGCGACGCCAATATCACCGTCTCTAAAGAAGAGATCGAGCACGATATGAAGCATAATAGTGATCCAACTGCCGCAATGGGAACGCAGCCTCAGGCCCCCAAGGAAGAGCAGGAGGCTCTATCGCTCTCCCGCATCCTCCTTGCTAAGGCCCAAGACCACATTCTCTCCCAACTTAAATCTTGACGGAGGAACCCCAATCCTCTTATAATTTGCCGTTGGAGCAGTCTAATAAAGGTTTTCAATGACACAGTTTAAGCAACGACCACAAAATTACCACCTAACTCCTTACGTGATTGAGGATACAGGTCACGGCGAGCGTTCTATGGACATCTACTCTCGCCTCCTTAAGGATCGGATCATTTTCATCGGCACGGCCATCAATGACGATGTGGCCAATTCAGTCGTTGCTCAGCTCATCTTCCTCCGCGCCGAGGATAGCAAAAAAGACATCAACATCTACATCAATTCTCCAGGCGGAGAGGTCTCAGCTGGTCTTGCCATTTACGACACTATGCGCTACCTAGGGTGTGACATCAACACGTACTGCATTGGTCAAGCAGCATCGCTGGGCGCCCTCCTCTTAGCAGCGGGAACCCCCGGTAAGCGCTTTGCCCTCCCCCACAGCCGCGTGATGATCCACCAACCTTACGGTGGTGTGGGCGGCACAAGTGCCGATATCCACGTGCAGGCCCAGGAGATCTTGACCCTCAAGCAGATCCTCGCCAAAATCTTGTCAACTCACACAGGGAAAAGCGTGGAAGAGGTGATCAAGGATTCAGACCGCAACTACTATATGAACCCAACCGACGCTCGCGACTACGGTATCATCGACAAAGTGATCGAGCCTGCAGACGTGATGGCGACAGCCGGCGCTGCGCCGTAATTTTTGAGGTAAAATGGCCAAACAACAACCGACTTGCTCTTTTTGTGGGCGTACCGAGGAAGCTGTCGAAAAGCTCATCAGCGGTCCCACGTCTTACATTTGTGATAAATGTGTCCGTCTCTGCATGGACATCGTCCAGAAAAAACCCGTCAAGCATGAACTCAAGATCTTAAAGCCAATCGAGATTAAGGAGCAGCTCGACACCTACATTATTGGACAAGAGATGGCAAAAAAGGCCATTTCGGTTGCTGTTTATAACCACTACAAACGAATACGTGCCCTCCAAGAGGAAAAAGAGGTCGAGTACTCCAAATCAAACGTCCTCTTACTCGGGCCGACAGGATCGGGAAAGACCCTTATCGCCCGCACCCTCTCACAGATTCTCGATGTCCCCTTTGCCATCGCCGATGCAACCACTCTCACCGAAGCGGGTTACGTCGGAGAAGATGTCGAAAATATCATCTTGCGCCTTGTACAAAATGCCGACTACGACATCAGCCGCGCCGAGCATGGAATCATCTATATCGATGAGGTCGATAAGCTAAGAAAAACCTCGGGCAACGTCTCGATCACTCGCGATGTCTCGGGTGAGGGTGTCCAGCAAGCTCTCCTCAAGATCGTCGAGGGGACGACAGCGAATGTCCCGCCCAAGGGGGGACGAAAGCATCCCAACCAAGAGTACATCAAGGTCAATACCGAGAACATTCTCTTTATCGTCGGTGGGGCCTTTGTCAACCTCGACCGGATTATCGCCAAGCGCCTCGGCAAGGGTGTGATTGGGTTTGAATCGATCGAAGAGAGAAGCTTTGATGCCAATGAGACGAGCTACCTCCTCTCAAAGGTTGAGACAGAAGATCTCATTCAGTTTGGGATTATCCCCGAGTTTATTGGCCGCTTCAACAGCTTAGCAAGCTTCAACGAGCTCACGCTGGAGGATCTAGTTGAGATTCTCACAGAGCCAAAGAATGCGATCATCTCCCAGTACAAAGCCCTCTTCAAAGAGGATGATGTTGAGCTTGTCTTTACAGACAATGCCCTCCACGCCATCGCTAAGAAGGCCAAGGATGCGGGAACGGGAGCGCGCGCGCTCCGGATGATTGTGGAGAATCTCCTCCTCAATCAGATGTATCTCGCCCCCTCCGATCCCGAGATCAAACAGATTGTGATCCACAGAAGTTGTATCACCGAAGGGCGTGATCCCGAAATCATCCGCTAGGAAGGGATCCAGCCCGCTTTGCCGCCGGGCCCTTTTGGTTTTTTCGGTTTTGTTTCCTCGGGCTTTTTCTCACCCCCAGGGCCAAATTGATCCCGGATTTTTTGCGCCTGCTCCTCGAGCTGAGACTTCGATTGAGAAATCGTCTCCCACTGCTCCTTGGAAAAGTTCTGAGGATTCATAGCAAACTGTGTGATCTGTTCTTCACTGAGCCCCGACATCTCGCACAATTTTTTCGTCTCATCTTTCACTTTCCCTTGAAGGGCCATCACCTTTTCCATAAAGGCCTTTTTCTCTTCAACGCTCCCCTTCTCGAACACCTCCTTGAAGCGCTCTAAAAAGACCGTCGCATCCTCAAAAACTTCGCCTAACTTTTCCGTCTTCTCTTCAGGCTCCATTTCAAAGAACTTGAGGAGCTTTTCGAATTCATCTTGCATAGTCATTCCCTTTTTTTCTTTGTTATGAGAAAAATAGAGTTAAATTCAAAGGGAATTTTCGTAGAATAACAGTATGGTAGAAAGTTATCTCGAAAAGCTCCGTATCGAACTCAACCTCGATCCCTTATTTTATCAATTGGAAAACAACCAATTTCTTTTAGCTATCCCCGATACACCCCCACTTGTTCTCATTAGTTTGACACCGGGACTTAACCTCTGGACTCAGCTTGGGCCCATGCCCACAAAAGGGCGCGAGGATATGCTCATCTATCTGATGAAGGCCAATTTTCTAGAACAAGGGACTGCGCGCGGCACGCTGGGAATAAATCCCGAAAAATCGGAAGTCACCTTTTCGATGACCCTCCCCTTTGACCTCTCTTTTTTGGACTTTAAAGAGAGCTTGGAGGAGTTTCTCAACTTCTCTGAGTACTGGCGCGGCGAGCTCCAAAAGACACAATCCTCCATCTTATAAGTCGAGTCTTGGCTTTAATTTTTATCGTGCTTCTGCGATAATGCTGTAAAACGAAATGACCAACGATTGTTTTATTAACGGAATGTTAATATTGCAATAAGGCAAACTGGACTTAAGCATGGCTGGCTATCTAATCGCAGAAGAAGGGGCTCTTATTGGCCTCACACTATCGTTTGAAGAGGGTGAAGAGTGGATTGTAGGACGCGACCCCGATGTCGCAACCTTTGTTTTAGAAGACCCCATGGTCTCGCGCCGCCACCTTGTCATCCGAAATCAAGGCGATGCCATTTATGCCGAAAACTTAAGTACGGTTAATCCCGCCAATGTCAACGGGGAACCCATCAAAGAAACGATTAAGCTCAACGAGGGTGATGTCGTTCAGATTGGGGCCACCTTTTTTAAATTCACCGAAACAGCTCCCGAAACACCACTAATGCCTATGCAAGCTGCCACACCCGCCCCCGATCAAGAGATCCCCTTATCTAAATTCTCATTTGGCTCCGCTGCCCCCACCCGCTTTGTGATCAAAGTGATCTCCGGCCCCAATACGGGCGCCGAATTTGGGATGGAGCCTGAAACAACCTATGTTCTCGGAAAGGATGCCGAAACGTGCGACATTGTCTTTCAGGACTTGAGCGTCTCACGCGAGCATGCCCGCCTCTCAATCAATAGCAACGGAGAGATCGACATTGAAGACTTAGAGAGCCGTAACGGCATCTTAGTCAATGGCAAGCCCATTTCCGAAAAAACGCGGATCACAGCGCAAGATCTCGTGGGCCTTGGCACCACGAGCTTCCTCGTCATCGACCGTTTAGAGACGAGGGAGACCATCTTTGCCCCACCGTCGGCTGTCATTCACCCCACAGCCGATACGACGGAAGAGGAAGAGGCGGCGATTAAAGCCGATCTCGAAGAGGCCGACAAGGTCGCCCGCAAGGGATGGAAGCAGATGATTGTCCCAACGCGCCACTTGGTGATCGCCTCTTTGTTTGGCATTTTGCTCATTATTGGAATGGCATCGTTCATCACCCTCTTTAAATCGCAACCGGTCGAAGTGGTCAAGCGCGATGAGATAGCAGAGATTCGCAAAACGATTGCCCGTTTCCCCGTCATCGAGTTCACCTATACACCAGCCAGTGGCACTCTCTTTTTAGTGGGTCACGTCACAACCTCTGTCGACCACCAAGAACTCATTTACCTACTTGAGATTCTCCCTTTTGTGACAAGCATTGAAGACAATGTGGTGATCGATGAGCTCGTTTGGGAAGATACCAATGCCCTCTTAATGCGCAATCCCGCCTGGCGCGGCGTGACGCTGACTGGCCCCAACCCAGGGCAATTTTTGCTCCGAGGCTACGTCGAATCTTCCGAAGTGGCGACTGAGCTTTTCGACTGGATGAACCGCAATTTCAGCTTCCTCAACCGTTTGGAAAACCGCGTTGTCGTCGACCAGGTTCTTGAAGTGGAGATCCAATCTCTCCTCGTTGAGCAAGGGTTTGGTGGGGTCCTCTTCCAGTTCTCAAGTGGAGAGTTGATCTTAACCGGGGGTGTCGATGAGTCATCGTCCCGCAAGTTTAAACGCCTGATCGCCGAGCTCAAACAGCTCAATGGGGTCAGACAGGTGAAAAACTTTGTCGTCCTCACGACAAAAGCGACAGCCAGTATTGATCTCACAAACAAATTCCGCGTCACGGGAAGCTCAAAGCTCGACGGCGTGAGTGAGTACGTGGTGATCGGAGGACGCATTTTAAGCCAAGGGGACACTCTCGATGGCATGGTCATCACCTCAATTTCCCCATCCACCGTTTTCTTAGAAAAGGATGGATTAAAATATAAAATTAATTACAATCAGCAATAACGTGTAAGTTTAGGAGCTCTTAATGTTTGGACTAGAACAGGGAAAGGGAAAAGGAAAAGGGAAGCGCGATCTCTTTGAATTTGACTTAGAAAAAGATCTGAAAAATGATCCGAAAAAAGCTCAAGCCATCTCCAATCAAATCGATGAGAAGGTCAAGTGGCTTAAAGAAGAATTGCGCAAGGGGACAGCGACCGAGGATTTCGAAACCTGTGGCACCCTCTTACATGGCTATGTCGCCATGCAAAAAGTGATCAATCGCGTCGAGCAGAGGGGGAAATAGACTATGTCAGATAGTACATCAGGAAGCCACTGGGCCTCTCTCAGCTTTGGGTCGCTGATCAGCACCTACATGAAAATCCAGTCGCAGGTGGTCTCTCAGGTGAAAGCCATCGCGAGCTCACCCTCATCGGCGGCACCTGGAAAGTTCCTCCTTCTCCAATTTGCCATGGCACAGGTTACGCAGGTTGGTGAGTCGATTTCGAACTTGATCAACCAGGTCAACTCCATGATCATGCAGGCGGTCAGGAACCAGAAAACAGGTTAATCTTTTTAAAGGGGATACGATTCTATGTCCAACAAGTTTGTCGATAAGGAGCAGTTTTTTCTGCTCATCGAGGCGGGGTTTATCGCTGTCAATCAGGCCGATGAAGACTCAGCGCTTAAGATTTTTAATGCGTGCAAAATCCTCAACCCGACTAGCAGTCTCTCAGAGATCGGCATTGGGTATTTGCACTTTCATAAACTCGAATTAGGTAAAGCAATCGAGATCTTCACCAAGGTGTTAGAGCGCGATCCTAAGAGCGAAATGGCAAAGACGTTGCTCGGCATGAGCCTCTCCCTCTCTCCCACGAAAGGGGCAGAAGGGGAAAAAATGCTCACCGACATCGCCAAGGATTCAGACGATCCACAGATTCGCAATGTAGCCAGCACAACGATTGACTTTGTCGACACGTTTGTGAAAAAATCAGCGAGTCCACTCGAGCCGAAAAAACCGAAACAAAAATAAGCAAAAAGAAGACCTATGAGCAGCGATATACCCGACAAAATCACCCCCTCACACCGATCTGTCCCCTCTAAACCCGTTGAACCGAGCATCGGGGAGCAACAAGAGCCCGGCGAGGCCTTCTCTTCTTATATGAAGGAAGGCCCAGAAGGGACCTCTCCAACGCGCCCCGATCAGCCTAGCCCCTTTGACCTTGCCGGTGGACGGGGCGGCATTGGGACTCAGCCCCCAACACTTGAGTCAATACTCGAGCAGACAAGTGCCACCTCAGATCACTTAGACACTATCCAGACTCATCTCTCGGATAAAAATCTTAAACTCAAGCAATCGCAAAAGTATCTCCTCAATAACAAGTTGAGCGAGGCCAATTCGCAATTGAGGAAGGTCTCGACTCAAGTCGGTGTTGAGGTCCCCGAGCTCCCCCCCACACGGGGGCGCCGCTCGCCGGTGGCTAAGTACCTTGGACTCATTCAAGATAGCCAAAACAATGTGAACCAGGTTGCTAAAACTCTAGCGAGCATGAAAGATAAAGGGGAGAACCTCTCACCAGGCGACCTCCTTTTGGCACAATCACAGCTTGCCAAGGGGAACAATGAACTAGAGTACGCCAGTGTCCTTTTGAGCACGGCCACCTCAGACATTAAAAACATATTTAGCATCCAAATTTAAGCGCTGCCATGGACCCCTTTGAAAACGTCGATAAACTCATAGATCAGCTTGAGGAGATCGAACTCACCTCTGTCCACGGTCGCATCACTGAGATTGTTGGGATGTTGATCAAGGCCGTCGTCCCCCAGGTCAAAATGGGGGAAGTGTGCATGATCAAACGGCCCGGCGAGCCTTTAATGGCTGAGGTTGTGGGATTCACTAAAGATGAGGTCTACCTCTCTCCCCTTGGCGCCATGACAGGTGTCGGCCCCTCCTCGGAAGTGATCCCCATGCGGATCCCACTCACGATCAAAGTGGGCAAGAACCTACTAGGGCGTGTGCTCGATGGACTCGGTAACCCTTTAGATGTTGATGAGAAGGGCCCACTAGAGGTCGACGAGACGTTTCCCGTCATCAACCCACCACCGAATCCCCTAACGCGGAAGATCATCGACACTCCCCTCTCAACGGGCGTGCGGTGTATCGATGGGGCCCTCACAGTTGGACAGGGGCAACGGATGGGTATTTTTGCCGCAGCTGGAGGTGGTAAGTCAACCCTTCTCGGGATGATCGCCCGGAACGCTAGAGCCGATATCAATGTCATTTCCCTGATCGGTGAGCGGGGGCGTGAGGTGCGCGAATTCATCAAAAATGACCTCGGCGTAGAGGGGCTCAAGCGCTCTGTCATCATCGTCTCAACCTCTGATCAGGCCGCTCAGCTCCGCCTCAATGCCGCTTATGTGGGCACGGCGATCGCTGAATACTTCCGCGAGCAAGGGCTCAACGTCATTTTGATGATGGACTCGGTCACCCGTTTTGCCAGGGCCTTAAGAGAGATCGGTTTGGCGGCTGGAGAGCCCCCCGCACGGGCGGGTTTCACTCCCTCTGTCTTTGCGACCCTTCCCCGCTTGCTCGAGCGCTCGGGGAACTCGGCGGTCGGTTCGATCACCGCGTTTTACACCGTACTAGTTGCGGGCGATGACATGAACGAGCCCGTCTCCGACGAAACCCGTTCGATCTTAGATGGCCACATCATCCTCTCGAGTGATCTCGCACGGCAGTACCACTACCCGGCGATTGACGTTTTGGCCTCAGTGAGCCGGATACTCACTCACATCGTTGACAGTTCTCAGGTGAAGCTCATCGGTCAGATCCGCGAGGTGCTCGCCAACTACGACAAGATCAAGCTCCTTTTGCAAATTGGAGAGTACAAGCCGGGCTCTGATAAGAAGGCCGACTTTGCCATTAAGTACATCGATCAGGTCAACCGTTTCTTAAAACAGGGCGTCGACGAGAAGTGCTCCTTCGAGGAGACCATTGCCCAGCTCAAAGCGCTCTTTAGATGAAGTACCCCCTAGCGCAACTGACCCTCATCAAAAAACGGAGGATGGAAGAGGCGGAGAGGTTTTTGCAGGAGTGCAAACTCAAGTTAGAAAAGGAGCAAAAGGAGCTCAAGCGGGTTGAAAAAGAACGGGATAAAACCTTAAAACACAAAGACGATAAAGAGACCCAGCTCAATGACGAACTCTCCGAAGGGACGACCGCCGATAAGATCCGCGCCGCCGAGCGCTATATCAAGGTGGTCGATGAGGAGCTGCAGAAAAAGCAAAAAAAGGTCGACGACCAGAAATCTGTGGTGAAAAAAGCCGAAAATGCCCTTGAGGCAGCTAGATCAGACCTCTTAAAAAAACAGCAAGATGTCGAAAAAATGAAACTACACAGAAAGGAATGGGACAAAGAGATGCGCAAGATCGAAAAGCAACAAGAGGGCATTGTCACAGATGAGCTCGGATCGGCCATGCACACCCTAAGAAAGAAGAGGGACAAGAGTGAGTAGACAGGTCAAACCTGGTGGCCCCGAGGGGCCTGCCCCCGAGCCCCCTTCCCAAGATACCGAAGAGATCGACGCTGAGGCCTTCAAAGATATCCTTAAAATTGAACGCTCTGAGGAAGCCCCCCAAAAAAAGAAGCGACAACTCAAACGGTCTGAAGAAGAGGGTGAAGAGAAAAAACAGGTTGAAAAAGAGCCCCCTTCATCTGAGGCTTTCGACGCTTTTATGACAGACTCAAATCAAGATTCCCTTTTTGATGTCAAGACACCCCAAACTGTGACTGAATCTTCGATGTCTCCCTCCCCCCTTTCCGTGAGGAAATCGCGCACAGTCCGCAGCGCCGATCAGGTCGATCTCGAGGAGGACAAACCTCTCCCTATCCCCAAAACTAAAGGGAAGGCCCCTGTCGCAAAAAGAGCCCCAAAGAAAAAAACAGATGTGAGCACTTTTGAGGTACCCAAGAAAAAACCCCTCGATTCCGCCATCCCCACAACGTTGGATAAGTCTGTTGAAGAGAGCGTCCCCACTGCAAAAAAGACCCTCTCTGCAACTAAGAAAAAAGCGATCGCCTCAAAAATTCACGCGCGGAAAAAAGCGGCTGTGGCCACCAGGGCCAAGGAGGCTAAAATTCAGGCAGAAAAGGAATCTCTTGTCACAGAAGTAGGATCGCTTGAAAGTGGCGCTGCCCAAGGAGAAATCCCTGCACCTCAGGAAGGAAACTATGCCTTTTTACAACTCCCCCCTCAGGTGTATGAAATTTTTGAAAAAATGGTCGGGGTGATGACAATTGAGCAATATGGCGATATCTCGACGACCACAGTGACGATCAATATGGAAAATAGCGTCTTTAACGGCGCACAGATTGTGATTGATCACTACAGCACAGCGCCCAATGCGTTCAACATTCAACTGCAAGGGAGCGATGAAGCTGTTAATTACTTTAGCGCTAATTTAGACACATTAAATCAAGCATTCTCTCAAAGTAATTTAAACTATGATATTAATCTGAAAACCCCCATACTATCGGAAAAATACCGCAAGAAAGAGAAAAAAACGACTAAACGAGTCGAAAGAAAATCAGGCGACTCGCTATAATGTTTGATAAACAGGAGAGACTATAATGAGACAGCATATCGACACCGAAATCCGCAAACCGCAACCCACACATCAAGAAAAACCTCCGACACGTCCTACCCGCGAGTTCAAAAAAGAACTCAAGTCTGAAGGGCGCAAAAAAGACGATAAACTCAACAGCGAGAAGAAAAAAGGTGAGGGCAATGGCCCCATCAACCTCCACCAGCTCGCTGCGGCTTTGCACAAGAGTGAGTCTATGACACCTTTTGGCGTCGAGGCTAAAGCCGCTGTGGCTGCCGCTCAAGTTGAGGGGATCGACGAGCAGGTCCAACTCATGGCCGAGAAGATTTTAGATGGTATTGAAGTCTCCAAGCTAAATGGTGACACAACAACCCGCTTGATCCTCAATCCCCCTAACCCTTGCTCACCTTTCAATGGCGCTGAGATTGTCCTCACACAATTTAGCACAGCCCCTCTTTCCTACTCCATCGAGTTTTTTGGAAACGAGCAGGCCACAGCGACATTTGCCGCCTCATACGCTTCATTGGAAGTGGCGCTCAATAAAACCGCTAAAGAGATGCGCGTTGATCAGATTCGCTTTAGCTATAAATCCCCTAAAGAACAACTCAAAAAGGTCACCCAAATTCGATGAGTGATATGAAGACACTTTGGGCCCGCAAAGTGGAAAGGGCCTTAGAGCCCTTGCAGGAGGTTCCCCTTTTTGGGGCGCCTCCCTCCATTGATTGGCCCCAACTTTCGACACAATTAGCCAAGGCCCTCTCTTTAGAAGGGCTTGCCATAGAGATGCAACCCTTTGAACTCTCCCATGGCAAGCAGCTCCTCTCAGGCTTTGGTGAAGCTCCACAAGTCATCTCATTTGAGTTGAGCCCTTTAACTCATAGCGCCTACCTTGCCATGCCGCGCGAAGATATCGACCGACTGGCCCTTTGGACCCTTGGCAATGCGGTTGAGAGTGGCTTTTCCGACACCCTCCTCAAACAGGGCTATTTCAAAGCCATCTGTTTGCAAGTGGCCAAGACTCTGAGCGATCACACCATTTTCGGCGATCTCACCCCTAAGCTCTCATCGCATTCTCTTACAAGCGATGATGAGTGTGTCGTTTCCGATATTTCCCTCACATTTAACGAGAGCACAATCTGGGCTCGATTGATCCTTCCCCTCTCCTTTAAGCGGGCGATCACCCACCACTTTGCCTCAAAACCTGCCACCCTAGATTTGGCAAAAAAGCACCCTAATTTAGAGGTGTCGCTCAAACTTGAAGCGGGATCAACTCAGCTCACTCAAGAGGAACTTAGCTCCCTGGAGGTTGGCGATTTTCTCGTTCTCGATAATCCCACCTACTCTCCTACGACCAAGCAGGGCAGAGCTCTTATCAAACTTGAGCAAACCCCTCTTTTTTACGCAAAGCCCCGTGAGGAAGGGACCCTAGAAATACTCGATTACGCCCAATACTCCAAGGAGGAGACATCACAATGATTGATGACAATGAGCCATTTGATGAGGAAGAATTCACATTTGACAACGATACGCACGATGAGCCTATCGAGGAAGACTCCCCTTTTACTGAGGAAGAGGAGAAGGAAGAAGAAGAGCTACCCCCTGAAGAAGATAACGAAGAGGAGCCTGCCAAAGAGGAGCTCTTTAACCCCAATGACGTGCCCTTGACGCTCAATGTCGAGCTGGCCAAGCTAAAGATGAATCTTCAAAAACTTCTACAGCTCACACCTGGAAATGTCCTCGATCTCACTGTAACTCCCGAGCAAGGGATCGATCTAACCCTATCAGGCAAGTGTGTGGCGCGTGGCGTCCTCGTTCACGTCGGCGAGACTCTTGGTGTAAAAATTACTGAAATCCCCTAGTCTTAAGTTATGGAAGACTCCTTCTCCAAACAAACGACCCTCCCCCACCTCGTCACTGAGGGCGATATGGGAGGGGCTCTTCCCGAGATGGTGGGCCCTTATAAAATCGAGAGCTTGCTAAGCCACGGAGGAATGAGTTTACTCTACTTAGGTCTCGATCCCGACACGAAAACTCCTGTGGCCGTCAAGGTCCTCTCCCCCAAGTATGTCTCCAATGAGGAGGTTGCCAAGCAATTTTTGCACGAAGCCGACATCATTGCCCTCACCAACCACCCCAATATCGTCCGTCTTCTCGGTCACGGTCAATGGGAAGGGGGACTCTACATCACAATGGAGTTCATCCGCGGCGTCTCCCTTCGTCAGTTTATCGTCCAGCGCTCTCTCAATCTCCGCCGCTCGCTTGACATCATTCTCCAAGTCGCCTACTCACTCCTCCACCTCCACACCCACGGCGTCATCCACCGCGACTTAAAACCCGAAAATATTATCATCACTGAGTCGGGACAGGTCAAAGTGATCGACTTTGGTATTGCCCAGCTCATCCCCCACGGCACAGAGCCCCCCAAGAAAAAGGGATTGCTCGGCGGGATGATTGGCACACCGAGCTACATGAGCCCCGAGCAGACGTCCCCTCCCTACGAGGTTGACTTCAATACCGATATCTACTCTCTTGCTATCATTGCCTACGAGCTCGTCACAGGGCAGCTCAGCTTTGGCAACATCCAGCTCACCCTCCTCCCCTCTTGTCTTCGCCCTATTATAGAGGAGGCTCTCCGTCCTAACGCCGACGAACGCACCCAAGATATTGTCGATTTCATCTCGAGCATCTCAGAGATGATCAAAGTGCAAAGCATGAAATCAGGTGACGAAGGAGATACCCAAGACCTTCTTGAGGGACTCAACCGCACTCAGATCGACCTCCTCCCCAAAGAGTTTGCCCCCGGCCCCGACTTTGACGTGGGAATTGCCAGGCCCCAAAATGTCCTTCTCTACGGGATCTATTACGACGCTTTTCGCTTTGCTGACGGCAACACCCTCATTCTTTTAGCTGAAGCGAGCGAGAATTCAACCCGCTCAGTCGTAGCGATCAGTAGTTTGCGCGCCACCATCCGCACCCTCATCACCCCCTACCTCACCGCGACAGAGCCCCCCTTCGACCACGCCCACTTTGTCAATCAACTCAACGACCACATTGCCCGCGATCCCTTTAAAGCGACCTACGGCCTCTCCAGCCTTCACATCGATATGCGCAACGATCGTTTTGGATTCATCTCTTGTGGGGAGAGCCCCCTTTGGCACCTTACGCAAATGGCGCAAGACCCCCGCCTTCTCCTTAACCACACGCCACTTCTCGGCGCTAGCCCCACCACCATCTTTGAGGAGACGTCGGACACATGGTACGAGGGTGACACCCTCCTCTTCCACTCCTTCAATAACTTCTCCTGCACAGAAAAAGAGGCGGCTGAGATTGAAAAGGAGTACAAAAAAGCGATCTTAGAGTACCGCAACCTCTCGTGCCAAAATCAGGCCGAGTCAATTTTCTCGAAAATGGCAAGCAACCTGCGCGCCCCCATGGAAAAACAGCCTAAGGCTATCCTCAGCATCCAACGCATTTAATACCAATTATGGGGTCTTCAACAATCAAGAAATTTTGGTTGGAGAGGGTGTTAGGCCATCTACAAGGGAAATCTTACTTATTTCCTCATCTGTGAGACCTGTGATAGAGGCGATTTGTGCCACGTTGATCCCCTCTTTGAGCATCGCTTTTGCCAGAAGAAGGTGCTCTTCTTTTCGCCCTTTTTTTTCTCCTTCCTTAAGCCCTTCTTTAAGCCCTTCCTCTTTTCCCTCTTTACGCCCTCTTCTATGTCCTTTTGCTTCGGCTTTTTGTAAACTCCCCGAGGCGATGCGCAACCAGTCTAGCCTGTCCTCATAAGCCTCTCTCTCTTCATCCGAAAAATTCATGACACTCAACACATTAAGGGCTTTTTGCACACAGGGATCTTGCGGTTTAGCTTCAGCTAAAAGGTCATGCCGCGTCAAAAATGCCGACCAGAGATCGAGAGCGTTCAGTATTTTGTCCCCTAACCCCTCAAATTTTTCTCCAAATCCATCAGTGAATTTCTTCAGCTCTATCGTGTGGAGCTCAAGATCTTTAAAGAAGGGTAAATTTGTCTCTTTTTCTTTGACATGGAACACATTATGATACTTTTTGGAGTCTGGTATCGAAATGAAGTTGAGAATATGGATCCCTATGACTTTTGTCAGCTGGGTGTAGTTTTCCCCTTCCTTTAACTGGTTGGTGTGAATTCTTGCCCAGTAATAAAGCGCCCGTTTGTCGTAGTCGGCCTCATCTGTGATTTGGATTTCGATGTTGAACCATTGACCGTGACTCCCACGCGCTTTGATATCTAAAATGGAGAGTTTATCCGAGTGAAAATTTTTCTGATTGTAGGGATTAAGGAGGGTGATCTCATCCACTTGATCCTCCTTTGACACCACGGCATTTATCAGAGATATGAGCAGGTCTTTGTTCTCCTCGACGCCGAAGATTTTCTTAAATGCAATGTCGATTCTTGGCTTGATCTTTATCATAATCTTTTCCCTATCTCTCGTATAATTCTGTGAGTTTATCTGCATGGGAAATCTTACTTATTTCCTCATCTGTGAGACCTGTAATAGAGGCGATTTGTGCCACGTTGATCCCTTCTTTGAGCATCGCTTTTGCCAGTAGAAGGCGCTCTTCTTTTCGCCCTTTTTTCTCTCCTTCCTTCAGTCCTTCCTCTTTCCCTTCTTTTCGCCCTCGTCTGTGTCCCTTGGCTTCAGCTTTTTGTAAACTCCCCGAGGCGATGCGCAACCAGTCTAGCCGGTCCTCATAAGCCTCTCTCTCTTCATCCGAAAAATTCATGACACTCAACACATTGAGCGCCTTTTGCACACAGGGATCTTGCGGTTTAGCTTCAGCTAAAAGGTCATGCCGCGTCAAAAATGCCGACCAGAGATCGAGAGCATTCAGTATTTTATCCCCTAACCCCTCAAATTTTTCTCCAAATCCATCAGTGAATTTCTTCAGCTCTATCGTGTGAAGCTCAAGATCTTTAAAGAAGGGTAAATTTGTCTCTTTCTCTTTGACATGGAACACATTGTGATACTTTTTTGAGTCTGGTATCGAAATGAAGTTGAGAATATGGATTCCTATGACTTTTGTCAGCTGGGTGTAGTTCTCCCCTTCTTTTAGTTGGTTGGTGTAGATGCGCGCCCAGTAATAAAGCGCTCGCTTGTCGTAGTCGGCCTCATCTGTGATTTGGATTTCGATGTTGAACCATTGACCGTGACTCCCACGCGCTTTGATATCTAAAATGGAAAGTTTATCCGAGTGAAAATTTTTCTGATTGTAGGGATTAAGGAGGGTGATCTCATCCACTTGATCCTCTTTTGACACCACGGCATTTATCAGAGATATGAGCAGGTCTTTGTTCTCCTCAACGCCGAAGATTTTCTTAAATGCAATGTCGATTCTTGGATTGATCTTTGTCATGTTATCACCCTGAGTTCACATATATTTTACTGTTTTACTGAAGATATGTCTAACAAAAAAGTTAACCTAGATAGTGTCGTCAAAAGGCTTTTGATGACACTATCTAGATCGCACTCTGACCCTGATTGCTACCTATTCATTTTCCAAGGAATTTTCGATTTTCTTTCAGATTGTAGCGGGCATTTTACCCACATACTTCGTAAAGTAGGGGGTAAAATGCCCGATGCAAGCTGGGAGAAA
>Ga0180433_10000989_pt1 | contig 48204 bp, 47 predicted proteins | sample SS_ome_8_FD_132980 | JGI IMG/M metagenome (GOLD analysis project Ga0180433, IMG submission 132980) | Hypersaline lake sediment archaeal communities from the Salton Sea, California, USA - SS_1_D_1 metaG | ecosystem: Environmental > Aquatic > Non-marine Saline and Alkaline > Hypersaline >...
CTCAATAATCTCTCCTTTTGAAAATACTAAGATTGGATGATTTAATGTTGTTTTAAACTTTCGACCAGTTATTAACTTAAATTCAATTAATCTACTAGATAATGGTATTTTAACAACATTTTTTATATTTGTAGGTATAATTTTTCCAGAAATCTTATCATATGAATAGATTTTAATGTTCTCATTTGAGTTTTCTTTAACATAAGCCATTTTATCGAAAAATTCGTCTTTGAAGTATTGTTCATAAAGTTTCTTAAGACTCATTTTTCGAATTTCACCATTTAAATCGATTAATACAGTAGTATCACCTGGAAAACAATTTCTACGTTTTGCTGCGTGCCAAAATGGGTGAGCATAAATAGATCGTACAGGGGAAAAACCAATAATCCTACCAATGATTCCTGCACTAGTATGAGGTGCTAATCCTACTACTAAATGCCCTATTAGATCTTGTCTCTTGGAGACATTATAAAACTTTTCCATATTATATACTTTATCAAGCTCATCATCTATAAAATTTGCTACTCTAATGAAGTATTCAGCGCAATCATCAGAAAGTAGAATATCTTGAACCTTTAATTCACATATCTGTTCTTCATCTTTTAATTCATCATTCTTATAATCTTTCGTATATCCTAGCTTCCTTAATGTATCAATCTCTGTTTTAATCTCCTTAGGCTTGAAATGAGTTAATGGTATATCCGTTGCATCATATCTAATTTCTGCTGTTTTATATACTAAGAGTTCATTTTTTGCTCTTAGCAACCCTTTTTCAATTGGCTCTGGTATTTTAAATTGATTAGTTAGTCCAATAATTCCTTTGAATTTGTTCGGTAAACTCATTCCTAGATTTTTTAACGATTTATTAATATGCTTTTTAATATTAAATAAGGCTTCGGATGAAAACTTTAGAATCTCACCACATTTTGGACATTTTTCTTCATTCTTAGGATAATTTCTTTTACAACTTTCACAGATCTTCTGGAGAATAGTATGAGAACCACAATCGGGACAGATATTGAATATTGAAATGGAATTGCATTTAGGACAAAATTTTCGGCAAACATCAATTTTTATTTTTCCTAGCTCAATAGCTTTTTCAACTAACCTTGAACTTCCAATTTTATCACTCAAAGGAAATAAAGTGTGAATTCCTTTCATGCTTTTCCTTTCTGATTTTTCTGGTCTTCCCATTCGAGTTCCCATGAAATAAGGATATTTACTTTTCATTATGATTGACGAATAATGATAGAAGTATTGAAATGGATCAAAAATACCTTTAGGTTTATCCTTATCGTGGGTATTTAGATTAAAGATATAAATAAGCGTATAATTAATGTCCTTGTTAAATATAATTTTCTCCTCTTTTACTTTATGGGGAATCAGTGCTTTCTCGAGTAGATATTTTATCTGATCTTCATTATTTAGTAAAATCTTACTTTCAGAATTGTTATAGCTTTTGAGTAAAGAACTTCTTAATTTTTCCAATTCTTGAATCTCGAATTTATCCCAGAAAAATGTATATTTCGGATGCAGAGGTATCCCATATTTTAGAGATAACTCTACTGCATGATTAGCATTAGGAATTTTGGCAAAAGGATGTGCAATAAAATTAATCAATTCAGTATCATCAAGATTTAGTTTCTTAACTTTTTCCTCTAAATCTAAAACCCACCACTCTTCTACATAGCCAGAAGGAATTAATTTATGATTATTTTCAGCAAATTCACCATACCCAAATAAAACATCCCCAAGGAATAAGATTTCTTTTATCTTAGGGAAAATCTTCTTAGCGATAGTTCTATTCTTAACTTGTATAACATTTCCATTCTTAAGTTTTACAATTGGTGGCTCAATTGAATCAACAGGACAAACACTTGTACTTTTCCCTGGTCTTTCAATCCTCAATTGGGTGCCTATTGCTATAAAGTCATCCAAAATAGCCATAGTAGCTGGATGAATACCCATAGCTGCTAATCCAGTGTTTCTAGATCGTCCATAACGAATCCGATGTCCACCAATCCTGGAAGGATGGCTAAAAACGGGCCTACCAGCTATAATATCTGAAATATACTTTGAATTTGGAGTTATTAATTTATCTTGTTTCTTTCTTTGTTCCTTTTTCTTTTCATTTACTTGTTCTTTTTGACCAATCTTTTTCAATTCAGCTAACCAATCCCAACCATCCAGTTTCATCGCTTTTGCAATCTTTAAAAGTTTTGGGGATTTTGAAATAATTCCATCATTTAATACTAAACATGCGCCTCCTCGAATTTTATTAGTTTCAATTCTAGGTAAATTTCTAAAAGCAGAAACCTCTTCATCTTCAGTTGAATCTCCATTTATTTCAACTGGGAGATGTTCAACTGTAAATCTAATCTCTGCATTTGAGGAGGGATACTGCAAATGAACCCTTCTATCATACATTTTAACCTCCTCAAGATATCTGCCGATCTCAGCTTGTGTTGCTTCATATTTTGGAATATTTGATTTGCGCCTTACATAATCCGCAATTAAAACACATAATCCCTCTGTAGTTCCTCCAGCGGCTCTTATAGGACCGGCAAAATAAAGTGATAAATATTTTCTATTTTGTTGATCGGTTCGTATTAAAACTTTTGAAATTCCTTCAAGAGGAGCGCTTACAACTCCCATAGTTTTAATAGCTAAACCAACTCTTATCGCTCTTTCAACGCGTTCGTCTAATGAGTTAATCTTTCCAATTTTTTTATCTAAAATATCACTTACTACTTGAAAGGCAATCTCGTCATCACTTTTACCTTCTCTTTTTAAATCACGAATTATTTGAGCAACACCCTCAGGTCCAACTAACTTTTCAACTCTTCCAGCTAAATCTTTTGCTTGGGGTGATTCCACGAACTTTTCGGGATCTATACCTTTCCTTCGTGCACTTTCAGCTATTGCATAACATTTATCAACCTCTTCTTGTATTTGTGCAAAGTATTGCTCCATTCCTTTACTTAACTCTGTCATTTCAAATTATTTCTCCAAAATCAATTTAAATCTTCAGTAATTAAATTTGAGATATAATATTCATTCTTTTTTAAGAAAATTAAAATGTTTTATTAATAGGCTAATTCTCTTTGCATATTTGAATATAGAGAGATTAACAATTTTTTATGATTATTAGATATTTAGATTAGTCCCTTTTTATAAAAGAAAAGGTTGTTTTTTGTTTAATAAGAAATCATTTAATTATGAAAGATATTTAATATCATAATTCTAATGCAGTTGATTCTACTTGAAAGATGATAAATTAAATCAGAAAACTCTCATTATTCAAAAATTGGTTAATTCTGAGATTAATATAACACCATTAGTTTTAGAGATGATATTAAGTATGGAGGATCCTAATCAATGCTTAGATTTAATCATTCGAGAAGCAAGTTTCATACCGCAATTTCAAAGCCATCTCACACCAGAAATTTTGAATAAATCATCTAATAAAGAACTCCTTAAAATGCTACAAAGGGATGATTCTCTTAGTAAAAAAGGCAAAACCAACACTAATAATGTAATTGAAAAAGATAAAATAATAAAAGGATCAATAGATTCATATGAAAAAAGCAAAGAAAATATTCTAAATGAACCAAATCTAACTCAAATTAAAGAACAAAAAAAACAAGTAAAAAATACCGAAAGATTCTATGAATCTACTAAATCACATTCCTTATTTCGTCCCATTGCTAAGGATTATGATTCTGATTATAAAATATTAAAGGATCCAACTGGAAAACTCTACACTAATGGAGATTATACTGATTTCTATAATTTGACTTTAGATAAATTTACAAGCCTAAATGAATTGATGAGAAAACGATCTGATGTACTTTCAGCAACTAATATTAACAACATCTTAAGACTTTCTAGCAGTTCTGAAGTATCTACTATTGGGCTAGTAAAAAATTTTCGGCAAACAAAAAACCAAAATTTTTTCTTTGAAATTGAGGATCTTACGGGATCTATTAACGTATTAATTCGTAAAGATAGTGAAAACCAGGAAAATCAAAAATTATTTAATCATATAGTATATGATCAGATGTTATATGTTCAAGGTACTTATAATCCAGGAGATAATAGAAATCGAGGAATTATTTTTGCAGATTATATAACAAAAATCGATATTCCAACAGATTATCAACCTAATTTCTCTGAGCTCCCGCTATCAATTGCTCTCATATCGGATACACATGTCGGAAGTAAAGAATTTGAAGAGAAACTATTTAATAAGTTCATTGCGTTCTTAAACGGAAAAATAGGAAATGCAACTTATCGAGAAATGGCATCTAAAATAAAATATTTGGTTATAAATGGAGACTTAGTAGACGGTATCGGAGTTTATCCGAATCAGGAACAGGATCTTGAGATAACTGATATTTATAAACAATATGAAAAAGCATGTGAATTTATTGCTGAAATTCCTGAACATATTACAATTTTTTATACTTCTGGAAATCACGAACCCGTGAGGAATGCAATTCCACGACCAGCAGTTCCCAAAAAATATTGCGAGAGTTTATACGATCTTGGAGTAATATGCTTAGGAAATCCTTCTTACATACAAACTCATAAAGTAAATTCTCTTATTTATCATGGAGAAAGCATTCATGATATGAATTTGTTAATTCATGATTTTAATATCAATAAACCTACAGAAACTATGAAAGAATTACTTATCTCTAGGCATCTAGCTCCGATCTTTGGTGAGAAGACTCAGATTGCACCATTGGATAAGGATTGGTTAGTAATAGATAAAATTCCAGATATTTTTCACACAGGTCACGTCCATATTAATGGATTTGATCGCTATCGGCATGTCTCTTTGGTAAATTCAGGATGTTTTCAAGCACAAACTGATTTCATGAGGAGTTTTGGCATAACTCCTACTCCTGGAATCATCCCCATTATTGAATTAGATAAATTGAATTTTTATCCACTAGATATAAAAATTAATCTAAAATAATACATCAAGTATAATAAAGGGCTTTCAAAATGAGATTTAACATCCCACGTAATAATCTAGATGAAATGGTAATATATATTTGGAAAATTGTTGATTTACCATATATCTTATATGATGATCTCTTATTTAATGTTATATTTGAATATTTTATCTTTACTCCTGATGAAGCATCATTATTTATTGATGATGTTCTAAAAAAAAAGCTATTAATTCAAGAGAAGAACTCCTTACTTAGACTTTCAGATGATCTCAATCAAAAATTTCTTAAATGGCAAAAGGAACGACGATTTGAAATAAAAAAAAATCTCACCAACTATAGAAAGAGAAATAAAACAGTAAGAAGAGTTGAAAACAATAATGAAAGTAAATTTAATGTGCTTCTAAAAAAAGTTATTGATTCTGCAGCATTAAATCGGGCTGTGACGGTTTCAGATAATGCTGTAGAAATTCAAAAGATCAATAAAATAGAAGGATTTCTTGAAGCAAAAATTAAGGGTTCCAAAGAAGAAAGTTATTTTGTGATAATAAATATCAAGGAAAAAACTTTATTACATAATTGCCATGATTTTGAAACACGAAGAGCTAAAACTAAGAAATTTTGTAAACATCTGATAAAACTGTTTTTGACTCTTAAAAAAAAAAATGAGGAAATAGCTCTTTACTTTCTTGAAAATATCATTAAACAAATAAATAATTGGGAATTTTCTTCTTAAAGAAGTTTTTTGAACACGTTATTTTTTAATCGTACTTTATCTGTTTGTAAAATAGTCGGTTTCATCTGCAGTAGATTAGCAATTTTAATCTTTGGTATTTGGTTTAATACACGTTCCACTATATTCATATCAATGTCAAGACTAATAATTTTTGTCCTTCCATAATGGCCCATAGATTTAGTTATCGCTGTAATTAATCCTGCTAAAGCTAATTCATTAATATAATCGCTAATTCGTCTTTTAGTCAATTGTTTTATGCCTGGAAGCCTATTTGAAAGTTCTGTATGGACATCGTATATATCTCCAGAAGTAATAATATGCTGCTTATTATATTTATGGAGAAGAAAAATGGCAGTTATGGTTATTTGAGCTTGAAGAGGCATAGAAAGAATATACTCGACAATATGATCTTTATCAATATCTTTTTGTGCTTTTTGTACATGAGACTCTGAGATAGATTTATTATGTCTTCTTTCAGCTATCTCTCCTGCCTTACGTAGAAGTTGTAATGCTTTTCTAGCATCTCCATGTTCTTTAGCAGCCAATCCAGCACATAGTTTAATAACTCCATCCTCAATTATACCTTCAGGAAATGCGATCTCTGCTCGTTGCTTCAGTATGTCCGCTAATTGATTAGCATTATAAGGATGAAATACAATTGGTTCCTCTTCTCCTAAACTGGAAGTTACCCTCGAATCTAAATAATCTATAAACTTAAGTTTATTAGAAATCCCAATTAAACTTGTGCGACAATAATCTAAATTCTCATTTAATCGAGTTAAGTCATATAGGATTTCATTTCCTCCCTTTTTCCCTATCAATATATCTATTTCATCTAGTACAAGAAAACAAATACTATTATTGATTCGGATATCCAGTAAGCCAAGAAGTTTTTTAAAAATAACATCTTTTGGCAATCCGGTAGGAGGAATTTTTTCCTTTTGACTAATAGTATTATAAATATGGGCTAAAATGCGATATGGAGTAGATACAACATTACAATTTATATATATCCACCAAGGGGTGTTTCCTTTACAATGCTGCGCTAACTTTTGGCTTATGTATCTAACTGTGGCAGTTTTTCCTGTTCCAGTCATTCCATAACAAAGTAAATTTGGAGGAACATCTCCTTTTAGAGCACAAGCTGTAATGGCGGCTATCTTTTCTATTTCGTAATCTCTATGAGGTAATTCGTTAGGTATAAAGGATGGCTCAAGAGCCTCTCGCTTTTTAAAAATTATTGGGCCTTTAAGATAATCTTTGTAGAATTTATCAATATTAAAACTCTGATTGTCATTTTTATTGGAGTTAGTCAACAATTACCGTCACCATAAACACTTTTTTCCATGCGAACTACTAATATTTCGAATGCAAAACTACTATATAAAAATAATTATTAAGCTAAAAATTATTATCTTGCTGTTAAATTATTCATTGCATTTTAAAACTGTAAAAATTACAGCTAATTCAGTATTTGATAATATTATTGTCGGTCTTTTAAAAGATTTTTATTTGCGCAACAATATTATTAATACTCTATTATAATCTAATTACTTTAACAATCTTTAATTTTCATTTAACATTAAAATATCTAATTTGAGATTAAATTGATTAAAATAAAAATGGATGTAAGTAATAATCAAAATGATAAAAAGCAGCGGAACACTAAGATTGCTAAATACTTAGCATTATTTTTTACCTGCTTACTTTTTTTAAATTTTATATTCATATCTTTATATTATTCATTGGCTGATTGGATTGCGTTATTGATTTTTAGTTTATTATTCATCGTTCCTGCATACTTATCAAATGCTGGGATGGTAATTGTTGGGAAAGGAAAACCAATAGATGGAGGAAAAGTCTGGAAGGATGGAAGGAGAATATTAGGAGATCATAAAACTTGGAATGGTTTAATTAAAGGACCACTCTATATTGGAATCCCCATTTCATTAGGACTCTTCTTAGTGTTCTTTATTTTATGGGATATTATCAGAATTATTCCTGATGCGGGAATTCCTCTTGGAATCTATAATTTATACAATGATATCTTCTTTTACCAATACTACTTTATCGGTGGACCCAAACCAATTGGATTTATTATCATAATAATGAGAATTTTTCTATGCTCGTACGGTGCAGGAATCGGAGATTTATTAGGTTCCTTTCTAAAGAGAAGATTTAATATTGAAAGTGGAGAGCCCTTCTGGGTAATTGATTCTTTAGATTTTGCAGGAACAGCGATTATCTGTGCGTCCATCCCTAGTTTTTTTATTCCTGATCTATATCTGGCTCCAGATATATTTATAATAATATTCTTGCTTATCTTAACTCCCTCAGTTAGTATTATAGCAAATACAGTAGCCTATTATATAGGTTTGAAGGATGTTCCTTGGTAATTAGAAATAATAATTTGAAGATATGCAATTTACTTTAATAGGTTTTTCATTATTTTGAAAAACTACATTTTTTTCAAAAAGCTTATTTACCGTTTTAATGTAATTACCATTACATCCAACCGCAATTCCTCTCTCTTTAAAAGAAAGAAAATTAATAGAGATCTCCCTCTTTCTAGAATAAATGTTCCATTCAACTCTTATATCATGAATATAGAGATCTGGGAATAAGCTGTACAACAAGGTTATAAGTGTATTTTCTGCTCGAATGATTAAAGCTTTTTTTATTAGCTCTTTTCGTATGCTATTAATATAATTGCCAGAAGAGAAATAATCCTCGTTGTGAACAAAGAAGAAAACAAAGTTATTAATGGTAATAACATTCTGGGGATGAATATGTGTTTTTTTAAGAAAATACTTATAAAGTTTTAATTCAAAATTGGTGTATTTATTTGTAACTCGCAATACTTGATAAAAGATTAAATCATCGAGAATTGTATAGAGCATACCATAGAATTGTTTTCAATCATAAATTTAAAGTCCTAAAAAAAGTTGTGGAGAAAATTTAATATTGAACAAAACATCTAAAATGATAATTATTTAGAAAGAGCATGCAAAATGAAAAATGCAGGTTTCAAGTTCATCGAACATACAGCAGATGTAAAAGTAAAAGCGTGGGGATCAAATCTTGAAGAAGCATTTTCGCAAGTAGCTCTGGGTCTTATGGCAACCATCTCACCCAATTTAGAAAAAATAAAGCACGAATTAGTGAGAGAAATTACAATAGAATCAGAAGATAAATATGCTCTTGCAATAGATTTTTTAACTGAATTTCTTTACATCTTTGATGTAGATGCATTAATTTTCAGTGAAATTAACATTGAAACAATAAAATTAAAAAATGATAATTATCAATTGAAAGCGATTGCGAAGGGTGAAAAATTTGATAAAAGTACTCATGAAATTGGAACTGAAGTTAAAGCCATTACTTATTCATTTATGAATATTGAGGAAAAACAAAATGAAGTGACTATTGATATTGTTTTTGATATTTAAGATTAAGTATATCCTTATCCCTTAACTACTCCCACAGGTGCCAATCTTACTATTTTTTCAATAATTTCTAAATCATGACTAACTTGTACAACTTGATCTATATCCTTATAAGCTCCAGGAGCTTCTTCGGCAATCACTTTCATTGATGCGGCTTTAACTAATATACCTTTAGTGCTAAGATCTTCTTTCACTTTAGAACCCCAATATTTTTTAGTCGCTTTGGATCTTGACATTACTCTGCCTGAACCATGGGCAGTGGAACCAAATGAGAGATCCATAGCTTTTGATTTTCCAACACATAAATATGATGCAGATCCCATAGTACCAGGTATTAATACAGGTTGTCCTATATTTCTATAATCTTGAGGTATTTCTGAATGTCCCGGAGGAAATGCTCTAGTCGCACCTTTCCGGTGTATATTTAAAGGTATTCTTTTTCCGTCTACTTCATGCTCTTCGATTTTTAATATATTATGACAAACACCATATATAAGATGAAAATCAAGATCATCAATACTTTTATTATACTGCTGTAGAAAAGACTCTCTTAGCCAATGAGTAATTAATTGGCGGTTACAAAATCCAAAATTAGCAGCACAAGCCATTTGACTAAAATAATTTTTTGCTTCCTTAGTGTTTGCAGGTACACAAGCTAACTCTCTATCTGGAACTTCAATATTATATTTTTTCATTGCCTTTTCGATATTTCTGAGTGAATCTGAGCATACTTGATGTCCCAAAGCACGGGAGCCCGTATGCACCATAGTAGTAATTTGATCTTTTTCTATAATTCCTAAACGTTTAGCAATCTGTTCATTATATATCTCGTCAACTCTCTGTATTTCCAGAAAATGATTTCCACTACCTAATGATCCAAGTTGGTTTATTGCTCTTTTCTTTGCTTTTTCTGATATCAACTCTGAATTTCCATCCTTTAAAAACCCATTCTCTTCACAATGTTTTAAATCTTGTTCAACAGCATAGTCATTTTTTAGCGCCCAATTTAAACCCGTATCTAATACTTCGTCTAGATCTTTATAGCTTATATCTAACTTTCCTTTTGAGCCTAATCCTGAGGGTATATTCTTGAAGATCTTATTAAGCAGAGAAGGAAGTTCGTTTTTTATATCATCTAAAAATAAGTTTGTTCTTAATAATCTAACTCCACAATTTATATCGTATCCTACTCCTCCAGGAGAAATCATGCCCTCGTTAGCGTCCGTTCCTGCTACACCACCAATACAGAAACCATATCCTTGATGTGCGTCTGAAAGAGCTATAACATGTTTTTTAACTCCTGGCAAGCATGCTACATTACTGATTTGATCAAGAGTTCTATCCTTTTTAATCTTTTCTAAGATATAATCATTAGCATAAATATGGACAGGAACTTTCATCTGAAATTTCTTTATTGTTCCATCAACACGAGCCATCAATGTTGAGGGTGAAATTTCATAAATGTTTTCATCTATTTTATTCACATTCATCCTAAAAAATTAAGTTTTTTTAATTTCATAAATTTTGTGATTATTTTTCTACATCTGAAATCTCTTATCAGATTTAACTAAAATGTAATTAAGTGATTAATGCCGTGAATTTATTACCTATTAAAAATATGAGAAGTTTTTATTGATAGCTTTAGAAAAAACATTATGTCTAAAATTATTTATTGTGATAAATGTGGCACATTGATGAATCAAAGTTCATGTGAAGCAACATTCGGTATTAATGCTAAAACTTTAAAATGTCCAAAATGCCATTATCAATACGAAATAGGATTTAGATACAATCCATTTTTACAAGAATATGTCAAATATTACAAATTCATTTAAATAACTTTTGACACCCAAATAAATGTAAGATTTTACTCAATCTCAATAAATTTTAATAAACCTAAATCATCTAAATCGTCGATCAAAACTTGAATATCGCTTTCTGGTTTGCCACTCTCTTCAGCAATATCTGAAATAGTATGAAAACCGTCTGCTAAATGTGCAATCTTATACATTTCTTTATCCAAGAATCCTTGAGTTATGACTTGAGCCGGTAATCGCTTTAGTGTCCACTTCGGCCTCTGATTTTGAGCAATTCGAAGATCTTCTTCTGAAAGGATCAATCCCTTTTTCAAGATTTTTTGCTGGGATTTACGAAAATCTTTTTCATAAATTTTTAAAATAGGTAATTTTAATTGAACTTCCGCAACTCTCCCATTTAGCAACATCTCATCGATAATACTTTCAAACCCCTTGAAAATCCTCACATCCCCTGACCAATTTCCAATTACGTCCCCAAATTCATTTATGAATTTGTCTATAATATCACTTAAAACCTTATGAGTAATCTTCGCATCATCATTTTTATCGGCAGCAGCAGTGCATAGAATGCCCTCTTTAAATACTAATAAAAGGTAAAAAATTTGCATATCGATAATTTTAAGCTCGCCACTTCCCTTTGAAAATTCGACACTGAAGTCTTTTAATGCGGTTAAAAATCCTGAAACTAAGTCCTGGTTAAATTCTATACTGCCATATTTTCTATGAATTAAGCAGATACCTGTATATTGATGTATTAGATAAAAATTATGTAAAACCTTCAAACACCTCTCAGCATATTAGATCTATCATTTATATCCCTATTGAATAGAAATAACTGGTAGATTTTAAAAAATCTGTTATTTTTTCTATAAATAATAATATTTTAAATATTTATAATTTCTTTTTTTAATACCAATTGATTTTTACTTATAATTATATTAATGAATTCGAATCAAAAATCAATGCTCTTCTATTTTTTCCATAATGAGAGTCTTTTTTAACATTCTCTTAATATTTTCACGTTCCTTAAAAGTTAAACGCTTAATATCTTTTCCAACTTTTTCATAATTATCTATTGGACCCTCATCCAATAGGTTAATAAGAATTAGTAAAGTATTTTTTACTAAATGAATGTCATTCGTAAGTTCTAAGATTTGTTTAAGTCTTTTAAGAGTATTGAATAACCAAGTAACTTCTAGATTTTTTTTTCGTGGTTTAGAGTATTCTTTGAAAATCTTCTCATACCACCATTCTTCAAAACTAATCTTCATCTAATTTATTTTAGAACTAACTTATTATGTTCCACTTTTTTTTTTAATATCAAACTGAAAATCAAAGAATTAAATGATTTCGAGTATTATCAGAAAATTAATATGACGAATTATATATTTTATGTCACTGTACCCAATTTTGAAGAAGGAAAAAAAATTGCTAAGCTTTTAGTTGAAAGGAAAGTTGTGGCCTGTGTTAATATAATTAAAGATATCTATTCTGTTTATCGATGGAAAGATAAAATTGAAGAAAATAATGAAGTATTGTTGATTATTAAAACATCTGGAAGTAAATCAGAACAATTAATAAAAATAATAAACGAGATACATAGTTATGAAATTCCTGAGTGTGTCGGTGTAAAAATTGAGAAAGGATCAAAAATATATATTGATTGGATTAATAACGTTATCTCAAATTCAAGTAAACCTTCTTTAATAAAATGACATTTGATATATTTCGAGTGGATTGGATCTTAATTGATTCTATTATAATATTAATCTTAATCATTATTTTGTGTTCTGTAAAGATATATAAGATTAAGCATAGGTGGAGAAATTCTATAGTAAATGATTCTATTAGCAAAATCAATCTTGATCCCCATGATATCGAATTTGATAACAATAAATTCTATGTAAAGAAATGGAATCTTTTTTTTAATCCAAATTTACTAGAGCTTAGACCTCATATGCCGACTATATTTATGTTTAGTTCAAAATCTTTACATTATCTTCCATACGCAATTCTCGAAGGATTGTGTAGTTATGGATTTACTGTGAATCACATGTTAATTAAAAGAAGATGGGATTTATTTAAAAAGCAAGAAGAAATATTGGATCCTAAAAATCAAAGTATTCTAAGATTAACCTTAAATTACTTAAAAAGTGATTATCCTAAAAAAATAAGTCAAAGATTTTGGATTATCGATTTTAAATCCTTCTTATCCTATAAAGAATTAAAAAATTTTGCTTATGATCAAATTGGATTTATTCTGATTAATCCTTCTATAGAGCAATTAAAATTTAATTCGCTAAATGTTGAAAAAGAAATTAAATTTGATCTAATTTTTAGTAAAAAATCTTTCTTATGGTTTAGAAATCGAAAAATATCAAAATCTATGGTGCATTTTTCACAATTAAGCTCAGAAAATGTAAAAATTACTGTTTTTGAAAATACAAATATGTATTTCAAAAATTATGAAACGATTTTGTTGGCGAAATTAATTATGATAATTAAAAATAATATCAAATAATTTAAATCATTTATAATAAAAATATGCCCAAAGAAAAGATACAGAGAGAAACTCATAGTTCGGTAATTTATTCAGATAAAAAGTGGAAATTATTGGAGATTAAGAGAAAAAGAGCGCTAGAACTATTAGAGATGTTCTCTATGGAGACTTTTACTCCCTATCTCTATGGAAGTTTAGCGCGTGGAAATGTACACCAAGACAGTGATATAGATATCATCTTTCTTCAACAGATCTCTTCCTATAAAGTTGAATTTATTTTACATAGAAATGGTTATGATCCGTTATATAGGGAAATAATTATGGCAACACCTAAAGATTCAATCAAGCTCTATATCTACTTGAATGAACTGGAAACTATTACAATTCCATTAACTAAGTTCGATAAAAATTCTATTGAATTTTATGATTTTGGGGGAAAAATAAATTATAAACAATTAAAAGATGATGCAAGAGTCCCTGGAATCGATAAAAGGCTAGTATTAATCAAACCAACAGATATAGGACACATCGAATATTCCATCATAGGAAGAGAACATTTAGCTGCCAAAGAAGTCAATGTGAGCCTAAAAACTATAAATGAAAGAAAAAAAGTATTATTAAAGCGAGATAAAATTGGAAAAACTGGTGTTTTTTTGAAAAAGGTTATTGGAATAGATCAAACTACTGAAGAAGTGTTGAAATCCTTAGCTAATTCGAATCCAATTATAAGGAAAAAGTTATATGTGTAATGATGAAGAATAAGATCTCTAAATCGGAAGAAGACACATACTATATTAAAAATAGAGGCATCCCTGAAGGATGCAAATATTGCCTTAAAGGAGCTAAAACTGTTTTATTTATTAACGGATTATGCCAGAATCCAAGACATTGTTATTGGTATTGTCCTATATCGGAGGAGAGAAAAAATAAAAATGCTACTTATGCCAATGAAATATTAATTAGTCATAAAGAAGACTTAATTGAGGAAATTAATATTACTCATGCTAAAGGAATGAGTATTACTGGAGGTGAGCCTTTATTTGAACCCAATTTAGAAAAAACACTCTCTTTTATAAGATATGTGAAAAAAAAGAAAGGAAGAAAATTTCATATCCATCTCTATACTAATGGGCTCAATTTTGACGAGATAATCGCTCATAAGTTAAGTGATGCTGGTTTAGATGAGATACGATTTAATCCTCCATTAGATCGATGGGCTGTTATCGAATTAGCTTTAAATAAAGGCTTTATTGTAGGAGCTGAAGTTCCTTTTATCCCTACTAAAGACTATATTGAATATCTCGAAAGATTTATTCTGTATCTCGATCAAATTGGAGTCGATTTTATTAATTTAAATGAATTCGAAATGTGTTTCACTAATAGTGAACTTTTAAAAGAACGGGGTTTTAAATTAGAGAAAGGCACGGTTGCTTCAGTAGAATATAGTAGAGAATATGCTATGGATTTAATAAAAAGAATAGTAAATCAAGTCTCCCTAAAAATACATTTTTGTTCAATACGCGCAAAAGATTACTGGCAACTTGCCAGGAGGTATGCTCGAAGAGCAAAATCAATTAGAAAACCTTATGAGTTGATAACAGAGGAGGGTTTGCTTATATTTGGTCAGATAGAAGATCATGTCAATGATTTAAGACAAACGTATAAAATTATTTGTAGAATGAATAAAATCCATTCAAAAAAAATAGAATTTGAAAATAATATAATTAAATTGCCTGTAAAGTACATAATTAGAGATGATATTAGAAATTTTTTGCAACAACATAAACTTAAAGCTTTCATCGTTGAGAAAACTCCGTTTGTTGATGAGAAATACGCTCAAATAACTGAAAAAACTCCATTAAATGTGTTTATAGAGGAAAAGGGTTTAATAAGTGATTGAAAAAGTATCTTTAAGAGATCTAAACGAAATTTACAGACTTGAAAAAAAGACATTTAAATCAGATTCTTTCTCGCGTAATTTATTACAAAGTTTAATTCAAGCTAATAGTTTATTTTTTAAATTGGTTAGCTCTAAAGATTCCAAAAAGTTAATTGGATATGTTATTCTGATTAAAGATGATGAGTATAGATTCAATTTAATCAATTTTTTAATTAAAAAGAAATATCAGAATAAAGGTTATGGTTCTCTTTTATTGAAAAAAACTCTTTCTATCCTAAAAAAATTTCCTAAAATAAATAAAGTCATATTAAATGTGAGGATAACAAATTTAAGAGCCATTAACTTGTACAATAAATTTGGATTTGAAATAATAGGGAAAATAGCGAATTATTATAGAGATAATGAAAGCGCATACTTAATGGAATTGAAAATCTAACCTTTTTCCATAAACTAAAACTTATAAATAAATTCTATTATAATATCTGTGAAAAAATAATATCGTATTTTTAAAAATTAGCTATAAAAAGGTATTGAACAATAATGTCTCCAATCGATAAAGAATTACAGAATGAAATTAGAAAAGGTGTCACTCTCCAGAAAGTAGACGAATCAGAAATGAAAAAACGCGAAGAGGAAAAAAAGAAGCGAATGGAGGAGTTAAATAAAATCAAGGAAGCTTTAGGAGAGCAATGAATTAGTATTTATTTTTATTTTTATCTTTTTTTTATTTCTTTTATCGAGTCTAAGTTAGCATAAAATTAATCAATTTTGTAGATTTTTCTTTTTTAAAGAAATTGAAATTTTGTTAATCTCATGAAAATCATAGAATTTGACGAAAAAAAACAAGAAATGATGATTAAAACAGAAAGTTTAAACGACTTATGGGCACTTTTTAATGTTATTGGAAGTGGAGATAAAGTTAGTGCCCAAACCCACCGAAGGGTTGTGCTGCGGGAAGGAAGTAAAGGGGAAAGAAAACCCATGAAACTAACAATTAATGTTGAATCTCTTTCATTTCATGAATTTTCAAACCGATTAAGGATTAAAGGGACTATACTTGAAGGTCCTGATGAGTATGTAAGTTTTGGCAGTTATCATACCTTAAATATTAAAATAGGCAAAACAGTATCAATTATAAAAGATCAGTGGCTAAATTCTGAGATAAAAAGAATTAAACAATTATCTATTTTTGAAAGTAATTTTCTCATTTTTATGATCGCAATAGAGACGGGTTTGGCAACTATTGTGTTGGTTTCAAATTATAGTAATAATAGAATTGCAACCATTAAAAAGACAATTCCAGGAAAAAGATATGAACAGCGCTATCGCAATAAAGCCTACAAAGAATTTTTTTCAGCTATCATAAAAGTTATTGAACAGAACATTAAATCAAACAAAATTGATTTAATAGTCATATGTGGTCCCGGTAATATTCGTGATCAACTATTGTCGGATATTCATGATACATTAAAAGATATGCAATTGCCTCCAATAGAAAACATTCATGCTAGTTCTGGCACTGAAAGTGCAATACTTGAAACATTAAAGTCTGATAAATTAACAAAATTAAAAAATAAAGTAAAAATAGTTCAAGAAGTAGCTAAAATTGAAGAAATTTTTAAACTTTTTAACACAAATCCCGACTTGATTGCCATTGGATTTGATGAAGTAACAAAGGCTGCCGAACTCGGCGCTATTAGAGAATTATTTTGTGCTGATACCCTAATTAGAGGAGTATCTACTGAGCATAAAATGCGAATTGAGAATTTACTTAACCTGGCTGAAAAATCAAAGGCTTCAATAAATATTTTAAGCAGTGAACATCTTACCGGACAACAAATCATCGACTTAGGAGAGTTAGTTGCAATATTAAGATATAAAATTTAATCTATTAATGGAGTTTTTATATTCGATACATTATGAATAATTCAGAAATTTATATCGACAAAAATTCAGACATACCTATAATGGGTATTGATTATTTTGGAGTAATAGACCGAGGAACTAACGTTATTGAAGTAAAACCGTTAACCTTATGTAATCTAAGATGCAAATATTGTTTCGTTAGGGCAGGTGATTATGATACAAATTTTATTGTAAATCATTCTTACTTAATGGAACAAATTAAAGAAATAATTGCTATTAAAGGTAATTATAAAATCGAGATTCACTTCTCTCCCTATGGCGAAATTTTATTATATTCAGAATTCTTTGATTTATTATCAAAATTAGAGAAGGTTAAGGGAATTGATACTATTTCTATTCAAAGTAATGGTTTATTGCTTAACAATAAAATAATAAACCAACTAAAGATAAAAAAACATTGTAGGATCAATATAAGTTTAAATACCTTAAATGCTGATAAAGCCCGATACTTGAGTGCTTGTAGTAATTACGATGTTAATAGATTAATTAATAATATTTATAATCTTCTAAGCGCTGATATTGATGTATTGATTGCTCCCGTCTGGTTTCCAGGCGAAAATGATGAAGATATTGAAGATATTATTGAATTTGTGAAAGATATGATAAAAAGTGGCTATAAGGAAAGAAAACTCAAAATAGGTATCCAAAAATATTTAATTTATAAGACAGGGCGCAAATTAAAAAAGATACGTCCAAAATCATGGGATTATTTTTATGTTCAATTGGCTCAACTTGAAAAAAAATATGATATTAAATTAAAACTAGGACCAAGTGATTTTAATATTCACAAAAGAAAAAGTTTCTCAGCATCCTATCTAAAGAAAGGTATGGTGATCGAAACGAAAATCGTTTCCAGAGGTAGATGGGAGAGAGAATGTATTGGAAAAATTAATGAAAAATTAGGGATTAAGATTTTGCTGAGAAAGCCTTTTAAATTCACACCTAGGCTAATAGGAAAAAGATTAGCTGTAAAAGTAATAAAAGCAAATTATAGGGATAATATTATTACTGCTTCATATCCTTTAAAATAAATTCGTATTAAAACCTAAAATATTATAATTATAATTTTACATTAAAATACTATCGAAATTATAATAATAGAATAGTAGGAAAGGAAAATGTGTCCAATTATCACACATGAAGATGAACTTGAATTAGCAAGTACAGAAAAAAATTTAGTAAGTCACATTAAGAAGCTAGCGAAAGCTCAAAGTAATCTTATAAATGCTCAAAATAAATATGCAGAGGCCCTTCGAAAAGCAAATATAGAAAGAGATATGCTCAACAGGACCTATAGGGATGTTCTTAAGCAAATGCAGACTTTGGTAAGAGAAAAACGCTCAAATATCAAGGATGAGGAAGTAAACTTATTTCAAGATATTATTCATAAAAATGATGAATATATTGAAGCTAATAACAAATATATTGACGCTATTAAGAATCTTACCGTGAAAAAGGAATATTTCATAAAAAAAAAAGAGGAATTAGCCAATGCATTAGATGAGGTTGCTGGGAAGAGGGGAGCTTTAATAAAAAAGGCTTTGAATGTTGAGAAAGCTAAAAATAAACTTATAGAAGGAGAAAAATTAAAAATACTAGACTCAGAGTTAAATGATTACCAGAGAGAATTTGATAGAGCGCGCGATGTTTTAATAAAAAAAATTAATCAATTTATCGAAGTTAGGGATGAAATTGATGAATTATGGATTCAATTAAAGAATTCAGTTTCTAAATCAAGTTAAAATTCTAATTTGATTTTCATTCTTTTTTTTATTTCTTTAATCATTAAGGATGAACTTAAATTTATTAAATATATCAAATATATAATTAATAGGAAAAATAATAGCAATCATTCTTAATAAACAAAAATAGAGAGAATGCAATGGCAGAAGAATTCGCTAATTTTATGCAAGAGACAAGAAAAGCACCTCTTGAAGAGAAACTCAATTCATTTGGAGATATTGTAGAAAAAATGATGTTTATGATCTTAAAAATTCCTGATTTAGTTGAACAATCATTAACTGCAATAAATCAGAAAATTTCAACGCTAGAAACGAGGATTAATACAATTAATAGTGATCTAAATACAATGAAAAGAGGGGGTAATTTATCCACACCTATAGTTGCAACACCTAAAGCACCAGCTAGTGCTCCTCCTCCACCTGGAGGGCCACCTGGAGGATCACAAGGAGGACCGCCCGGAGGACCGCCCGGAGGACCTCCTCCGCCACCCGGAGGACCACCTGGAGGGCCAGGTGCTTCACGTCCCGCTAGTCCTGTAAGTTTGAGAGGAGCCATCATGAGTGAATTGAAACAATTATTCAATAAACGAAAAACTCCAGAGTAAATTCTTTCAGTATCTCATATCGTATTTACTTATTTTTCTAATTTTTTCTCTATTCCATGAATCATTTCCTCTAATTTATTCGTAATAGATAATATTGATAAAATGCTATACTAGCTCAAGGGTTTTTATAATAAGAAAATGTGAATTCATTATTGCAATATAACAATGATGACCTTCTGAACTTAAAATTAAAGGTAGCCCATGATTTTCAAAAACAACTCTTAGAAATTACTTCCCTTGTAAGAGTCATAAATAATTATTATTTCAAAAAGTCTAGACTTGATTCTAAAAATTCTAAGTTCAGCTCATCAGATTATAATTTTATATATAACAAAGATTCATATAAATTTCCAGATAGTACGCTTCTATTCGAAAATTGGATGCTTTTGGGAATGGAATCATTATATCCCCGTTTAGCATTGCATTATGTCTTTCCAGGTCTTTTAAAGGGAGAAAGAAGAAGAAATTTATTCCAATTTACTTTTTCTACTTCCCGAGGTTTTGGATTTCCAATTTATTTTGGACCTGAATTTTATGATTATATCTTAAAATATGGAAAAGTTTTAGAACCTCTATTCAAATGGAGTCATACTGTCTGCCATAGAGCAAATCAAGCAATCTTTTTAGTTGCTAACCGTCTTAAAATTAAAAGACACCATCTCGGAGAATACGAATCTGCAATAATTTCAGAATATAAAAATGGTATCTATAAAGGTGTTAGCACCTTGTTGCATGGTTACTTTACTACTGATCCCAAAACGCTTGGTATATACTCCTCATTAGATAAGGCACTTGATAACTTAGCATTTTCATATTCTATAGGTGATCATGCTATAAAGGTCGAAACTAAGATACCAGATAACACGAGACTAGTTCCTTTAATTCCACACCATGAAGTTAATAAAAAGTATAAATTGGACTTTTACTCCTATGTTCTTGAATTGCTTTTATTTCAAAAACTATTGATCAAGAAAATCATAGATCTTAAACAAAGAAAGAAAGATTTACTTAGTACGTTAGGTTGGATAGAAAAAATTAAGCTTAGAATTAATCAATCAAGATATTTCTCTATACAAGGTATTAAAAATTCTGAAAAATTCATGAAAATAGAATTTTGTATCAAATCTATACGATTGATGGAAGAACTAATGAATTTAATTTGGATTACCCCTCTCCATAGTCACACTTATCACTCATTAACTCCTTTTGAATTTGAAATTTTAGGTTTCAAACAATCTTTTCTTTTAGAAGATAAATTTTATGAAAATAGTGATTCTATTTTCCTTTTATATATTAAGCATAAAGAAAATAAGAATAACTTCAATTTCAAAGAATCAGAAGTCGTCCAAAAAATTATATCATTAAGGGATTTAATGGGGAAAATGTGGTTAAATTTTAAAGATAATCATATTAGCTTTGCATTAGATGAGTTGGAAAAGCTAAGCACCCTTTCTTATAAAAATCAAGATTTCAAGAAAAAAGCCGTATCCTATGTAGACAAATTGATTCCTATCTTCTCTATCTATGAAATTTTCAATAGACCTTTATCAGAAACAATTTACCCAGAATTAACGCCTCAAAAGAAAAGATTATGGATGTATATTGCTCGATTCTTTGCTTCAAGATACAATCTACTAGGAGTTAGCTTAATGAGGCATTATAATAATTTAGCATTTTATAATTGGTCATATCTCATAAAAAAGAAGAAATTATCATTCCTACAATATTTTGAATTTGTTGTAAAATTACCTATATGGAAATATATTCCAATTGAGACCAAAAGGAGAATAATTCACAATTTAAATATTTATAATACAGTTTAATAGTTAGAATTCTAGAAACCCTGGATCGTCAAATATATCATCAATCTTCTTCTCTTTTTTTATATCGCTTCCATCGACTTCTGAGAACAAGGATTCCTCATCGGTTTTAATTCCTTTTTCTAATTCAAGTGTATCTAATTGCCGTATTGCATCCTTTTCTAGCCTTTTATATCTTTCCGATTTTAATCTCCATTTTTCTACTTCTTCCATATCTACCCCTTCTTCATTTTCCAATTCTTCGGCAGCCTTAGCTCTGCAGATATCAGATAAAATAGCATAGGACAATGCTAATTCGCCCCACTCATTCTCCTTTTTCAATTTTTCAACACGTTTCTCTAATCTTTGTAATTCCTGATCAGCATAATATATATCTATAAAATCTCCGAAAGCATCTACGGGTTCAGATATAGAATTGACAACAACGTCTTTCGTTAATCCACAATTGCCGCATTTGACAGTAGCTATCGCACTTTTTCTGATATTCTCTACTTTAACACTCTTCTCACCACAATTTGGACAGGTAAAGATTTTTGGAACTTTCTTTACTCTTTTATAGGTTGGTTGTTTTCGTTTTCTTCTTCCCATTACGTTTCACCATAGCAATCTTTAGTAATTAATATAAGGAAACAAAAACTAAAAAATTTTAGCATTTTCGGGCATAGATTCAAGGAAAACGTAAAATTTTTTAGCAATGCTTAATTACTTCAAATACTCTTTTTGATTAGATTAAAGAAATGAAATTAAAAGAAATTAGTGAATTTTAGGCATGGACCATAAAAAATTGTCTATTGAATATGATTTAAATTTAATTGAAAAAACTCTTGATGATAAAGATATGAGATATATTGTTCTTTTTCTTTATGTGATACGAAATGATCTATTTAAAGATTTTAATAATACACAGTTAATTGAGTCATATGAACGAATTTTGATTTTAGATGATATATTCAAAAGTAATATATTACAATTCTGGGAACAAGAATTCATTGAAATTGCGATAGATTTAGGTTTATTCAAAAATATTAGAAGCATTCAAGAATTTAACCAAAAGGATGAGGATTTTATTATAAAATTAGGCGAGGAAACAGTGACTTTAGAAAATGATATGTTATTGGTACCGGATGACTTACTTTATTTAATGATTCACAAAAAGTTTAAAAATCTTAGTAGGAGAGATTTTAATTTAGCCTTAACCAAATTACAAGCTCTTAAGTGCGAAAAAGCAAATATTATACATCCCTTTATCTTTCAAATTGATGAACACGATTATAGTATGTCAGATGATCTTTATTATATATTGGATCAATACGGTAATGTATATCAAGCAATTAAAATAGAAATAACAATTCAAGGCTTCGATGATAGATTTATTGAAATTCGCGATTCTATCAGAAGTATGATCGAAATTTTCGATCCAATATTAATAACTAAACCAGTACTCCAAAAAATTAACACTGCATTTGAAAATAGTAAGGAAATAATTCCCTTTTTAAAGGAAGAGAAGATTAAATTACCAGATAAATTTAACACAGATAAAATTGATAAAAATCTTGAAATCTTTAGAACATGGACTGACAAGCTAAATTTGTTACTTTTAATGAATAATGAATTATTTACCCTAGAAAAAGAAATTAGTGAAATTAAAAGCATATATAGCGGTAAGCATAAGAAAAATTCATATCTTCAATTTATTGAAAAAGTATCCTTTAATGAGGATAATATCGTAATTAATATTCAAGAGCAATTAATTGCCCTTAGAGATAAGCTTGTTAAAATAAAATCTAAAATTTCTAAGTTAACTAAAAAAGACTTAAAATTATTAAATTTAGATTATGAAAGATTAATTATTATGAGTAATGAAGATTAAATATGAAATGTCCCACTTGTAATATTGAAATGAACCTTTTAGTGGCTGGAATTTACGAATGCCCTAGTTGTAAAAAAATTTTAAAAGAAAAGGATGGGAGTGCTCAGGAAAAAAAAGAAAAAAAAGTAAGTGAAGGAATATTCCTCGATGGTGAATATTTTCATAATAATGTGAGTTTGAATAAAGATTATGAGATTGCAGAATCAGGGATCATCATTAATAAAACACCAAATAGATTATTTGGAGTTTTGATATGCCATAGCCCCATGATTAAAGATGAAAAATATGTACGAATATCTTGGTGGAAAAGTTTACAACATGCTGGAATGTTTAAAATCTATAATAGAGACGTTCTCAATAATACTATTCATGCTTTGGAAAAAATTGATAACTCTTTTGATGATTTATGGAATTGGACTGGAAAATATCGAAAAAGCGAGCCAAAAACTAAAGAGGACCTTGAAAAAGAGAAAAATCTTGATATCTTAAAATATCGCATAATAGAAAATAAGACATGTCCTAAATGCCAAAAAACGATGGAAAAAATGAAGGCACATTATGAATGCTCTCATTGTGGTGAAATCGTAATACTTGAAGGATATAATCAGCCAATATTTAATATCGATCCCAAAGATTTAGATTTAAGATTTCAAAGTGACTTTCCTATTAATTATTATTTACCGGTAAGTGGAATTACAGTTAAATGGTTGATGGGAGAATGGAAATCTATTGTCGTAATTTACGCTAAAGACGCTCCAAATAAAAAATGGTTAAGATTTTATTGGTGGGCAAGAGATTTAAGTAAATTTATGAAGTATGGTAGAAGAGAAATGGGTGAGAATACCCAAATGGGATGGAAAGCTCAGAGAGGTATGGCATCTCCAAATCTCTATGATAAAAAATTAATCGGTCCTTTAATTGATGCCTTAAATAAAATTTCAAATGAAGTTAAATTATAATAATTAAAAAAAGAGAAGAATAATGACAGAATTTCAAGATAAAACTTGGAGTGAATTATTGAGGAATTTTGAAGTTGGAATTGAGAATTCAATTGAGAAACTTGAAAATCGTGACATTGAGAACATCCCTGGGGCAAAGGACGCATTGATTCAGAGACTTGAAAATATCAAGACATACTTTCCACGTAAAAATGGCGAACTTTTTAAACAATCTATTGATGATAAAATTCAAAATAACTTTTTTCCAAATACACAAAACTTTGTAGAAGCGTTTTCACAAATATTAAAATCAAGAACTCATGAACAAGATTTTGTGATTAATGAATTGTTAAACGGGTTTGTGACCTCAAAAGCGAAAGCAATTGCGTTAGGAACTCAAGGTCCTGTGATTGATCGTATGGTTGAAGCGTTTAGTAAAAGAAATGATTTTCACATAGTCGATTATCAATTTTATGCTATGTTTGGAGATCCAAATAAGCCAAAACATTATATTACGAAACAACTTGAAGAGCTTATCAATATGTTTGGGCTTATATCGAAACAGTTAGTAGTTGAAAAAGACATCCGAAAAAGTGAAAGAAAGATCTATACCTTCTATACTTTTCCAGACGAAATAATCAAAATTCTTGAAAAAAAATATCTAATTATAGATGAAGAGTTAGGCTATGCTTATGTATCAGATGCTTTCGATAGGAATGTATTTATATGTATGTTTTTAGCTAATTTAGCAATAAATAGGGATAATATTGAAAAAATTGGGGGAGCATATACTATCAATGGGATATGTTCAATATTTGCACTAATCCTTTTATTAAGTTTTTTACCAAAATTATCTGTGGATGAAAATAGTCCCATTTTAAATGATCCTGGTTTTGATCAGAACAGAATGAGTGTAATACCGAAATCTTGGATGATGAACCAAGTATTAGAATCTTTATTTGAACCACTTATAAAGATTGTTGCATATCGTTTAGGGGGTGGATTATGGTTATCAAAAATAATCGATTCAGAAGTAAATAAAAAAATTATGACTCAAATACGTTTTTTACTAAAAGATGTAAATAAATGGATTTTAGGTAATCTATGTCGCGTAGAAATTCCTATATTTGTAGAAATTGCAAATATCTTTACTGAAGTATTAGTAGGTTATGAAGAAGAATAAAACAAACTAAAGAAAGTTGGATCTAATGAGTTACAAAAAAAAGTCAACAAGAACGACTAAAGCAGGAAGAAAACGAGAAAAATGGACTGACATTTTACCTCGATATTTAACTTTTATAAGCCACATGCGCCCAATTTTAAGAGAAACTCGACGCATTATCGCTGATTTAGATGCTGATCTTCTGCTTGATACTGAAATACTGGATAAAATACGTACAGAGGAGGAAAAAAGGAACGTGAGAAAAGTTAGAGCTTTATCTGAATTTTCTGCAATGTATCGTACTAATGTATATGAAATCATAAAGGATTTTATTGTAAAATATAGAGATTCAATTCCAATTATAGATATTAAAGACTATATCATAGAATTTCTTTATGAATCGGTTAATGCTTTAAATTTATTAAGGCATATTACTAATCCCGATGAATCTAATTTAGAAAATACCTATCTCTACGTATTAGTTAAATTCTTAGAAGATATACTTTTTCCGAGAGGAGCTAACTTAAGCATTATTTATGATAAATTACTGAAAGCTTCCAATGAATTTTACGAATGTCAAAGACATATTTTACAATCACATACTTATTATAGGGAAAAAGTTCACAATCCCGATTTATTCGAGATTCCTGGAATATCTCCGAAAGTATATCAAATTATTAATAATATTACTTCTCTTTTTAATTTGGATCCAAATTTTGGAAAATATCCAGAAAGAAAGAGCGCTGAATTACCAATGATCTTAAAAAGCGAAGTTTTTTTGCCATATGTAGACTCTATTGCGAATGCTGAAGAGGAATCAATTGATGCACTCGCAGAGAGAATAGGTTTAAGACAATTAAACGAGATTTTCTTGGCACCAGATCATGATTTCGTTGAAATATTACTTACACATAATTTCTTAAGTGAAAGAAAACAACAAGATGGCACAATTCGGTTGTTTCCACAGTTTAGCAATGAAACTCTGGTATTATATTATCTAGCATTTGCCTCACAACGAAGAGGTTTTCTTTCAAAAGAATTAATTAATTGGATTTCTATGAATTTTGCTTTTTTAATTTACATGGGTATTTTAAAATGGAAATTATCAGATGAAAATATTTTTTATAACATCTTCAAAGATTTACAGACAAATGAGAAAGTTTTACCATATTTAATGAAACTAATTTGTTTTCCAAATTATTTAGGATTGGATAAAATGAAAATTCGAGATTCAATTCAGTACAGAAAGGAAATTTTCAACTTTATTGGATCCACGATTGATAATCTTAAAGAACTTATTGAAGAGATTGCACTATATTCTGAAAAATTTGATAAAGAAAGAAAAAAATAAATAAATTACAATAAAATGAGTTGAGTGAAATTAGTAATAAGAATAAGAACATAGAAGAGAACCTTGTTTATACTGATGACGTTGTAAAAGAAAGAATGGGTAAGTTCGGAGCAGTATATTTTCCTTCAGATATCAAAGAATCGATTGATGATATTATTGGCAATGAGACTAAGAAAGAAATTTTGGATGATTTCTTTAAAGCTTTAAAAAAATACGATGAATTTACAAGCCAATTAAAAGATACTAATTTAAATCCTAATTTAACCATACTTCTATATGGACCACCAGGAACTGGAAAGACTTCTCTCACAAGGGGTTATGCTAAAAAGTATAATATCCCAATATGTGTTGTGGAAACAGATCGTTTGGTTTCACCCTTACTTGGTGATACAATAAAACAAATTCGAAGAGTTGTTGATCTAGCAGCGGAAATTGCTCGTGAGAGAAAGAGTTTCATTCTATTTTTTGATGAGATAGACGCCATCGGCTCTGAAAGATCAAATATCCACGAAGTTGGAGAAATTAAACGAGCAGTAATATCCTTTTTGCAAGTTATTGATAGAATAAACTATGAAGGAATTCCCTTAGCAATTATCGGCGCAACAAATCACCAAAATCAGCTGGATTCTGCTATCTGGAGAAGATTTACCTTTCATCTTAAATTTGATTTTCCTGATTTTCATTTAAGAAAAAAAATTATTGAATCGTTTTTAAAAAAGTTAAAAAATGCTAATATTGGGGTTGACAACTCCATCTTTAATAAATTGGATGCAGAATATGAAGAAATTCAATCTATTGCAAAAGGATTAAGTAAAAAACTTGGATATATAGTCTCTGAATTTGATAATAATATACTGTGGAATGAATATTCAAAAAAATTTAAAAAAGAAGGGCTAATAAAACTAACATATGGATATTCGGGGTCAGATATCGAACGAGGAACTCGTGTTGCATTATTAAAAGCAATTAATACAGGTATTCTAACATATGATCTTTTCTATGATTCTATGTTACTTGTTGGTGGAACGGCGATACATGTTGAAAGACAAGACATATTAAGTGCTAAAAAAGAAGTAAGATCTTTTTCAGCTACAAAAAACACGCAGCCAAGCCCTCCAGAAATTTAGTATAGACCGTTCTAAGGGAATAAATCATGATTGAATATGAAATTTTGAATCTTGAAGAAATTAAAACTATGATTTCTTCTTTTAATGATCTCCAAAGTGCCTATAATCTACTCCAATCTTATTCGATTGAATCTCCTCTAAAAAGTATTGAAATTAAAAACTTGAAGCTCTCTGAGGAGGAATTAACTAGATTTAAGTTCATTCTAAATTCAATCCAATCTCTAATAGATGATTTATTACATATTACCGATCAAAATATTATTATTTTTAATGCGTTTCAGAATGAACTATTAGCAAAATTTAAAAGAAGTTATAAAGAAAGGTTAAAATCGTTAGAATTAAATAAACAAAATCTTCAAATCCTTGGAAATTCATTAATAAAAAATAAAAACATCTCGAAAATTGTCTCAAATATTTCTTATATTCATTCACTTAAATTAACTCAATGGCTTGAATTGATAGATTCATTGAAAGAAAATACAACTTTTAAGATTATTATCGAAAAAATTAACGGATTTTATCAAGATTTAATCAAAGTCAGATTAAACGAGCAACTAAGTATGATTCGAGATAAGTTTGATCAAACATTAATAAATAAATATAAAAAAGCATTTTATGAAAATCCTAGTTTATCTTTTTCAGAATATCGGCATATCTACGAAAATAGTCTAACTAAAGAAGAATTAGACCAAAAACAAGATATTATTAAGCATAAACGAGAAAAGTTAGAACTTGAAAAACTAAAGGAAAACCAAGAAAGACAAGATACTCTCTATCAAGATTATTTAAGACTTCCAAGTAAAGAATTTGAAAGAAAAAGGCGCAAGGAACGCCGAGGGAAACTGAGTAAAATTGATCTAAAAGAGAATAATAATAAAATTGAAATTAGTAAAGAAACTTCGGATAAAATTGAAAAATTTAAAAATAGCTTCGATAAATCGCTTAAAAACAGATATTTAGTTCAAGAGGATGATGGTAAAAATCCAATTGATTTGATTAGGGAAAGAAAAAAGAAAAAGAGTGAAGAATTTAAGAAATATAAGAAACATTTCGAAGCAGAATAACAATTCAACAAAAGTGATCTTATATACCAAAACCAAATTTTAAATTACAAATAGGCTCAAAGGAATATGTGATAAATGATAGATTCACTTTAATTCTTGGAAAATTAAAAAAGAATGATGTATCCTCCTATGTAAATGCTTCCCTTCAAAAATGTTTAAAACAACTGAATTGTATTTCAATAGAAATTTTTATTGACATCTTTAATAAATCAAAAGTACAATATCTAAAGCTCAAAAAAGCTTTAGAGTTACCTCACTATTTAATTACATATTCTCAAAAAAGTAAGCGAAATTCAGAAATTATATTTCAACTCTATTCGGTCTATCAGAATTTTAAAGATTTGGCTAAATTTAATAAACTATTAACTAAAAAAGAGAAATTGTTGAATGAATTAGAAATGTCGAAAGTCTATGAAAAAGAAAGTGCTATATCCACAATTACAGAACTTATTGATAATTTAGAAGAAAATATAAAGAAAAATCGAAAAAAATTAACCTATTTTGAAGAGGATTATATTAAACGAAAAAATCAAATTGATTCCATAAAAAAGCATATTTCTGAGTCTCGCAATCAAATTGCTGAGTTAAATCAGAAAAAAAAGTCTTATTTTAGTGAAATTAATAGAATCACACGTCGTATGGAAAACACTACCAAAGAAAAACCTGAGAAGAAACATAACGGTGAAAAACAGGATAATATACCAAATTCGGAAAAAATTAAGCGGCTCCAAATTAATGCAAGGGAAAAACAGTACCAAATTAATCAATTAAGAGCAAAAATCGATGAAAAAAATTCTAAGATCGCTAGATTCGAGCCCCAATTTAAAATATTTGAGAAGGATCATAATAAAATAATGACCCTTATTCAAAATGATGAAACTAGAATAAAAGAATTGAAAGTAAAACTAAAAAATGAAATCCAAGAAACTAAATTGCCTTTAAGCTTGGATAATCAAAAGATCGAAGAGTTAGATATTAGATCTAAAAAAGAAATTGAAACAGAAATTAATCTAATTGAGCGCAAATTAGCTCAAATTGAGATTCCAAAAGACTATTATAATCTTAATAATCCGCAAGATTTTTCTAAAATTCAAAATAAAATATTAGAACTTAAAAATGAGATGAAAAATACAAAAGATCAAATAGAAATTACTGGTACTGAAAAAGAAATTTCGCAAATAATCCAAAATTTTGAATTTCTAGAAAATTTAATTAAACAATTGGAAACTTTAGTTAACTTGTTTGTAAAAAAAATTAATCTGAAGAGCCAATTTTTAATTACTATGAATAATGATAAGAAAGACTTATTTATTGAGATTATATTCACTCGAAATGAAAAAGAAAGAACAAAATTTGAAAACTTAACTACTCCAGAGAAAGTATTTTTCGCGATTGTTTTTTATCTCTCAATAGAGATGCTAAATAATTCAAAATACATAGTTTTTTCAAATATACTTATCCCAGAGGACTTTAATAAACGGGGTTCGACAGAAAGAACAATAAGAAAGATACTTCCCCTTTTTAATAAAGAAGCTCTTCTTTCAGACACAAATCTTATATTTATTATCTCAAATTTAGATATAAATTCTGATATAAATAATTTAAAATTAATAAAAATTGAAGAGAGTTGAAATAATAAACCATGGAACAAGATTCATATGAAAATACCGTTAGAGAAATAACAAAAATTGTATTAATGAGCCCTCAAAAAATGATACGTAGGGAAGATATAGTCAATCTGAGTAGAGGGTTTGATTTTGAGAAAATTATTAGTGATGTCTATTTAAATCTTACAAAAGTTGGTTTCGAATTCATTTCTTCTAACTTCTTAGGGGATAAATACTATATATTAACTTCTGAAGGTAAAGATGATAATATTTCCCCTTCGCAGTATGGAACTTTAGCGTTAATAATTGCACTTTCCAGAGAAGTTGATGAAAACCTGAGTAGTAATGATTTGAAGGAAATGTTCTTTGAAGTATGGGATACCGATATCCAATTTTTAATCGATCATGATTATTTAAGAAAAGATGAAACTTTAAACATTATAAAAGTCACCCCTTTAGGAAAAGCTTTATTCAAAGACATAATTCAAGATCTCGAACTGAAAAGACTGCTGAATTTCTTTAAATCTTAAAACTTTAAAAAAAATTGAAAATAAGAAAAATTTTCTTTAATTTTAGGTTTCTAAGTCCATTTTAAATTGATCATATATTTTTTTAACTCGTTCGGCTGAGGGTCCTGATCCCCTCACACCATTCTCATCAACAATGATCTTTCCATTTAAAATAGATATAATATTTTGATCCTCAATATAATTTACATGGCCCTTCGAAAAGATAGTGGCTATACGATCGGATAGTGCTTGCATTGGAAACGGTTCTTCTTCAACGCTTACGAAATTATAATATGTACAACGGATCAATAATTTTGGGAAATCTTTATTTTTTTCGTTTTTGGCATTTATAAGAATCAAATCTTGGGTCTCAGAGACTCCTTTTAGCTGACCGACAAAAAACTTTTCTTTATCAAGATATACTTTGACGACTTTATCTAATAATGACCCTAATTCTGTATTGAACGATCTTAATGACATTTTTCATCATACTTTTAAAATTTTAATCCTTTCTTTTAATTCTAAATAATTCTAAATTATTTCAATTTTACTAATTCTCATGGAAACAAAAGATTCACTAGCTCAATAATGTTTTCTCCTGTTGTCGCACTAGTAGTAATTATTTGTATCTTTGGATTAATCTCTTTTGCATCCCTTATCATATTCTCAATATCAATTTCCATAATATCATTTAAATCAATTTTGTTAATTACTGCTATATCCGAAAACTTAAACAACATTGGATGTTTTTGAATAACCCAAGGTCCTTCCGTTATTGAAACTACAACAATTCTCTTATCTGCTCCTAAAATAAAATCAGAAGGGCAAATCATATTACCTACATTTTCGATAAATACCGTATCATAATTAGCTAAATCATAATTTTTAATTACTTGAGAAATATGATAGGAATTTAAAGCACATTCTCTTCCTGTATTAATCTGTACAGTTTTAACTCCATATCTAGCAATGCGATCGGCATCAATTCTACTAGTAACATCCCCGTTTATTACAAAAACTTTTCTTGATGGTGATATTTGCCTGATTATCGCCTCGATTAAAGCTGTTTTCCCTGCACCAATTGCCCCTACAACGTCAAATGATAAAATATTATGTTTTTTAAAGGTTTTATTATTCTTTGATGCTAAGAAATCATTATTATGGATTAAATCTTCGTTTAATTCTATTACTTTTGCGATATCTTCCTTAGGCATTTTAATACACTTGACTAGTTAAATAAGTATACTAAGACTTAATTCTTCATATTAATTTCGGAATTTATTCTTCAGAAGTGAATTAAAATTAATTTATTAAGCTTTATATTTGAAAAAGTACACCAAATATGAAGCCAATACGCCTCCCAGATCAGGTATATAAACTAATAGATATAAGGGATTTCCAATTGCTAATAAAAGACCGGGTATTAAATTTAAAAGCACTAAAAACATAATAATTGTTCTCCCTTTCATCCTTATGGGTATAAAAAACATCAAAAAAGTCATTTCTCGATTTATATTCAAAAAGATCATAAAAGAGATAACTCCTAATAACGCACCCGAAGCTAAGCCAATTGGTACAATAACGGTCCCAATATAAAATGGCTGCAATGCTAGCCATATTAAGACATATACTAGTCCTGTAACAAAACCGCATACAAAATACAGCTTTAATAAAAACTTCGTTCCAAAGGTGCGTTCGAGATTTTTTATCATTACATAAAATAAGATGATTAGAATGATTAAAAAGAAAAGCCCGAATAAGTCTTGGGTATAACTTACAAAAAAGGAACTAATGAACGTCCATAACCATAAATTTAAAAAGCTCAAACTACTCAGAGTTAAATAAGGGGGATAAATGATAAAAGTCACCAATGATAAGATGAATATGGCTAAAATTAAAATTGTGGATCCTTTTGTTTGACTCCCTCCGTAATTTTCAAAATCTCTAATTGTTTTCATCTTCTGTTTCTCTTGTCTTTTGAGATACTTTCTAATTTTTCTGGGTGTTTTAGTAGACGATTTTTGAGAACTTGAACTCACTGATCTACTTAAACCCCTCCGTGGTATCGGTACAACCGGTGTATGCTTCAATTCAAATGTACAATCATGGTTTTCAGGTAATCTATGCTTCTTGCAAAAGACTCCTCCGCAATATTTACATTTAAACGGCAGATACCCTATCTCTTCTCCACAAGTTTCGCAGTATGGCATATCTTATAAAAATAACAATAATTTATATTGATATTATCCTTATTTGAAGAATTTATTTAAAGATTTACTTTAATCATTATTTATTATCCTTGATAACTTTTTGGGTTAATTCTCTAAACTAATTTAGCATTAACTATTAAAAAGGAAAATAAAAAGAATTACCAAATGGTGTGTATACAAGTGCGATAGTTAAGATTAGGAGTAGAATTAAGCTTCCCATTAGTATAAAATAGACATTTTTATTCCATTTAAAAATATTTTGTCCATCTAAAATTCCTAATGGTATCATATTAAATGCTCCTAGCATATAATTTAAGTAAGCTGCGAGCGCAAAGAAATAATTCAGAGGGTATAGTGTTGAAGGAATGAGAAATGAAATTACCAGAAGAATGGACCCATAAATCAAATTTATAGTTGGACCTGCAGCTTTACATAATCCTGTTTTACGATTAATCTTATCTAATCCCAATACTACTACTGCTCCGGGAAGAGCAAGTGAAGGAAGTGCAGGAGAATTGGATATCAAACTAAAAAGTCCTGTCAATAAGCCAATAACTGTCAAAAGCATGCCAAAGGTGAGAAGTCTAAATTTGGTTTGTAATCCAAAATGAATTGCAACTTGACGATGACCAAACTCATGGAAGAGAAACGCCGTCATATAAAAACCCGCAAGCATAAAAACTGCCCAACCATAACCTAGTGTAAATAGTTGGGAGTCCCAAAAAGCAATTAAACCAATTACAAAAATAAGGCTTCCCCCAATTAAGAAATGAAGTAATTCTGACTTATGTGCGAGTAATATACCTTTAAAATCGATTCCCGAACTTGGGCTAAAAGCATTCTCAGGAATCTGTTTTTCTTGACGATACCAGGTATACGTTCCGTCTGTTGTAGCTCTTCCAATCGAACCACTACTTGACATAGCTTGATAATGTGCTTGAGAATTAACGTAAGAAGGATTAAATTCCGATGAATTTGCGAGAGTATTCGCCTTATTAGTCTCAAGAACGAGATTACACTCATGATCAATGGGATCTTTATGAAGTGAACAATATGTTTGTCCACATTTTTCACAATGAAAGACTTCATTAAATTCTCTTCCACAATGATAACATATCGGCATACTATAAATCATATAAAATTCAGTGTTAATAATATTACGCTTATTAACTAACACAACTTTTAAATTAGTATATATTGGTATTTTTAATTATTATTAATGTTTTTTTGGGTATTTATTATGAGTGAGGAAAAAAACAAGAAAGAAGATATCGAAGTGGAACGTAAAAAATTAAAAGAATTAGGAGTCACTAGTACATGGAATATACTTTCAGATTTAACTAAAAAAAAGGAAGAAAAAGATTGAAAGATTAAATTCCTATTTTTCATAACTATACTACTTAAAAGTAAATTAAATAAATTATAAACTATTTTCTCAAATATTAAAAATCACGTTTTTTGGGTTATAAATATTACCGGAAAAGACACAGTATATTGCCCCGTTTGTCAACGTGAGGTTATTTTAAGAAGAAAGAATTTTGATCATATTTATCATGAGGTTCTATGCTTTATGGTTCTTTTAACATGTGGCTTGGGATTTTTTGTATATCTAGCGCTTAAATACAGTAAAAAGAAAGATAGATGTCCTAGCTGTGAAACTAAATTCGATTTAGAAACACTTAAACCAATTGATTAAAGCGTAATATACTAATTTTTTACTTTCATTTCATTATTGCATTTCGGGCAAATTTTATCCTTATTATTTAATGCCCGTTTCATTAGTAGCTTTTGATATTTACATTTTGAATTAGTACAAATTAAAGTAAATTTAGAAAGGGTTTTATGAGATTCTTTAACTTTTTCCTTTATATCTTCTAACTCCTTATCTTCAGAAACAACTGCAGCAGATTCTTTTTTTTTTCTTTTCTCGGTTTTTTCAGATTGTAACCATTTATCTAATCCCATTATAAACAGACTCTTAAAAATTAGTTAACTCTGTTATTATGTTACTCTTGAACTTATAAAATTTTTAAAATTTTTTAAAAATTGGGTATTATTAAAAATCAATAAATTAAAAAAAAAATAAAATGAGAAATTTGGAAGAATCTTAAAATACTTGTACTTTTCCCTTAATTAACCTTCTTCTAAGATTTATCATATATTCTTTGGATAAAAATTCCTCAGATACTTCCTTGCCGATTTTTTCAATGCTCGAGAAATTCACATTTGTAGCAGGTATTAATTCAATAGAATTTACCCAAGGATCTGTTATTGGTCTTCCGATTTGAGATAAAAGCTTAACATGAGCTTCAATAATATCTCCCTCTCCCCTCTTAACTATTTCTCTGGCTATTTCCGTGGATAGTACATTATAAATTTTGCCAACATGGTTAATCGGGTTTTTTCCACATACTGCTTCTAGGCTCATAGTTCTGCAAGGAGTTATTAAGCCGTTACTTCTATTTCCTCTACCAACTTCACCATCATCTCCTGCTTCTGCGCTTGTTCCTGTTATTGTCAGGTACATGATTCCTTTTTCGATTTGATCTGCAACATTGACTTGACAAGTTACTTCCCTTTCGGGAATTATCTTCGCAGCTAAATCCAAAACAGCATCCTTGATCTGATTAGTATAATTGACATATTCATCCGCATCATTTATATACTTACTAACCATTGCAGCAGCTACAGTAATTCCTATTTTATTGCCAATTCGTTCTGTCATGATTTTTACATCCTCACCTGAACCCTTACATTTATCCTTAAACCTCGGAGAATTTATCAAATACTCTGCTTCCAATGTTATTTTTTCCACATCAGAAAGTGGAGCATATCCCACTCCGAAACTTGTATCATTTGCTAAAGGTACATCTTCACTATGGTGAGAATCATCGAATACACCTGTCAAGTCTATCGAACCAGGTCGTACAGCATAATCAAATTGAATATCTGAATCCAAATTAAGATTACGGAATATCTTAGCTAATTCCTGTCTTTGAGTATTTATACAAATTGTTGCAACTGGTATGTAATCCAATTTGGTTTCAGTACCACACTCCGTTAGAATTTGATTGATCGCCCTCCCTACAATTAAAAAATATTGAGGTTGGATAATCATCCCTCCGCCAAAAAATGGTTTTGCGGTCCCTCCAACGAGAGCAGCTTTATCCACATTGTGATGATAGACACGATCATAATGCTCTAAATAATAACTACAAAGCGCTCTGGAACACGCATCAGCAACAGCATCACATACACTATCTGGATGACCAATTCCCTTTCTTTCACAGATTTCCGGAAAATCGCTTCTTTCTATAGGTAAAAAGTTAGCACGTGTTATTTTTAGCATGTTTAAAACTATTTTAGATAATTATCTTTTTAAATTAATGATTAATTTAAATAATTGTGATTTAAAATATGCATATAAAGAATATTATATGCACTAAGATTATAATAAATAAATTTTACTAAATTCGCACAAAATATGACATTAATGCCCGAACTCTCAGAAATTAAAGTGATAAGAAAATCACTAAATATTAGTCAAAAAGAACTAGGTGAAATATTAAATATTCCTCAGTCAACGATCTCACGAATTGAAAATGGTTCTATGGATCCTCCCTATTCAAAAATTAAGAAAATCTATACCTATTTACAAAAGGAATTGGCAAAAAGTAAAGAATCAACTATAAGGGCGGAAAACATTATGACAAAAAAAATATTTAGTATTAATTCAGATTCAACAGTAAAGCATGCGGTTGAAATAATGAATTATCATAAAATTTCTCAAGTTCCTATTATTGATAATGAGAAAAACGTTGGTAGCTTAACTGCTAAAAAGATCCAGAAACTTCTAACAGAAAATTCTTATATCTTAAATATGAAAGTTAATGTTGTAAAAGAATTACCCTTTCCGGAGGTTGAAAAGAACTGGGGCACCAAAGAAATTTCGAATTTACTCTTAAATTATCCAGCAGTTTTAGTGAAGGATATAAATAAATATGTTGGAATTATAACTGACGCAGATTTCTTAAAACTAACGAAAAAATATAACTATCAAATTTAGTAATGATTATGAAAGGCACAATTTTATTGAAAAAAGATTTTTTAAATAGCCTAACTTTAAATTACTAGGATTAGATGATCGAAAAGGTTCTTGAGAGAATTAATTTATTATTGAAAAAGGCTAATTTTGAAACCTTATCCTTAGATAATTTTTCTAATAAAAAAACAAAATTTTGTTTTGATATCCTCGTAAAGAAACAAGATTCGATTTTCAGTATAAAAGTATTTCCAAACATTGATAATCTCAATCAAGATGTTCTACGTGATATGAAATCATTATCGTTATTACTCAAGTCAAAACCATTATTGATTGGAATAAGAAATAGATATCAAAAATTAGAAGATAATACTATCTATGTAAGAGAAGATTTACCTTTTATCACAGTAAATACTTTAGAAAATATCCTTAATAATAGATATCCTTCTGTACTTGCGAAAAGAGGAGGAGGGATTATGTTCTTAGACGGAGTTTTAGTTAAAGAATTAAGAGCGAAGCATGAAATATCAAGGCAAGAATTAGCAGATAAGATAGGAGTAACTAAAAGAACTATCTGTTCCTATGAGAATGAAAACATGCATCCAAGTGAGAAAGTAGCTCAAAAGATTTTAAAAATCTTCGAAGATAATTCTATTTTTAAACAAATTAATGTACTTGAATGGAATTTTAAAATAAATAGAGAAATAATGACATCCTCAGAGGAGAGCGAATTAAGTCCTTTTGAGGCTCATATTTATGAAGTTATCAAAGATATTGGCATCTCTTCCTATTGGTATAAAAAGGGACCCTTACCTTTTAAATTTTCAATTTACTCTGAAAATATGGAGTTTAAGAATAAGAATGATTTTTATCCCCTTTTTTCCGGAGTCTCCGATGAGAAAAAAAAAATTAATCAATTAAATATCAAATGTCTTAAGACATTTAATAGCCTATTCAATAAGCAAGCCTTATTTATTATAAATAATGACATAAAAATCCCTGATTCGGAAAAAGATAAAATTCCAATCGTTAAAATTAAAGAATTGGAAAAGATAGATGACGAAGATCAATTTATCGAACTTATCCAAGAATCTAAGTAATTAATTTATACCTTGCAAGATTTAAAATATAATAGATTAAAATAAATCAAAAAATAACCTAACTGACTTTTATACTAGCTCTTATACAACTGATATGGAGGATTTAAGAATCTGTGGGATTGACGAGGCTGGTAGAGTAAAATTCATCTCGAATTAAACGCTAAAAGGCCCCGTTATAGGTCCTATGGTTATATGTGGAATTTCTATCCTTAATTCTAAATTGAAGGAGTTATCCGAAATAGGCGTAAAAGATTCTAAAAAACTTAGTCCTGATAAAAGAACGAATTTAGCATATTTAATCAAGAGAAAATGTATATCATATAAGATAGCAATAGTATCAGTTAAAGAAATTGATGAGAGGATTAGCAGAAGAATTACTCTTAATCGCTTAGAAGAATTAAAAATGGCAGAGATTATAAATGAATTGGGTGCAGAAGAGATCTATATTGATGCTGCAGATGTAAATGAAGCAAGATTCGGTACGTCTATTAGAAAATTACTAAATTTTAATCCAAAATTGATTATTTCAGAACATAAAGCAGATGAAAGATATCCGATTGTCTCAGCAGCATCAATCTTGGCAAAACATGAAAGAGACTCGATAATCGCAAGATTACGGGATACTTATGGTGATTTTGGGTCCGGATATACTTCTGATAAAAAAACCATTAATTTTTTACGTCAATGGATAACTGAAAATAAAAGTATCCCCTCATTTGTGAGAAGTTCATGGGAAACTACTAAAATACTAACAAATGAAATTCTATACAACAGAAAATTAACTGATTTTCTTTAAAATTTCGAAAATCCAATGAAATATTAAATGGTTCTCTGTGCAATTAAAATAATATGGTTAGCAGCAAATTTATGAATATTCACACTTTCAAGTATTTCATAACCATTTGATACTAAACTTTTTTTTTCCTCCCGATAGATAGTTTCTGATTTCTCTATGCTATCAATTGATTGGGATTTAATTGCAAAAATAAGATAACCTGAGTTTTTTAAGTAATAATTACAATTCTTAATAGCAATTTCTGCTTGATTTGGTTGAGCAACATCTTGATAAACGATATCTGCGTCTACAAATATCGATTTTGCATAATTCTCGGGAAAGTTTGCATCTCCTAAAATAGGAACAATATTTTTTCTTTGAGAAGTGTTTTGAATTAATTGACGAATACTTCTCTCTGCAACTTCAACCCCAAAAATTAATCCCTTGGATAAAATATCTGAAAGATGAGAAATCGTGGTTCCAGAAGATGCTCCCAAATAAAGACATACTTGGTTTTTCAAGAAGATTTCTAATTTTGGTTTTAGCAACAAAAGTGCGGCTAATTTGCTTCGATAAGGATCCCATTCTCTGTATTCTATTCCACCATAAGATATTACATTTTCTCCATATACTCTTTTAGCTTCATATTTATTTTGAGTATATAGTTTTAAATTCTTTTGTGAACCTGAAAAATACACATTTGGGAATGATGAATATGGCTTAAGCTCAATATTACTCAAAACTTTCTTACCTCTTTATTTATTTTTCCTTTGTTGTTTCCTTTTACGCTTTTTACCCTTTGCTTTATTCTCCTTTTTCAATGGTGGTTTTGGATACTTCTTTTCTATCTCATTTATTTTTTCCTCAATTTCTTTCATTAATTCATCGCCCAAATAGTCTCCATCAAAAAAATCTAGTTTAGTTGCCAAACCTATTTTTCCTGATACCATTCTTGCTATTTTCCCTCTATGATATGGTTTTGCAGAGCGGATTTGATTCCATTGAAAAATTAATCCATGTTTCGGTCTTTTTTCACCAGTCTTTAAGAATCGATATAAAGCTTTTTCTGCACCTAATAATTGTATTCTAGATGCAGGCATAAAGGCAAGTTTTTCTAAACTCCCTGCTTTTGCTATCAATTTTGCACTTACCAAACTCCCTATTATAGTGCGCATATTTGGCGCCACCTTTTCCATCAAATGATCTAAATAATCTTCCATCTCAATCCTATAGTTGTCTAGACTAACAATCTGCTTGGTATATCCTTGTAATATTTCTATATCAATATCCGATCCCATTGAGTTGGAAGCCAAATCGAGTAGTTTTTTTATTCTGGTTTCACTGAAATCGAATTGTTCATTTAATTTCTCAAAAGTGTAATTATTCCTTTTACCAATATTGGAAACAATTTTAGCTAAAACAATATTATCTTCTACTAACTTATCGGTCAGTTCAGGAAAATGTAGGCCATACCATTCTCTCATTCTACTCGAAAAAAGACTAATTGATTTTTTTATTATATCAAGACTTTCGATAATTTGAATAACAATAATATCATCTCTAGCACCAACCTGTTTAATTTTATATCTTGTTAGTTCTTCTTGAATATGTTTAAATTTTTGTAAAATTTCTTTCTCAGAAAGATTAAAACCTATAGATTTTAATTGTTGCCTTAAACTTAGACGAAAATTCTTAAATTCTGGAGACTTTGGTAAAAATTTGGTTTGATACTTTCTATAATTTACTGTAATTGTTTCTAATTTTTTATTATCAAAAAGAAATTCCCTAAATCCTGAGTTATATATTTCATTCAGAAATATTTTATAATCATTACCCATCTCGCCTTCTTCAATGGATTTATAAAATTTAATTGCTTTTTGCGGGTCATCATTAAAATTTCTAAAATTAATGATAGAACCTGTATCATTAATAGCGAAAAGGGCTATTAACGTGTCTATGATATAACACTTCATTTTTTTTAAGAGGTGGTATTGTAATTTCTTAAATAATAATAATAATAATAATTCCTTACATAATAATAGTAATGCTTGAAGTAAACATTGCTGGATTAAAACTAAAAACTCCACTTATTTTAGCATCTGGTATCTTAGGGGTTTCTTGTTCTGTAATGAATAGGTTAAGTAAAGCGGGGTTAGGAGCGATTACAACAAAATCTATTGGACCACGGCCTAGAATTGGTTTCAATAACCCTTCTATTATTGAGGTTCAACCTGGGACATTCTTAAATAGTGTTGGTCTTGGAAATCCAGGAATTGATAACTTTATTCAAGAAATTAAGGATTTTAAGAAGATAAACTTCCCTTTAATCGTAAGCATATTTGGTCAGAATGATGCAACCTATGTTGAAATCGCTAACAAAGCTGAAAACGCAGGAGCGGATGCGGTTGAAATTAATATTTCATGCCCCCATTCAGAAGTAGCTTGTTTAGGTATTGATAAGGTTTTAACTCAAAATATAGTCTCGAAAATAAAAGAGTCAATATCTATTCCGGTATTTATTAAATTAAATCCTAATGTTACGGATATTGTAGATATCGCCAGGGCAGCGGAGGAAGGCGGTGCTGATGCTGTTGTTGCAATAAACACAATGGAAGCTATGGCTATTAATATCGATACGAAAAGACCCATCTTATCTCATGGAAGCGGAGGGCTTTCAGGTAAGGCTATACATCATATTGCAGTAAAGAAAGTATATGATTTGTTTAAAGATATCCATATTCCTATAATTGGGTGTGGTGGTATAGCTAATTGGCAGGACGTAATTGAATTTTTCTTAGCTGGGGCAACTGCTGTCCAAATTGGAACATCTTTATATAATGGATTTGAAATTCTCAGAGAAATTAATGAAGGATTGCGAAATTATCTTAAAAAGAATAATCTGAAATCAGTTGCAGAATTGACTGGATTAACTCATAGTTTTACAACTCAGGAGGTTCCGAACTTTATTGATTAACTCGATAAAAACTGTGCGAATTAAAAAAGTTGTTAATGAATGTACTAATATTAAAACATTCTCATTTAATATTCCTAAAGATAACAAATATATGTATAAAGAACCAAAACCGGGACAATTTATAATGGTTTGGGTTCCTGGAATCGATGAAGTTCCAATGTCAATATCTGGATGTGACGATATGGGAGATTGGAATTTTACTGTGAAAAATGTAGGAGAATGTACAAATGCTTTGTTTAATCTGAATATAAATGATTTTATTGGAATTAGAGGGCCCTATGGAACTTCTTTTTCTCTGCCATCAAAAAAGATAGAGAAAGCCTTCTTGGTGGGTGGTGGAACTGGGATTGCTCCTCTCAATTTTCTTGCAAGAATTTTAATTGATGAAAAAATTAAAATAGTCCTTATTGAAGGAGCAAAAGTTATTGACGAATTAATTTTTTATAATGATTTAAATAATCAAAGTTCTGAGACGTTCTACTGTACGGATGATGGAAGCTATGGAGAAAAAGCTTTAGCCTCTAAGACCTTTGAAGAGGTTATTAATAAAGAATCAATTGAAAAACATAAGAATGTTGTGGTATATACTTGTGGCCCAGAAAAGATGATGTATAAAGTTTTTAAAATATGTGAACTAAAGAAAATCCAAGTTCAAGCAAGTTTAGAGCGTATGATGCGATGTGGTTGTGGAATATGCGGATTGTGTTCGGTAGATCCTATAGGCTTATTAGTTTGCAAAGATGGACCCGTCTTTGATTCGAAAACATTAAGAGAAATGGATGATTTTGGTAAATATAAGAGAGACATGACTGGTAGAAAAATACCTCTCTAATATTAAGAACTACTCAATTTTTAGGTATCCTATGTCTATTGTCAAAAAAGACGCCGAAAACGAAGAAATAGTTAAAAAAATAGCTCGAGCGACAATTGAATACCTTAAGAAACATCCACAAATTCGTAAAGATAAAATTACTAATATAAAAGGAAGATTTGCAAAGAAATATAATTATAATGGCGTTATCAAAAATGCAAAGGTACTAGAATATGTAAAAATAAGTGAGGATGCTAAGATTCGTCCAATTCTAAAACGAAGATCTACAAGGACCATATCAGGGGTTTCAGTTATCGCAATAATGACCAAACCTTTACCTTGTCCAGGAGTTTGTGTATATTGTCCTGGTAATGACTCTCAACCCGGAAAAAAAGTAGCAAAATCCTATACGGGACAAGAACCTGCAGCCCTAAGATCTATTCATAATAATTATGATCCATATTTACAAGTAAGGAGCAGGATTGATGATTTAGAAGCGATTGGTCATAAAGTCGATAAAATCGAACTCATTATAATGGGAGGGACATTTCTTTCTACTGATCATAACTATCAAGAGCACTTTATTAAAGGAGCTTATGAAGCAATAATTAACAAAAAAGTTAAGACTTTAACTGAGGCAAAACGATTCGCAGAAACGTCTAAAAAACGATTAATTGGTCTGACGATAGAGACTAGACCCGATTACTGCGATGAAAAATTTATAGATTTAATGTTAGACTATGGTACTACTAGAGTAGAATTAGGTGTACAAACTGTCTTTAATGATATTTATAATCTTGTGAATCGTGGACATACAATAAAAGATAGTATTAAAGCAATTCGAATTGCTAAAGATGCCGGTTTAAAGATAAATGCTCATATTATGCCTAATTTACCGGGATCTAATTATAATCGAGATCTTGAAACTTTTAAAATATTGTTTACGAATCCCGATTATCGGCCGGATATGTTGAAAATTTATCCTTGTTTAGTTCTGAAAGGTACTGAATTATATAATTGGTGGAAAGAAGGTAAATATACTCCTTATAGCACTGAAAAATTAGTAGAATTAATCGCAAATGCTAAAAAAGAACTGCCTCCATACGTTAGAATTCAAAGAGTTATGAGGGATATTCCTGCGCCACTAATAGAAGCTGGCTGTAATAAAAGTAACCTTCGTCAATTAGTTCAAGAAAAGTTAAAAAAAGATGGAGTGAACTGCAATTGTATAAGATGTCGAGAATATGGAATTTCCGCAAACAAACAATTTTTTAATAATAAAAAGGATCTTCTAGATGGTGTAAGATTAAGGAGATTAGACTATGAAGCTTCTAAAGGATATGAAGTCTTCTTATCATATGAACATGAATCGGAAAATCTCTTATTTGGATATCTCCGATTAAGAAAGCCTTCGAATCTAGCTCATCGATCCGAACTAAGTAATGGAAATACAATGATTGTCAGAGAAGTACGAGTGGTGGGGGAACTCGTGCCAACTGATATTGAACCTCAAAGAAAAACTCAAATTCAACATCGAGGATTTGGCAAGAAATTAATGGAAAATGCTGAAAAAATTGCTCGAGAAGAATTTGATGTGAAGAAATTATCAGTTATAAGTGGAATTGGTGCCCGAGATTGGTTCTATCATTTAGGATTTACATTGGATGGCCCTTATGTCTCAAAATCCCTAATTTGAATAGTAGATAACCCTAGAATTTTGTCTTTGTTATTATTTACTCCCTTAAATTTTATGTTAGGCAGGAGTCTCCCTAAGTAAATGAATTTAAAATTTTTTTAATACCATATAAATTAACTCATGTATCATATATAAAGGGATATATTAGATTCTTATCCTTAAAAGATCAGACATAATTAAAATATTGATGAAAAAATTGACTCAAATTCTATACTGGGGATACATTTTTCCAATATATTATACGCAATTAAACTTTGTAATGTAGTAATCGATAGAATCCACATTTCTCGAAATTAGTACATTAATACCTATTGAATTACGGCTGACTAAAAAATAAAAAAATGATCAGAATGTATTTCCCATTATTAATTTAGACTGAACTGGTTGAAGTAAGATCAAAAACAATCAACATTTAATTAATTTTACATATATTAGATAAATATCAAAAAATTATATTAATTAATTTTAAAAAGAAGTGCAAAAAACATTGCCAACTTCAAAAAAATATTTATCTGAAAAGAAAACTGCACAACAAACCATTTCTATATCACCTGCACTAAAGGATTGGATCGAACGCTATGTAAGTGTAAACAAAAAAAAGGCTCCTAAAGATGAGAGCTTTAAAAGCATATCTTCGTTTTATAACTACGTTATGGAAAAAAGTATGGAAATTTTAAGTTATGGAAAAACTTTAGATGATTTCCAGATGTTTGTGGATCATCAAACTGAAAGTTTTTTTGAAAAATTGACATTTCGAGCATTTATACCGCTCCACGAGGAGTCTGTGAGAACTCATCGTTATACCGATTTATCTTTAAAAGATTTTACAAGGTTTTTATTCGTATTAAGAAATCGTTATTTAGAAGGTGTAGAACCATATGATTTTGGTGAAATACAAAAAAGATTTGACATCTTGAGAAATTTTTATTTAGAAAATAAGATCGTAAAGGATATACATTTAGAAATCTTAAGTGATGACAAGAGATATCCGAAGGCTATTTTCTATTGGACTGGCAATTATAGAAATCTTTTTTGGGAAAATTCTAAAATGAATGCCGCAGTTTTCGGAATAATTGGAGTAAAAATCACTAAAGTAATTTACTCAGAAAATGAATTATATTGCAGATTTAACTTGAGACCAACAGATTTAATGTTTAACCAGCAAAAACCTCGAGGGCTTCGAAAACCACTTCTTGATTTAGCAAGATACAATGTTAATGCCCTTCTTAATAGTCAAAAAATCCTTCAGGATCAAACTTTTTATTTATGGATGAAATTTGCGGAAGATCGTGATATATATATTCAATTCCATAGCAATAAGGCAAGAAATCAATGGATAAAGGGAATGATAAATGATATCGAAACTAAAAGCAAGCCAAAAGAAATAATTCCTCATATATTACTGATTTTTAGCAAGTTACATTGGATCGATATTGAAGATATAGAATCGAATAGCTTTAAGGTTCGGTTATCAGAGAAGTCTGATAATGAAGAAATAACTTATATGTTGGATCTTTTATCAAACTATTCGAATATCTCCAAAGTTGAAGGAAGATATTATTTAAATCGAAAAATCAAAGCTTAATGAATATTTAATATAATTTATTTTAACTTTCATTCTAAAAATAAATATAAAATCTCATCTATGACTAATTATTGTTAAGTAATAAAAATAAAACATGGAGATACGATAAACCTGCATAATTATGAGAAAATAGGTCTTAAATGTGGTTTAGAGATACATCAGCAGCTTGAGACCGAAACTAAGTTGTTTTGTCGATGCCCTTCAATAATGCAAGGTACAAGGGAACCTGATTTTGAAGTAATAAGGTATATGAGACCTGTGCTAGGAGAAATGGGTACGTATGATAAAGCTATGCTGACAGAATACAGTAAGGGGATGGATATTACTTATGAGGGATACAATGATGTGATCTGTACCTATGAATTAGATGAGACCCCTCCTTTTCCATGTAACTCAGAAGCAAGAAGAATTGCCTTAGAGATTGCATTACTTCTTAACGCCAATATCATAGAAGAGATGCATGTTTGTCGTAAAAATTATTTAGATGGTAGCGTTCCCTGTGGCTTTCAAAAAACTATGATATTAGGAACAGATGGATACATACCATTGGAAAATGGAAAAAAGATACGAATAGATATTCTTAGTTTGGAAGAGGAAGCCGCAAGAAGAATTAGAACAGAAGACAAAACAAATTATTTTCGCCTTGATCGATTAGGCATACCATTAATAGAGGTAACTACTAAACCGGATATTTCAACCCCAGAGGAATGTAGAGAATGCGCTGAGCGGATTGGATTGTTATTATGGATGACAAAAGTAAAAACCATAATTGGATCAATTCGTCAAGACATTAATGTGAGTATAAAATCGGGTACAAGAATAGAAATTAAGGGTGTTCAAAAATTAGGTTGGATACCAAATTTAATCAATCATGAAATTTCAAGACAATTAGGATTAATAGAAATCTGCTCTTTACTGAAAAGTAGGAATTTGAGTTCAAAGGATATTCCATCTAAAGCCACTGATTTATCAGATTTACTAAAAAACTCTAAATCTACTTTTATCTCGAAAGGCATAAAGTCGGGAAATTTGCTATACGGAATCAACTTTAAGGGTTTTAAAGGCATTTTTGGAATGGAATTAATGGAAGATTATCGATTTGGAACAGAAGTGAGTAATAAGGTAAAAGTAATATCTGGATTGAAGGGAATCATTCATTCTGATGAAGATCTTGATTTTTATAAATTCTCTAAAGAGGATGTCAAAATTATTCTTGATGCTTTAAATTCGGAAAAAGAGGATTGCTTTATTTTAATACTAGGTCCGAAGAAAAAATTGGAAAAAGCAACAGAGGTAATTATAACTCGAGTTAAGAATGCTTTTGAGGGCGTACCTCCCGAAACTAGAAAAGCTCTCGAAAATGGTAGCACAGAATTTCTCCGCGATCTTCATGGAGGTGCACGGCTTTATCCAGATACCGATTCTCCTGCAATTTTTAATCCAAGGTCAGAAATCGAGGAAATTGAAAACGACTTACCAAAATATCCTTGGATCATTATTGAAAATTATTCGAAAAAATACAATACTGAAGCGAGATTAATTAAGAAATTAATATTTAAGGACAAGTTGGATCTATTTGACCAGCTTGTGAAAATTTATCCCGATAATCCCTCTATAGTTTTAACTACCTTGTTGGAGACGTCAAAAGCACTTCGTCGAGAAGGAAAAAAGATCGAACTAATTAAAGATGTTGATTTTGTATCGATATTTACAGAATTAAAAGAAAAAAATATTGGCAAAGAAATTATCGAAGATATCATGCGAATGAAAACTGATAAGCCTGAACTCTCTATTTCACAAATCAAGGACGAGTTGAATATTGAGTCTATTTCTTTGGATGAATTACAAAAGATCATCTCTAAGATTGTTGACAAAAATATTAAATTAATTAAAGAAAGAGAAAATCGATCATTAGGACCTTTAATGGGAG